>Ga0315331_10000308_pt1 | contig 32335 bp, 24 predicted proteins | sample M160m34915metaG_FD_203456 | JGI IMG/M metagenome (GOLD analysis project Ga0315331, IMG submission 203456) | Ammonia-oxidizing marine archaeal communities from Monterey Bay, California, United States - M1 60m 34915 | ecosystem: Environmental > Aquatic > Marine > Intertidal zone | place: USA...
ATACCAAACTCAACGAACGACGCGTCGGCCCCCCAAGGGATGAAGAAGAAGCGATTCGTCACCGGATGCAGGTAGACATAGTAGTTGTTCTGGCCACCGGTGTAGCCGTCCCAGATCCCGAGCAACCCTTCGAGCACCCAGTATTTGTAGAACGCATCCAAGTCGACCAACTTGCCGACCTCAGCCATCAAGTCCGAGTCTTCGGCGTCAGACAACACGGCAATCAGACTTTCGATGCGCTCTTGACCAATCCTCGCATCACCCACCTTGCGCTCAAACCCCTTGGCCCAACCCTTCACGAAGTCGACAACGGTGCCTTCCAACAAGACCCCCTCAGAAGAGCCAAATCCTCGCTCCAACAATGGCTCACGCATGGCCTCGATGTGCGAGTAGATCCCAAGGTACTTATCGTTAACAGTGACGCGCGCAAAGGACACACGTGGCGCCGGCACACCCATGGCGTTCGCCAACTGGTAGGTCAAGAACTGGCTCGCAAGACTCTCATCCTGCTGGTTGTTGTTAAACGTCAGATTCGTCCAACCCGCCAGCACGCCCGACTTATCCGTGTAGTTGAGCTTGATCTTCAACGACGGCCGCGTGTTACTCAGCGAACCAACAAAGCCCTTCTTGCGGATGCCTACATCCTTAAAGACCACGCCATCGATGCTGACATCACCACTGATGTAGCTAAACGGCTTATGAAACTTGCCCTGCTTACGCGCGGGCCCAAGAGCGTCCTGCAACTTGCGTGACTGACGGCACAACGCCTTCCAGTCGGCTTTCTTGACGGTGATCTTCACGTCAAGCACACGGTCGCTCGGGAACAAATCGTCCGGCAACCAATCAGCTGCTGCCTGGGGCGCTTGGCTGGGAAGAGCGCCACAAACTGCCGCAAGCACAACAACCGCCAATCGACCAAGAGTCATGCCACGATCGTATGCGATGGCACCCGAACTACCGCACACCTACTCACGCAGACACGTCACAAGAAGGCTAGTGCTGGTTCTGCATGCCGTAGTCGAGAAACTGACCAAGGCAATCAACAAAGACTCGAGAGTTGTTGCCACGGAAGATGACATCTCCGGTCACGGTCATGCCAACAACGGAACACTGGTCGCCGACAATCAAATTGCCGTCGATCACGGTCACGCCGGGCCCGGAACCAATCACCTTCGAAAGCGCCTTGTCGATCACGAGGTCGCCAATATATAGGCCTGCGCCAACCTTGGTTGGGCCAGCAACAACGATCTGAGCGACGTCGTATCTCTCGGTCGGCGCCATCTCGCCGCTCGGCGCCGGCGCATACATTGCTGCCAAGCCGTCGCTAGATGTGCTTGCGCCAGACGACAAGAGATCGGTATCACTCGCGCCGGCGTCACTAGAAACCGTTCCGCAACTAGCAAAGATGCCGGTCAACGCGATCACGAACAATTGGGTTTGAATCTTCATTTCCTTCCTCCAAGCAATGACTTGCCATGGATGTGTCGGAAGACTTAGCACCTTTCCAAGCACCTACTTTCGATCGCTATCAGGAAGAGTGAGAGGGCAAACGATGAAACCCCTGTATCACCGAGACTTGCGCGGCAGACCTAGAATGCCTCGAGGTCTCGAAACGGGATAACGTGCCTACACCGACAATTGACGCACGCAACGGCCTAACGAAGCGACAACACAGAGAAGAACCGCAACGGGCAGCGAGAAAATCGCGGCATTCCACGGCATGCTGTGCGCCATGTCCCGCCCACTGCCGAACCTGACCCGCATCGCGCGGCTCCGTGAGATGTTCCTGGAAGAGCGTCGCGGCAAGCGCGCACTCGACGATTACTGGCGCGACCCAAAGGACGTCGAGGCCTACGACGCGGTTCTCGCCGAGCGCATTGGCTGGAAATGGGACGCTGCGCTAGCTGAGTGCAAAGACCGTGGCTTCAGCCCCGCTGACGGCGAAGTAGTGCTCGACTATGGCTGTGGCTCAGGGATCGCAGCAAGGCGATTCCTTGAGCACTTTGGAGCTCGCGAAATTTTGCTGCACGACCGCTCGGTGCATGCCATGACGTTCGCCGCCAAGCGCATCGCGCTCGACGCACCAAAGACGAACGCTCGCCCGCTACCAAGTGTTCGGGACGTGTCACCAGACGTACTGCTCATCAGCCATGTTCTTGGCGAGCTTGACGACGAAGGCAACGACGAACTACTCGCACTGATCCAACGCAGCAAGCGAGTCATCATCGTGGAGCCTGGCAACCGTCGCGTGTCACGCCGCTTGTCCAAATTGCGTGACGAACTGCTCGACATCTTCCACGTGCAGGCGCCGTGCCCACATGCAGGCAATTGTCCGTCGCTGTTCGAGCACAACGACTGGTGCCACTTCTTCGCGACGCCACCGCCAGAAGTCTTCACCGACGGCTATTGGGCGCGGGTTGCACGCGAGCTAAATATCGATCTGCGCTCGCTGCCATACGCGTTCGTAGCGCTGGTCAACAAATCAGCCGGAATCGAGACCCCAGAGTTTGACGAAGACGAACGGCTGCTAGGTCGCGCCGACATCCAGAAACACTTCGCGCAAATTCGTTCGTGCACCAATGAAGGCATCGATTTGGTCGAGATCACCAAGCGCCACCACGCCAAATTGTGGCGGGCCCTAAAGAAGCGGCCTGAACAGATTCGCTTCACGCTGCGCGATCGCGATGCGCCTCCGGCTGACGAGACGCCGGACAACTAACACCTAGGTCGCGAGGGTGCCGGGCCAAGATTTGGGGCGCGAGCCGTTTGGGACCCCTTCCGTTGCGATCGGGCGGCAGAAAGAAGGCCCAAACAAAACTGACGCGGCACCCGGCCGCGTTGGATCTCGGCAAGGGGCGGTCCGGGCCGCCCAGACCAGCGGCCCAAATCGCCTGGAACCGGCCATCAGAGCCAGATAGGAGCAAATCGGGCCACTTGCCACATCGGCAACCGAGGCCCGCAAACCGCGAGCGCCACGGCCATATTCCCCCTCCCAGATAGCCAAGATCCGGCCGCCGCTAGACAGTTCCTACCCCCGAGAGCCTTGACAGTTGTTCCCCGCTGGCCCTAACACGGCCCCTCGGTCCCACCGAAAGCGCATGGCCAAGAAGAACGAAGGTACCCCTGTTGTCATTGTCGAATCACCCGCCAAAGCGCGCACGATCGGCAAATACCTCGGCTCTAACTACCGTATTGAGGCGAGCATAGGTCACATCCGCGACCTGCCCAGCACGGCCAGCGAGGTGCCAGCCAAGCTCAAGGGCGAAAAATGGGCAAAGCTCGGCATCAACGTCGAAGAGGAGTTCAAAGCCCTCTACGTCGTGCCCGCAGAGAAAAAGGAGCACCTCAAGAAGCTCCGGAACATGGTCAAGGACGCGTCCTGCCTGTACCTCGCGACAGATGAAGACCGTGAGGGAGAGTCCATTTCGTGGCATCTGCTCGAAGAGTTGAAGCCGAAGTGCGAGACCAAGCGCCTCGTTTTCCACGAGATCACCAAGACAGCGATCTTTAAGGCGCTGGAGTCGCCGCGTGAGATCGACATGGATCTGGTCGAAGCGCAAGAGACACGCCGCCTAGTGGACCGCCTCTACGGCTACACGGTCTCACCTCTTCTATGGAAGAAGGTCAAGCCGAAGCTCAGCGCCGGGCGTGTTCAGAGTGTCGCGGTGCGCGTCATCGTCGAACGTGAGCGCGAGCGTATGCGCTTCAAGCCCGCAGACTACTGGAGTCTGGAGGTTACGTTTGCCGGGGGACAGGATGCCATCGCATTCCCAGCCAACTTGCACACCGTCAACGGCAAGCGCGTTGCGTCTGGTCGTGACTTCGAACAAGAAACCGGCCAACTAAAAGACGGCGGCAAACTACCCGGCGGCGGCCAAGTTGCCGCTCTCGACGAAGCGACCACGACCGCACTCGCTGCCGAGCTGAAGGGCCAAAAAGGCGAGGTCACGAAGGTTGACCAAAAGCCCTATACCGAACGGCCACAACCGCCATTCACAACGTCGACGCTGCAACAAGAGGCCGCACGTAAGCTGCGCTTCGCCGCGCAGCGCACAATGCGCGCCGCCCAGCGCCTCTACGAAAACGGCTTCATCACCTACATGAGAACGGACTCAACCACGTTGAGTTCGCAAGCGATTGATGCTGCACGTTCCCTGATCGGCAAAGAGTTCGGCGACGAATACCTACCCGAGAAAGCTCGCAGCTACGCAACCAAGGTCAAGAACGCCCAGGAAGCACACGAAGCCATTCGCCCCGCCGGGGAAGCCTTCACGCATCCCAACGATCTATCGGCCGATATGGGCGTCGATGAGCGCAAGCTCTACGAACTCATCTGGCGCCGCACGGTCGCCAGTCAAATGCGTGACGCAAAGGGCCAGCGCACGACCATGACCTTGATCATGAAGACCAAGGATCACGGTGACGCACGCTTTACCGCGACTGGCCGCACCGTCGATTTCGCCGGTTACCGCCTCGCCTACGTCGAGGATCTCGACGAAACCGATGCGGAAGCGGCCAAGGCCGATGCAGAGCGAGTTCTTCCCAACCTCAAGGAAGGCGAAAACGCTGATGCTCAAGAATCCAAAGCATCCGGCCACACAACCCAACCACCGGGTCGCATCACAGAAGCTGGCCTAATCAAGGAACTCGAGGCACGCGGCATCGGCCGACCATCGACCTATGCGTCGATCATCGAGACGATCGTGCGTCGGAACTACTGCTGGAAGAAGGGCTCGGCCTTAGTGCCGACGTTCACCGCATTCGCGGTCCTCGACCTCCTCGCGCAGTATCTCGGCTGGCTTGTCGACTACACGTTCACCGCCAAGATGGAGAGCGATCTCGACGACATCAGCAACGGTGAGAAGAAGCGCACGGACTACCTCAAGCACTTCTTCCTCGGCAACGGCTCGCCAGGCCTGCAGGATCAGATCACGAACGTCCAGGACGACATCGACCCGCGCAAGATCTGCTCGATCCCGCTCGGCAACAACGAAGATGGCGAACTCGTCGAAGTGCGAGTCGGGCGATACGGACCGTTCCTGTCCTGTGGTGACAAGACGGCGCCAGTACCGGACGAAACGCCTCCGGACGAGATGACACTCGCGCGCGGCATCGAGCTGATTGCCAAGGGTGCCGAAGGTCCCAAGGAACTCGGCGAGGATCCAGATTCGGGCCTAAAGGTCTACCTCAAGGTCGGCCGCTTCGGCCCCTACTTCCAGCTCGGGGAAACACCCGAACAGGTGAAGGGAAAGAAGACCAAGAAAGAGGACATGCCGAAGATGGCGTCGCTGCTCACCGGCATGGAAGTTGAGACAGTAACGTTGGCCGATGGCCTCGCGGTGCTCTCACTGCCACGCACTGTCGGAGTTGGCAAACCGCCGCTTGCCGAAGAGCCAGAAGAACTGCCACTCCTAGCCGCCAATGGTCGTTATGGCCCATACCTCAAATGGGGTAAGGACACGCGCAGCATCCCCGATGGTGGCTCGCCATTGACATTCACCATGGAAGCGGCCCTGAAGCTCTACGCGCTACCCAAACAGCGTGGACGCTCAGCACCTAAGGTGCTCAAGGAACTCGGCGAGCATCCTGATTCCAAGGCCCCGATCAAGCTGCACGAAGGTCGCTTTGGCCCATACGTCACCGATGGCACCACCAACGCATCGGTCCCCAAGGGTGAAGATGCGAACGAACTAGGACTAGCCCGCGCTCTCGAGCTGATCGAAGCACGCGCCGCAAAGGGCCCAGCCAAGAAGAAGAAAAAGAAGGCCGCCAAGAAGAAGGCTGCCAAGAAGGCTCCCGCAAAGAAAGCTGCGAAGAAAGCCAGCAAGAAGGTCGCCAAGAAAGCGGCTAAGAAGGTCGCCAAGAAGGTCGCTGCCAAGAAAGGCAGCGACGAATAAGGCGGCATCAGTCGGGTAGACAGGTCACGAAGAACTGCAGCAATCGTTGCCGCGTAGCCTGGCTGGAAGTGGCAATCGGATGACCTCGCGCAGGCACTTCCCAAAAGGCCTTCGGCTCTAGAGCCGCTTCATATAACGCCCGGCCTTGGCGGATCGGCACCAGCGGATCCGCCAGACTGTGGACGCACAGGATCGGCGTCGGCGCAAGGTTCGCAATCGAATCGGCGGGGCTGTGACTGTTCGACAATAACAACCACGCCAGCGGGTAGGTCCAGAAGGTGCCGCCCAGCAATTCGTTGCCCATCGAGATGTAGTGGCCGAATGTGCTGTCGAGTGCGACGCCACACACCTTGATACCGCTCTCGCCCAGCGCAGCCGTCGCGCACGCCCCACCAAGACTCTGAGCAAAGACAAGGATTCGATCCGCATCGACGTCGTCACGGCTGCGCACGTGTTCTAGCGCCGCGACCGAGTCCTCGTGGATCCCGCTGCGCGACGGACTACCTTCCGACTTGCCGAAACCTCGGTAGTCAAAGATGAAGACGTCAAAGCCGTGTGCTGGCAGCCAGTCGACATACGAAATGTGATTCGTGAGATTCAGTGCGTTCCCGTGAAAGTAGACAACCGTGCCTTTTTGCTCTCCCAGCGCTGGCAAGAACCACGCATTCAATCTCGTGCCGTCTTTGCTCGCGAACGTCAACTCTTCGGCCCCCTCAATCGCACCAACCGAGCGGTAGAGATGCGAGTTCGGATGATAGAACCAGCTGTTACAACCCTGCGTAGCCACCACGGTGAGCAACAGCGCCAGAAGTGCCGGCCAACGTAATTGGCGTCCCGTGATCAACCGCGTCATCGGCCCGATCTCAGATCTCTTTTGCGCCATGGAATCCACCATATCGACACTTTGCACCCCAAGGAACCCATCCCACCCTTGCGTGTAGCCAATCATCGCCCATGATCCGCGCATGCCGCCCGTCGAGAGCCCCGACGTCAACTCCATCGACCCTACCCTCGATCTGTTCGCCGAGATCGACCGCCTCCGCGAAGAGAAGAAAGCAGTCATCCTGGCGCACTATTACCAAGACCCCGACATCCAAGACATTGCCGACCATCTCGGCGACTCATTGGACCTAGCCAAACGGGCGCGGGATGCGAAAGACGCCGAAGTCATCTTGTTCTGCGGGGTGCACTTCATGGCAGAGACCGCCAAGATCCTGAACCCTAGCAAGACCGTGATCCTGCCCGATCTCGATGCCGGCTGTTCCCTCGCAGAACAATGCCCGCCGGATCGACTCCGTGCATGGAAAGCGAAGAACCCCGATCACTTCGTCGTGATGTACATCAACTGCTCCGCTGGCACGAAGGCCGAGAGCGATATGATCTGCACATCATCAAATGCCGAGACGATCATTAACTCGATCCCGAAAGACCGACCGATTCTCTTTGGCCCCGATAAGAATCTCGGTGCGTTCTTAATCAAGAAGACGGGACGCGAGATGGATCTTTGGCCGGGTGCGTGCATGGTGCACGAGACGTTCAGCTCGCAAAAGATCATCAAGCTGAAAGCACAGCATCCCAACGCGCAGTTCATCGCTCACCCCGAGTGCGAAGACCACGTGCTACTGCTCGCCGACTTTGTTGGCTCAACGTCAAAGCTACTGCAATACGTGCAAGAAGACGCCGGCAAGCAATACATCGTCGGCACCGAAACCGGCATCCTGCACACGATGAGAAAGCACGCGCCGTCGAAGGAACTGATCCCAGTCCCTTACGAAGACCGCACTGCCGCATGCCAGGGCTGCAACAGTTGCCCGCACATGAAGCTCAACACAACAGAGAAGATTTACCTCGCGCTGCGCGACCTGAAACCGCAGATCCACATGCCGGAAGAACTACGTGAGCGTGCACGCCTTCCACTCGACCGCATGCTAGCTATCAGCTAATGGCAGCAAGCAAAGGAATGCCGCTGCTGGCGATAGCCGCAGCCATCATGGTCGTGTCATACACGGTGTTCCGGCTGAACTACGCAGCCAACAACCTTCCGTATGACCCTGGCGATCCACTGCCACCAGTCGAAGTCATCGGGTCTTCACCTAAAGAAGTTCCGGCACTGGTTCGAAACGCCATCATCTCTCGCCACTCAGTGCGACTCACTCCGCCAACCGACAACAAACCATCCGGCGGCACGAACGAATCAACGCTGCTTGAAGTCTGGCCACTGCGGGGCCTCGAGCTTGAGCGCGCCATTCTTAGACTCGACGGACACATCACGAGTGCTCGCGAGCAGCAGGCCAGCGAACTCGACGCCAATTCTAACGGACAATTAGCAGTGCTCGTGGCTGCTCGTGAACTAGTCGAACAAGACCGAGCATTCGTCATTGAAGGCACTCCGCCGGCTACCGTGCCCGGTTGGCACACAAAGTTACTACCGCTATTTAAGACCAAGAGCCGAACCCGCGTGCTCTACATTGCCATCAACGATGCCGAGTTTGCGCTCCTTCGCACTGCCCCGACGGCAGCCCCAAAGACACTGAATCCGCGATAGGCCACGGGCCAAACGACCATTCTCGGCTTGATGCCAACGCTCGATCGATAAGTAGGACGGAGAATCGGGGCCAGAGTCACAGTGACGCGAGAGCCATTGGATGGCACACTGCACCCTGCATGGCTAACCAAAGCGGACTCGACCCTCTCGGTGATGAACTTCGTTCGGCGCGTTCGGCAAAGCCGTGCGTGCTCGTCATTTTCGGCGCAACCGGGGATCTAACCAAACGCAAGCTCGTACCATCACTAATGGGCTTAAGCAAAGACGGCTTGCTACCAGCCGGCTTTGCAGTCGTTGGCTTTGCGCGCCGCCCATGGACTGACGCGTCATTTCGCGAAGTGCTAGCAGAAGGCGTCGACTCATTTGGTCGCCCAGAGACCACCGAGCATTTCGAACAGCATCGTGATGCATTCAGCTACCACCAATCAGACTTTAGCAACGAAAGTGGCTATGCCTCGCTCAAGGAGAAGCTGGATCAAATCGACGCAACTCGCGGCACAGCTGGCAACCGCATTTTCTATCTAGCGACGCCGCCAAGCGCCTACTCAAACATCCTTGAGAACCTCGCGAAAGCCGGGCTATCAACCGAAGATAACGGTCGCTTCGCGCGCGTCATTGTAGAGAAGCCTTTCGGTCGCGACCTAAACACAGCGACGGCCCTCAACGACCAAGTCAACGCCGCGTTTGATGAACGCCAGGTGTTCCGCATCGATCACTACCTCGGCAAGGAGACGGTCCAAAACATTCTCGCACTGCGATTTGCCAACGGCATTTTCGAGCCACTATGGAATGAAAAGTTCGTCGACCACGTGCAGATCACTGTCGCCGAATCAATTGGAGTCGGCTCACGCGGCGGGTATTTCGAAGAATCCGGGGTCATCCGCGACATGATCCAAAACCACCTAATGCAGGTGATGACACTAATCGCAATGGAGCCTCCAGCGGCGATGACAGCCGACGCAGTCCGCGATGAAAAGGTCAAGGTCTTAAAGGCCATCCGGACGTTTGAACCCGACCAAGTCGACCGTGACACAGTGCGCGCGCAATACACAGGCGGTTCATTCGGCGGCAAAGACGTTAATGGCTACAAAGAAGAGGAAGGCGTCCCGCAGGACTCAACCACAGAGACCTACGCGGCAGTAAAGCTACAGATCGACAACTGGCGCTGGTCGCGCACTCCATTCTTCTTGCGCTCGGCCAAGCGCATGCCGCGCCGCGTGACCGAGGTGGCAATCCAATTCAAACAGCCACCCCACATGCTCTACGACGGCGCCCAGAAGCAACCAAACATGCTGCTGCTTCGCATCCAGCCTGACGAAGGTGTCGCGATGCGATTCGGCGCCAAGGTGCCTGGGCCGGACATGCGTATTCGCGACGTACGAATGGACTTCCGCTACGGCACCGCGTTTGGCGGCGAAACTGCCGACGCCTACGAGCGACTACTCCTCGATGCGATGCTCGGCGACAGCACGCTGTTTGCGCGGTCAGACGAAGTCGAAGAAGCATGGCGGATCGTCGACTCGATCATTGCCGGCTGGAAGCAATCAGCCAAACTGCCAGAAGGCTACGTCGCCGGCTCCTGGGGTCCGCAACTCGGCGAAGACCTGCTAGGCGAAGGCCGCACCTGGAGGCGCCCGTGAGCGGCCCGACGTTCGAGCGCACAGCGCCCCAACAGGCTAGCTGGACCGAGTTGCCCTCAGCGTTAAACGGCCTCTGGGACACCTGTATGCAGGACCAAGGCGGCGCCGATGTTGCTCGTGCCCTGACATTAAACGTCATCGCGATCGCAGACGCTAACGACGCCGCTGCACTAAACGACATCGCGGAGCAGTTACAGCAACACACGCCATGCCGCGCGTTCTTGTTGTTGCTCGATGAAACTGCTGATTCAGAAACGGCCGAACTACTGGCCACAATGAGGTGCCACGGCCCCATTCGCGACATCGTGCTCGAGCAGGTCACACTGCGCTTGCGCACTCAAGACCTTGACCGCGTCCCAGGGTTGCTACGCCCACTGATACTCGACGACTTACCGAGCCATCTATACTGGTCGCTGGCTTGGCCTGGCAATGAACAATCGTTCGACACGCTTGCCCTCCTCTGCCAACACGCGATCGTCGATTCAGCACGCTTCGGCAACCCCGCACGCGAACTGCCAATCGTGAAGCAGCGCCAAGTCCAGGGCGAACACGTAGCAGACCTCAACTGGTTGCGCATCCAACCGTGGCGACGAGCACTCGCAGAGGCTTTCGAACGGCTCGAATGGCAACCCAACTCGCCGGTCAAGGGCATCATCCGCCACGGCAAGAGCGCACGCGCCACATCGATGCTGCTAGCGGATTGGCTACACGAACGGCTCGCCGCTGCGATCACGATGGAGCCAGATGGCAATCACGACTCGGTCGGTCCTGATCACGTATCACTGCAAGTCGCACTCGCAAGCGGCAGCATTGAGATCGTCATCGATCTTGATCACGGCAAGCTGGTCACGCACGTAACCACGCAATCGCACTGCTATCTGCCGTTTCGCTCAGCAGCGACACGCGGCAACGACGCCAAACTGATCTCGCTGGCGATCGACGCCACGTAACTGGACCAACGAGAGTAGCCAAACAGCATCGGCCGCCAGCAGCAGGGATTTGCGCCCTAACCGCTGAGTCGCGCGACAATGCGGCCTAATGGTCCTTACCGGGCACGTCCGGTGTGACAGCCTCAGACTTGCCGTCAATCGCAGGCTTCTCATGAACCTGATTCGACGGGATGTTGCGGTCCATCTTAATCGGGTGCGGGAACCAGCCAACAACCAGGATCATCGCGATAAACCCAAGCACGTAGCCAACGGCAACGTGCCAGCCCTGCACGATCCAAAGCTTGACCGACTTGGCTTCGGTGAACAGGCCAGCAATCGCAACTCCAGCGGACGAACCAAACCAAAGCATCGAGCCGCCATAGCCAACGGCGTAGGCAAGCACGCCCCAGTCGTAACCGTCCTGAGCAATCGCCAGCTTGGTCAACGGAATGTTGTCAAAGAACGCTGACACGAAGCCGAGTCCGAGCGCCGACCACTCTGTTGGATCCGGCAAGTTATCGACCGGCATCATCGAGGCAGCAGCCACCAGACAGACCAAGAACACAGTGCCCTGGGACGCATGCATCAACACCTTCCAGTTGGCTCGACTGATGAACGTGCCAATCACGATCGCCGCCCAAACACCAGCAGCTGGGAAGTCTAATTTCACGTTCGCGGTGATCGCACCAGCAATGATCAAACCAACCACGAGCAGCATCAACTTCTTGACCGGAGGCGTCTTCTCATCAGGCTTCACAAGAGGTTGCAACCCATTCTGCTGAGCCGACGCGAAGTAGCCAAAGAACGCAATCGAGACAGCAGCACCGATGAAGGCCTCAAACATCCAAAACGGAGAGGCCCCTTCGATCCACATCATCGTGGTCGTGGTATCGCCGATCACCGAGCCAGCACCGCCAGCATTGGACGCTGCCACCATCGCCGCGAGATATCCGATATGAACCTTGCGGCGGAACAACGTGATCGCAGCAGCACCTCCGATGAGGGCAGCTGCAATGTTATCGAGCAGAGCTGAGAGCACCGCGATCAACACCAGCAGTGCGAATGCCCCCTTCTTGCCACCCGGCAATAACTCGGTCAGCTTCTCCGGCATACCGCTTCGCTCGAAGTAGTCAGCTAGGACCGCGAAGCCAAGCAACAACCCGGCAAGATTGACCAGGATCCACCACTCACCATGATGGTGCCCCTCGTAGCCAGCGATGAAGTGCGTGTGCAGCGAAAATTCGCCATCCATGACCAGCTTCACCAACAACACGGCAACCAAGCCGGACAGCGAGATCTGAAGCGCGAACTTATGGAAACGCGCGATACCCAGGAGGGTCGCAGCGAACAAACTGAACAGGATGATGTCGATCAACGCGTTAGCGAATGAGAGGGACGCAAAGGGCTGGTGATGGTGCCGTAAGTTGACGTGTGAGCCAATAAAAGCTCGCACAAAGGAAATCGATTTCGAGCCCTACCAACTAGAGGCATTGCCGATTGCCGAGAGCATGCTAGACACTCGTATGTCGCCAAGACCAGAACGGATTCAAGTAGTCGGACGGACCCGCTTCTCGAATCCAGCCTCGACCAGGCGCCTCAGCCAGCACTCAGGCTGCTCCAACCGAGGTTCAATCGACAATCACGGTCGACACAGTTTAGTCCAAGCTGGATCGTGTCTCGGCTTGGCATGACCTCCCGAGGCAGATCAATCAGTGCCCAATTTCACCTAGCCGTTAACGCACCGTGAACTCAACCCAGACTAGGCGATGATCCGACGCTTCCGCGCGTCGCAAGCTGGGCTCGTGTGATTTCGGCCAATTCACGCCAGCACGCAACACCTGGAGGCTCTTCGACGGCAACACGTAATCAACTCGCAGGTTACCGGGGCCCTGCCCGACCTTGTCATCGAAGTCGCCAGTGTCCAAGCCAGGGTCACCCTGCTGCGTCATATTGACGCCAAACTGCTTCACCTTTTGTTCCACGCCACCGAGGCTGCGCGGCTCGGCATCTTGCACCCGTGCATGGCCAATCAACGCCTGAATCGCACCACGCCGCGAGTCTCCGTCGACCGGATCACAATTGAGGTCCCCCATCACTACGAATCGCTCTCCCACGGGCAGTCCACCGCTTCCACCTGCGTCGTCGACAATCCAACTGGCCTTGCCCTCGGTCAGGTAATCGACCCAAAACCTAATCTCATCGTGATTTCGGCAGCCATTACGATCTTCTGCGCCATCAAACGAGGGAGGGGTCGGATGACTGCACAACGCGTGCAACACAAACCCATCTTTGACAGTGCCTATACCAATCGGCACATCCCAGTGACTCTTCGATGACAATCGAAGGTGCTGCCACACATCATCCGAGTAATAGCCCTCTGGCCGTAAGGCATCCGGCATCGCGCTCCACTTGACCTTTTGGAACGTGCGCACACGGTCTGTCAAGATCGGGTAGCGCGACAACACCGCCATTCCATATTGGCCGGGAAACGCTCCGTAGCCAAAGGCATCTTGCGCCCCCCCAACCTTGCCGTCAGCGTTCAGATCCTTACCAGACGGCTCGCCAGTATTAACGGCGCCACAATACGTAAACTGGTAGTCGATCGCATCAGCACCGTTCTGCGGCACAGCCAAGTATTCGCGCGCGAACACCTCGACAGCGGCCGTTGCCTCATCACGATCCAGCTCGTTAAGCAGGATGACATCAATGTGGTGACGCTGAATGATTTCAGCTAATTGCTTAGCCGACTGACTGTCACCCCCACGCAATTCAGCGAGTAGTTCGCCGGGCGCCTTACGATTCAACGCCAGATTAAACGTCGCGACTCGCACCGTCGGGATCTCGACATTGCGGTTTGCGAGGTAGTAGATGAACGGCACGCTCAACCCCATGCAGAGGACAGAAAGTAACGCGTAGTTTGGCTTCATTCGTTTCCGGGAGGCGACTCGGATACTGCTGGCTCGGCAAACATAGCCGCAGCGTCCAGCAGGCGTAATTGTGGACCAATCACGACGACTGTATCGCCGATTTCTAGCACCGTGTCTTGATCAATCACGGCCAAGTTTTTGTCACTGCGGCGAACGGCAACGACGGTGCAGCCAGTATGACGACGGACGGCAGCGACTTTAAGAGATTGCCCGGCAACGGGAGCCCCGAGGCCGACACGGTGAACAGCGAACCCTAGGCCCGGGACGAACTGAGCAATCTCACTTACTTCAGCGGGCGCCACCATCGACGCGCGCTCCACCCCACCAGCCTCACGCCGCACTGCCTTGACACGCCGGCCGATTTCATCATCAGCAACCAAGAACCGACGCAGCACGCGCACCAAGATCTCGATCGACGCCTCAAGTTCTTGCGGCACGACTTCGTGGGCACCGCTTCGCTGCAACGCCGCCACGTCATTATTGAACTGCGCTCGCGCCAAAATGTGCGCCTGCGGTGCGTTTTGACTAATCAACTGCGCGACCCGCCGTGTCGCTGACGAATCGTTAATTGCCAGCACAACAAGTTGCGCTCGCGCCAAGCCCAGGCTGTTTAACACCGTGATGCGCGTCGCATCGGCAAGCACAATCGGAACACCACGCAGTTGCTCCGTGCGCACGGTCGCCGCATTCATCTCGGCAATGACATACGGAATGCCAGCAGCCGACAAGCCTGCAGCGACGGTTCGCCCGGTTGGGCCATAGCCAATCACAATTGCATGATTACTGCGTTCGCCGTCACTCGCAGCCGCATTGACACGGCCGGCTCTATGCAGACCACTATTACGGGCACGTAACGCCAGCCGGTGCCCAAGGGCATATAGCAATGGTGTAGAGGCAATCGAAACCACAGCAGCCACAACGAACATCGCTTCGGCCGATTCTGGCAACAAGTTCGATTGCTGGCCGAGCTGAACGAGCACAAACGAGAACTCGCCCACTTGCGCCAACGTTAGAGCCGCACGAATCCGCACCCAGAATGGCTGCCCCAACATGCGAGCGGCCAAGACAATGATCAGTGCCTTGCCCCCGACGACGGCACAGACGATTGCCGCAACCGCTCCTGGCGACTCGGCAATGGTTGCCCAATTGAACAACATGCCAATCGACACAAAGAACAAGCTGGCGAAGGCGTCTCGGAATGGCTCGATCTCAGCAGCCGCCTGGCTGTGGTAGTCAGAATCAGCCAGTAGGATTCCAGCCAAGAACGCCCCTAAGGCAAGCGACATACCTAGATGCGCGGTAACCACTGCGAGGCCAAGGCACCACGTTGCCAAGAACAACACAAACAAGTCGCGACTACGTGTCCCACAAACTAAGGACAACAGCGGTTTCACCAACAACTTGGCAGCGACCAAGCAGAGGATCAACGCCCCCATGTTGAGGAAGGCAATCAATAGAGTCGGCGCGACGTCGAGGCTCGGCGCGCCCGCCGACGGCCCGGATGCGAACTGCGGACCAGCCACGCTACCAAGCAGCGGGATTAGCAAGATCATCGGCACCACAGCCAAGTCTTGCGCGACCGCGATGCCGAGCACGGTGCGGCCATGCGGCGCTGCTAACTCGCCATGATCGACCAGCATCTTGGTAGCTGCGGCCGTGCTCGACAAGCTCAGCAAGAATCCCAAGAACACTGCTGACGGCCAACTCATACCGATCAGCGCACAAGCGAGGGCTGTAACCAAGACCGTGCCAAGGATCTGGACACAGCCGCCCAACACAATCGCACGTCGCAAACGACGCAACTGACTCAACGGCACTTCAAGCCCAACCGCGAACAACATCACAATGATGCCGACTTCAGCCAGTTCCCGAACCATCTCCTCGTGCTGCACGAGACCAATGGCGTGCGGCCCCACGACGACTCCCGCGACTAGGAAGCCGACGATTGACGGCAACCGCAAGCGATGGAACGTGACCGCCACGGCGACGCATAACGCGAATAACAGCGCCAGTTCGAATAGAACCTGTTCGAGCACGAACACGGTCCTACCCGAGGCGAGCGGCAACAAAAAGCTGCAAATTGGGTCTGGGAGCCGGACAGCGGAACCCGCGATAGCAGTGGGGTCTAGCCCCGCCCATCAACACTAACGACAACCCGCACCCGCTGCCGCGCGGCCCGGAAGAATCCCCCCTAGAACCAGCCTCCGGAATACTCATCAGACTGGGCCGATCTACTTACGTTGCTCGCTAGATCGGGTCTGGACTTGATCCAACAATGCCTGCCGTAGACAGTTCCCAGCGAATGAACACCACCTTTCTGAAGAAGCTCGGCATCAACAAGATCCACAGCGGCGCCTTTGACGGCACCTGGCGCAAGACCAAGGGCGAAGTCCTGGAAGTACGCTCGCCGGTTGACGGCAAGGTTTGCGGCAAAGTCCGCATGGCCACGCCCGCTGATTACAAAGCGATAAGCAAGAAGGCCCACGAGACCTTCCTGCGCTGGCGCGAACTGCCCGCTCCACAGCGCGGCGAATACGTTCGCCAGATCGGCAACGCCTTCCGTGAACACAAGGAGCTACTCGGCAAGCTGGTCACGCTCGAAGCCGGCAAGATTGTCCAAGAAGGCCTCGGCGAAGTGCAAGAGTGCATAGACATCGCTGACTTCGCGGTCGGCCTGTCGCGCCAGCTCTACGGGCTGACGATTCAGAGTGAGCGTCCTCAACACCACATGCGCGAGACCTGGCAGCCGCTAGGAACTGTCGGCATCATCTCCGCGTTCAACTTCCCAGTCGCAGTCTGGGCCTGGAACTCGATGCTCGCACTCGTCTGTGGCGACTCCAGCATTTGGAAGCCGTCCCTAAAGACACCGATGACGGCTATCGCGATGGTCAACATTGCAGCCAAGGTACTCGGCAAAGAATGGGCGCCGCTAGTCAGCTGTGTGATCGGCCCTGATCTAACTGTTGGAACGGCACTACTCGACGATCCGAAGGTGCCACTGATCTCAGCCACAGGCAGCACCCGCATGGGCCGCATCGTCGGCCCGCGCGTCGCACAACGCTTCGGCCGCTCGCTACTAGAGCTCGGCGGCAACAACGCGATGATCATCATGGATGACGCCGACCTCGACCTTGCCGTGCGCGGCATCGTCTTCGGGGCCGTTGGTACTGCTGGGCAACGATGCACAACAACCCGTCGTGTGCTCGTGCACCACAAGATCGCCGACAAGCTGCAAGCTCGTCTGATCAAGGCCTACAAGACCTGCAAGATCGGCAACCCGTTTGACCAGAAGACCCTGGTTGGCCCACTCGTCGATCAGGCTTCAGCGGATGCCTTCCAAGCGGCGATCGCGGCGGCCAAGAAGCAAGGCGCCAAGGTTGTGCAAGGCGGCAAACGCGCTCGCGTTGGCACCGCAATCCAAGGCGGAGCCTACGTGCAACCAACAATCATCCGCTGCCCGAAGACCTTGCCGATCTGCAAAGAGGAGACGTTCGCGCCAATCCTCTACATCATCCCGATTCGCTCACTCGACCAAGCGATCGAACTCAACAACGATGTGCCGCAAGGCTTGAGCAGCGCGGTCTTCACCAGCAACGTGCGCTCCGCAGAGCGATTCGCTTCGGCGAGCGGCAGCGACTGCGGCATCGCCAACATCAACATCGGCACCAGTGGCGCCGAGATCGGTGGCGCATTCGGCGGTGAGAAGGAAACCGGCGGTGGCCGAGAGTCTGGATCCGACGCCTGGAAAATTTACATGCGCCGCCAAACGACAACGGTCAACTGGGGTACCAGCCTGCCGCTGGCACAAGGCATCACCTTCGGCTCCTAAGGAGTCTGGCCCCGGCCGCCGGCAACGATCCGCAGGCAAAGACCACGGATCGAGCCGGCAGGCTACTCGGCAACGATTTCCAGCCGAAACAACCCGCGGCGATGCGGGCCTGTTACTAAGTTGCACTCCCGATACGGGCATATCCGCCCGTATCGTGCTTCTTAATGACTTCCTTCTCGCGCTTCGTAATCCAAGCCGCTTTGGCCGCGAGCGTCTGTACGGCGCTCAGCGCCCAGAACGCAAGCTCTCAAGACCAGATCGCTCGCCGAATCATTACAGAAGGCACCGACAACAGTGCCGTAATGAAGTTTGAAGACGAGTTGACGCACGACATTGGCAGCCGCCTGACTGGCTCACGCGCATTCGACCGCGCCGCAGATTGGGCCGTCGAGCAATTCAAAGAAATGGGGCTCGAAGCCCGCCTCGATCCATGGGGTGAATGGAAGACTGGCTGGGATCGCGAACAATGGATGGGCCGAGTCACCTCGCCGATCGAACTCGAACTGCAAGTCGCTTGCCCGGCATGGACTGGCGGCACACATGGCATCGAGCGCGGCACGCTAGTCCAAATGCCAAAAGCCAAGTTGGACTTCGACGAGTTGATGGAGCGCGCGGATGCCAAAGAGTTGCTTTGGCTCTACGGCGCAATGCCGCGCGGAGAGATGGCCAGCAGCGTGCTCGAATTACTGAACCACGAGTCCGTTCACGGGATCGTGCAGTCAGCAACAAGCACTCGGTGGAACAGCAAAACCTACAAGAACCAGATCAGAGTCTTCGGCGTGCGCAACGGCGGCTTAGTGCCACACAAGGATCGTCAGCGCTGGGCTCAAGCGGTCGTGCGTGACGATCAATGCGCAGCAATCGAACAGGCGCTCGCAGGCGACACTCCTGTCGTTATCGAATTTGAGTTGCGCAACCGATTCCGCAAGGGGCCGGTCGTGCTCAACAACGTCATCGCTGACCTAGTGGGCAGCGAATACCCCGACGAGTATGTCATTATCTGCGCGCACCTCGACAGCTGGCACCAAGCCACCGGTGCGACCGACAACGGTACTGGCACGTGCTCAACACTCGAAGCCGCGCGTATCCTGACCTCAATTGGCTTCAAGCCAAAGCGGACAATCCGCTTCATGCTTTGGGGAGGGGAAGAACAAGGACTGCTCGGATCACGTGGGTTCGTTGTCAAAAACCGCACCGCGATGCACAAGGTTTCGGCCCTGTTCAACCACGACAGCGGCACCAACTGGGCACACTCACTGACCATCGCGCAATCCCATCTAGAGGACTTCGAATCAATCATCAAGCCGATCGTCCAGCTGATGAAGCCACCGCAAGCCAACCACGAAGGCCCCATTTTCCAGGTCAAGCCACGCAAGGTGATGAAGCCAGCCGGTGGCGGCAGCGACCATGCGTCATTCGCTGCCGTTGGCGTCCCCGCATTCAGTTGGAGCCTCAAAGGCCACGTGCCATACGGCCGCGGCTGGCACTCGCAGTGGGACACCTACTCAATCGTCGAGCCAGCATTCCAAAAGCACAACGCGACAGTCTTCGCCGTCATTGCCGCCGGTGTTGCCAACCTCGACCACAAAATGTCGCGCAAGGGCGTCGAGCGGGCATCTCCCAGCGGCCGAGGCCGCGTCGATGCCCAGCTAGTCTTCGAAACCTGGCTCGGGATCGAAGTCGAGACGCAGACGATCAAGTCCATTAGCGCCGGCAGCATGGCAGCCAAGGGTGGCCTACAAGTTGGCGACAAGATCACTTCGATTGCCGGCACTCCAGTGGACAACACCCGCGACATGCTGGCGGCCATGCGGGAAGCGGCAGCCGAAAACACCGAGGTCGCGGTAGCCGTCAACCGCGGCGGCAAACAACTCAGTGTCGCGTTACGCCCGTAGCGTCGGCCCTATCCGTAACGGGGGATTGGGCCCAGTATCGACTGGAACTTCCACCCCCCAACGACCGATAGAGCATTTGTGGCCAAGCCCGCTCCCATCACCTTCCACGTTCCAGCTAGCGCCGCCAATCTGGGCCCTGGCTACGGCGTCATTGGTCTCGCGCTCGACCTGCCGCTCGGCATCACGGTCGTGCCACGCACTGATGGTGAACTCAAGATCGAACGACACGACGATCCATCAGCACATCTCGAAGACCAGCGCCACGACCCGGTCCTACGCGGCCTACGTATCGGCGCCGAGTTATTCTCCGTGCCATTAGGGAAAGGGCTATCTATCACTGTCGAAGGCACCATCCCACGAGGGACTGGCATGGGCACGATCTCTGCTGGCTACGCGGCAGGCCTCGGCATCGCCGTTCGCCTAGCCAAGAAGAAGCCCGAGTTACCAGCCGTGCTCGATGCGCTGGTCTCATTGGGCGGCGACCCAGCCCACGGCGCAGCGGCCTTGCTAGGCGGCCTAACCGTAACGAGTCAACTCTCGCCACCGAACGACCTCAAACTGCGCCACGAACCGCTATCACTGAGCGTCCACGAAGACTGGCACTACGTCATTGCTCTACCCGACGTGCAAATGGGCACAGCCGAAACCAAGCGCGTCTTACCACCAACACTGCCGCACGCAGCCACCCGCCGCAGCATCGGCCGGGCCTACGGCGTATTACGCGCCCTCGAACAAGCCGACGAACGCCTCCTGCGCGCCTGCCTTCAAGACGAAGTGCATGTCCCCTACCGCCGCCGTCTCGTTCCCGGCCTAGACCAAGCATTGTCCAGCGCCGTCGAAGCCGGAGCAGCCGGCGCCACGATCTGTGGCCACGGCGCCGGTGTGATCGCGTTCACGACCGTACAAGGACGCGTCCCTGAAATTGCCCGATCTCTGGTGCGCGCTTTTTCGGAAGCTGGCCGCGAAGCCACGACGCTAACGCTTCAGACAGCCTTCTACGGTGCCTTCCCACCGTCGATCAGCTAACGAACAAAAGATAAGCCCCTCAACCGGGCCTCTTGAAGTCCTGCTTGCGGGGGAGGCTTCTGCTCGGTAGTCTCCCGCCGTCGAGACCTTCGGGTATCGAGGTGGGGCCGTTAACTCAGTTGGTAGAGTGCGATGTTCACATCGTCGAAGTCACTGGTTCGAGTCCAGTACGGCCCACCACTCTCCTCTCAGCCCGTTTTCTTCCGACCCAATTCGGAGGTCATAGACCGCTGCGAGTGCAGAGTCAGCATCGCCTAGCGACTGGTCAAACAACATCCATGGCCCGTCATGCGGCCACGCTTGCATCACAAACAGCGGTTCACCAAAACGAGCCCGAGTGCCTGGGAAGCACATCTTCACTTTGCTGCATCATGCAGCGAGTCATCGCTGACCAATCAGACCCCGATCGTGCTCTCGGCCTCCGCCAAACCAGATTCGGTCACTGCGCCAGCCCGCCAAGCCTCCGCTGCAACTTGCCAAGGCGATGATCACCTGGACACGTCACGCCACCGAACCAACGATGCAACGCGAATGTCATCGTCACCAAATCTGATTTGAACCGTACCCGAGGCCATGTCCGCCCCCATAACATGCTGGACAACCCAATCGGCCCAATCCGCGCAACTTGCCGCTCAGACCTTTTCATATGAAACTGCCCTCGCAAACACTGGCTACTTTCAGCCTGTCTCTCGCCGCAGCGCTCGCACTATCGACCTCCGGGGCCGCGCAGCGCCGCGCACCACAGAGATCGAGCGGCCCGGGCGTGGTCTCTCGCATCTCGTGGCAAGAAGATGGCAAGTCCGTATCATTCACCACCGCCGACAAACGATACGAACTCAACCTCAGCACCCTCGCGCGCAAAGACATCACTGACGACGCAGCACAACAACCATCTGGTGCCGCGAGACGCAGAGGCCGCGCCAACGAGCGCGGTGCAAGTATGGGTAAATATGTCGGTCGGCCATCTCGCGGCCGCCAGTACACGCGCGTCGACTCACCCAACGGCGAGTGGCAAGCGCACTACAAAGACTGGAACGTCGTAATCAAGAATCGCGACGGTGACGAAGTCGCTGTCACCACCAAAGGCAACGCCGACGTGCACTATGGCACAGCAAGCTGGGTCTATGGCGAAGAGTTAAACCAGACCAAGTCGATGTGGTGGACACCCGACAGTAAGAAGCTGATCTACTACGGCTTCGACGATCGCGGCGTGCAAGCCTTCCACCTACTGCGCGGCTGGTCAAAGATCAACACAACCCAATACCCCGAGTTCTATCCAAAGGCCGGCGCCAAGAACCCAGCAGCGGAACTGCTGATTTACGACCTCGCAAGCAAGAGCACCGTGCGTGTCGACATCGGCGGCAGTTCGGAAGAATACATCTACGGCTTGCGCGCATCACCGGACGGCTCCGTGATCATGGTCAATTGGACCGACCGACTGCAGCAACACCTCAAGGTATTGGCGATCGACGTCAATACAGGCAAGACACGGCTAATCGTCGAAGAGAAGCAGGACACATGGCAAACGAACTCGCCGGCGATGCGCTTCCTCAAAGACAAGAAGCGGTTCCTTTGGCCCAGTGACAAGTCTGGTTTCACGCACTATGAGGTGCGCGACCTCGACGGCAAACTGCACAACACCGTCACCTCAGGGGACTTTCAGACTGCCGGCATCCAATTCGTCGACGAAGAAAACGGCTTGGTCGGATTCACCGCCTACAGCTCGAAGAGCAACCCCTACTTCCTGCAGTATCACATCGCACGTCTCGACGGCAAAAGCCAACGACGCGTGACCTCAATCGATCAGCACCACTCAAGCTTCTCCGTATCGCCAGATCGCAAGTGGGTCATTGCAAGGCACGAAGAAGTTGATACGCCGCCAAGCACAACGCTCTATCGCGCTAAAGACAGCAAAGCGGTCATCGTGCTCGCGCAAGGCGACAAGCAAGGCAAGGGCCTCGCCGAGATGTTCAAGTTCAAATCAGATGACGGCAAATTCGACATCTACGGCGTGCTCTACAAGCCGAAGGACTTCGATCCAAAGAAGACGTATCCGATCATCAACGCACTCTACGGCGGACCAGGATCAAATGAGATCTCAGCACGCTATGTGTCATCGTTACGCGCGGAATGCCGCAAAGGCTACTTTGTGGTCAAGGTCAACAATCGTGGCTCCGGTAACCGCGGCAAAAAGTTCCTGGGATCAAACTACCTGCGACTGGGCGATGTCGACATCCAAGACCATGCCGATGGCGTCCGCCTCGTCACCAAGCGTCCATATATCGACGGTAAACGTGTCGGCATCGTCGGACACTCCTACGGTGGCTTCATGGCAGCCATGGGGATCTTCAAGTTCCCGGATGTATATGCCGCAGCATCCATCGGTGCCGGCGTCACAGACTGGCGTAACTACGACACGATCTACACCGAGCGCTACATGAGTACGCCGCAACTAAACGAGAAGGGCTACAACGTCGGAAGCGTCATGACCTACGCCAAGAACCTAAAAGGCAAGGCGCTGATTCTGCACGGCATGGTCGACGACAATGTGCACCCGAACAACGCGTTCCAATTGATCGCGGCACTCGATAAGGCTGGCATCTCCTACGAAAGCCGATTCTGGCCCAACGGCGGCCATGGCCTCGGCAGCGGCGCCAGCCAAACGCGCTGGGAGTTTCTCGACCGCGTGCTGAAGCCATAGCAGAGTTACACAGTGCCCAGCGCGGTCCGCAACCCGCGGAATCCGCATTCGAAGGAAGCCCCCATCCCGGTCCCGGCAGACCGCCTTGCCAGTGCCATCCCGCAAGTGGCGCGCCCCGCGGCAATTCATCGCCCACTGATGGCGACAGAACGTCAATTCCATTTCACCGAGCATTTGCTGGCGACACACCGGCCTCGGGTGTGAATTGCTCTTAGAATTGGCTCCCCACTGACCAGAATCGGCCGGCAAACACCATCGAACCAGCCTTGCCCAGGTGCACCCTCTCCCTCTGACGCACCCGCTTCGTGGCCGAGGCCATCGCCAAGTAAATCAACGGAGAATGGCACCCGTTCGAGGGACGGCCCAGCATACACGATTGCCCGTAAACGACCGTTCCCACCCAATAGGAGGCTTTTTCAGTCTTGACGGGTTGGCCTCACCACAACGCTAGACCGAGGGCCCAGGTCGCAACTAGAGCGGAAAGCAATCAAGTGATCCGAGCGCGCAACGCACGCAAAGACCGAGAATCGCAGGCCCCCCAAAGCTCCCTAAAGCCGATAGCATGGAGAGTAGAGAACCACACCAAGAAGGGTAAACGCCGGCGGCCCGACAACTACGGTCACGCCGTAATTGCCCCGGGACAGTGCCTTGCCGCTTGTGCAGGGGCCACGGAACGCCATCATCGGTATTCCATACCCGGTCTACCAGCGCCTACTAAAGCGACCAGCCCGGGCAACCCCACCGAACTCACCCAAACACCTCGAACCTCCATGAGCACTGAAGAACAGCCCGAGAAGAAGAAGCGCAAGCCCAACCCGGCCCTGATGCGGCCCGTCCAGCCGGACGAGTTGCTTGCCGTCATCGTCGGCTCGGACCCGATTCCGCGCAGCGAAATCACCAAGAAGCTCTGGGACTACATCAAGGGCAAGGACCTGCAAGACCCGAACAAGCGGACCAACATCCTCGCTGACGACGCCCTCAAGGCTGTCTTTGGTGGCAAGGATTGCGTCACCATGTTCGAGATGACAAAGCTCGTCAGCCAGCACATCTTGCCGGCCAAGTAGCCCCCGTCTGGCAGTCACGCCTTAGCGCAGACTGTGCAGAACAAAAAACACCTGCCGCGCCGCAAAGCGTGAGCAGGTGTTTTTTTGTCAGGACCCAGCCGGCCCGGCGAAGCACTCGACTAGACGCCGCAACAGCTACGTCGGCAACGGGGCGGTCAGCACCGCCTCGAGCATCTCAAGGCCCCAATCGAGATCCGCCTTGCTGATCATCAATGGCGGCGCAAAGCGGATCACGTAGTCGTGAGTCTCCTTACAAAGCAAGCCACGGTCACGAAGCTCTTCACAGAACGGGCGAGCGCCACCGGTCGATGCGTGCACTTCGATACCGATCCACAGGCCCAAACCACGCACATCCTTAACATGGGGGGAGTCAAGTTTGCGCAAGCGCTCCAGGGCATAGGCACCGAGATCACGCGAGTTCTCGACCATGCCCTCATCAACTAGCGCCGTCAGTGCCGTGCGCGCAACCGCGGCACCGAGTGGGTTACCGCCATACGTCGAGCCATGGCTGCCGGGTTCAAACACCGACAGCACCTTATCGTCGCCCACGACAGCGGAGACCGGGTAGACGCCACCGGACAATGCCTTGCCGAGAATGACCAGGTCGGGACGAACGTCCTCATGCTGACAACACAACATCTTGCCGGTGCGGCCGAGCCCTGCCTGGATCTCATCGCAAATCAACAAGCAGTTGTTCTTGTCAGCAAGAGCACGCAGAGCCTTCAAGTAACCAGCCGGCGGAATGATGATGCCCGCTTCACCTTGAATGGGCTCAATCAGCATCGCGCAGACGTTGCTGTTCATCGCAGCTTCAACAGCAGCTAGATCTCCATAAGGCACAATCTTGAAGCCAGGCGTAAACGGACCAAAGTCTGCTTGGTAACCCTCATCACTTGAGAACCCAACTACCGTCGTCGTCCGACCGTGGAAGTTGCCATCAAAAACAAGGATCTCAGCCTGGTTAGCGGCAATACCCTTGTTGCGATATCCCCAACGTCGCGCCGCCTTCACCGCTGTCTCAACAGCTTCAGCTCCAGTGTTCATCGGCAACACCTTCTCATAACCAAGCAACTCACTAAGCTGCTGGTAGAACGGGCCGAGCTGGTCGTTATAGAACGCGCGCGACGTCAACGTGCACTTGTCCGCTTGCTCCTTGAGCGTCTCAATAATCTTCGGGTGGCAATGGCCCTGATTCACGGCGGAATACGCCGCTAGACAGTCCATGTATTTATTGCCCTCAACGTCCCAAACCCACACACCGCTGGCGCGTTCGATAACGACTTCGAGAGGGTGATAGTTGTGCGCACCGAAAGCGCTCTCCTGACTAATAAAGTCGCGACTGCTCATAAGGACACAATGGCACCGTCCGCATTGGCATACCACCCCCCAATTCTGCCTTGGCTAACGATTCCTAGCCAAGCCCCACCCGTGCAGACATTCGCCTTGGGCTATCGCATGGTGAACCACACAGACTCACCAGCTGGCACTTCGACCTCGATGGCGCTGTGGCACCGACGATCTAAGCGTAATTCGTAGACGTTGCCCTGCTTGTTAGTCGCAGCAACCGGCCCCACCAATCCCGTGTAGTAGAGGTTGAGCGGTATCACTTTCTTTAGTGGTTCGCTGGTCGGATTGTAGACGAGCAACATGCCGGGCGGATCACTGGCGGGGTTCGAATGTAACACCCAATCTAACGACTGACCGTCAGCGCGGCGCGAGCTCGAGTGAATCACATCGCTCTCCAAGATCGTCCGGAACTGTTTAAACCAAGCGACCTGCTGCTGCACGAGCTTGCGAGTAGCCTCGCCATCAAACAGACGAGGGCCACGCCAACAAGCCTGCGCACCAAAGCCAAGATTACTCGTCAACATCCGACGGTAGTGGTCCATGTGCTCACCGAGCGGCTCAATCGTCGCAGCCGCACCACCACCGTGATATTGCGTCAGGGGCACAAACATCCAACCCATCGCGGCATTCTTCTCGCGCGTGCCATCAAACAGGTTCTGCCGCGCATGAATCACTTGCTGATCACGCGGTAGCGACCAATTGGTTTCGCGGTATCCCATACCTGTCTTGTTACTTCCTTGCAGGAAATACCAGTCCGGCACGTTCAAGTAGACACCGCGAGCACGGCACCACCGATAAAAGTCAGTGATGATGCCATACTGCACCCAGCGCGAATCATCATAGCCCTTCTGCAACGGCGGCCGAGCCATCGCATCATGATCGCCAGGGTAACTACCATCGTGCTCCAGCAAGTCGAAGCCGGTGTATTCATAGAAGCGGTATAGCTTCTTAAAGTATGCCTGCCCCCACGCGCTCGCTAACGCCGGCGCATGACCAAAGACCTGGCCGCCAGGCTTGCCGGTATCCTTGTTAATACAGTTGTCCGTCTCCGGCTGGATCTTGCGGCTACTAAGCAGCGAGTAGCCTCCGATCTGGACACCGCGATCGTGCGCGTATTTGGCAATGTCGCGCCACCGATCGAGGTTCTCTTGACTGTCATCCTCGATATTGAATCCGCTACCAAACGTCAGAATGACCATCTCGAACCCAACAGCTTGGCACTGATCAATCGCAGCACGCACCTTGTCCGGCTGCGCACTGCGCACATGCATCATCAGTGGGTTTTCGGTGCTCCACGGCGCCAACGTGCGATACATACGCCGCTGCGCCAGTGATTGCCGCTCGCGACCCTCACTATCCGGCGCTAGCACGAAGGTGCGGAACGTCGAAAACGTCTCTTCTTTTTGAACGGTCTGCGCGGGTCCAACGTCAGGCTTCACCTCGAGCAAGCACAACGTCTCCTTGCGGTAGTTGACCTGCGTAGCAAACTCCGGGTCGGTCAACCAGCGCACACAATGCGAACTGCCGTCGGCTCCGCTCATGGCACGAAAGCTATAGTCGGTCTCAACATAGAGATTTGGCAAGTGCACGCCGCGCCGTTGCGGCTCGACCCGAGACTCGGCCTCGACAAGGGGCAAACGTAACGAAGTAAACGAATCGACCTCGATCGGCTCTTCACCCTTGTTGCGCAACTCAAGCCAGTGACTAAACATTGGCAGGCCGTCGTAGAGTTCGATATGCAGCGAGACCTCATAGTCGCCCGCGTCGATCTGCCAGCGAAGATGCTTACCAGGCGGAGGCCAGTTGGCGAGTTGGCTATGGTGCCGGACACGTTGCCAAGCAAACCGTTCTTGGATTTCGCCAGTCTCAACAAGTTGCGCTGGCGCATCGATCGCCAGTGGATCCGCGGGCATGCCGTCGAGCCACTCCGGCAGCAAAAATGCGCGATTGGGCTGCTTGCTCAAGCCCCCGACACGCACGACCTTGCCATTGAGCGTGAACTCGCCGAGCGGGGCCGCAGCGCGCAACAACTGTTGACCAGTCGTCATCTGTTCAATTCCAACAAGCGCCAACGGGTACTGCTGAATGCGGAGCCGTAGCAGGCCATTCTCAATTACGATCTGCTTGCCTTCTTCATGCAGACCAGACCGATACGGCGACGGATCCAACAACCAATCACGCTGCTGGGCGCACAACGACTGCGCACCAAACAGGACCGCCAACAACAACACGGAAACGACTCGGCTCATACCGCAACGATGGCCGACCTGCCGCCGGGCAACAACTGAGATTCTCTCTAGGCGCTGTATCTGGTAACGATATGCGTATGACTCGAATGCCCATCACCACCCACCTACTGGCTGTACTCCTCGGCCTCACCCTTACGGGTTGCGGCGGACAGGCTACACAGAACGCTGTTGGTAGCTCTCCGACCAACACAGCAAGCACAGACGAGAAGCTAGCTCTCTACAAGCAATCCGCGCCACTCGACAATGTGCTGTGCTCGGGTCAACCATCCGAAGACGAGTTCGGCAGGCTCAAGGCAGCGGGCATATCGCGCGTTTTGCACCTTCGCCGAGTAATCGAGAAGGGCACTGGCTGGGAAGAACAACGCGCCAAGGACACCGGCATCGAGTTCGTGCGTCTCGAAATCGCCGGCAAGAATGGCCTAACCAGAGAAAACGTCGAGGCCTTCGCCAAATTCATGAACAAAGAAACCACTGGCACGACCCTGGTCAGCTGCGCCAGTAGTAACCGCGTCGGTGCGATGCTCGCACTAAAAGCGTTCTGGCTCGACAAGATGCCGCGCAACGAAGCTCTAGCACTCGGAAAGAAGGCGGGCATGCTGTCGCTAACGCCAGCTGTCGAACAACTGACAGCTAAGTAACAGACGCCAAAGAACGAGGGCGCACATCACCGCTCGCGATCCGCCGATCTGGCCGCATCCGACTAGAAGCCGCCGCCAGCACCCGTGCCTGCGCCAAACCCAGCCAACTTAGGCTGACCTTCGCCAGGCAACAGCACCACAAAGCTGGCGCCGCCCATGGACGAGTCTTCACACCAGATAAGACCACCGAAGCGCGCAACGATCGCACGACTGGTTGCGAGGCCGATGCCAGTCCCCGACGGCTTATCCGTCAACTGATCGGGCAATTGACTGAACTTCTCGAACACTGCGTCTCGATCATCAGGAGGGATACCCGGCCCTGTATCTTCGATCCGTAACTCCCAACCCTCGTCACGCCCGCTAACGGTAACGCTAACCGTCCCACCATCTGGCGAGAACTTGATCGCATTATCGAGCAGGTGACGAGCGACTTGCTGAAGGCGCCTGCGATCAGCTACTACCAACGGGGCCGAATCTTGCTCAGCAAACTCAACCTTGATCCCACGCTTGTCCGCCTTCGCCTTACGCGCCTCAAGCACTTGCTTAACCGTGTCGCCACCATCAAGCGATTCGTTAGCAAACACCACCTCTCCGCTCTCAAGCTGCAGGTAGTCGAACATGCCATCGACGAGGTCACTAAGCTCCACACCCTCTTCGTTGATGATCCGAGCGAAATCGGGCCACTCAGCCGAATCATTGGGGATCATGTTGCAAAGGATTTCAGAGTAAGCGCAAATGTTGGTTAACGGCGTCCGCAGTTCGTGTGACACATTCGACAAGAAGTGATCCTTGATGCGTTGCAACTCGTGAGTGCGCGTGCTGTCGACGAACAAGAACACCGTGCCGAAGTTCTTACCAGTACGCCGAGAGGTCGCTTCGACCGCTGTCATGTCAAACACCCGGTCGTAACACGGGATACCCGAATAGCGAATCACTGGTAGCTCGTCATCATTACCTGAGCGTTCGCGAGCAGCCTTAAACGCGTCACGCGCGCGCACTGCAAGATCCGGCAACAGAGCCTCCCACAATAAGCGACCAACTGGCTCACAAGTCGGCATCGCCATCGCAATGGACGCCGCCGGGTTGGCTAGCACGATCTGACCTGCTCGGTCGACGACCAAGACGCCTTCGCCCAACGCTTCGAGCACTGATCGCGATCGTTCATAGGCGAGCTCCAACGACATCATCTCAGCAATCGCATCACGCTGGCCTTCGATCCGAGCCGCGGCAGTTGTCGCCGTCAACGAATGCGTGACTTCGCCACCAAGCCCCCATCGCTCAACCCCCATAGCGATCAAAGCAGTCGAGGCCAGCAACACACCAAGCGAAGGGTCACCGCCAACCATCAGGACAAGCACATAGATTCCCAGTAAGAAACTCCCGTTTCGTACGAGCATGCGCTTGGTCTTGACGACCATCCGCGGGTGCGGATGGGAGGCATTCGACGTATTCGCGGCAGTGAACATTATCCCAGTCTCAATATCGGACCCCGCGACCCGCTAGCTTGACCAGGATCTGACTGCAGCCGCCCCCCTCTGACGACCGATAGAAGTCAGCAAGTGAGGATGCTGATGGGCCTGATCGAACTCTGTCTGCTGTCGCTGATTACAGCGCAAGAACCAATTACGAACGGAACCGCGGCCACCGCGGAATCGCGACCGCACACCGCCAAGGTAATTACGGGCCAGGGTCAAATTCCTGAGCCGCCTAGGATTGCTCCGTCGACCACCCCGCCAGAGCGAATCCCGAACGATGAGGCAGACGGGAGGAGTCATCCAATTGCAAACACCCAGGATCCTCGCAAGGCACTGTGGGAACAGGAAAAGGCCGGTGCTGCTGCGGATGCCTCTGCTCTCTCCGAACTAGCGATGGGGCGACAACCTGATGTTGCCGCCCGGGCTGCCTGGCTCCTTGGCAACAACAAGACTCCCGCGCACCAAGAGCAACTGCCTCTCATTGCGACCAGCAGCCCACACCCTGAAGCACGACTGCATGCGCTCCAGGCCATTCGAATTTCAGCTGACGAGACGTCAACACGATTGGCGATTGCATCGCTCCAAGACAACGACAGCCGAGTGCGGACTGTAGCGGTGCAACTACTAGCCAAGCTACGTCGCCCAGCGTCGATCGAACCGCTACTCGAATTACTCAACACTCCCCATACGCGAGACAACGATAGCTCGGCAACAGACGTCCAAGCAGCACTTCTGACGCTAGCAGATCTAAACGCTAGCCAGCACCTGCTACGCATATCGTCAGCGATCGACGAGAGTGATGCGCCTGGCATCGGGGAAGCACTGACCTATGCATTCCAGATACTGTCTCCAAAGCTCGACGGTCCAGACGAGACAACCGCACTCGTAGCAGTTTTGGGCCACAGCGAAGCCCTGCTACGTCGCTACGCAATCACGCGACTAACAGAACTCGAAAGCACGACCGCACTCGCAGCACTCGAAGGTCGCTTAGCCAACGAAAGCGACGAACTGCGACCACTCATCGAAGTAGCAATCGCACAAATCCAACATGACGGCAGGGCACCACCAACGAACAACGCCGAACTTGCAACCGCAAACGCCAAGGCATTGTGGGCTCGCGCCGTCACGTGGTGGAATGGCCTTACGCCAACACGGCAATCGCTAGCTGGTTCTACGCCGATCGCCCTAATCGCACTGATGTGGATGGTGCGCCGCACAGTCAAACGACGCAAGCACGCTCAAGAGGTGCTAAACGCAACCGCATTGATGCAGCCATCCGACGAATACCTTGAGGAACAAGAGGATGATCATGGCGAATACGAATACGACGACGACTACCAAGAGTCTGAAGACGAATACGACGAGGTAACTGACGACCAACCAGCGGGCGCAACTGCCGACTGGGGATACGGCCACCAAGAGACCGTGCCAGCCAACGAAACGGTCGAGGATGAGCACTATCGTTAGTCACAAGCTTACGCAGGCTGGCGCACTCGCCTGCCTTCTTGCGCAACCGCTCATCGCCCAGGCGCCTGTGAGCGGCGGCGCACCGGTGTTACACGCAGCGATCGCAGCCAGTGAACACCGCAGTGACGTTCCAGCCATTGCATGGCTATGCGATGAGTTCTTGCCCGCGTTACCACAATGGCCAGAAGGGCTCGACTCCAACGCTTCGTTCTCGTTATCCCTGACAGACGCTGGGCTACAGATCAGCAAGACGAAGGTAGTCGTGCCAACCGGAGCCGTCGCCATAGGCACATGCAACTTCGGCGGCACCCGCACGGCACAGCAAATTGTCTGGCGTTGCGACACAAGCGGCCGTGAACAATGGTCCGTGCCATCCGAGTTTGTACTGCCGAAACGTTGGCAACAACTGCTGCATGCATTTGCGGCAGATCTGATCGGCACGTCACGCACCCTTTCCGTTCCAGTTATCGTGGGCCACCTAGCCGGCGGCCTTCTCGACAACGACCCACGGTCGGCGCTACTTCGCCTGGGACCATCACTCTGTGGCGAGGCCACATGGCTTGCGCAACGAAACGGCAACCAGCTACATGTCGTCGGACGCAGTGACGGCGGCTTGATGTTGCCCATGACCTTCATAGGGTTGGCCGTTGCCGACGGACACGGTTCGCTGCCCACGATTTCGCTGCGCGCCTTCGCAGCCCGCGAC
>Ga0315331_10000311_pt1 | contig 32211 bp, 21 predicted proteins | sample M160m34915metaG_FD_203456 | JGI IMG/M metagenome (GOLD analysis project Ga0315331, IMG submission 203456) | Ammonia-oxidizing marine archaeal communities from Monterey Bay, California, United States - M1 60m 34915 | ecosystem: Environmental > Aquatic > Marine > Intertidal zone | place: USA...
TCGCTGGAAAGCACTGCTGGATTCTGAAAGGTCGCCAGCTGGATCTGCCCAAGATTACCTGGATGGGCGGTATCTCCGTCCTCGACACATATCACGATGCCGTCGATCCCAATCTCCAGATGTGTGAGCCCGATGGGAACCGTTATGGGAGGAGTCAGAAGGTATCGACCGGCACTGACGACCTGCCCGTCTGCGTCCGGATGAAATTTGTCATAACGAGTGTAGCGTGTCTCTCCATTTGGTAACTGCAGTTGGAAGAAGCCGTCGCCGCCGATGGCGATGTCCAGCGGCCGCCGTGTGCATTCAAGGGCGGCCGGCATGAACTGACTGGTGGCACCGACAACGGGAAAGCCATCAGCAGTCTGCAACTCTGCGGCCTGCTGTTCATCAGAAACGACCGTATCAGACTGGTGAACCGTACTAACAGTGTTGTCCGCAAAAACCACAGCACATCCACCCGCCATGCAGCACAGCACAAGCGTGGCGTACAAAGGTGCGACCACACCGGGACCGGCTTCTCTGAGTTGATGGAAATGTTGTCTCATGGAATCTATCTCAGGACGTCAGTGGCGGTGGACAACATTTCATCACCGGCGCGAATCGCCCGGGAATTCACCTCGTAGGCACGTTGTGCGGAAATCAGTGAAATCATTTCAGTCACAAGTTCAACGTTGGAACCTTCCAGAAAACCGTGCCGAAGTACTCCGAAACCAGGGTCACTCGCATTGCCAACCACGGCATCCCCGGATGCCGCCGTTTGAGCAAGCAGGTTGGAACCTTCACTGGAGAGACCTGCCGGGTTAAGAAAGTTCGACAGCTGAATCTGACCAAGATCGACGCGATTAGCGGTATCTCCATCCTGTGAACCACTCACGGTGCCGTCGACCCCGATCGATAAATTTGTGACCCCGGCGGGCACCGTAATAGGGGGATTTAGAAGGTATCCATCAGCATTAACGATTTGACCTTCTCCGTCCACTTTAAATGATCCATGACGGGTATAGCGCGGCTCTCCGCCAGGCAGTTGTACCTCAAAAAAGCCCTCGCCTTCGATGGCCACGTCCAATTTCCCTTCCGACCGCTCAAGGGTGCCCTGCATGAATTGTTTGGTCGTGCCGACAACGCGCACCCCATTACCAATCTGCAGCCCCGTCGGAGAGACCTGCGTGTTAGATACGGCTGAGCCCGGCTGACGGATGGTGTTGTACACAAGGTCCGCGAAGTCCACTCGGCTTCTGCGAAATCCGTGGGTATTGACGTTGGCCAGGTTATTGGCCGTGTTGTCGATCAGCATTTCCTGGGCCTTCATGCCCGTCGCGCTGGTGTAAAGTGCCTTTAACATGCTCAACGTCTTCCTAAAGGAACAGGTCTGTGTTGTCGGAACAAAGACCAGAATTTTCTGTGCGACCCATAACTGCGATTGAGAAGCCTGAGAGAGCCGACTTTCATCACGTGTTGATGTGTTTTTCAACGGAATCATCGATGGAATTCAGCACTCGCTGAGCCGCCTCATACTGCCTTGACGCCACCATGATGTTGACCAGTTCGTCCATGTAATCCACATTCCCCAGTTCAACCCGCCCCTGCAGCACCTCGTCGTTGGAAGCCTCCGGAGTCACATCGTTGGGTTTCTGGAACAACGACGCTCCCACCGGGGTCAGTACATTCCTGTTCGGAAACCGCACCGTTTCCAGCTGCCCGAATTGAATTCCGTTTGCACTGAAGCGGCCCTGGTTGTCTACGTTGACGAGACCTGTCGCGTCCGGTGGAAGGACGATCGGACCGTTCACACCCAGCACCGGCAACTGATCCACCGTCATCAGTTCCCCACCTCCACTTACCACGAACTGTCCATTCCGTGTGTACAGCGGTTCCTCCGGCCCTTCCACAACGAAAAATCCGTCCCCGCTGAGTGCAACATCAAAGCTGCCGCCGGTTTCTCGGAAACCACCCTGAGAAAAATCCATCTTGACGGCGTTCTCTACGGTGCCGATTGTCGTGCCCAGTAACGTCGACATCTCTGACTTCTCCTGGGCATCAGACATGGTCACATCAAACGGCGTCTGAGAAACCACACGCCGACGGAAGCCCGGTAAATGTGCATTCGCCAGATTTGTCGCTGACGTTTCGTGTCGCATCGCCGCAGCATCCATTGCCGTGGCCGCGCTGTACAGACCTGAAATCATCCCTGCCCCCCCTGTTATCTACCTGTATCAGTTCTTCGGACTTTGACGGTAATGCAGTGCAGCGATCACCCCGTCAAAGCCTCACTTACTCGTTTTTCCCCAGGTACCACGGCAGACTGCGACTATGCAGGCGGAAAGATATTCCGCTGTGCGGAAAACATTTCCTCCGACGAGCAGGATGAAGCCACTGCTTTGAACTCGGGAGCGGAGGCACCGGGAACGTACCCCCACACAAGAAGTACTCAAACAGCGGCACAAGTGCGCACTGATCGGGTCAATCCACGAGCCCGCTCAGGCCGCGTTTAAGCGGCTCCTTCGCGTCGGGCGAATCGGCTGAACATCAATGGAAGTGGCAGCATCGCCGCAAGAAGTGCCAGAACTGCCAATGCTGAATAGCTGAAGGTGTAGTCAGCGAACCGTTCATCAAACAGGGCGACCAGGGGCGGACCAAATGCACCAACACCAAAGCCCATCATATTGCTGAATCCAAATCCCACACTCAGACGTCTTCGCGGCAGAAACTCCGGAATCAAACTGTTGTACAACGGCTGATTCATAAAGTGGACGAAGGCCCACAGACAGGCAGCCAGAAGTCGCTGCCAACCTTCGGCAAACGTCATCCAGACAAGAAACGGTATGTTGGCCAGATAGACCACGCACAGCAGTACCGGAAGTGATCGCGGCTTCGCCAGCCGCCCGGCGGTCCACTGTCCGAATGCGCCGCAGATCAATGCCAGAGCAGCCGCGTAATTGCCAAGTGCTTCATCCCCAACAGGTCGTCCGACCAGCCCTTCCAGCGACATCAGCGCTCCGGACTCCTTCAGATACCGGGGCAGAAAATGCAGGACCGCACCATAAATCGTGCCGCCCAGGGCGGTGCCCAGCACCAGCACCGTATAGGGCCACAACTGAAACGTGAGAGCAGACTCCTCTGTCGACTCTGCAACACCTGATGCTGACTCCATATTGCCCGAGTCGGCAGGCGGGCGTGTCCCCCAGGCCGGACGGGCCTGGGGTTTCAACAACGTCCACACCAGCATCGCCAGAGTAAAGCTGACAACACCAAGCAGGCAATAATAGCCTCGCCAGTCGCCTGGACGAACAGACAACATCAGCCCGGCCACGAATGGTGCCGATGCAATTCCCAAAGAACCAAAGATGCCATGAATCCCCAGTGCCCGCGACCGAGTTTCCGGAGTGGTTTCATGTGCCAGCAGCGACAGCCCGGCCGGATGGTACATGCTGGCAAATGCGCCCATGGTAAACAGCTGACAGTAAATCGCCGAAGCACCTCCACTGGCCAAGAACGACACCGAAACCAGTGCCGACCCGAACAGATACAGCACCAGAATTCGTTTCTCGCCGAAGCGGTCCGCCAGCAGCCCGGCAAAAAAAGCTCCGATACCGTACGGCAGCCGCAGTGCACTCCCCAGAAATCCGGACTGTTTAAAACTCAGCGTAAACTCTGCAGAGATCACCTGTTCGACGCTGGCAACGGACTGTTCCAGCAGATGAACCAGCGCATGAGCGCATGAGACCAGCAGGATGATTCTGACGACAGGATTGGAACGCGGCACAGAGGGCCTTTACACGTGAGACCGGAAACTACATTCCACCGGTAACTGCTGACAGCTGTTCCGACAGGTAAGTTCGCGATTTGTTGATTTCCGCAGTGACCTGTGCCGCCGTCTCCATGATCGGAATGCCGCGAGGCACGGGGTGCATGAAGATCTCCGTCCAGCCCGAAAAGTTAACGTCGACCAAAGCCTGCACGACAGGGCCAAAGTCCAGCGGTCCGTACGCCGGCAACTGCAGCAGTTCCTGTGCCTTGGGCAATCTCTTCACGCAGCCGTCACCGTGTTCCCATGCGTAGAACACTTTTGTTGCGTTGCCAAGGTCTTTAACCAGCTGAGCGATGAGTTCGGCATCCTGCGGCAAATGGTAGGGAGCAAGTGCAATTCCAATATTCTCTGATGGTCGCAGCTCAGCCAGATATTTCAGCGAGTCCGGTGAATCGATCAGGTTGTTGACGTGATTTTCAATGGCAATGGTGACACCCGTTTCTTCTGCCACTTCAAGATGCGGCTTCATCTTTTCGAGGAAGTCACCGACGGCTTTTTTCAGTTCAGCGCCCTTCAGGTTTCGTGGCCCACTGCCACCGGTCACCATCGTCTGACAGCCAAGTCTCTGCGCGATTCGCATTTCATTCTGCAGACCAAACGGCCCCAGCTTGTATTGGGTGATACACCCCAGAGACACATCGTGCTTCTTCAGCAAAGACGCAAACAGTTCTTCACCCATGTCGGCCAGCTGTTCACGCTGGTTACCGTGGCTCTTGGGCCAGATATCCAGATGCCTGGAACCGCATTTGGCAACCTCCGGCAGAATTTCGCCAAGATACAGATAGCCGTACATACACGAGCCGACGATATAATTGAACTGAAATTCGGTCGCCGCCGGTCCAGCGGAAAACCCGGTTCGACCGGCACCTGCGGCAACTGCCGCGGCGGATGCCAGCACCTGTCGGCGATTCAGAGAATTCATGGCGAGGGCCTTCTACAGGAATGCTGTCTGATTACCTACAAGCTACATGACCAGTTGCTCCGGGTCCAGCTTGCGACTCTCCAAAGCAGTGAGTGTTTCGTCAGTACTGGCAGGATCCACCGAGCGACAGGAATCCGTCAACAACGCAGCGAGTTCAGCAAGGTCACTTCGCCACGCGACAGGATCGATTTCAGGAGGTTCGATCTGAGCGAATTCTCCGCACAGAAGAATCATTCTGAGACAATGTCGAAAGACGATGCCTTCCTGTTTTGTCAGGTCACGAGCCCGCACATACTTATTAAAGTCTCCACCGAACTGCAACATGTCACCGATACACCAGATCGACGTCACACGTGCATCGTGAATATCAGGAAAGTCACTGCGAAACAACATGTGCATTTTATCGGCCAGTTCCAGAGGAGGAATTCGGCGGCCTGTCACTTCGTCGCGATAGCCGGTCAGTTCTTCCTGCGTAGCGAGACCCCGCCCCAGCAGTTCGCCATCTGCGTACTCAGTGGTCAGCGGACCATGAGGCATTTTATCCGGGAACGGAACGCGGACAGACTTCCCAACCGACCGTGGCATGTTGAGGGCCGCTTCCATAAGCTGCAATCGCTCATCGTAGCTCGCTCTGTGCATGTGCTCTGCCAGAAAGATCGCGAAGACAGAATTGACACTGCGAAATGCGAACAGCATTTCCAGCTGAGAAGTCGCGATGGCATGTTCAGGGGCATAGTCGTCCAACCGCAGCTGTTTCTGGTCCGCTGCGGTCGGTCCCGACGGAGTATCGGCAGCGTGCTTCTTTGCTGCACTTGTGGAAGCAGTTCCGCCCGACGACTTTGCTTCCTGAATCAGCTGCCCCAGCAGCCCGGGTGACGGTGCAGGTCCGGCATCCTCGATCTGGACGTCGCTGTCAGATTCCGGGGCATCGGTCTGTTCCGACCTCGCTGCGGCATCGGTGTCTGTCGCAGCAATTTCAGGGGCATCTTCGAAGATGCCCAGACCAAATCCCGGATCCTCCTCATTGACGGCCGACCCGAAATCAATCACGTCTCCCAGCGCGTCATCATGCATCTGCAGTCCCGAACTCCAGACCGACGTAGTGACCGAACGACCAGCCTGCACTTCATCCACCGCCAGCATGACGCCTGCACCGGCAAGGCCACTGCGAAAGGCAGGTGCGTCGGCGGATATAGCAGACTTCTGCTGACGATGGGGCGGACTGGGCGACAACCTGATGAAGCCACCGGCGTCCAGCGTGATCAGCATTCGCTTGAGTGTTTTTTCTGCGTCTTCCTTTTCTTCCGGATCAAGAAGGCGCCGGCGAATGGCGTCCTGCAGCGAGTACACGGTGCCGGACTTGCGAATAAGAAATGCCAGCAGTCGCCACGGAAAACGCCCGCGACTGGCCAGCTTGCCGGGCGACGCACTGCGAAGTTGTTCGAATTGCTTCTCTGTCCAGTACTGCTGCCCTGAACGGCGTCTGGGCATCTTTTTCTTCAGGTTCTTTTTTGCTCGCCGCAGCATCGGATCTTTGGTGTCTTCAGGAATCTCATCGTACTTCTGCTGCCACCGATGCAACTTTACGTCATCTTCATGTGCCACAGCAAAAACATAGCCCTGATCGTCGAACTGCGGACGTCCTGCACGTCCGAACATCTGATGAGCCGAACTGGCGTCGATCAGCCTCATGGCGCGTGGTGGCCCCTTGATCAGCGACGTCATCACGACCGAACGTGCCGGCAGATTGATGCCGGCCGCCAGTGTTTCAGTACATATACAGACGGACAGCAGCTTCTTCTGAAATAACGACTCAACAGCTCTACGGTACTTCGGCAACAGACCGGCATGATGAATACCCACGCCACGGATCAGAATCTGCTTCAGTTTTCCGCCAGCTCCCAGAGACCAGTCCATCTGGTCCAGTTCCACCTGCAGTTGTTTCTGCTGCCCGCTGGCCAGCAGACGACGGCCTTTCAGTTGCTCTGCAACACTCCAGCATTCACTGCGGTTAAAGCAGAAGACCAACGCGGGCGTGCAGCGAGCATCGCCGTCGTCACCGTCAGCCATAATCTCAAGCTGTTCCGACAGCAACTCGTCAATCACCCAGCGAAAGCTCAGCGGCACTCGGCGTTCATCACTCTGCAGCAGTCTCAACCGACGATCGTGCTGCCTGTTCAGCCAGACGACAAATTCCGGCGCGTTGCCGACCGTGGCGCTGATCAACAGAACACGAACCTGTTTAGGCAGCATCCCCAGAGACAGTTCCCAGACGATACCGCGTTCCGGATCGTTGAAGCTGTGGAACTCGTCCATCACCACCGCTGAAACGTCGTCAAACGAAAAATCTTCCGGAGACAGCAGACGGTTCAGCAGAATTTCTGCAACGACCACCAAAATCTGTGCGTCCGGATTTACTCGACGGTTCCCCGTGACAAGGCCCACATCGTTACGAGAGAAGCCCCAGCGTTCGGCCGAATCCTGCAATTCATGAAACTTCTGTTCAGTAAGGGCAATCAGCGGCGTTGTGTAATAGGCCTGACGTCCGGTCATCAATGCTTCAAACAACGCAGTCTCAGCGATAACGGTCTTGCCGGTACCGGTCGGCGCGCAGACAAGAATGCCGTCCTCGCCTTCAAACCACGCAAGGATCGCCTGTTCCTGAAACGGATAGGGAGTCCATGGCAGCTGATCAAGGTAGCGCAAAGCAATTTCATCTGATGACGGCGACTCTGACTCCATTCGTTTCCCCGGTAATTGGTAAAGCAAGTGACTAGTTCTCGTGAACCGCTCAGGCTGGCGGACGCGTCTGTAACTCCAACAGTCCCGTGTACTGCGAGGTCACGAATCAGCAAAACACGCTGCCACAATTGTTTTCCGTGACGTTTACTCGGCCGACAAGGTGTCTTCGAAGTTCACTTTGCCGTGCACATCATGATAACGAAACGTCATCCTCGGCCGAGCACCGCCTGGCTCGACAGTTGCAGAGAGAAAGCCGCCGACCACATTCAGATACCGATGATAGTCTTTCCGATAGTCTGACTGATTCCAGCCATTGGCGTGCAGGTCGCTGGCCGGTCCGCATGAATACTCGCGAACGCCGGTACCGGGATGGACCGACATATACTGCCAGTGTCGGTCGCCACACACCACAACAAGATTGTCCTGAGTCGCGATGAATGCCCGCAATTCATCACCTTCCGTCTGAAATCCGCTGTTGGAGTGGTTGTCCCGTTTTGTGTCACGATCGGGCCCCACAATGGGCGTTGGACTGATCAGGACGCGAAACGTGGCATCAGATTCAGTAACGCTGGCCTTGAACCAGTCTTTTTGAGCCTGTCCCCAGATTGTCTTTTCGGGGCCATCCGGATCTCGATTGGAACTGCGGAAGTCTCGCCCTTCCACCATCCAGATCTGCAGATGCCTGCCCCACCGACGCGTGCGCCACGTGTGTGTTTCCATCGGCACCTGCTCACGAAACACCTGCAGCCCCTGTCGAAAGGTGAACTCATGCATGTACGGCGTCTGCATCGTGGGCCAGCAGTCGTCAACCAGAGTGTCGTGATCATCCTTGATGAAATAACTGGATACCTGGCGATGGAACTGAACATTCGTCGGCCAGCTATACATACGCTGCCAGTGATACCGCGCCAGCGCCAACGTCTTGGCCAGCCGGTCGTAGTAGACGATATCACCGGTATGAACAAAAAAATTCGGGTCGAGCTTCAGCATCTCGGGATAGATATTGAAACCGTCCGGCCGATCCTGATCGTCGTTACCCTGGCCGGTTGACACCGTAAAGACGACGCGGTCGGACGAGCCCTTTGCAGGAGCCGTGCGGAACGTGCCATCAAGTGACTGACCGGGCGTGCCAGCGACTGACCTTGTTTCCACGCGCATGTCGTACCGTGTATTTGGCTTCAGGTCCTCCAGCGTGAACTGACAGGTAAAATCACGCAGACCGTCGGCTTCATGCCACCCCGTATGCCTCCAGTCAATAGTATCACGCATGCGATATGCCACGCGAACATCGCCGTCCATACCAGGAGCGGCTTCAAAGATGTCTGCAACAGTCAGGCCAGCCGGAAAGACCACGCCTCGAACAGACCTGTTTCTGCCTTTGCCCCCCGCTGCCTGCTCGTAGACGATCTCAACCTTAGGTGCATCACTGGAATTGCGTTCCTTCCGTAATGTCAGTCGCGTCCACACAATCGCGGACGATTCAGTGACCTCTCCCACCTTGAAACCCGTCGCCTGAAAAGGACCGTCGGCCCGGGTCCGGTGTGAAGAGCCGACGATTGTCAGCAGAAGCAGGGTGGTGTGAATTCGAGTCATGCGTCTGAGTCCAGTCGGTGTCAGAAGACATCGGAGGCTACCGACCGTGAGCGGTCAGTCAATCGACTCGATCCCTTTTGCAGCCAGGACGCAGCAGCCTTTTCCGCTCTGCTGATGATACGAATGGCCCCAATGACTGATTTGGCGTTCGGGGAATTTGACGTGACCGGTACCGGCAGTGAACTTAACCGAACGCCACGTAATTGAGGAAATTCCGGGAAAGCCGTTGTGACAGGGAATTTGTAACGTCCTGTATGAGAAAAGCTGTTCTCACGTGATGTTTCTGCAAATTACGGCTTGGCGTCCCGGGCCGTCCGGGTTATCTTACCTTCAGGCGAGGCTTCTAAACGGAAGCTGTCGCTAAAGTGGTCGGACAAAGCGAGTCGCGTTGCTTGAAATCAGCAGGTAACGTTTTTCGGCCAGACGGGGTTTTCTGACAGAGGTGGATCCTCCTGCAGCCCCGTGAAATCTGCGTCGCCATGTTCGCCGCAAAATTGCTGCCCACCATCGGTTAAGTACACCGCTCTGGAAAGCCGCCAGCGTCAATCAGGACGCATCGAATTCTGTGACTTTCTTGTTTGTCCGGAATATCTGTCCAAAGCGGCATTCACATGCCAGGTCCGTATCAGCCTTCGGGCAGCAGTGCGTCAGCCGACCTGACAACTAACAACACAGACACCGAATAGCCATCCCTATTCGCGCAGATCACCCCCACATACCACAGGGAACACAATTGAAGAAGTTTGAAGAACTCAAATTAATTGCCCCATTGCAGCGTGCATTGACCGAAGAGAAGTACGACGTCCCGACACCAATTCAGGCTCAGACGATTCCAGCGGCCCTGCTGAAACGTGATATCCTGGGATGTGCTCAGACGGGAACCGGAAAAACGGCGGCATTTGCATTGCCCATTCTGAATCGGCTGGGACGAAACAGCCGCAAGGCCCTGCCCAATCGGCCCCTGGTACTCGTCCTGGCTCCAACACGAGAACTGGCGATTCAAATCGAAGAAAGCTTTGCCACATACGGCAGACATCTCAGACTTCGTCAGGTCCTTGTCTACGGCGGCGTCAAGCAGGGAAATCAGGTACGATCACTGAAGCGTGGTGCACATATCCTTGTCGCCACGCCCGGCAGATTGCTGGACCTGATGAATCAGGGTCACATCACGCTGGATCAGCTGGAAGTTTTTGTTCTGGACGAGGCAGACCGAATGCTGGACATGGGCTTTCTGCCGGATTTAAGAAGAATTATCAATCATCTGCCGGCAGAGCGTCAGTCACTGTTTTTCTCCGCGACAATGCCGCCGAAGATCACTCAATTGTCAAAGCGACTGTTGCGGAATCCGGTCAGCGTTAATGTCACTCCGAAGTCGACCAGTGTTGAACGGATTGAACAGAGGCTGATGTTCGTGGAACGCCACGGAAAACCGTCTCTGTTGCAGCAAATCCTGACGGCGGGAGACGTCGAACGTGCGATTGTATTTACGAAGACGAAACGCGGTGCCAATGTGGTGGCTGACAAGCTGGATCGCAGCGGAATCAAGGCCCTCCCCATTCACGGCAACAAATCGCAGAACGCCAGACAACGTGCACTGGAGGCGTTTCGGCGCAAACAGGTGCAGGTACTGGTCGCCACGGACGTCGCGGCTCGCGGAATCGACATTGATGGCATCAGCCACGTGATTAATTTCGACCTGCCAATCGAACCAGAATCGTATGTTCACCGAATCGGCCGCACCGGGCGTGCCGGTGCAGAAGGTCTTGCGTTGTCCTTCTGCACTGCGTCTGAAGGCTCTGAACTGCATGCGATTGAGCGGCTCATCGGCCAGAAAATACCGCTTGCGGATGGGCAAATACAGCCGCAATGGCGACCGGAACAGAAATCCCGATCGTCATCCGGCCGACGCAATGGACGCTCACAGCAAGGTACTTCGCAGGGCTCGGGCTCTCAGCGATTCTCGCGTCGTCGTTCATCCGGCATGACCGGAGAAGCCGATAAACCAAAGCCAAAGAGACGACGACGTAACGGACAACAAAGCCGGCAACGCTCTAAACAGACTGGCTGACGGACTATCCAAACGTTACTTTTGTGGTTAGAAATACCAGCACAAGAACCGATTTCTCGGAGAAATGAAGGAGAGAAACCATCGCACAGAATCAAAACACATACGAAAAACGCAAACGCGAAATGGATAAAAAGGCGAAGGCCGAAGCTAAACGCGCTCGCCGCACCCAGCGAAAACAGGGAATCGATCCGAGTGAAGGACCGCAATCGTTGATCGCTGAAGCGAATATCCGCAACGCTGCAAATTGACACGCGGCGGCCGGTGTGCGACAACACGAACAATCTTAGGCTGGTTATCGGTCCGCGAAATGTTTCGGGGACAAATGACTACCAACAATCTTGAGAGTATTGGGTTACAGACATGGCAGAAGGGACAATCAAACGCATCACCGACAAGGGGTTTGGTTTCATCGAAGATGGGACAGGAAAGGACATGTTCTTTCACAGCTCAGCGCTCGAAGACGTACGATTCGACGAATTGCGTGAAGGACAGCAGGTATCGTACAACGTCGGACAGGGACCGAAGGGTCCGCGCGCTGAGAACGTTCGCGTCGTCTGAAGAATCGGAGTACGTGGCGTTCTGCCGCAGAGATCCGTAAGGAAATTACGGCACGGAATTAGGCGCCGAGGGTCAGACTGGCCCTCAGCGTTTTTTTACTGCGCCCAGTCGGATTTAACGGTGTGGTGGCGGCCTGCCGTAATCCGTAGTGTGAAGGCGGACCGTGCTGATGTATTGCGTTTTTTTACCACAAAAGGTGAAAACTCCCGTTCATGCGGACCACACGTCCTGAACCATCATGAGCGACTTCGCCCACCACATCGCGTCAAGACCATCGAATTCGCTGGCGGTCACGTAGTGCTTCGCATGCCGGCGGACATGCCCGTCTATTCTGAACGTCCGCTGAACGTCCGAAAAACAGCCTTCCGGTGGTCTCAGCGACGAGATTCGTCACCATGGTCAGCCGTTTTCGAACCGCGGATTGATTGTTCCGGCCATAACTCTTTACAATGCAGCGGCTTTGGGCGATTCGCCGGAGATACATTCGCTGACCGCATCCAGCAACGCAAGCGTTCCTGAAGCAGGCGGCAGCGCTGTGTGCAACTACAGCTTCAGATTTTCTTACTCCAGTGTTTAGAAAGTCGGCCCAAATCACGACAAAAGCACTACTTGCGGCGAGATTTCAGCATAACGATGGCTGCAAATTCGTAATTTCGTCGGTCGAATGCCCAAACCGTGCAACGTGAAGAATAGCGGAATCAAAGACAGGCCGACGTTGCCTGATAGGCAAACGCCTGAACATTGTCTAAGTGGATATAACAGTGGATTGCGGTCAGCAGTCCTGAATGCGGGGAAACAAATGGCAGACCGGGCTGTAACAGATAAAATCTCGGGGATTGACTCCGACGAAATGAATGAGTGGCTTGATTCGCTGGAGGACGTCCTTCATCGCTATGGCCCGGAGCGCCTGGGCGAACTGCTGATTCATTTGCAGGAAAGAGCGTACCAACGCGGTGTCAAGCTGCCGTTTACTGCTAACACTCCGTACATCAATACCATTCACCACTCAGATCAGGCTCGATTTCCCGGTGATCTTGCCCTGGAACGCCGCATTAAGAGTATCGTGCGCTGGAACGCGATGGCGATGGTAGTCCGCGGGAACAAGAATTTCGACGGCATTGGCGGGCACATTTCCACGTTTGCCTCGGCGGCGACGCTGTACGAGGTCGCACAGAACCATTTCTTTCACAGTCGCACCGAAAGACACACCGGCGACATGGTGTACTTTCAGGGGCACGCCTCGCCCGGAATGTATGCGAGGGCATATGTGGAAGGCCGACTGGACGAGTCACACCTTGAACACTTCCGGCGCGAGCTGCCATCAGGGTCAGGACTCTCCAGTTATCCGCATCCGTGGCTGATGCCCGACTTCTGGCAGTTCCCCACCGTATCGATGGGACTCGGCCCGATCTGTTCGATCTATCACGCTCGGTTTCTGCGTTATATGGAACATCGCGGCCTGCTGGACACATCCAAGTCACGAGTCTGGGCCTTTCTGGGCGACGGCGAATGTGACGAACCGGAAAGTCTGGGGGCGTTGACGCTGGCGTCTCGTGAGAAACTGGACAACCTGACTTGGGTGATTAACTGCAATCTGCAGCGTCTGGACGGTCCTGTTCGTGGCAACGGTAAGATCATCCAGGAACTGGAAGCGGCCTTCCGAGGGGCCGGCTGGAACGTCATTAAGGTCATCTGGGGAGGAGACTGGGATCCGTTGCTGAACGCAGATGAAGACGGAAAACTGGTCAAACGCATGGGCGAAGTGGTCGACGGTCAGTACCAGAAGTACACAGTCGAATCGGGCGAGTACATTCGCAACCACTTTTTCGGCGCTGATCCGGACGTGCTGAAGATGGTGGAGCATCTTTCAGATGAAATGATGCAGAAGATTCGTCGGGGCGGCCACGATCCGGAAAAGGTCTACACAGCCTATCACGCAGCGGTTAACCACAGGGGAGCTCCGACGGTCATACTGGCGAAGACCGTCAAGGGCTATGGTCTTGGTGAAGCGGGCGAGGGTCGCAATATCGCTCACAACACGAAGAAGATCAACGAAGAGGAACTTCGCAATTTCCGCACAAAGTTTGCCATCCCCATCAGCGACGAAGAGATCGACGAACTGCCGTTCTACAAACCCCCCGCAGACAGCCCTGAGATGGTGTACCTGCGACAACAGCGTGAATCTCTGGGGGGATTCGTGCCCGAACGAAGACCTACTGACGAGCGACTGGTCGTGCCGGAACTTGACGACAGAATCTTTCAGGCCAAAGGACTGCTTTCCGGCAGCGATGGAGACGATGGATCAACCACCGGAACGCTCGGTCAGATTCTGCGAGGCCTGGTGCGACACGGAGGGTGCGGCGAACGACTTGTGCCAATCATTCCGGACGAAGCCCGAACCTTCGGTATGGAAGACCTGTTCAAGCAGGTGGGAATCTATTCCAGCAAGGGACAGCTTTACGAACCTGTCGACCGCAGCACGATGCAGTATTACAAGGAGGCCAAGGATGGTCAGCTGCTGGAAGAAGGGATCAACGAAGCCGGTGCCATGAGTTCGTTTATCGCCGCCGGGGCTTCGTATGCCAATCTTGGCACCAACATGATTCCGTTCTATGTTTACTATTCAATGTTTGGCTTTCAGCGAGTCGGCGATCTAATCTGGTGTGCTGCTGATACTCGCTGTAAAGGATTTCTGTGCGGCGGAACGTCAGGACGGACCACATTAAACGGCGAAGGTCTGCAGCACGAAGACGGCCACAGTCAACTGATGGCAACAACCGTTCCCACGCTGAGAGCCTATGATCCGGCATGGGGCTACGAGCTGGCTGTGATTGTGCAGGACGGCCTGCGGCGCATGTACGCTGAGGGCGAAGAAATCTTCTACTATCTGAGCGTCTACAACGAAGCGTACCCGCAACCAGCCATGCCGGAAATGGATGGAATTGCAGACGGCATCATCAAGGGAATGTATCGTTACAGCAGCACAGACAGCAGCGAAGGACAGGAACATCGTCCGCAGTTGATGGGCAGCGGCCCGATTCTTCGCAGCGCTTTGGCGGCTCAACAGATCTTGAAAGACAAGTACGATATCGGATCGGACGTGTGGAGCGTCACCAGTTACAGTGAGCTGCGGAGGGACGCGATGGCATGTCAGCACTGGAACGATCTGCACCCCACCGAAGCACGGCAGACCAGTTATCTTGAATTTGTTCTTGACGACTTGACCGGGCCGTTCATTTCGACCAGCGACAACGTGCGGCTGGTGGCGGATCAGATTCGCGAGTGGATTCCCGGCGATTACATTGTGCTGGGCACGGATGGATTTGGCCGCAGCGAGACTCGTGAACAACTGAGGCGGCACTTCCGCATCGACGGAGAATCAACTGCGTTTGCGGCGTTGCAGGGATTGGCTCGCCTCGGGGTATTCGATGCGGCCGAACTTCCGGAAGCACTCAAACAGCTGGGGATTGATTCTGAAGCTGTATTCCCGATCGACGCATAAAGAGCGAAAACCGGGCAATTGACTCAATATCCCGGACAGGGCCGACCTTACAGTCCGTTTAACAGTCCCGTGACGGTGGCGTAAACGACACGAATGAATTCAAATCCGATGCAGGTCAGGTGATGCCTGACACTCGAAGACAAGCATCGCCTGACCAATGAGTAACCGTGAGTAACAACAACTATGGCCATTGAATTCAAACTGCCTGAAGTTGCTGAAGGTATCGAGTCGGTCGATATTGCCGAGATCCTTGTGGCGGAAGGTGACAGGATTGAACCCGGGGCCGTCATCTGCGAAGTGGAAACGGACAAATCTGTCGCTGAGATAGACTGCCCGTACAGCGGCACAGTCGCCAGGATCCTTGTATCGCCAGGCCAGACCGTGCCTGTAGGCACCCCTTTGGTGCTGCTGGAAGACGCTGCTGCAAGTGCCGCTACCCCCACGGCAGAGGTGCTCGAGTCGGCCGTAAAGACAAACATAAGTGATGACACGGCACCACCGCAGCCCGCTGCACCTGCCTCAGATACGGAAAACTTTGAGGTTGAAATATCGCTGCCCGAAGTCGCCGAAGGTGTAACTTCCGTTGACATCGCCGAGGTGCTGGTGTCAGTCGGCGATGTGATCAAAGCCGGCGACGTGATCTGCGAAGCGGAAACGGACAAATCTGTTGCAGAAATTGACTGCCCGGATGCGGGGACAATCAGAGCCATCCATGTTGCCGGCGGTCAGACCGTCAACGTTGGTGAACCGCTTGTCACAATCGAGGTTTCAACCGCGCCGGAAGCTGACGCCCCCGCGACACCAGCCTCGACAGCTTCGCCAGTCACCAGTGCGGAAACCCCGGTAGTCGCAGCACCTGCAGATGCGTTGGCACCGGCCAACGTCACGGGCTCACCGTCGACACAACGCACACCAGCCCCCGCCGGCCCCGCAACCCGACGACTGGCACGCAAACTGGGTGTGGATCTGCATCAGTTGCGGGGTTCCGCCAGGGGAGGGCGGATTGTCATAGAAGACATCGAAGGGTATGTCAGGTCCCGACTGGCCCAGCCTGCTGAGGTGGCTGGCGGCACGGCCAGCATGGGAATCGTTGCCGCTGCCCCGTTGCCGGACTTCAGTAAGTTCGGGCCAGTCGAAAAACAACCACTCAACAAGATATCACGGACTGCTGCCGCAAACCTGCATTCAGCGTGGATCACCATCCCGCATGTCACACAACACAACCAGGCGGACATCACGGAACTGGAGTCCGCCCGTAAACGTTACGTTAAAGACAATCCCAAGTCGCCCAAGATCACGATGACGGCCATTATGATCAAGGCCGTCGTCGGGGCACTGAGAACGTTTCCGAAAGTCAATTCCAGCATCGACCTGACATCCGGCGAACTGATTCTCAAAAAGTACTACAACATCGGCGTTGCCGTCGATACACCCAACGGGCTGGTCGTCCCTGTCATTCGAAACTGCGATCAGAAGAACGTACTGCAGGTCGCCGCAGAACTTACCGATCTGGCGTTGAAAGCGCGGGATCGAAAACTAAAGCCGGAAGACATGCAGGGCGCTTCATTCACGATCACAAATCTTGGCGGTATTGGAGGCACGTCCTTCACACCGATCGTGAATCATCCGGAGGTCGCCATACTGGGCATGTCGCGCGGCCAGAAAGTGCTGCAGATGGAAGAAGGCAAGATCATCGAGAGACTCATGCTTCCGCTGTCCATGTCGTATGACCACCGAGCCATCAATGGTGCCGATGCGGCTCGGTTCATCGTGAAACTGTCCGGCAGCCTGACGAACTTCTTCGAATTATTTTGAATACCAATGGCAAATAAACACGCACAACTTGTAGTCCTTGGCGGCGGCCCTGGTGGTTATCCGGCTGCCTTTGCAGCGGCGGATAACGGCATGCAGGTCGTTCTTGTCGATGAAGGCAGGCAGCCCGGTGGCGTATGCCTGAACCGAGGCTGCATTCCGTCCAAGACACTGCTGCACGTCGCCAAATTGATTAACGAGTCCCGAGAAGCCGCGGACTGGGGTGTTACGTTTCAGCCACCGGAAATCGATCTCGAAAAGCTGCGGAATTTCAAGAACAACGTGGTGGGGTCACTGTGCGGCGGAATCGAAGGACTGTGCAAGGCTCGGGGTGTCGAGTTAATCAAGGCACGGGGCACGTTTACCGATTCCTCAACGCTGGAACTGAAGTCCGCCGACGGAGAGGTCTCCACACTCAGCTTTGATCACTGCATAGTGGCGATCGGATCTGTTCCGACAATGCCTCCGTTCTTCGATATTGGCGACGACCGTGTGATGGACTCCACCGGTGCACTGGAACTGAATGATATCCCGGATCGCCTGCTGGTCGTGGGAGGAGGATATATCGGACTTGAGATGGGCTCGGTTTACGCGGCGCTCGGCTCTGAAGTCACGGTCGTGGAAATGTCGTCAGGGCTGTTGCCTGGCGCCGACCGCGACCTGGTGAGCCCACTGCGTAAGCGATTGACGAAGCAGTTTTCCGCGATTCACGTGAACACAAAAGTCGCCCGACTGGCGCCCGCTGATTCCGGCATTGTGGCCAGTCTTGAGGGCGAAGGGGTTGACCCCGAACTCACCTTTGATCGCGTCCTGATCTCGATCGGCCGACGGCCAAACAGCGGGAACTGTGGCCTGCAAAACACACAGGTTGATATCGACAACAAAGGCTTCATCAAGATCGATCGAAATCAGCGTACCGCCGACCCGAAACTGCTGGCCATCGGCGACATCGCCGGCGAGCCCATGCTGGCTCATAAAGCCACTCGGGAAGCCAAGGTCGCGGTGGAGACGCTGTTGGGCGAGCCGGCTGAGTTTGACAATATCGCCATCCCGGCCGTTGTTTTCACAGATCCGGAACTTGCGTGGGCTGGCAAAACGGAGGCAGAAGCAAAGGCTGAGGAGCTTGAATATACGGCTCATCGCTTTCCTTGGGCCGCGTCAGGACGAGCTCAAACGCTGGGACGCACTGAGGGCATCACCAAAATACTGGTCGAGCCGACCAAACAGCGTGTGATCGGTGTGGGTATCGTGGGTCCCGGTGCCGGCGAGATGATTGCTGAGGCCGTCATGGCCCTCGAAATGGGAGCGACAGCTCGTGATCTGGCGGATTCAATACACGCACACCCAACGCTGTCAGAGACAATGATGGAGGCGGCCGAAAGCGCCATCGGTCAGCCGACGCATTTCTTCCGTGCCAAACAAAAAAAAACATAGCCGGGTCGCCGCAGTAGAAACGCCGCAGGAACTTTCCGGAGCGTCGTGATAGACGGAATGGGCCGCTAAGTTCACGTGCACACCCACCAGTAACCTGTTCAGACTTGTTATGTGCCGAGGCGACAGACGTCTTCCGGGTAACACCCCAGTCGTGGCCCGCGCTGATTGAGAATTTCCATTCCTGCCATCGAGAACGACGTTTCGCCTTACCCGGCAGTACGTCTGCTGGTGGCAAAGGGCTTCCAAAAGATTGAGTGCTCACTAAGATACTGCGGAAAACAATAACGCGACATAAGCGGCGGGGCTGAACACATCAGACGTTGTGTTTTTTCGTTTTCATGACCGCTCGTTAGTGTCCCGCGGGTGTAAGAAAACTGTAGTGCCTGCCGTTTTCTTTCGGTCGATTCCCGCTGCCTGTCTGTCTGACCGATCGGATTGTCATACTCGAATGCATCGAATCACCAAAGGGCTGGACATCCCGATAACGGGCGAGCCCGACCAATCCGTTGTTGAAGGACCTGCAATCACCAAAGTTGCCCTGGTCGCCGCTGATTACGTTGGAATGAAACCGACAATGTTGGTTGCTGCGGGCGATCGAGTGAAACTTGGACAGCCGCTGTTTGCCGACAAGAAGACCCCGGGAGTCACATACACAGCCCCGGCCTGCGGTACCGTGGCAGAGATCAACCGAGGCGACCGACGAGCGTTTCAGTCGCTCGTGATTGAGGTAGACGGGAACGACGCTGTCGAATTCTCTGCTCCCGCGGCCGGCAATTTTGATGCTGTCTCGCGACCAGAGCTCACCGATCTGTTGTCCACCAGCGGACTGTGGACCTCTCTTCGCACACGACCTTACAGCAAAGTCCCCGCGGTTGGATCGGTACCGCGTTCGATTTTTGTTCAGGCCATCGACACGAATCCGCTGGCGGCCAACGCCGCTCCGCTGATTCGAGAACGAGAACGTGATTTTCGCGCGGGGATTATTGCCCTTACAAAACTCACAGACGGAAGTGTCTTTGTGTGCCGTCGACCTGGTCAGCCGCTTCCGGGCGACGAACATTCGCAGGTGCAGGTGGCAGAATTCGAAGGGCCACACCCTGCGGGCCTGCCGGGAACGCACATTCATTTCCTGGATCCGGTCGGCCCCGGCCGCACTGTCTGGACCATTAACTATCAGGACGTAATCGCGGTCGGTCACCTGGTTGTCACCGGCACGCTGGATCCGTCACGAGTCATTTCGGTGGCGGGACCGTCGGTAACAAATCCAAAACTGGTTCGGACCAGAATCGGAGCAAGAGTTTCTGAGCTTCTGGCCGGCCAGCTGGGCGACGGCAGACATCGAGTCATTTCAGGCAGCGTCCTGTCCGGGCGGGCCGTTCGCGGAACGTCTGACTATCTGGGACGCTACCATCTGCAGGTTTCGGCTATTGCGGAAGGTGATGAACGGGAATTCCTGGGCTGGATGACGCCCGGGAACGATCGATATTCCGTTCGCCGAGTGTTCGCGTCTGCTTTCGGTAAGGCGAAGCAATTTGCTTTTAACACCTCTACGGGTGGCAGCAAGCGAGCGATGGTGCCAATCGGCATGTATGAACAGGTGATGCCGCTGGACATGATTCCCACATTCCTGCTGAGGTCACTGATTGTGGCGGACACCGAACAAGCTCAGGCACTGGGCTGCCTGGAACTTGACGAAGACGATCTGGGACTGTGCACCTTCGTCTGCCCTGGCAAGTATGAATATGGTCCGATCCTGCGAGACAACCTGACACAGATCGAACAGGAAGGGTGACGGTTCGTAAAGCGTCACTCGAATCACTTACGATTTTCCCGATAGCACTCTGAGCATCAGCTCGGATAATCCCTCGAAGAGGGGCCGAATGAAATTTCTGCGAGACAAGCTGGACCAGATACAGCCGCTCTTCCACAAAGGTGGAAAGCTGGAGCGACTCTACCCGATCTATGAAGCCATCGACACCTTTCTGTACACGCCTGGCGAGGTCAGCAAAGGAGCGGCGCATGTGCGCGACGGGATGGACCTTAAGCGAATGATGATCATGGTCGTCTTCGCACTGACGCCGTGCATCCTGATGGCCTGCTACAACACAGGCGTTCAGACGAGTGAAGTGGCCAAAGCAGCTGTTGAATCCGGTGTGGCATCAGACGTGGTCATTTCCCAGTTAGGCTGGCGGGCCTCTGTGATCAGCCTTCTGGGATGGGATCCGGCAGTCAGTGGAAACCTGTTGTACAATTTCGTGTACGGAGCCCTGTATTTTGTCCCCGTATTTCTGGTGACCAACATCGTCGGTGGCACGTGGGAAGTCATCTTCTGTTGCGTCCGCAAACACGATCTGAACGAAGGTTTTCTGGTCACGGGCATGCTGTTCCCGCTGACACTGCCTGCGACAATCCCGCTGTGGCAGGTAGCTCTCGGCATCAGTTTTGGTGTTGTCATCGGCAAGGAAATCTTCGGTGGCACGGGTAAGAACTTCCTTAACCCCGCACTGACAGCTCGCACGTTTCTGTACTTCGCCTACCCGATACAGATCACCGGCTCGACCGTGTGGGCTGGTGTGAGCGACGGCATCCGGGTCGATGGTGTCCTGGTCGATGGTGTCAGCTGCCCAACACTGCTGACCATGATGAGCAATGTTCAGAATGCAATTCCCGGTGGCGAAACCTTTCGCGACGTGCTGCAGGATCAACTGGGGTACCTCACCCTGTCTCAGGCTTTTGTCGGCTTCATCCCGGGATCAATGGGTGAAACATCCACGCTGGCCTGCCTGCTGGGGGCAATCTTTCTGATCGCCACAGGCGTCGGTTCGTGGCGAATCATGGTTGGTGTCCTGGTTGGTGCACTTGGCCTGGCAACGATCCTGAACAGCGTCGAAAGTACGTCCAATGCGATGTACCAGATACCTCCGCTGTGGCATCTGTGCACCGGCGGTCTGGCCTTCGGCCTGGTCTTTATGGCCACCGACCCGGTGTCCGCGGCCATGACGAATACTGGCCGCTGGGTCTACGGAGTCCTGATCGGAATGATGGCCATTACTGTCCGCGTTCTCAATCCGGCCTTCCCGGAGGGCATCATGCTGGCCATCCTGCTTGGAAACGTATTTGCTCCGGTGATCGACTTCGTTGTCGTTCAGCAGAACATCAAACGGAGGATCGCCCGTAATGAATCCTGAGACCAAGAGAACATTCAAGGTCGCGATCCAGTTGTGTCTCGTGTGCTCGGTCGTAGTGTCTTCGCTGGCCGTGGGACTGAAAAACATTCAGAACCAACAGAAGGAAGCGTTTCGACAGCAGAGTATTCTTTCTGCCGCAGGCAAATGGGAAGACGGTGGCGATACAGCGGAGCTGTTCAAAGAATACATCACACCTGTCGTTGTTGATCTGGAGATCAACAAAGCCACCGACCGATACCAGGCCGACGATAGCCGCCTGGAGACCAAGTTCGCGGATCGTACGCCTGAATTTCATGACATACTGGATTCGGCTGCTGATGTTGCCGGTATCAGGAAGCGAGAAAAGTACTCGATTGTCTATGAAGTTCGTGAAAGCGACGTACTGAAGACGGTGGTGCTGCCCGTGCGGGGTAAAGGACTGTGGTCAACCCTCTACGGCTTCGTCGCTCTGGACCTGACTGCTGCTGCCGATGGCGCAGCCGGCCTGAAGATAAAAGGGCTGACCTACTACAAACACGGCGAAACACCAGGGCTTGGTGGCGAAGTCGACAATCCGCTCTGGAAAGCGAAATGGCCAGGTAAGTCTGTCTACACCGATGGCTGGGAAGTAAAAGTTGAAGTGTCCAAAAGTGCGTCTACGGAATACCAGGTCGACGCACTGTCGGGAGCCACTCTGACATCGAATGGCGTCACGAACATGCTGAGATTCTGGCTGGGGAAAGATGGCTTTGGCCCATATCTGCAAAATACTCTGGCGACCGTATTTCCTCCGGCCTCGTCAACGGACGCACCCGTACAGGGCGGTGCTGACACCACCTCGCGAAATTAACACAACGGCTTGATTAGGCCTTTTCGACATGACATTTTGCCAATTCGCACTAATGCCTGAAGGGCCTGACGGAAACGTCCCGTTGGTGTCCGAGCGGCAGCTCGATTCGGCTGGCAGGCCGCCCCGTCTGAGGAGACATCCGAATGGGTGAACCATCACCAAAGAAGATCCTGCTGGATCCGCTGGTTAATAACAATCCGATTACACTGCAGGTTCTTGGTCTGTGCAGTGCGCTGGCCGTGACCGTAAAACTGGAAACATCATTTGTCATGGCCATCGCGGTGACTCTTGTCACTGGCTGTTCCAGTGCCGCGGTGTCGTTGATTCGTACTGAGATTCCCAGCAGCATTCGGATCATCGCGCAGATGACCATTATCGCCTCAATGGTCATCATGGTGGATCAACTTCTGCAGGCGTTTGCCTTCGAACTCAGTCTGCAACTGTCCGTCTTTGTCGGACTGATTATCACCAACTGCATTGTCATGGGACGGGCGGAAGCCTTCGCCATGAAGAACGGTCCGGGAATCAGCTTTCTGGACGGAATCGGCAATGGCCTGGGATACGGACTGATTCTGTTGCTGGTCGGTTTTTTCCGTGAACTGTTCGGTTCAGGAAAACTGTTTGGCAACAACGTCCTGAAACCTGTCACAGAAGGCGGCTGGTATCCGACAAACGGTCTGATGCTGATTGCCCCAAGTGCATTCTTTCTGATCGGACTGATCATCTGGGCCATTCGCACCATCAAACCTGAACAGGTTGAGGCGGCATAATGGAAAACTACATCAACATTTTTGTGGACGCAGTCTTCCCCGGCAACCTGGCTCTGGCACTGTTCCTGGGCATGTGTACGTTTCTGGCAATCTCCAAAGACGTCAAGACAGCCTTTGGTCTGGGCATTGCCGTCACGGTGATCCAGACCATTACGGTCCCTCTGAACAATCTGATTTTTCAGTATCTTCTGCAGCCGGGCGCATTGAGCTGGACCGGCATTGAATCACTCAGCAATCAGGACCTGCTGTTCGTAGGGCTGATTTGCTACATCGGCGTGATCGCGGCAATGGTGCAGATTCTGGAAATGGTACTGGACAAGTTCTTCCCGGCTCTGTTCAACACCCTGGGAATTTTTCTTCCGCTGATCACCGTGAACTGTGCGATACTTGGTGGCACGCTGCTGATGGTTGAAAAAGGTTATGCCTTTGACGAAAGCATCGTCTTTGGTTTCAGTTCGGGATTCGGCTGGGCACTGGCCATCGTCTGTCTGGCGGGCATTCGCGAAAAGCTGAAGTACAGCGACGTCCCTGTCGGTCTGCGCGGCCTGGGCATTACATTCATCACCGTCGGACTTATGGCGCTGGCGTTCCAAACATTCTCTGTTATCAAACTCTGACCGATTCGATTCGCATACCGTCAGCCTGACCGTGGTTTGTATTTTAATATCCGGACAACTCCGCATTTGAGCGGAAAAACGAAGTAGTCGTCATGGGCACAATCATTCTTGGCGTTGTGATGTTCACCGGCGTAGTCGCGGTCCTTGTGGCGGTGATCGTGGCCGCTCGCGCAAAGCTGGTGTCCACCGGCAACGTCACGATCATGATCAACGACCAGAAAGAAATTTCCATAACCGCCGGCGGCAAACTGCTGAACGCGCTGGCAGACGAGGGCATCTTTGTCTCATCCGCCTGCGGTGGTGGCGGCACGTGTGCTCAGTGCAAGGTCAACGTTCTGGAAGGTGGTGGAGACATCCTGGCCACGGAAAAGGCGCACATCAACAAGAAGGCCGAACGAGAAGGTTGTCGGCTGTCATGTCAGGTCGCTGTTAAGCAGGACATGAAGATCGAAGTGCCGCCGGAAGTCTTTGAAACCAAGAAGTGGCGGTGCAAAGTTCGGTCGAACCGTAACGTGGCGACATTCATTAAAGAACTGGTGCTGGAAGTTCCGGACGGCGACGATGTGGGCTTCAAGGCGGGCGGATACATTCAGATTGAGGCTCCGCCTCATCGATTGCATTACAAAGAATTTAACGTCGAAGACGAGTACCGTGAGGACTGGGATAATTTCAACGTTTGGGACAACGAATCGATCGTTGATGAGACCGTCATCCGAGCGTACTCAATGGCCAACTACCCGGGCGAAACAGGCATCATCATGCTTAACGTCCGTGTCGCCAGTCCGCCACCCCGATCACCCAAAGGCACCCCTCCGGGCAAGATGTCGTCGTACATATTTAACCTGAAGCCCGGCGACGAAGTTACGATTTCTGGTCCCTACGGCGAATTCTTCATCAAAGACACTCCGGCGGAAAAAATTTACATCGGCGGTGGTGCCGGTATGGCTCCGCTGCGATCCCACACGTTTGAATTGTTCAAGAACATGGACACCGACTGTCAGGTGTCGTACTGGTATGGTGGTCGTAGTGTGAAGGAATTGTTTTACCTGGATGAGTTTGAGGAACTGGAATCGAAGCACGATAACTTCAAGATGCATATCGCATTGTCGGACCCCGTTCCCGAAGACAACTGGACGGGGCTGACGGGCTTCATTCACCAGGTTCTGCATGACGAGTACCTTGCCAATCACCCGGCCCCTGAGGACTGCGAGTATTACATCTGCGGACCGCCGATCATGTTAAAGTGTGTCCAGGACATGCTGTCGGATCTCGGCGTCGAACCTGAGAACATCGCCTTCGACGACTTCGGTGGCTGAATCAATTTGTGAACCGTCCTGAACGCCGTCACAAACTTCGTCGTGGGCACCAGACAGAACCACGGATCACCCGTCCGGGGAGAATGGCATTCGTTTTGCAGGAACATCACTCCCACAGTTCCGAATTGCCGCGAATCGCCATCCACTGCCTGGTACACTGGTCACACGTTCCACCTTCTGGTCAGCGACAAACGCGATGTTTACCCTTCGTCTGTTCACAGTCTGCCTTACCGCGACACTAATCTTTGCAGCATCAGCAATTCGCGCCGACGAACCGTTGCGGCTGTTCGGCAGGACTATGGGAACGCACTACGTGGTTACTGTTGATTCTCCGGCCGTTGCGGGTGACGGGGCAGCATTGCACAGGCGGATCGAATTTCGCCTGGCAGAAATCAATGCGCAGATGTCCACCTGGGACAGATCATCTGAGATCACGAGGTTCAACGATTCACAGTCAACTGACTGGTTCGACGTTTCCGCTGAATTCGTTTTGGTTGTCGCAGAAGCCAAGCGAATTTTTGAATGTACAGAGGGGGCATTCGACCCGACACTGTCCCCATTGATTGATCTCTGGGGATTCGGGGACGATCGAATAAAAGCAGTCCCTGAAGCCTCGGCCATTCGGGCGGCATCAAAATCAGTCGGCATGCAGCACGTGGAGCTGCGCAGCAAACCGCCGGCATTGAAGAAGTCTCTTCCGGGAATTCAGCTGAATCTGTCTGCCATCGCGAAAGGGTATGCCGTTGATGCAGTGGCCGCACTTCTTGCAGATCAGAACATCACTTCATTCATGGTCGACATTGGGGGCGAAAATCGCGGTGGTCAGCCGAAGGCAAACGGCAACGCGTGGCGCGCCGGAATTGAATCACCGTTAAACGCTCCTTTACCCGGACAGGAACTGCCATTCAGCCGTATTGTCGAACTGAACGAAGCATCCGTTGCCACATCAGGTGACTACCGCAACTTCTTTGAAATCGACGGTTCGCGATACTCTCATGCCATTGATCCCGCGACGGGCTGGCCGGTGAAGGAGCCCCCGGCCGCCGTTTCCGTCGTTCATCAATCATGCATGTCGGCCGATGCCTGGGCAACGGCGATGATGGTACTGGGCAGTAAGCAAGGTCTGCTGCTGGCTCGGGAACAGAATTTATCTGTCCTTTTTCAGTACGTAACTGATAACGGACAGATTCAGGAATTCGCAACGGGGCTGCTGGCAGAACCATCTGCAGAACCACAGGCAGCCCCCGCGAAAAATGCAGAGGAGCCGACAGGCTCGAATACATCTTCATCTTCAACCTCGGCACCGTGGTTTCCGTTCGTGGCTGCGGCGGCCGTCTTCATCATCGCCATCGCGGGAATGGCCATCGGCACAATCATCCAGAACAAGCATCTGAAGGGCAGCTGCGGTGGGCTGGCAGCCATGCCTGGCAGCGACGGGAAATCGGCCTGCGAACTGTGTACTCTGCCTAAAGACCAGTGCACAAATGCCGAAATCAGGGAAAAGATGCAGTCCGCGTCCGAGAATGCCGACTCGGCCTGAGCAGGACTCAACGCAAGCACATCATACCTTTACTTCCGCGGTACCTCGTCGATGACTGCCCGCCGTCGGCAGGCACTCCAGCAGCGCCCGCTACTCGATGGTGAACGAGTTAATATCAGGTTCCGGTTCAGCAGTGCTGTCTTCAGGATTAATAATTGACTGCAGCCAGTCATCGGATGGCCATGCAAAGGGACGGAATTTCTCAGTCGTTCCTGTCTGGTCTCGATAGACGATGGCTCGGCCCGGCCCCAGGGTGGACGCCACTGGTGTGTCGACAAGGCTGGCCGAGTCTGTCTGATTCATGCGAAAGGCAATTCTGTGTTCGAATTCGCGGAGCAGAGAATTTGACAGCCAGCGAACTGCATTACTGAAGGTGTCTGACCATACGATGACATGAACGCCAACCACCGGACCTCGCTTCAAAAGCTCGCTGAATTTATTGGCAACAGTCAAAGGTTTAGGCTCGCCAAAGCCCCCCATGCCAAAGTCATCTTCGTCTTTTCTGAGACTGCGAAACTGTCCAACATTACGCACGACAAGGAATATCTCGCCGCCGCCAGACCGTTCCGAGTTCTTTTCGCGTTCGACCACTTCTGCATGGATTTCATCAATAACAGCATCGCAGTCACTTTCCATCTTTAATTCCGGAGCATCCGTCTGAAAGTACCGTTTGAAATTTCTGAACCGGTCCGCAGACTCCTCATTTCGACCGTCCTGCAGCAACACAAAACGGGAGGTGATTGTGTCATCGATCTGCTGGTGTGGCTTAGGACCGCAGCAGAAACTCAAAGCCGCGAACGCCAGCAGACTATCAATCTGATTCTCGTCCTGGCCGATCATCAGCAGATTCTGTCCGCTGGCGCGACGCAGTTCCACGCACGTTGGCGCGGCAATGGCCACCGGTTCTCCCAGCCAGACTGTGACAGCCTCCGCTGAACGTCGGGTCGCATCCTGCGAATTCGACAGATATGCATTCATCGGGCCGCACAGATCTGCCGTTGGAGGGACATTACCTTCAAACACAACCATGCCGTGTTCACCCCGGTCCACAGTCCTGGATGCCCCCAACATCGTGCCTATTGCATCCTCTCGTCGAGCTTCATCCAGCCAGGCAATCTGAAACTGATGATTGCCCTGGACCAGTCCATTCGCATCATTGTAGATGGCCTCCCCCGGACGCGCCAGAAGACGGGCGGCGGAGTTGTCTTCGCTGAGAATCAGATGGGCGTCGTTCTCGCTGCACTGCAAAGCAATGCGTACAGCAATCTGCCCCATCGTGCTGCGCGCCAGCGAGTAGGCACCTCCCAGGGTCTGAGACCCCAGTAAAACGTGAATTCCGAAAGCACGCCCCTGACGAACGAGCCGATCCAGCAGCAATGAAGCGCGAGCCGAAACCCGGTCTTCCGCGACAAAAAATTCCTGAAACTCGTCCACCAGCAGCAGCAGCCGTGGCATGGGTTCGGCTGGAAACTGCTCGCGAAACGCGGGAACACCCTGAACACCACGTTCACGAAACAGGTCACCACGTTCCTGCAGTATTTCGTCCAGTCGCTCCAGCACACTCAGCCCGAATTCACGATCGCTTTCGATGGCCACAACCCGTGCGTGCGGCAGCCTGTTCGCCGCATACGTACGAAACTCAACGCCCTTTTTGAAGTCCACAAGGTAGAACTGAATCTCGTTCGGGCTGTAGTGCATAGCCAGGTTTGTGATCAGGATATGCAGTAGCGTCGACTTGCCGGATCCGGTTTTTCCCGCAATCAGGACGTGCTGTGACGTGCCGCGGCCCAGTCGCAGAAACTGCAGACGAGCGGCACCAGCTCGACCGATCGGCAGATCAATGCCGTCTGCCGTGGAATGAGACCAGATGGCATCATCCCGGGGAGCAATGCGAGTAAAGGAAACTTCGACTCGACGGGCATCCCGAGACTGCTCGCCGACGGCACGAACCAGCTTAACGTAATCCTCAGACTCTGGTTCTGAAGACGGCTCGTACAGGACGGCTTTGCTGAACTCCTGTTTCGGCTGCACCATATCACCGACGATATGGAAACGAGTGGAATGGTTCGTCAGGTCTTCCGTATCGAAGGCTGGAGGAGGGCTCACAGCCGGATTCCATGCGACTAAAGCATGGACTCCACAGCGCGGCCCGCTGGTCAGAATCGATGAAAGATGACGGGCAGATTCATCGGTGAAAGCGCTGGGGAAACCGGCCACGACGACAAAATGATATGGTTCCGCGACCTCGCCCGCAGACGCGTTATAATCTTCAATCGTATCGAACTCGCTGCGAAGATATGTCTGAAAGATATTCTCCATGTGAACCGTGACCTTCATCAACTGGTCACGAATCTGAGAACTGTCTGTCCAGATTCGGCTGTGGATCAGTAGTTCGTCGAAGTCCGCCAGGTGCATCATCGCCGAAAAGCTCTGGCCCAGGCCGACCGGGTCAATCAGAGTCAGACGAATGCGTCCCGCAGGAATCACGGTCAGCAGCTTCAGCATCTGTCGTCTCAGAAAACTCAGCGCGACCTCGCGTCCGGCGGAATCGTGTTCCACCAGAATCGACGTATCCCGGGGAAACCGCAGCAAAGCCGGCATTTCAAGACAAAGGTTCGTGGCCTCCACGGACTCTATGGTTTCCGGAGCCTTCGGGGCCGTAACCAGGATATCCCCCTGCGAAATACATTCCGGCATGGTCTCCGGCAGAGACCATCCCAAGCCGTTGCTGCGTGGCCAGCTTAACGTCCCGGCCGCCATTCCCCTTGACGCCTGGCTAAGTGTTCTCAAGGACGTTACGCACTGTTTCCACAACCCCAGAACCTGAGTAGCCGCCTCTTTCTGATCAGTAATCGCCTGTCCAAACCGTTTGCGGGTGGCCTGGGATGCCGACTGTGTGTCAGCAGCGAATTGCTCCTGTGCTTCACGCAGGTTGTTCTGCCGTCGACTCTCGATGGTAGATTCTAACGCAGCCCTGTTTGTCTCAAGGTCTGCTGTTGCGGCTTGCAGACGATCATCCAGGCAACGTCGTTCATCAGTAGCCCGTAATTGAATCCTCTCGAGCCTGGAATCGATCTCTTCATGAATTTTTCGGGTCTGCGTGACGCGACGTTCCTCTGTTTCCCGACGCCACTTCTCAGCGGTCTGTTCCAGATGACCAATATGCTTCTGACTTTTCTCCACCCACTTTCGTCGCCCGTAATCTGCATTACTGACATGTTCCTGTACCAATTGAAATTGGTGGCGAAGTCGGCTCTGCACGGTCATCAGCAGTACCAGACTGCTCAGCAGAACTGTCGCCACAGAGATCAGAGACGACACAGCTGCCCATTGCCAGTCAGGATTTCCAATATCCGGATTCACGAACTGCCTCAAATCCGCCCTCAGTGCCGTAATTGGTACCCACAGCAGGACGAAAAGGATGAAGCTGAAGCCCCAGATACGTAATCCCTTCACCCATTGAGAAAGATGCAACTGCTCCAGTTGCCCCGCCTGCGACAGCGCCGCGTCGCTGCCCTCGACTGCAGCGTCGCACAATTCCACGCGAGACGTATGGGTCAGTGTTGGTTCCGGCAGGACAGATTCCGCGGCGGCATGACAGCTGACCAGATACTGTCTGGTTCGCTGCAGCTGCTGCTGCAACTGCTTGAACCGTTCATCAAGAAACGCCTTCTGAGTGACAAACGTTTCTGTCTCGCGGTCGAACAGAGCAGCAGGGCTGTCGCCTGTATCTTCATCAAGCACAGACTGCAGCATCCACGTCTCACTTTTTCTTCGCTCTTGCAGACGAGCGACATCCTCAGTCACCTCATTTGACAGCTGCCGCAGAGCCTGATCGCGGCTTTGACCCAGAGACTCCGCCCGGGTACGGCAATCCAGCCGCACCGTTTCCAACTGTCCATCGACTGCCTCTTCGATTTTCTGCAGCTCCGTCTGCAGCGACGCCTTCGCAGATCTCTCAAAGTGCGCCAGTTCTTCGTCACGAGCTTCCATCAGTTCCTGCAGACGTTCCTGAATATCCTGCAACTGATTCCGCGACCGCTCTGCTTCAGTCGTCCACCTGCTGGCCGCTACCAGCTGAGAATTCATCGTTATCAGTCGAGTGTCCATGTCGATTCCATTAATGGAACGATTCGTAAAGGGCGTACTGCTGTAATGCCAGCCGCAACATCTAAACGAGAAGTCGCCGGGCGCGTCCGGAAGAATTCAGAAGCTTCTGTGAATTGTCACAGAATTGGACCGTGTTCCCGCCGATGCAGACAGGCTCGTTCAGCTTTTGACATTACGCCCGACAGCTTCTCGACGGTATCAAGCATCGCCCGAACCTGTCCATGCAGAGGAACAAGATAATCGTCTTCCACGCGCTGGCTCACCGGGTCCGCCCACTCTTCCTTCGCGTCTATCCATGCTTTTTCAAGCTTTCTGAGAGCGTCGTCCAGCCGGGCAGCCGGGGACAGGAAGTCAGCGTGTTTCATCAGTATCTCTCCTCAACGCAGCATTATCGAATGAAAGGGATGTTCAAACCGACCGTTGTTCTGCAGACGATTTTCTGCAATTCATTACGAACATGATTCATCAGCTGGTGATAAATCTAACCACAAACAAATCAACATCGCCAACTGACCGGACCTACCGGGTTTCATCAGCTGTGTCGGTGTCATTCGTCTGAGGGGTGACAGACTCCGCATCAGGCGCAGCTGCCGCATCCGAATCTTCACCCGCCTCATGAAACGAAACCGGTTGGGCCTGAGTCTCCGGCACCTGCAGATTACCGTAGGCTTCAAGCCGATCGACAGCATGGTGCAGTAACGCCAGTAACTGCGGAATATCACGTTCCAGCATCTGTGTCAGCTGAGAGGCGCGGCCGTGATATTCGTTGGCTTCGTGCTGAGCGCTGACGTTCCAGTACTTAACGACGGGAATCTGTTTCTGCGCGAACTCCAGATCACGTTTGGCCTTCTCAAGATCTTTTTTTTCCTCAAAACAGGTCGGCTTGTAGTCGGCATATTTGCGCATACGGCACTGGTGAAGCCGCACTCGCGCCTCACCCATTTCACGATAGCAAAGTTCGATTTCTCGTTTCCAGTAGCCAGGGCGGTCCCGCTCCAGCCAGCCCAGGATACGCAGTAACTGCATTTCGAGAGCCGACACACACAGACGTGCTTCTTCCTGAAACTGCACGACAGCCGCGTGAAAACGCTTTACCGCATCAATCGATTTCACATTGGCAGATTCAGGCATTCCGCGACCGATCCGGGGTTAGGCGAACTTTGACTAAGACATGCTGTCGTTGCCGCAATTTCAGCATACGGGGAACTTTCGCACGACAATTCGACGGACCATCGCTGACAGACCAGAACGTCGATGGCAGACCGATTCAGAGGGGAAAGAGCAGGGGCTCTGTAGCGGGGCTGCCCTACTGTTGCTGCATATACTCTTCGATCAGCTGAGCCTTGCGCATAAGGTATGGAATGTACATTTCGTTCGATTCCATGAACCGGCCCAGCGCCTT
>Ga0315331_10000315_pt1 | contig 32109 bp, 22 predicted proteins | sample M160m34915metaG_FD_203456 | JGI IMG/M metagenome (GOLD analysis project Ga0315331, IMG submission 203456) | Ammonia-oxidizing marine archaeal communities from Monterey Bay, California, United States - M1 60m 34915 | ecosystem: Environmental > Aquatic > Marine > Intertidal zone | place: USA...
AAACAAAGATAACAGAGTCTGTCAGAACAGGTAAAAAAATATCTATACCCTTAAAGCAAAGTTTGGATTTATTGTTTGCAATGAAACCAAAAGCGAATCCTATGTGAAACAACCCGATATTATCGAAGCCATTGAGACCGGTGGCTCGTCTGTTTTTTTATCAAGCCCTACCCCAAAGGACCAAAAGCAATGAAAGTTATAAAACAAAAACACTAATGTATCTCATTCTGATTTAGAATAAAAAATATCTTTCCTGGCACTTCCATAAATATGATAATTTATAAATTATTCCACTTTTAATAAACTCAGACCTTTTATTTTTTTCCGAATTATTGTTGTATACACTGATTGAATTCAAGAGGTTTGTTCTCGTAAGTGTTAGGTAGACAAAACATAAGCATTGGGATTATTCATTCAAAAGAGTGAGAAGGCATTGCTTATGTGAAAAAGTTAAAGCCCTTCTCAATTGAGAAGGGCTTTCTTTATTTAAAAAATAAATGACCATGTATTATCATCATCATTCAATTGCATTTTTAAATGGCAAATGGGTAAATGCCTCAACCGCTAATGCCGGATTGTTTAATCAAACAATGCATTACGGCAGTGGCGCATTTGAAGGAATCCGATCTTATTCAACACCAGACGGAGTTAGAATTTTTAAAGCCAAAGAACATTACCAAAGGTTGTTGTTTTCCGCCAACAAAATGCACCTGACGTTGAATTACACAGTAGATCAGCTAACGGAATTAACATACAATCTATTAGATAAAAACCAATTACAAGATGCTTATATCCGGCCCCTAGTTTTTCTAGGAGAAAATATGAATCTTGCCAAAACAGAAGATGTAAATCTATTCTTATGTGCTTGGAAATGGGAGAAATATCTTGGGCACAACCTATTAAACGTAATGACTTCCTCTTATGAGCGTCCTAATCCGAAATCTGTACCTGTTGATGCTAAAATTACTGGACACTATACTAATTCCATTCTTGCTTCAACAGAAGCCAAATCAAAAGGATTTGATGAAGCACTATTAACAGATATGAACGGAAATGTAGCAGAAGGGCCTGGAGCCAATTTTTTTTATGAAAAAGACGGCACTCTTTTTACTTGTCCAACAGGTAATATTTTACCTGGAATTACACGAGAGACGGTTTTTGAAATGGCAAAAGAAATGCATGTGTCCGTTGAAGAAAAATGGTTTACACCGAAAGAAGTATATCAAGCAGATGGAGCATTTTTTACAGGTACAGCTATTGAAATAACAGGAATTAGAGCATTAGACAACAATGGTTTTAACCTGGAATGGGAAGATACAATAGGCTACCAACTTGCTCAACTATATAAACATAAAGTAGCCAAAAATGAGTTTGCTCAATTTGACCTGGTATAATCGGTAATTAAAATTGATATGAAACACCTTAATAAATACAGTTCAAGAGTAACGCAAGATGAATCACAACCTGCTGCCCAAGCGATGTTGCATGCGTTAGGACTTGATGATTCTGACTTCTCTAAGCCATTTGTAGGAATTGCCAGCACCGGCTATGAAGGAAACCCTTGTAATATGCACTTAAATGACCTGGCAAAGTCAGTCAAAAAGGGAACGCAAAATGCCAATCTAGTCGGTTTGATTTTTAATACTATTGGAGTTAGCGACGGAATATCAATGGGAACACCCGGCATGCGCTATTCTCTGCCATCTAGGGATGTTATTGCGGATTCTATGGAAACGGTAGTGGAAGGACTCAGTTATGATGCTTTAATTACTGTTGTAGGGTGTGACAAAAATATGCCTGGAGCATTAATGGCTATGCTCCGACTGAACCGACCGTCCATCTTAGTTTATGGAGGAACGATTGCATCAGGGTGTCATGAGGGAAAAAAATTAAATATCGTGTCGGCCTTTGAGGCTTGGGGCGAAAAAGTGGCAGGAAAAATCAGTGCCGCTCAATATAAAAGTGTTAAGAAAAAAGCCTGCCCAGGAGCTGGAGCGTGTGGAGGAATGTATACAGCCAACACCATGGCATCTGCCATCGAAGCACTCGGAATGGCGCTGCCATTTAACTCTTCAAACCCCGCAGTTGGTGAGCTAAAAATAAAAGAATCTGAACGAGCAGGATGCGCAATTAAACACTTGCTTGAACACGATATAAAACCTTCTGATATTGTTAATCGAAAATCATTAGAAAATGCAATTCGACTAATTGCAGTGCTTGGCGGGTCTACCAATGCCGTATTGCATTTTCTGGCAATCGCTAAAGCTGCTAACGTACCTTTTAGCCTAGCAGATTTTCAAAAGATTTCAGACGAAACACCATTTCTTGCAGACCTTAAACCCAGTGGTAAATACCTAATGGAAGATGTCCACGCCATAGGAGGAGTGCCAGCAGTATTAAAATACCTTCTAAATGCCGGCATGCTCCATGGGGATTGTCTAACTGTAACTGGCAAGACCTTAGCAGAGAATTTATCAGAAGTTGATAGCTTATCTCCTGGGCAAGAAATAATAAAACCCATTGATAAACCAATAAAGACAACTGGCCATTTAAGGATATTGAAAGGCAATTTATCTCCGGCAGGTTCTGTTGCTAAAATAACGGGGAAAGAAGGAGTGAAATTTAGAGGGCCAGCTCGCGTATTTGACAGTGAACATGAAACAAATGCAGCAATTGCTAATGGAAAGGTAAAAAGAGGAGAAGTCATTGTAATTAGATATGAAGGCCCTACAGGAGGCCCGGGAATGCCTGAAATGTTAAAACCTACAGCCGCAATAATGGGCGCTGGACTCGGCAACGAAGTTGCACTTATAACCGATGGTAGATTTTCGGGAGGCACTCATGGTTTTGTCGTTGGTCATGTTGCGCCAGAAGCTCAAAAAGGTGGACCAATTGCCCTTCTAAAAAATGGAGATATAATAAAAATTGATGCGGATAAAAACACCTTAGAAGTAGAATTGTCAACCGAGGAACTTGCGTTAAGAAAACAGCTTTGGACAGCGCCTAAATTAAAAGTTGAGCGAGGCATTTTATACAAGTATGCTAAAACAGTATCCTGTGCATCAGAAGGTTGTGTAACTGATAACTTTTAAAATGGAAACACTATTAAAATCAAATCCCCTTGAGAAACTAAACTCAACTTCAGTTGTGAGCGGGGCCCGAGCAGTGGTAGAAACCCTAATAGCTGAGGGAGTTGGTCTTATGTTTGGATATCCAGGAGGGGCCATCATGCCTGTATATGATGCGCTATACGACTATCAAAGCGAGATAAACCATGTTTTGACGAGGCATGAACAAGGAGCAATTCATGCAGCGCAAGGCTATGCGCGAGCAACCGGTAATGTAGGCGTTTGCCTGGCAACATCAGGACCGGGCGCAACCAACCTAATCACCGGCATCGCTGATGCCCAAATTGATTCGACTCCCATTGTATGCATTACTGGCCAGGTCGCGAGTGCCCTTTTGGGAACAGATGCATTTCAAGAAACAGATGTAGTAGGTATATCCATGCCTGTAACCAAATGGAATTTTCAAGTGACGAAAGCGGCCGAAATTCCGAGAGCAATAGCTAAAGCTTTTTACATCGCCAAATCGGGGAGGCCTGGACCCGTATTAATTGACATAACAAAAGATGCCCAATTTGAAACATTTGAATTTCACTATAAACCGTTTAAATCCATGCGGAGTTATGTGCCAATATATAAACTAAACTTAAATAGAATAGAAGAGGCAGCAAACCTTATCAATTCAGCTAAAAAGCCATTAGTAGTTTTTGGCCAGGGCGTTATTTTATCTGAAGCAGAAGAGGTATTTAAAACTTTTATAGAAAAGGCCGGTCTGCCATCGGCATGGACAATACTCGGACTGTCTGCATTAGAATCGGATCACCATTTAAATGTTGGTATGCTGGGAATGCATGGGAATTATGCCCCTAACAAATTAACCAACGAATGTGATCTACTTATCGCAATCGGTATGCGATTTGACGACAGAGTGACTGGTAACTTAGACTTATATGCCAAGCAAGCTCAGGTAATTCACATAGAAATTGATCCCTCAGAAATAGGAAAAAACGTACCTACTGACGTTGCTGTACTCGGCGACGCTAAACAAGTGCTTCATGAATTGCTTCTAAGAGTTGAAAAAAGAAATCATCAAGATTGGCTCAAAGAATTTCGCCGTTTGGAAAAGCTGGAAGTAGAAACAGTGATTAATAAGGAATTCTATCCTACTACTGAAACGTTAACCATGGCGGAAGTTATTCACGGAATTAACCAAAAGTCTGAAGGAAAAGCAATTATAGTAAGCGATGTTGGTCAGCATCAAATGATTGCCTGCCGCTACAGCAAATTTTCAGAATCCCGATCCAATATTACATCTGGAGGGCTTGGCACTATGGGGTTTTGTTTACCTGCGGCATTGGGTGCAAAACTAGGACAACCAAACAGAGAAGTAATTGCTGTAATTGGTGACGGAGGATTTCAAATGACTATCCAGGAATTAGGAACTATTTTTCAAACAGGTGCGAATATAAAAATTGTCATACTAAATAATGAGTTTTTAGGAATGGTTAGGCAGTGGCAAGAGCTCTTTTTCGATAAAAGATACGCCTCTACCCAACTTGTAAATCCTGATTTTCAAACGATAGCAAAAGGATATCACCTGAAGTCAAAAAAAATACAAACGAGAGACGAACTCGCCAATGGTGTAGAAGAAATGCTTAATCATGACGGCAGCTATTTGCTGGAGGTAATGGTAGGCAAAGAAAATAATGTATTTCCAATGATACCAACTGGTGCAGCCGTATCAGATATAAGATTAAAATGATGGAAAAAAGAAGGTATACCATTTCCGTTTTTACGGAAGACAGAGTTGGACTTTTGAATAGAGTAACTATCATTTTCACAAGGAGAAAAATAAATATCGATAGCATTACCGCATCGGTTAGTGAAATAAAAGGTGTTCACCGATATACAATTGTCGTTCAAGAATCAAAAGAATTGGTAAAGAAAGTGACCGCTCAAATTGAAAAGCAAGTAGAAGTACTGAAAGCCTTTTTTCATGAAGATCAAGAAATTATCCATCAAGAAATAGGACTGTACAAACTTCCTACACAATCCTTATTTCTGGGAGGGAAAGCAGAAGAAATTGTACGTGAGCACCATGCGAGAATCCTTAGTATTGAAAGTGATTTCACAGTGGTAGAAAAAACAGGTCACCCATGCGAAACTACTGCCCTGTTTAATGCGCTTTCTCCTTATGGCATTTTAGAATTTGTTCGCTCAGGAAGCGTTGCAATTACAAAGCCAATGAAAACATTGGCAAAATATTTAGAAGAACTAGAGAAAGAAATCGAATTAAATTAAAAATCATGGCGAAATTAAATTTTGGCGGAGTAGAAGAAAACGTAATCACAAGAGCGGAATTTCCTTTAGAAAAAGCGCTTAAAGTATTAACTAATGAGACTATCGCAGTTCTCGGATATGGAGTTCAAGGCCCAGGTCAAGCATTGAATCTGAAAGACAATGGATTTAACGTAATTGTCGGGCAACGTAAAAACTCTAAATCCTGGGAAAAAGCAATAGCTGACGGATGGATTCCGGGTGAAACACTTTTCGAATTGGCAGACGCTGTGCAGCAAGCGACAATCGTACAGTATTTGCTTTCCGATGCTGGTCAAATCCAACAATGGGAAACAGTAAAAGCAAACCTCAACTCAGGAGACTTGTTGTATTTTTCTCATGGTTTTGGCATCACATACCATAAAAAAACCGGAATCGTCCCTCCAAATAATGTAGACGTTGCTTTAGTCGCTCCAAAAGGATCTGGAACCTCATTGCGCCGTTTATTTTTAGAAGGAAAAGGGTTGAATTCCAGTATGGCTGTTTATCAAGATGCAACTGGTCGAGCTTGGGATCGAATTACAGCCCTCGGAATCGGGATTGGTTCGGGATATTTATTTGAAACTGATTTTAAAAAAGAAGTTTTTTCTGATTTAACGGGCGAAAGAGGAATCCTAATGGGTGCACTTGCAGGACTTTTCGAAGCTCAATACAATGTGTTACGCAAATATGGACATTCTCCTTCGGAAGCATTTAATGAAACTGTAGAAGAATTAACACAAAGCCTGATGCCGTTAGTAGCGGAAAATGGTATGGACTGGATGTATGCAAATACCTCAACAACAGCACAACGCGGAGCCCTTGACTGGAGACACAAATTTAGAGCGGCAACAACGCCTGTTTTTGAAGAGCTTTATACCCGCGTTGCAAGTGGCTTGGAAGCCGAAGTAGTAATTACGGCGAATCAGAAACCAGACTACAGAGAAAAATTAGAAGCAGAATTGAATGAAATTCAGAATTCCGAAATGTGGTTAGCAGGTAAAACAGTAAGACAGTTGAGGCCAGAAAAAAACGAGGAAATACTTGAATCAACGTTGTTTTAAGATGCAATTAGCAACAGACATAGAACGGTTAGATATTGATGGTGCTGCGGCAACTCTCCAGGGGGTTGCCGTAACTACACCGTTGATGACTAATATAAATTGGTCGAACCGACTAAATTGTAAAATCTATTTTAAAAGGGAAGATCTACAGGTGGTGCGTTCCTATAAAATAAGAGGTGCATTTAATAAAATCAGTTCTTTAAGTTCACTACAAAAAGAAGCAGGCGTTGTCTGCGCCAGTGCTGGAAATCATGCACAAGGAGTCGCATATTCCTGCTCTCTTATGAATATTAATGGGGTAATATTCATGCCTACGACTACCCCGAATCAAAAATTGGAGCAAGTAAAAATGTTTGGGGGAAAAGCAATTGAAATTCTATTACAAGGAGACACCTTCGATGACGCCGCAGATGCAGCCTTAAAATACTGTCGTTCTAGGGGACGAACATTTATACATCCTTTTAACGACCAAAAAGTAATTGAAGGACAAGGCACCGTTGGGAAGGAAATAATTGCGCAAGCCCAAGAACCTTTGGATTATATTTTTCTTCCTGTTGGCGGTGGCGGATTAGCCGCTGGTGTTGCTAGCTATGTGAAAACATATTCACCAAAAACCAAAATAATAGGCGTAGAACCCGAAGGAGCTTCGTCGTTAACGGAAGCATTGAAGTTTGGGAGTCCAGTAAAATTAAATAAGGTTGATAAATTCATAGATGGTGCCTCAGTCAAAAAAATTGGTGAACTCAATTTTAATTATTGCCAAGAGTTACTTGACGATGTTATTACGGTGCCCGAAGGAGCAGTTTGCACCACCATTCTTGAACTGTACAATAAAGATGCTATCGTAGTTGAACCAGCCGGGGCCTTGGCGCTAACCGGAGCATGTTATTATTCCATTCCGAAAAATGCGGAAGTGGCCATTGTTCTATCAGGGAGCAACAATGACATTACCCGAATGGAGGAGATCAAAGAGCGGAGTTTATTACACGAGGAATTAAAGCATTATTTTCTCGTTTCTTTTCCACAACGTGCTGGCGCTTTAAAAGATTTTGTCAACGACGTTCTTGGTCCTGATGATGATATCACCTTATTCGAATATCAAAAAAGGCATAGCAGAGAAAAAGGTCCAGTAAAAATAGGCATTCAACTCGCTCATAAATCTAAACTTCATTCTTTAATACAAAGAATGAATGAGCTCGGCTTCATTCACGAATACATCAATAACCAGCCAGAGCACTTGTCCTATTTCGTATGAGTCCAGAATAAATCTTTGGCTTAATAAAGTATTAAATAAATCTATTTCTTGACATACTGTGTTAGAATAACAATCTTCTGGCCGTTAACTTTTCCTTCGATGTGCTCAGCATTATCATGAACCAGGGTTATATTTCGAACCGAAGTTCCTCTTTTTGCAGTAAAATTGGCTCCTTTTACATTCAGGTCTTTTATAAGAACTACCGCATCCCCAGCCACTAGTTCTGCCCCGTTACAATCAATGTGCTTAATTACTTTCTCCTCACCCGTGCTAACAAATTCAGCCCAGTTCAACATTTCCTCATCCAGATACATCATGTGCAATAAATCAATAGCCCACTCTTCGGCTTTTAATTGATTCAACATTCTCCAAGCAATCACCTTTACAGCAGGTATTTCACTCCACATACTTTCTGAAAGGCATCGCCAATGATTGGGATTCAATTCGCTTGTTCCATCCAACTGCTCTTGGCAAGCACCACAAATATGTGCTAATTCATTCAAATCAGTACCCGATTTTGGGGAAACTAAGTACGCGGACATCTGACTACTAGCACCGCACAATTCACATTCATTACCGCTTCTGGTTATTAGCTCTTTTTCCATTCTTTTTTTTGATACAAAATTGCATGTTATTGTTCAAATATAGCTTTTTACATCGGTCAGGTTAAGTATGAAAATTTGCAATCACTCTTGACTAATACTATCTAATTTAAAGGTCGCCCATTCTTGAAAATCAAAGTAATCAAAGGGCCTGCCTTCAAATTGGTCTTGCTTGTATCGCCTCATTTCTGTGTTCAGCTGTTTCAAGTCGGCAATTTGTTGAACAAAATCTTCAGCTTTGTGGTGGTTCAAAATAAAACGTATTAGCTCCTCTTCCACTTGAAATAATCGATGCTTCTTTTTCAAATAGCTCAACGTGTTTTTGGCCATATAATCAATTGTGAAATCATTTCTTAATTCATAATGAATCAATAAATTCAGTAATCGAACCGCGGAGAGAAGGTCTGCCCTCACTTTAAATTTTAAATCATTTAAGATCAAGTTTGTAAACCTAAGTGCCCTGCGAAAGTCAAGGGAAATAAAAGAATGCTTAGCTACTAAAAAATAATATTCATAGAGCTGCGGTTTTCCAATGTGTCCTAGAAACCGTTTTAATTCCTTTTCGGAATTTGCAATTACCTCTCCCGATTCTTGAATCCTGTTTTGCTTTAAATAATTGGTTAATCTAATATTTGTTGAATAAAAGAAAACCCTGGCCCCTATATTGTCTGATGTAGGAATACCATATTTCAATTTACAATCTTCCAAACGATGAAGCACGTTGTCGGCATCCGTTAAACGGCCAGAATTCTGATACGCATTATGCAGGTTGTATAAAGAAGAAACATATCCGATTGTAGAATATTCAATTAAAAACGGATTGGATTCATACAACTGCGTCATTTTCTCGGTTAACGTAAGCGTTTTTTTTTCATCTCCTACGAAATAGTAATAGGTCAAATGGAGGCCCAATTGATACATTTCGGCTCTCTTAGTAACCGGATAATTAGTCTCGCCTTCATTCTCTATTCGCAAAAATTGTTGTAGCCTACGTGTATCTTCCTCAGAACGTGATGTTCCAATTTCTAACCGGGCAGCATACGAGTCAGTAGTCACTTTTTGGTATAAATTGAAATTCGACATTTTCTTAGCGAGTTCTTCGGCAACATCTATAGACTTGGAAGCTTGATGGTATTCAAACTGCTTCGACATTAGTTCCACTTCCAATTCATTAACTACAAGCTCTTGAACAAACAGCTCATTATCTTGAGCAATTTTTCGAGCCTTGTTTGCGAGTTTAAGGGCTTGTCCATATAAACCCTTATGAAAAAGTATTTCCATACTCTTCAGGTAACTATAAATTTTATTTTTTGCTGACGAGTCGTCATGAAATGCATTCAGACCTTTAAGAACTAATCTATATAAATAATTTTTTTCGGCAGATAAATTTTTGACAAACGTATTGTTTTTAAGCTCATCATCATTAAAAACCGTTTGTTTAGAAATGACATCAAACAATTCAATATAATCGTTTTTAGCACCAATTATATGCTTAGAGGAATAGATCTTAAAATACCTTTTTTCAGACATCGTCATTGAGTGGATCAAATCATATAAAGCTTCTTTTACCATAATTCAGACGTTTAATAATAAATATAAATAAATTTGATTTTAATTTTGAAAAAAGACAATTTTAAATACGAAACAACGGCTTAGATGAAATTTACGATACTCATTCTATTCGCGTTAACTTATTCAGGTCTTCTCAAGGCCACTACTTATTATGTTAACGACAATTCAACCAGTGCTGATATTTACACATCGGCAATAGGTAATAACGGCAATCCTGGTAATGCTAGTTTACCTTTCGCCACTCTTGAATACGCCGTAAATACTGTCGGGTTAATTGCTGGGGACACCGTGTTCATAGATGCAGGTTATTTTTATCAAACAGATGCAAACCTTAATTTAAACGTGAGTAATATTGCCATTATTGGAGCAGGTAGCGCACTGACGATTTTTGATAATGACCAAGGCAGTGTCGATGCCAATAGGTGGGCCAATATTACCGCCAACGACATCATCATTCAGGGAATAAAAATCACAGGATACAATTATGGGTTTGGAGGAGCAAGCGCTCTGAATATTTCAGGAGCAACAGGAATACAAATAATTGATGTACTTGCTGATGAGAACAAACCAGGCGGAGGAGCAAGCTCCATTGTTGTAAGCGGTGGTTCTCAGGTAAATTTCTTATACGGTGGGTCAAATTGTAATACGGCTCTTTCGGTTGCTGGAGGAGGTGTTAATGTTGAAGGTAATGGAAATGATGTAACCTTCAATCACTATTCATTTTCTAATAATTCCAAAGACTGGCAAGGGGGTTCTGGCCTCTATATTTCCGGCGACAATACAACGACCGTAACAGTTATTAGCTCCATTTTCGCAGACAACAGAAATGGCAGCTCAACTGGTGGATCTGCCATTTATCTTGCTGGATCTAATCTTTTCATTGACAGTTCCTGCTTTAGTAACAATACTTATTCTTACACGGGCGGACCAGCTTATGGTGGAGCAATTTCTGTCGGGAGAGGCGCTTCACTGGCACTTACCAATTGTACATTTTCCGGGAATTCCTGTTCCTCAAGTGGGAAAGGAGGGGCAATCTCAATCAATACTAGCTTTTCTGGTTCTGGCTCAGCATCTGTTGTGAACATAGACACCTGCTCCTTTTCTAGCAACTCTGCAAGTAGCGAAGGCAACGATTTGTACGCAAGAGTTGGCTCTGGAAACCCCGCCACATTTAACATCAATGAATGTTCTTTTTCAGGCACTGCACTCGACATAAGAGAAGACAACACAGCTTCAGTTAACATTCAAAATTCAGGAACTCCTTCGGCGACAGGCGCAGGAATTAATGTCATCAACACTACTTCAATGACCGCTATGGTTGCCACCAATTGCCCAATACAGGTTGGTTCTTGTTACACGATAGTCTGCACGCCACCATTAGCGCTGACCTTATCAGCAACTCCCAACCCTATATGCGAAGGCGACAGTTCAGTTATATCCATCAGTGGCACTCAGACAGGTATTTCCTACCAATTAAGGGACGATGGGAATGATACCTTGATTGGTCCAGCAATAAATGGGACAGGAGGCACAATTAATTTCTACACTGGACCTTTAGCATCTACTATGAGTTACAATGTGCTTGCTACAGAACTCGCGCTATTAACTTGTCAAACAGAACTAGGGCCGATTACTATTACGGTGCACGAAAATCCCACCTTAAACCCCGGGAATTCAACGTCAATTTGCGAAGGGGATTCGATTACTCTTGGCGATACCCCAACAGCTTCGGGGGGCATTGGTGGTTATTCTTACAGTTGGTCACCAGCTCCAGAAATTGACGATTTCAGCATTGCGAATCCAATTGCATTTCCTTCAACTGATACTTGGTTTTTTATTACGGTTACTTCAGGAGCTTGCACAAATATAGACTCGGTTGAAATTACCCTCTCCCCGCTTCCGATAGCTGATGCAGGAATTTCGGCTACCAATTTGTGTGAAGGAGATACCGTATCTGTTGGAGGTGCTCCGACTGGAACTGGTGGAACAGGAACCCTAACATATACTTGGTTCCCTAATATAAGCATCGACAATAATTCTTTTTCAAATCCCAATATTTGGCCAACGAGCAGTGCCACCTACATTGTGCAAGTGCAAGACGCTAATATGTGCACGGCTAATGACACGATACAAATCACTGTTAACCCAAATCCGTTAGCAGATGCTGGAAACGCTTCTGAGACAATTTGCGAAGGGGATACAATTTTTATTGGTGGTTCTCCTGCTGGTTCTGGAGGTTCAGGAACTTTGAATTACTCTTGGTCTCCCGTTTTCGATATTAGCGAGGACACCGTTGCCAACCCTAACGTCTTCCCCACTTCCAATACGACATACATTTTAACTGTTTCCGATTTAAATAATTGTGAGGCAATAGATAGCGTTGTCGTTTCTATTGGAACCAATCCTCTCGCAGATGCCGGCAATGCAATTGGAACTTTTTGTGAAGGCGATACGATTTCAATAGGAGGTTCGCCTAGTGGTGCTGGCGGTACTGGATCATTAACCTTTTCATGGGCACCAAATTCTGACATCAGTAATGACGGTATTGCCAATCCAGCTGTCTATCCGTCCGTTACAACAGATTACATTCTGTCAGTCACGGATTCGTTAGGTTGTCAAATGCAAGATACGGTTACAATTCCAGTAAGTTCATCACCCATTGCGTTAGCAGCTAGCTCAAGTAATCTTATGTGTTTTGGAGACTCCATACTATTATCAGCATCAGGTTCTTCCGGGGGAACCGGAGCGCTCAACTATCTTTGGCAACCGAACACCTTTTTAAGCGATTCTATCAATATTGATGTTGACGCTTGGCCATCCAGCACTACAATGTATGTTCTTACAGTAACTGATAGCAATTTATGCTCGCAAAATGATTCTATACTTATTACTGTCAATGCGCTACCATCAATTGACATTAGTGCAGCATTAAGCGCTCCCGATACCTGCGGACAAACACTTGGGAATATAACTGGAGTTGTCATTTCTAGTAGTGGCGGATCACTGATATACGATTGGAGCGATGGTGTTACATCCGTTGGAAGCTCCCTCGACTTATTTAATGTTCCACCAGGCAATTATTCACTTCATGTAACTGACAGTTTAGGCTGTTCTTCTGGTGCGGGTCCTTTTAGTGTTTTAGAAGTTGTGGGGCCATCAATAGATGTCTCAGGTATTATTTTAGCCCAGGATACATGCGGGGTAGGAAATGGCTCAATAACGGGGGCTACTGTATCAGGAGGAACAATGCCTTATTCCTTTTCTTGGAATGATGGATCTTCAATCATTGACAGTGTTATCAATTTAACCGGAGTATCTTCTGGATCATACACCTTATTGGTTACTGACAGTCTTGGTTGTTCAGCGTTGGCTGGGCCGTTTTTGATATCAACAATCAATGGGCCGGTATTGGACTCCTCATTGTTATCTGTATCTGATGCTAATTGTGGACAATCAGATGGTTTCATTACTGGCATTGTTGCAGTAGGCGGCACTGGTTCAATATCTTATTCTTGGTCTAATGGTTCAACAATCGTTGGCACACTTCCAGATTTACCGGGAGTTCCCACGGGAACCTACACACTTACCATTTCAGATTCCGCAGGATGTATTTCCACCAGCTATCCGATTACGTTAGAGGACCTGAATGGCCCAATCGTTGATAGTGGTTTAGTCAGCATTGATCTTTCATCTTGTGGCGGGTCAGACGGGAACATTGTTGGATTATTGATTGCTGGGGGAACCTTTCCGTATACATACGCCTGGAACGATGGGACAAGCACAGTTGGCACAGATTTAAATCTTTTAAACGTCGGGCTAGGAAGCTATTCGTTTGTCGTAACCGACTCTAATGGATGTTCAGCCGTTTCTGGTCCTTACATTGTTACAGAATTTGGGGCTCCAGTTATCGATGCTTCACTTATTAATGCTACCTCGGAAACCTGCGATAGTGCAAATGGAAGCATTAGTGGTATTACAATAACGGGAGGGGCAGCACCATTCACATTTGAATGGTCAGATGGAACGAGCATCATTGATAGTTTTCTGATTCCTACAAATTTAATAGATGGGAATTACTTTTTAACCATTATAGATAGTAATAATTGCTCCGCTACTTATGGACCAGTAACCATTGAAAATTTACCAGGGCCAATTATTGATAGTACTGGATTGATCTCGTCAAATAGTTCTTGTAACTTACCTAATGGATCCATAATAGGCCTGGTTGTTACTCCTATGTCTGTATCCGATTTATCATGGAATAATGGCGATACTACACTTTCGATCTCTAACCTTTCTGCCGGAACCTACACCCTTGTTGTAACAGACACCAACGGTTGTGAAACTGCAGCATCTATTTCAATAGGGTCTATAGCTGCAGGGCTAGTTGATGGGGTAGACGATTACGAATCTACACTTATCAATACCCCAATTACTATTATTTCCAGCATCAATGACATAGGCGATTTTAGTACTATTTCAATTTTAACGAACCCCACAAACGGCACCGCCATCGATAATGGCTCAGGAAATATGCAATACTTCCCCGGTACCAATTTTGTAGGAACCGATATAATTATTTATACAATCTGCGATTCTTTGTGTGCAGATATTTGTGATACTGCGACAATTTACATTACAATTGAAGAAGAGGTCATTCTAAATATTCCAAATGGGTTTTCACCTAATGGCGATGGTATCAATGACGCTTTTTACATCGAAGGACTAGAAAACTATCCAAATAACGATATTATTATATTTAACCGTTGGGGAGATGAAGTTTTTTCAGCTCAACCTTATGACAATAACTGGGAAGGTAGAACGACCAATAATACCTTAAAAATCAGCGGGGATGTGGTAGTAGATGGCACCTACTACTTTGTGCTTAATCTAAACCAAGTCGGGGAAAATCCTAAAAATGGCTTTATCGAATTAAGGAGGAATTAACATGAAAAAACTACTTTGTTTCTTGTTCTTGAATGTATTCTTATCCCTTTCTATGGTATCTCAAAATCAATACCATCTGAGTCAATTCATGATGCACCAACCCTTTATTAATCCGGCTGCGCAAGGGAGCTATAACAACCTTAATGGGGCTGTTTTTTACAAGACACAATGGACCAATTTTGCGGGAGCTCCAGAAATAGCAGGTTTCAATATTAACAGTCCACTAGGTCAGGAAAAGAAGAGTTCATTAGGCTTAACAATGGTTAAAGATAAAATCGGCATCAACAATAATTACGATGTTTCTGGAAACTACAGCTACAGATTAAAAACGGGTGATAAAAACTATCTTGTACTAGGAATTGGCGCCAGCTTAATGATGATGCAAAGCAATACATCTGAAATCCATACAATTATGGCCAGCGATCCCGTATTTTCAGGAAATACTAAGGTGTTTTTTATGCCTAATTTTAAATTTGGTGCTTATTTCTATGCCCACCGGTTTTACGCAGGGATTACGACGCCTAACCTTTTAAAAAATAGAATAACATTTGGAAATGAATTGCAAGGATCGACAGAATTTGACAGCAAAAACATTCACCTCTATATCCACAGTGGATACCAGTTTATACTTAATTCAGATTTAGACCTGATGACTTCAATAATTGCTAAAAATGTTAGCGGTGCACCTCTGCAGTTGGGAATTAATAGTCAGCTTTTGTACAAGAAGAAAATAGGATTTGGAACTGCTTACAGAACGAGCAAGGAGCTAACTCTGTTGGTCAATTACCAAATTATTCCAGAATTAAAAATGGGCTATGCTTACGACCTTAATCTGGGAACCATAGGACTGTACTCCAGCGGTACACATGAAATTATGTTGATTTACAATATTGTTGCCGATAAAAAAATTCCAATTATTGAAGTCCCTAGATTTTAATTCAACGGATAATGATTAAGACACTATTTCTTCTTTTTGGCATTTTTACTTTTTCAGTGATCTATGCACAGAAAAATTTGGTGTCTTTAGGCGACTTTAATTATGAGCATCATTATTTTAAAGAAGCGTTATCGAATTATTTAGAAGCATTGGAATCTGACAAAATATCAGACAAAAACCGTCTTCACGTTAAACAACAATTAGCCTACACGTATCACCATTTATTCGACTATGAAAATGCTGAAAAGCAATACCAATCGTTATCTGTTGATACTGCCAACCACGATCATGTGGTTTTTATTAACTATGGCCATGTTTTGCGTAACAATGGAAAATACAAAGAAGCGCTAGATGCATACATTACGTTTGCTGAAAAGACAGGGAAAGCTTCAGCAGTTGACTATTATACCATGGCCTGTAATTGGGCCATTGAACATCAAGAAATGGAATCGGACTATACAATGAGCCTAACAAATATTGAAACGGGTGGTAGAAGTTTTGGCGTTGCGATGTTTGATAATGGCTTACTTTATTCAAAAGCCCAAACGTCTGACTTCGAAGATCACACTGTGTTTTACAATCTCTGTTTTGCTTCAATCATTGATTCTGTCACATTCAATCCTCCCCAAATTTTAGCCGGTTCTATGAACAAAGCATTTTATGAAGGGGCCCCCAGTATTTCCAGAAATCGTCAACGCTTATTTTACACAGGCAATGCTTCAGAAAGGGTTGTTTTTCGCGAACGAAATAGAGAAAAAAAACACATTCAGCTGAGTAAGGAAGGCATAAATATTTTGAAAGTATTTGTGGCCGAATACTCAGATACAGGTTGGATTAACTCCTCAGAGCTTCCCTTTAACAGCCTAGAATACAGTTGCACACACCCCTCTATTTCTGACGACAATAGAACTTTATTTTTTGTATCCAACATGCCGGGAGGTTATGGCGGCTATGACCTGTACTATTCAAAAAAAACAGACACCAGTTGGAGCAAACCCTTAAATCTAGGTCCACAGATAAATTCTGCAGCAGATGAAATGACACCATTTATTTTAGGAGATTCCTTGTTCTTTTCGTCCAAGGGTAACATGGGTTTTGGTGGCTCTGATATTTTTGTTGCCGTTCTTGCCGAACAAGAAGTCGTGAGTGTGAAAAATCTCGGGCATCCCTTTAACTCTCCAAAAGATGATTTTGGTTTTGTAATTACCCAAGACCAGAAAACCGGATACCTATCCTCCAATAGAGAAGGAACACATGGCTACGACCATATTTATTATTTCGAAAAGAATCAACCAGAATATCCTGACACGATTAACACACTTACCTTAAATAAAGTAACAGGAAAGCCAATTCCTGGCGTCAAGTTTACCATCGAACCAGATATCATCGAAAATGTTATGAAGATAAAAACCACAGGTAGCGATGGGAAGCTAGAGCTTATTTTACCCAAACACATAGAGTATTTAATTACATTTTATGCAAAAGGTTATGAGCCTATTGAGGTGGTTGTTCCCGCTGAAAACAGGGAAGATATCATCGCTAAATTTGGAGACTTGGAGCTCATTCCAATTGCTACTAAAGATGTTGTTTTAGAAATAGATGAAATTTATTTTGATTATGACAAAGCTACTATCAGAGACGAATCTGCAATCGCACTGTTAAAAATAATCGATTATCTGAATTTCTATCCTGACATTCGCGTTGAGTTAAGCGCCCATACCGATGCTAGAGGCAGTGATTCTTACAATAAAAAGCTTTCTCAAAAAAGAGCCGAATCTACAGTAAGATACTTAGTTAATAAGGGCATTGACGTGAAACGTCTTTTACCTGTTGGTTATGGTGAAAAAAAGCTGCGGAATCGTTGCGCTAACGGAATCAAGTGTACCGATGAAGAGCACATGTTCAATAGAAGAGTTGAATTGAAAGTACTCTAACCATCCTGAAAACAATTATAAGCTAAGCGTTATCCAGTTGCTGTGTATGGTCAACTCAAATATTTACGCCTTACTCATCTTTTTCGGATTCAGAACTTTATTAATTAATTATATTTCGCTCAAATAAAATTCAATGAAGCACATAATCCCTCTCACTGCTCTATTTATTTTAATGAGTTGCGGTGAAAAAAACACAGAAACAGTGAACAATCCCGCAAAAATTAAAAGCCCCGTTGCAACAATTAAACCCCATGAGATGAAGATACACGGGGACACAAGAATAGATAACTATTTCTGGATGAACGAACGGGACTCCCCTGAAGTTTTAAAGTACTTAGAAGAAGAAAACGCCTTTACAAAAGAAAAAATGGCGCATACAGAAACCTTTCAAAAAAGTCTATTTGAAGAAATGAAGGGCCGTATTAAAGAATCTGATGAATCAGTACCGTACAAAGAAAATGGATACTTCTATATTACTCGCTATGAAGAAGGAAAAGAATATCCGATTTATACCAGAAAAAAAGGAAGCTTAGAAGCTGATGAAGAAGTTTTAATTGATGCAAATAAGCTAGCAGAAGGATTGGATTTTTTTCAGGTAGCCTCTACAGAGTGCAGTGGAAATAACAGCATACTGGCGTATGCTTTTGATGATGAATCACGGAGGCTTTGGAAAGTTCACTTTAAGAATTTATTGACTGGAGAATTGCTTTCAGATGAATTACTAAATACAGATGGTGGGATAGCGTGGGCCAATGACAACAAAACCGTTTTTTATGCGAAAAAAGATACAATCGATTTGAGGACAGGCGAAATATGGAGGCATGTTTTGGGCACACCGCAATCGGAAGACATTTTGGTCTTTGAAGAAAAAGACAATACGTTTAATACAGGTATTTATAAAACGAAATCATCTAGGTATTTAATCATTGGCTCTACTAGCACCCTTACTTCCGAATATCAATATATTGACGCGAATAGCCCTTATGGGGATTGGGCAATTTTTACTCCGCGAGAAAGAGGATTAGAATATCATGTGTCTGACTTCAATGATGAATTCTACATCCGGACAAATTGGGACGCGCAAAATTTCAAATTAATGAAGTGTGCCAATAAGAATACCAACAAAGAAAATTGGGTCGACGTTATTCCCCATCGAGATGATGTTCTTTTTGAAGGAATGGAAACCTTTCAAGACTTTCTGGTTTTAGAAGAACGAGCAAAAGGATTAACCGGTATTCGCATTATCAATCAGAATAATAAAGAAGACCATTATATCGAATTTCAGGACGAAGCGTATATAGCAATGACTAGCTACAATCCTGACTTTAATGCTGATGTATTGCGCTATTCTTATAGCTCTTTAACAACACCATGGTCAACTTATGATTATAATATGGAGAGCCGAGAGCAAGTACTTCTTAAACAACAGGAAGTTCTTGGAACGTTTTCACCAGATGATTATGAATCTAAAAGGATTTACGCACCAGCATCCGACGGGAAAGAAATTCCAATTTCGCTTGTTTACAAAAAAGGACTTGAACTTAATGGTTCTAATCCAACCTTGCTTTATGCTTATGGGTCGTATGGTTACAGTACAGACCCTAGCTTTAGATCAACGCGCCTCAGCCTGTTAGACCGTGGTTTTGTTTATGCTATTGCTCATATTCGTGGAGGAGAAGAAATGGGTAGGCAATGGTACGAAGATGGCAAGCTTCTAAAGAAAATGAACACGTTCACAGACTTTAACGATTGTGCTTCTTATTTAACAAAACAGAAATACACCGATTCTAATCATTTGTGTGCCATGGGAGGAAGTGCGGGAGGATTGCTAATGGGCGCAATAATTAACCTTCAACCTTTGCTGTATAAAGGCGTAATTGCTGCTGTTCCATTTGTAGATGTTGTAACTACTATGTTAGACGAAAGCATCCCACTCACCACAAGTGAATACGATGAATGGGGTAACCCGAATGATAAGGAATATTATGATTACATGTTGTCTTATTCACCCTATGACCAGGTAAAAAAACAACATTATCCAAATATTCTGGTGACTACAGGTTATCACGATAGTCAGGTACAATATTGGGAGCCTGCTAAGTGGGTTGCGAAGCTAAGAGAAATGAAAACAGATGATAATTTATTGCTTTTTGAGTGTAATATGGATTCTGGTCATGGCGGTGCGTCAGGTCGGTTTGAAGCACTAAAAGAAACAGCATTAGAGTATGTCTTCTTAATGGATCTTGTTGGCATCGATAAATAGTCAAAAATTGTTATCCAATGGATAGGAATAAATCTCATGCTATAATTGTCGGTGCAGGGCCAGCAGGTATGATTATGGCGTGGCTGCTTGTTCGAAATAATATTCAAGTTACCATCATTGAAAGGCATCCTGATTTTTCAAGAGAATTTCGAGGCGAGGGGATTCAAGCTTCGGTGATGAAGCACCTGGAAGAACTCGGTTTAATGGATACCATAATGCAATTAAAAATGGGAGTTCCAGCTGAAGCCGCACGGGTTTTCTTTAATGAGAAACCTGTTGCTGTATTAAAAGGAGTTGATGAGGATTCTGATTTTGGAATCGTACTTCATCAAGAAAAGTTTTTACTGTATTTGCATCAAGAGCTATCAAAGTCTTCGTTGTACCAGTCTTATTTAGGACACACTGCAATTAACTTTGTTGAAAATAATCACGGAGTTTCTAGCATAACAGTGAAAGACAAAGAAAAAAGAGAAAAACAGCTCGTTGGTGATTTAATATTTGTAACAACTGGTCGGGGAACTGCACTCAGAAAAAAACTAAACTTACAAGCAAAAAAGGTAGCTACGCATTGGAACATCCTGTGGATTTTATTGCCCAGGCCTAAACAAGATGACCTAGTACCTAAAGGCTTTAGAGCTTATTTAAATGGTGAGAGCCTATTTATTCTTTATACCAATTCCGAAGGCTTAATTCAGATGGCATGGGGCAGAAAAGAAGAAAATAAACTTCGAGAAAAAGATTTTAAAAAAAGGAAAGCCACCTTATTGTCAGAAATTCCTTCTAACTATCAAACTTTGATAAAAGAAGGCTATCAAGAAACGAGTCGATCACAATTTTTAAAAGTCGAATGTGACCGCTTATCAAGCTGGCATTATAAGAATGTTCTTTTTCTTGGAGATGCAGCGCACACGATGTCTCCTGTAGCTGGTCAAGGTATCAATTTAGCCATTAGAGATAGTATTGTTGCTGCCAATCATTGTATTCCATTTTTAAAAGAAAATCGACCCCTACCATCTGAAACATTTATCGCTATACAAAATGAAAGAATAAAGGAGATCAAGATTATGCAACGATTTCAACAAAAATTCGGCTACTTTATGTTAGGAGCACCTAAGTGGCAGAGTAAAATTTTCTTTTTCCTTATTTTACCTGTTTTGAAAAAAATTGGTCTGCAGAAAAAGATGTTGAAAATGGTTCAAGGTGGCGTTTCAAAAGTATCCATTAAACACCTAAAATAAATCGCTAGAGTTAGCACAATAGTATTTAAGGACGACTTTTGCGTCATTAAATTTTAATCTACATCAAAGAGACTATTGCACTTATTCCTCTCCTTCAAAAGAATGCGTTTCCAAAGCATCCAAACTAGGTTCAGGTTTAATCCGCGCAATAGACTGCATTGGAACCAAGAACTTGTTGTCATCCTTTAGAAAAATAACCCCATCTACAATTTCCCCACTTTTGGGAAAAGTCGTCCGCTCCAATTCTCCTTCTTTCAATAAGTTCATCATTTCAATTTGAAAGTCTCCAGGTAAATCATAATAATTACGGATAAGATTTCTCACTTTAAAATTCAATTAATCCATGTATAAATTACAAAATAATTGAATTGAAAATCAGAAGATTACTGATTTTATTTATAAATAAATAAACTGGCCTCTAGTGAGTTATGAGCGATATCAAAAGGTAAGTGCCACATGGATTGCTACTAAAGATTCAGAGTCATGCTTGCTCCAATCCCGTTTTATTAAGGAGCCTAAATCAATGGTGTCCAGGTGAAAATCATCAACAGATTCATTAAAAAAGGCCCCTAATGGAAATTATTCTAAAAACAAAAATATATCCCTATTAAACCGCTCAATGCCCATGACAATGCACAGTTCTAATTGTTCCATTATCATTGTATCCGCTTGCTTCTATCGCTTCCAGTTCATCATCACAGTATTCGCCAAGTTCGACTTCGGCACCAGCTGCATCATCATAATGACAATCGTGACATTCTGATTTTTTGCACGAAAAAAGTGAAATGAGACAAAAAGATAGAGTTGTTATAAATAGTGCTTTCATTTGTTTAGTTGTTTAGTTGTTTTGTTGTCAAATTAAATTTTACTTGCACGAAAAAATTTCGGCCAGGATGGTACATTCCAATATTTTTCAACCTTGATAAGTGGTCTATATATTGCTCATTAAGAAGATTTCTTATGCCACATGAAAAATTTATTCGTGATTTATAATTGAAGTTTGCAGCAATGTTAAATAATTGATATGCGCTAGACCGGGATTCTAAAGAAGCAACACGATCCTGAGCGAATAAATACTGATGCTGTACCATTACGTTTTCTAACCGAAAAGATTTTTCACTATTTAATTCGAATTTCAAAGAGGAATTAGCACGAGGTTGTGGAATTAAGCCTAAAGGTTGGCCATCCAATGCTTCTCCAAATACAATTGAAAAGCTAGACTCTAAATGGATAAAATGAGCAAAATGCGGATGATAATGAAACCCCAAATCTACGCCACTCATAATGACTTGATCCACTTGATTGTATTTAAAGCTTGGAAGGCCTTCAATCAATGTATCCATAGCCTCTATTGCAATATAATCTTGGAGAAAATTTACAAACGGATTTACAACGAAATTAATATGCTCCGCCTTGTATTCCAAGTAGGTATCTAATTGATTCGCCTTTTCAGAAACGAGATTTTCGTTTCCTATCTCATACCTCAGTGTACCGTGATGCACACCGTCTGAAAGTAATTCAGACGAATGGGGGGCTCGAAATCCCGTTGAAAGGTTAGTTTTAAACGTGAATTTCTTTCCGAATTTTGCCACGCCAATAGAATAATTTATACTTTGATAAGTATTAGAGAATACAGATACGGATGAATCAAATGCGGCTAAAATTCTCGAATCCCATCTTAAACCAGATTCTACCTTCCACGTTCCGAATTGTCCATTAATTAATCCATAAATTCCATTATCAAAAATATTAGAATTTGGAATTAGCGATTCTTCTGCCTTGTCCGAATTGCGATTAGATTGCATCATTCCCTGAGCTCCAATGGTCCACTTCCATTTGTTATCCGAAGAACGATTGAATCGAATGTTGTAAGTTGTTGAATTGAGGTCCAACTGTAGAGCCGGTTTGGTAAACTTCTCTTCGAATTCTGTTAGTAGATTCCGCGTATGACCAAGTAATATTTCAAGTTTTCCGTAATCAAAATAAAACTTATTTTCCCAAAGCAAATAGTGATTCTGATTTTCTTGAGCCGGTAAATTGTTCTCTCTACCTTGTGTGGTAATCTGAAATTCCGCTGGAATTATTGTTTCATCATGGGTATGTCCTGGAATTCCTAATCGATTTTGAAGAAAATTATAGCGCAGATTGGTTACCCACTTTCCCTTATTTATTCCTAGAGACAGTTTTGCAGAGTTTCCTTTGAATCTTGATTCAGCACCATAAAGACCGCTTGGCAGCTCATAGTCTGCATGATTGTAGTGATTGGCATATATATTAAATCGAAAGTTTGTCTTAGAAAATTTTACACTGGCGTAACTTTTGGTCCCCATCGATACCGACTCAAATCTTGAACCCAATTCCGCAGCGACTGTATTTACCTTTGTATATGCCTCGTCTACAAAATAGATTACACCACCCAATGCATCAGAACCATACAAGAGTGATGCAGGGCCTTTTATTATTTCTACTCGACCAATACCTAAATCTGTTAACCCTAATCCATGGTCTGCACCCCATTGTTGGTTTTCAATTCTTAAACCGTTCATATAGGTAATTACTCGATTTAATCCAAGACCTCTGATAACGGGTTTACTTATACCTACTCCAGTGCTGTTTTGATAGACTCCCGGTATATTGGCTATTAGGTCTCCAAGTGAATTAGATGTTAAGAGTTTTAAGTCTTCTAAGCTTCGTGATTCAATATTAGCAATTGTTTTTGCACCTAAAGAGTTTCTGAACCCGGAAACTATTATTTCCTCAAACTCCAAATGGCTCTGTTCAAGAAAAATCTCTAGACTTGTTGGATTATTTTCTTCAAGTGCTAATTGTACACTTTCATAACCGACAGCCGAAACAATGAGTGAAAATCTACTTGGAACATTTATGTTCAGACGAAAGACTCCTACCGAGTCACATTCAATTACTACGTTTAAATCAACAATACTAATCGAGGCATAAGGGATGGGTTCCTTCGAATTTTTGTCTTTTACAACCCCAGCAAATTCAGCTGGATATGCCCAAAAGGAAAACACAATAAATGTTATGAGTAATGGTATTCTTTTCATTCTTATATTTGCAACGGCGATGCAAGTATAATTATTTTTGCAACATTGTTGCATAAGTGTGGGGATATTTAAACAAAAAAATATAAGAAATACCGCTTTTAGACAAAAAGTGCTGGATATTTTCAATAATAATGAAAACGCCATAACTATTGCACAAATCGAAAATTCTCTTGGTAAGCACGACAGAATTACGCTGTATCGAACCATTAGAACATTCATAGATACCGGAGTAATTCATGAGATTGTGATGCCTGGTGATCTAAAAAAACTCGCACTTTGTAATGATTGCGTTCAAGATCATGAGCACAATCATTGTCATGTACATCATCACAAACATGTTCACTTTCACTGTGAAAAATGTGATGAAATAATTTGCGTCGACAATGAATTGCCAATTGTTAAATTAGCAGGATATCGGATCGATCAAGTAGAGGTTCAGGCTCATGGTATTTGTCCTAAATGTCTTTAAGTGCAAGCTTTAATTCTTCTTTAGAAAGTAATTTGACTGCATCTGGCAATACTATTTGTACAGACATTTTTCCTATTGCTATTCGAACCAACCTTAATGTTGGATAACCAACAGCAGCTGTCATACGCCTTACCTGCCTATTCTTGCCTTCTGTAAGTGTAAGTGTTATCCAAGTTGTAGAAATACTCGACCTGTAACGAACGGGGGGGTGTCTTTCTGGTAGCCAGCCAGGTTCTTCAGTTATTCGAGCTACAGCAGGAGCTGTAATATAATCTTGTTTCTTAATTCTGATTGACACACCTTTTGATAAACGCATAAGTGCCTCAGATGTAATCTCACCTTCTAGCTGTATCAAATAAGTTCTTGAATGCTTGTTACGAGGGTTGAGCAATTGATCAGTTAAAGACTTATCATTAGACAATAGCAATAAGCCTTCACTATCACCATCAAGCCGGCCTACCGGATAAACATCTGGTGGGAAATCATATAAATCAGCCAACACCTGTTTTGTACTCCCCTGTTCTCGTGTAAACTGAGAGAGCATATTCATTGGTTTAAAAATGGCAAAATAACGATTCACGCAGTAAATCTAAGAATATAGGGGTAACTTTACGTAGTGGAGAGCAAACGTCCAATAACAGATTGGCTTCCTATTACTAAAAAGGAAGTTGAAAAAAGAGGGTGGGAAGACCTTGATGTGGTTCTTATTTCTGGTGACGCTTACGTTGATCATCCCTCTTTTGGGACCGCTGTAATCGGACGAATTATTGAAAGTGAAGGGTTTAAAGTCGGCGTAATTCCTCAACCCAATTGGAGAGACGATCTGCGTGATTTTAAAAAATTTGGTGCTCCAAAATATTTTTTCGGTGTAACTGGAGGCTGCATGGATCCCATGGTCAATCATTACACGGCGAATAAGCGAAAACGATCTACGGACTCGTACACACCAGATGGTGTCGCCGGATTCCGACCCGATTACGCAACCACTGTTTATACTAAAATCCTTAAAGAACTCTACCCAGATACCCCTGTTTTGATTGGTGGAATAGAAGCTTCTTTACGCAGAGTTACTCATTACGATTACTGGTCGGACCAGTTAATGCCTTCTATTTTAGCGACTTCTATGGCCGATCTTTTGGTATATGGCATGGGTGAGCAATCTCTTCGAGAAATATTGACCCTGCTCAAAAAAGGAGTGCCCTTTCACCAACTGACCATGGTGAAACAAACCGCCTACATGCGCTCATCTTCCGATGGAATTTTGAAAAATAAAAAATGGACCGACATCGAATTGGCTTCACATGAAACATGTTTAGCTGACAAAAAGATTTTTGCATCGAATTTCAAACACGTTGAACAAGAATCCAACAAAACATTTGCCAATAGAATAATTCAACAAACTGGAGACGAAAACCTCGTAATTAATCCGCCATTTCAAACGATGACAGAAAAAGAGATTGATTCTTCTTTTGACTTGCCATACACGAGGCTCCCTCATCCGAAATACAAAAAGAGGGGCGCAATACCTGCTTTTGAAATGATTAAATTTTCAATCAACATGCACCGAGGCTGTTTTGGAGGTTGCAGCTTTTGTACAATTTCTGCGCATCAAGGAAAATTCATTGCATCCAGAAGCGAAGAATCCATTATGAAAGAAGTCGATCAGGTTACTCAAATGCCTGACTACAAAGGATATATTTCAGATCTAGGTGGGCCATCAGCCAATATGTATGGACTTAAAGGCATTGATCAATCTATTTGCGATAAATGCGTTAGCCCATCTTGTATCCATCCTGTAATTTGCTCGAACCTAGACACCGATCACACCAAAATGACTGATATCTATAAAAAAGTAGATGCACATGATAAAGTGAAAAAAGCATTTGTAGGAAGTGGTATTCGGTATGACCTCTTAGTTAAATCTTACAATAAAAATGGCGACGAGGATTCTTTAAATGAATACATGGAGCAAGTGCTAACAAAGCACGTCTCAGGAAGGTTAAAAGTCGCTCCTGAACACACGTCAGATGAAACGCTTAAAGTAATGCGCAAGCCTTCTTTCAAGCATTTCCATAAATTCAAAGAAAAGTTTGATGCCATTGATAAAAAGCACAAACTCAATCAGCAGCTAATACCGTACTTTATTTCCTCGCATCCTGGAAGTAAAGAGGAAGACATGGCTGACCTTGCCGTTGAAACAAAAGACATGGGTTTTAAACTTGAACAGGTGCAAGGATTTACCCCAACACCAATGACTGTGGCAACAGTAATTTACTATTCTGGATACCATCCATATACTCTTAAACCGATGGAAACCGCAAAAACGAAAGAGGAAAAACAAGACCAGCATAAATTCTTCTTTTGGCACAAAAAGGAAAATCACGGTTGGATTAGAAATAAACTTTCAAAATCTAACAGGCCTGAATTAGTTGAAAAATTATTGGCTAATAGTGATGAAAAGAAAGAAATCCCAAAATGGCTAGCGGAAAAAAGGCAACAGCAAAACAAGCGAAAAGGGAATAAGAAGCGCTAGGTTTTGTACGTAATTTACCCTGACAGAATAATTATATGCAAAAGATTTTACTCGGCATTCTAATTGTATTTTCTTTAAATGGCTTTGGGCAAGGTGGTGGAGAAACTTGTGCAACTGCCACTAGCATTGCGTCCATTCCATTCGTGGGCATTGGAACAACGTCAGGATCCAATGATGATTTATTCGCGTCTTGCCCTGATGTTTCTAATACAGGCGGTGCACCAGACGAGGTGTACACCTATACAACAGACAGCTCATTTGAATACATCAACGCTAGCCTTTGTGAAGCAATCACTGATTATGATTCTCAACTTTACATTTTTGAAAATAACTGTCTCTCAACACCAGTGTGGTGCCAAGAAGACGGCTGTGAATCTCCGGCTTATTCTTCACCCTATAACTCTCGAATTGATGCCGTTGTGTTGCAGCCAAATACCACATATTATTTTGTTATTGATGGCTACTCTTCAGGTTCGCATGGAAATTATCAATTAGACTTAAACACCAATACGGCCTTATCTGCGCCAGATTCAAGTTTGATCCCTTTAATTGCAATCAATACTTATGGAATTCCTATTCCAGACGAACCCAAGATTAATGCAATAATGGGTATCGTTAACAATGGTTCAGGCAATTACAATAGGCCAACAGATTCCTACAACGAGTACTTTGGGAATATTGGTATAGAGCAACGAGGGTCTTCTTCTGCAATGTTTCCGAAAAAAGGATACGGTCTTGAAACCAGAGACAGCACGGGGAGCAATAATAACGTAGCCTTATTTGGTATGCCATCAGAAAATGACTGGGTATTGCATGGCCCATACTCGGACAAATCTCTTCTAAGAAATTTTCTTGCCTACTATATGGGTAGTCAGCTTTATAATTATTCCCCTCGAACACAGTTCTGCGAATTATTACTGAATCAAGAATATAAGGGAGTGTATTTATTTCAAGAAAAAATAAAACGAGACAAAGGAAGAGTAGACATTGCCAAACTGGACAATGACGATATTGCAGGCGACTCCTTAACGGGTGGATACATCATTAAAATTGACAAAGCTACTGGAGTTAACAATGATTCATGGGTCTCTCCTTACCAAAGCAATTCGTTATTCCCAAGAGATATTGAATTATTCTATCATTACCCAGAGCCCGATGATATCATGCCATCACAGAAAACTTATATTGAATCATACATTACCGCTTTTGAGGATGCATTAGCTGGTCCTAACTATTTAGACAGTACAAACGGCTATGCACGTTTTATTGATGCCAACTCTTTTGTTGATTATTTACTTCTGACCGAAGCATCTCGTAATGTAGATGGATATCGATTAAGCACCTTTTTATATAAAGACAGAGACAGCAAAAACGGTGCGCTATTTATTGGCCCGCCCTGGGATTACAATTTAGGATTCGGCAATGTAGATTACTGCAATGGTGAACGTACAGATGGGTGGGCGTTCCATCTCAACAATATTTGTCCTTCAGATGACTGGCAAATTCCGTTTTGGTGGGACCGTATGTTAACAGATGCTGTATTTACCAATCGAATGCAATGCCGTTGGCAAGAGCTTCGTTCTGGCCCTTTTCATCTCGATTCAATATGGTCAGTTATTGATAGTGTTGGTCAATTACTAAACGAACCGGCAAGTAGAAACTTTAATCGTTGGGAAGTACTTGGATCCTATGTTTGGCCCAACTATTATGTCGGTTCAGACTACACAGATGAATTAAATTATTTAAAGAATTGGATTTCTGATAGATTCATATGGATAGATAATAATCTTCCCGGGGCCGCGATAAACTGTTCGGAAATATTGTCGGTTTATCCTACTGAAAGCAGTTTAAAATGTAGCCTGTTTCCTAATCCATTTACTACAGACTTTCAAGTAACCGTTAAAGGATTTTCTACCAATACTAAATTTGAAATTGTTGTAATGGACCTTTTGGGGAATGACATATTTAGAAAAAATTATGAATCAAATTCCGAAATGATTTTCTATTCTGGCCCTATTGACAAACTTTCATATTTATCATCAGGAATCTATCTGGTAACTGTAAATTCATCTTTACATTCGAACACCATTAAGTTGGTTAAAAATTAAAATTGCCTGCTGTTTTCCCCTTTCTAAAAGAATGCTTCATCGAATTTTTATTTTTTTAAAATCTATAATTCACTGTTTATGTAGCATATATATGTTTTTAATCGTTTACAAACGACTAAATATCGCGTACTAACCGAGTCAGTTTTTTTTCTCGCCATTTCTTTGCACCGATGATTTGAATAACCAAAAATCTCAGTAAAATTCCGCGGCTAGAGTCTCTTGCTTATAACCGCGACAACATATATAATTAACTTTTAAAATGAAACAAATGACAAATTTGAGAAACAAAGTACAGCTAATTGGAAACCTAGGTCTATCCCCAGAAGTCAAAGAATTTGAAGATGGAAAGAAAATGGTGAAATTATCTATTGCCACCAACGACTCGTATAGGAATCAAAAAGGAGAACTAATAAAAGAAACTCAATGGCACAACGTAGTAGCCTGGGGCAAAGCCGCCAAGATTGCAGAAGATTATCTTGAAAAAGGAGCGGAAGTATGCATAAGTGGTAAGCTAACTACTCGATCATATGAAGATGCTGAAGGAAATAAAAAATACATTTCCGAAATCGTCATGCAAGATTTATTGATGTTGGGAAGTAAGAACTGAACTTCCATTTCCTATTCAAAATTTCTTGACAAAAGGGAGCCGCTAGTGCTCCCTTTTTTTGTTCAATTTCTTCTGAAACACCTGTTATTAAAGCATTCCTCTTGATTTCATTTCAAGGTATTTGTTGATTACAACAACTGATAAATTTTCTGGTCTTGTCAAAATACTTTGAATCCCGTATTTACTCAATTCCCTTACAATTCCTTCTTTTTCCAATGCGAACTTAGCACTGATCGTCTTTTTATAAATATCATTGATATTTGAAACGTCCATTTTAGATTGCTCGTTTAAACCTGAATTTTCAAAAAAGACAACCACCAAAAGGTGTTGCTGGTTTAGCCTGCGGAAAATTGAAATAGTTCTTGACATGGCATTAGCACTCTCAAAATTGGTAAATAACAAAAGAAGACTTCTTCCCTTTATGTAGTTTCTTGTTCCATAATACAGCCTTTCAAAATTAGGGTCTAGGAATTCCGTCTTTTGACGGTACAAAACCTCCATTATTTTAGCAACCTGGCCAGAGTTTCGTTCTGCGGCAACACGCGCTCCCAGTTTATCACTGAATGTAATCAGGCCAGCCTTGTCTCCCTTTCGAAGAATAATATTTGACATAGATAATGCCGCATTGATAGAATAATCCAACAACGTCATTCCATCAAATGGCAAGCGCATGGATCTACTCTTATCTATAACACAGTACACTTGCTGCGATCGTTCATCCTGATATTGATTCACCATGAGCTCACCTCTGCGGCTTGTGGCTTTCCAATTAACGGTTCGATAATCGTCTCCTTGAACATAGTTTTTAATCTGCTCAAACTCATTATTATTACCCAACCTTCTAATTTTCTTGATGCCCTGAAATACAGCTGTTTTTGAAAACACCTTTAGCTCTTGACCTTTCATTTGAATAATTGACGGATAGCAATGTGCTTCTATTTCTTCTCCAATAGCAAAACGACGTTCGGCAAACTGCAGCATTGAAGAAACAAACACATTGACCTTTGTCCATTTATATACTCCACGCCGCACTGGCCGTATCGAATAAGATATCGTCTGTTTTTGTCCCGGTAAAAAATTAAGGTGTTCTTGATTATTTCGTATTTGAAGCACATCAGGTAATTCATCGATTACAACCGTATTCACTTGAATTGTATAGGAACTCGATAAAATTATTTCGATGTGATTGTCATCCCCCAAAGAAAGCCGCCTATTGAATTTTCTTTCCGCTTTTATCTCTCCGTTTACCAAAAAAAGAATAAAAACATCTACCATTGTTAGTGCTAAAAACAAGCCAAGCACTCCTTGTGAAATGGGAAACAATAATGCATAGTTATAGCTAATTATAAATAGAATAATTACGATCAAAAAGCTGATGTAAAATCTCGAAGTAAAATATAGTGCTCTAACGACGTTAAACATTTATCTCGGAACCTCTATCTTTTGAACGATTTCTTGAATAATATTCTGCGCAGTCATTCCCTCCATTTCTGCTTCCGCGGTTAAGATAATTCGGTGATTGAGTACATGAAACGCAACATATTGCACATCATCAGGTATTACAAAATCTCTACCACGCATTGCTGCAAGTGCTTTAGATGCTTTCATCATGGAAAGTGAAGCTCTTGGAGACGCTCCTAGATAAAGCTTTCCATGAGTTCTTGTTTCAAGTGTAATCTCGGCTATGTATTTTAAAAGCTGATCCTCAATCCTAATCTGTTCCAACAACCTCAAAATAGACTTAATGTCATCAGCACTAATTATTGGTTTAATAGAAGATATGTCGGGAGCCGACAAGCTGTTTCTGTACCGGTCAAGAATTCTATTTTCCTCTTCTAGCGTTGGGTATTCTAAATTAACTTTAAATAAAAATCGGTCAAGCTGTGCCTCAGGTAAACGATAGGTTCCTTCTTGTTCTACTGGGTTTTGTGTAGCGACAACTAAGAAAGGAAACTCCATGGGATAGGTAGTGCCATCATAAGTTATTTGCTTTTCTTCCATCACCTCAAATAAGGCAGCTTGTGTTTTAGCTGGAGACCTGTTTATTTCATCAATAAGAACAATATTGGTGAAAATTGGCCCTTTTTTAAACATGAAATCACTCGTTTTCATATTGAAAACAGAAGTGCCTATG
>Ga0315331_10000317_pt1 | contig 32099 bp, 32 predicted proteins | sample M160m34915metaG_FD_203456 | JGI IMG/M metagenome (GOLD analysis project Ga0315331, IMG submission 203456) | Ammonia-oxidizing marine archaeal communities from Monterey Bay, California, United States - M1 60m 34915 | ecosystem: Environmental > Aquatic > Marine > Intertidal zone | place: USA...
TCAGGAACAGCCGGAGCGTCTTCGGCTCCTTGTAGTCGATCGCGAGCTTCTTGTCCGCGCAGAAGCGACACACCTTCCGGCGCTGGAACATCTTCTTCTGTTTGCGCGCCTTCTTCCGTGCCTTCGCGCGAAGACGTGCCTTGACGGTCTGCGGCGGCCGAGGGCGGTCGTCGCGTCGTCCGCGGAAACCACCGCCGTCTCGGTCGTCACGGCGCGGCGGTCGGTCATCGCGCCGCGGCCCATCGTCGTTGCGGGGACCGTCGCTGCGGGGGCCGTCGGGCGGGCTCGATTCGCTCATTCCTTCTCCTCCGGCTCTGCGGCTTCGGCAGGTGCGGCTTCGGCAGGTGCGGCTTCGGCAGGAGCGGCCTCGGCAGGAGCGGCCTCGGCAGGAGCGGCCTCAGGAGCCGGCTCAGCGGCTGCAACCCCTTCGGCAGTCTCCTCCGCCGCAGCAGGTGCCTGCGCGGCCTCCTCGGCGGCGGCGGCGGCAGCAGCAGCTTCCTGCTCCGCCTTGTAGCGCTCGGCCTCTTCGCGCTGACGCGTCTCCTCAGCCTCGCGCTCGGCTCGCTCAGCGGCGCGCCGCGTCTGCTCCTCTTCCTCTTCCGCCGCTGCTGCCTTGCGACCTTCGATGTCCTTGACGTCCTCGTCGACGAGAACAGTCAGAAAGCGAAGTACGGACTCTTCGAGCCGTAGCTGACGCTCGAGGTCTGCGACGACGGACCCTTCGTCCAAGTAATGGAGGATCCGGTAGTGGCCCTTCTGGAACTTGTCGATCTCATAGGCGAGCTTCCGCTTGCCCCAATCTTCGCAGAGCAGCCGGACCGTGCCGTGCTTCTCAAACTCTGCCGAGACCTTCTCAAGAATCGCAGCCGTCCCCTCTTCGGAGATCTCCGGCTGAACGATGAACATGGTTTCGTATTCCCGCACGTTACCTCCTCTTGGACGGGCACTCGGCCCGAGCCCCACGCTCATAACGTCCGCGCGGCGGGAAGTGGCGGCGCGTCGGCGAGGGCTGAGAGAGACGATCGATGTCCCAGGAAACGCCCTGAGATCGCTGAAGAGCGCCGATGGATAGCCCGCTCGGAGTCTCCCTGCAAGAGCAGACGCCCCGGTTCGCGCCCAATCAGCTCCGAACCAGGACCGAGAAACTGATGACCACGCCCCGTTCGGCGAGAGACTGGGCCAGCCGCGGCGACAAATCGAAGCTCCAGGCGTCCGGGCTCGCCTCGACCTCGCAGTGCACAGTGACCGCGAACTCGGAGGTCAGCGTGGCCCACTCATCGAGGTCACCGGAGAGCCCAGCAAACAGGGCCGCGACGTGCTCCTCAACCTCGGCCGCCTCCGGAGAGGGGGCCTCGAGCACCCAAGCGCCCGTGGGCGCGGGCAACGCGTCCCCTTCGAGCGCCTCAGACTTCCGGTGGGACCAGGTCGGAGCGCCGCCAAGCAGCGCGGAGACGCTTTCGGGGTCCAGTTCGTCCCCAAACACCCTCAAGCTTACGTTGATCAAACGAACCGACGACAAGGAACTTCCCCGCAGAAGCGACCGCAATCGCAGCCGCGCGGACCATGCTACCCGGGGTGGCCGGCTCGCGCCCTCTCAGCGGGCAGACCCGCCCACGAACAAGAGCTCATGGACCCTCAGGTCGTCCGTCAGCTCCGGGTGGAAGGTCGCCGCGAGGATATTCCCTTCACGGACCAGCACGGGGTCCCCGTCCACACGCGCGAGTGTCTCGACGCCGTCCCCCAACGCGACGAGTCGCGGCGCCCGGATGAACACACAGCGGAGCGCGTCGAACGTCGGGGTCACACCCGGGTCGACCTCTACGGCGAACGAGTCGACCTGCGTGCCGTAGTCGTTCCGACGCGCGACGACATCAATCAGCGCGAGCGTCGGGACCGCGTGGTTGGCGCTTTCCCGACTGATCAGGATAGCGCCCGCGCAGGTCCCGAGCAGCGGACGCCCGCTGCGCGCGAACCCGCGCAGCGGTTCCGCGAGCCCGAGCCGGTCGATGCCCTTGGCGATCGTCGTCGACTCGCCACCGGGCAGGATCAGCGCAGAGACGTCCTCCAGCTGCCAGCCGTGGAGCACGCGGACGGGCTCACCGCCGCACCGCTCCACCGCCGTCGCGTGGGCCTCGACGTCGCCCTGCACGGACAGGATCCCGATGCGCTCGCGGCTCATCACCGAGGGCTCCCCTCACCAACCGCGGTTCGCGAGGCGTTCGCTCTCATCGAGCGTCGACATCTCGATCCCCTCCATCGCCTTCCCGAGCCCACGGCTGGCCTGCAAGACCTCCGCGGCGTCGTCCCAGTGCGTGCAGGCGTGCACGATGGCCTTGGCGCGCGCTGCGGGATCATCGCTCTTGAAGATGCCCGAACCCACGAACACGGCTTCCGCGCCGAGGACACGGCAAAGCGCCGCGTCTGCCGGCGTCGCGACCCCGCCCGCCGCAAAGTTCGGCACCGGCAGCTTGCCGTGCTCGTGTACGTACTGGACGAGATCGAAGGGCGCCGAGATGTCACGCGCCTTCGCCATCAACTCCTCGGGCCGCAACGCTTGCACCGCGCGCATGTCCCCGTTGACGGTCCGCAGGTGCCGGACCGCCTCCACGATGTTCCCGCTGCCAGCCTCACCCTTCGTCCGGATCATCGCGGCGCCTTCCCCGATCCGGCGAAGCGCCTCTCCGAGGTTCCGGCACCCACACACGAAGGGGCTCTTGAACGCGTGCTTGTCGACGTGGTTCTCGTCATCCGCGGGAGTGAGCACTTCGCTCTCGTCGATGAAGTCGACCCCGAGCGCCTCGAGGAGCTGCGCCTCCACGATGTGGCCGATCCGAACCTTCGCCATCACCGGAATCGAGACTGTCCGCTGGATCGACGCGACCATCTCAACCGCGCTCATGCGCGCGACACCGCCGTCTCGGCGAATGTCAGAGGGGACGCGCTCGAGCGCCATCACCGCGCAGGCCCCTGCGTCCTCTGCGACCTTGGCTTCTTCCGCCGTCGTCACGTCCATGATGACGCCGTTCTTCAACATCTCGGCCAGACCGACCTTCAGCTCGAAGGCCTCTGCCGTGGTGCGCTCCGTACCGTTACTGCTTCCATTGCTCATTCGTTCTCTCCTTGTCCGTAAGAGCGATTGCTTCCGTTCACAACTGCACCGCGGCCGCCTGTCGAGCCGCTGGATCCTGCGCAAAGCGGGCGCGAACAACGCTGCCCAGGGCCTCGATCCCTCGTTCGATGGCCACCGCGTCGGCTTGAGCCACCGTCAACCGCATCCCCCGCGAGGGGCCTCCGTCCGGCAGGAACGAGGACCCCGGCTGAAAGGTCACCCCCGCCTGCGCTGCCGCTGTGAGCAAGTCACGCGTGTCGAGTGCGAAGGCGTCGTCCGGGAGGTCTACCCAGAGCTGGTACCCCCCTTCGGGCCGCGTCCAGCGCGTGCCCTCGGGCATCCACCGCTCGAGCGCCGAGACGAGCGCATCTCGCCGGGCCCGGAGTTCCCGGCGCAACCGACCCAAATGGCGGTCATACACGCCGCTGGTCACGAGGTCCGCGAGCGCGGCCTGCAACGGCATCGAGTCCGATAAGTCGGTCGCGCGCTTGAGAGCGGTCAAAGCCTCGACGACCCGTCCGCGCGCGACAACGGCGCCCGCGCGCGCGCCGGGGAACAGCGACTTGGAGAAGGAACACAGCTGAACGACAAGCCCTTGCTCATCGAGCGCCGCGAGCGAGGGAACGCCCACCCCCTCATAGCGGAGGTCCATCTCGAACGCGTCCTCGATCAGCGGCTTGCCGTGACGAGCCGCGACCGCCAGCAAGCCCTCGCGGTGCTCAAGCGATGTCGTAGTCCCCAACGGGTTGTGAAAGGTCGGGATCGTATAGAACGCCTTCACGTCGGGGCGCGCGAGGACGCGGTCTACAGCGTCGAGATCCGGCGCACAGCCGCCTTCCCCGTCGGCGCGCATCGGGACCGCCTCTGGCCGGAGTCCCAGCGCGACGAGCGTCGACAGCACATTGCCGTAGGTCGGGACCTCGACGGCGATCGCGTCTCCATGCCCCGCGAACAACCTCAGCGCCAGCGAAATCCCCTGGGAGGCGCCATGACAGAGCACCACCTCTTCGGGGCTCACCCCCACGCTGTCCGCGCGCAAACGCGCCGCGAGCACCTCACGCAGCCACGGGTCCCCGCGCGCCCCGCCGTACATCAACAGCTCCGGCCCGGACTCGCTCAATACCTTGTTCAGCGCTCGACGAAACTCATTGGCGGGGTAGAGAGCGGGCTCGGGAACGAGCGTATGCAGGGAGACGACGTCGGAACCGACCGCGTGCCGCGGGCTCCCGCGATCGAAGCGGAGCAAGGACTCCGTCGCCTCGGCCAACCCCAACCGCGTCGTCACGGCCATGGGCTCTGCTCGGACAGTCGCGCGGACGAACGTGCCGCGGCCGACCGCTCCCTCGACCAGCCCCTCGGCCTGCAGCAGGTCATACGCAAGCGAGATCGTGTCCCGGTTTACGCCGAGCTCGCCTGCCAAGGCGCGGATCGGCGGAAGCCGGTCTCCCTCGCCGAGCTCACCGGATGCGATCCGGTTGCGGATGGAATCTGCGATCTTCCGATAGACGGCTCCCTCAGATCGAGGGGTCTCTTTCGGAGCATCCGATACCATACGATCGAGCGTATCAAGTCAAAATAGACGGGTCAATCCGTTATTGTCAGGAATATACTTTAAAAAATAGTCGGACAATTTTCCATTTTTCACTGTTCTACTGGGTCAGGGCGACTCGCCCTCACCCACTGCCGCGCGGTTGAAGCGCTCCATCGCGCGTGGTAGATCGAGCGTGACCGCGACCTCGAGCGCGTCGACCGCCCGCTCACAGCAGAGAGCCAGTTGCTCGGGGTCTTCGAAGGGTGACAGCACGTAGTCGACCACGGTCTGACCCTCCGGCGGTCGCCCGATTCCAAAACGGAGCCTCGCAAACGACTCCGTCCCCAGCTCCGCGGCGATGCTCTCCATGCCCCGGTGTCCGCCACACCCCCCGGCAGCCCGCAGCCGCAGCCGCCCCTCCGGCAGGTCCAGGTCATCGAACGCGACGATCAGATCTCGCTCGGGCGTCAAGTCAAAGGCCTCGACCGCCGCGCGAACGCTGCGACCCGAGCGATTCATGAACGTCGTAGGCATGAGCAACGCGACCTTGGGCGCTGCCGCCCTCTCGCCGTCAGGACGGAGTGCGCCACGCGCGACGCGCCCCGAATGAGGCGAGTCCTCCCACGACCAACCGGCACGCCGCGCTAGCGCCTCGACGACGCAAAAGCCGGCGTTATGCCGTGTCCCAGCGTAATCCGGCCCGGGGTTACCGAGCCCGACGATGAGCTTCACGAACCGCCGTCAGCCGTCCGAACCCTCGTCGCCGTCGGCCGCACCTTCGGCGGCACCCTCGGCATCCGCAGCCGCCTCGGCGCCCTCTTCGGTCGCCTGGACGGTCGGCTCAGCCTCAGCCCGCGGCGCGACGACCGAAACGACTCCCAACTCGGCGTTGGTCCGGATCTCGACACCCTTCGGGGTCGCGATGTCGGAGACGTGGAGCGTCTCGCCCAGGTGCAGCTCGCTGACATCCACGTCGATGGACTCCGGGATTGCCCCGGGTAGGCAGTCGAGCTCGAGCTCACGGATCGAGTGATCGAGGAGGCCCCCGTCCATCGCGACGCCCACCGGCGTCCCCACGAGGTGGAGCGAAACCGAGACCGTGATCGTTTGCTCGGCGTCGATCTCGAAGAAGTCCGCGTGCATCAGGTCGCCTCGGACCGGGTGCCGCTGCAGCGCTTTCACGAGGACGGTCCGACCCGACACCGAGGCCGCGCCACTCAAGTCGAACAAGGCGTTGTGCCCCTCGTCATGGAGCAACCGCTCGAGGCCACGCGGCTCGAGATCGAGCGAGATCGGGTCCCGCCCTTGGCCATATAGGACGGCCGGTATGCGGCCTGCGGCGCGCAGCTTTCGCGCGACTCCCTTGCCAGCGTTCTCACGGACTTCAACGGCAATGGAACTCATATTGTTCTCCTCGAGGCTCAGCGCGTCTGCTCAAACGAACAGGGAGCTGACGCTTTCTTCATTGTTAATACGTCGAATCGCCTCGCCCATCTGCTGGGCGACGGAAACGACCTGAATCTTGGAACAATCGATATCTTCGCGGAGCGGGACGGTATCGGTCGTGACGAGCGACTCCAGAGGCGACTCCGTAATCCGCTTGATCGCCGGGCCCGAGAGGACCGGGTGGGTGATGGCCGCACACACCGAGGAAGCGCCCTCGTCTCGCAGGCACCGAGCGGCCTCCGTGAGCGTCCCCGCCGTGTCGACCATATCGTCGACGATAATGCAGTCTCGCCCCTTCACGTCGCCGATGATGTGCATCACTTCCGACACGTTCGCGCGCTCTCGGCGCTTGTCGATGATCGCCAGCGTCGCGTCGAGACGCTTCGCGTACGCGCGCGCGCGCTCCACACCGCCCGCGTCGGGCGAGATAATCGTCACCTCTCCAAGGTTCTTCGCGCGCAACGCCTCCAGGAGAACCGGCGTCGCGTAGAGGTTGTCGACAGGGATGTCGAAGAACCCCTGGATCTGGCCGGCATGCAAGTCCATGCAGAGCGCTCGGTCCGCCCCTGCGGTCGTGATCAGGTTCGCGACGAGCTTGGCCGTAATCGGCGCACGCGGGCGCGCCTTGCGATCCTGGCGCGCATAACCGTAGTAGGGGATCACCGCGGTAATGCGCCGGGCCGATGCCCGCCGCAAGGCGTCGGTCATCACCAACAGCTCCATCAAGTTGTTGTTCTGCGGCGAACAGGTCGACTGCAGGATGAAGCAGTCACGACCTCGGACGTTCTCGAGGATGTCCACAGCGACCTCTCCGTCGCTGAACGTCCCAACGTCCACCTTGCCAAGCGAGACGTCCAGATAGTCCGCAATCGCGTTGGCCAGCCTCAAGTTCGCGTTTCCGCTGAACAGGGTCATCTTCTGCATGGCTGGTATCTACCCTCGCTTCGCGCTTGTTCGTCTCGATTAAGACGCGCCCAGTCAACGCCACCGGATCAAGCAGCTGGTTGGTTGGGGCGGCAGGACTCGAACCTGCAAATGGCGGCTCCAAAGGCCGCTGCCTTACCATTTGGCGACGCCCCAGCGCACACTCGTGCTCGATCTCTTTCTTCCGCGATCAAGCGGCTGAAGAGACCGTCCTTACAACTTCCGACCAAGCCTCGAAACCCGCCGCGCCTTTCATCTCGAACCGACCCGCTTCTTTCGCGATTTCCGCCACCGGCAAGTCGGGGAAGATCCCGAAGACCGCGGACCCACTGCCCGACATGCCCACGGAGAGCGCGCCAAGCGAGCGGAGCTCACTTTGAAGACTCGTAATCGCCGGACAAAGACGCGACGCAGCAGGCTCGAGGTCATTCTGCGTGAGCTTCTCGAGCGCGCCTGAGTCGAACCCGGTGCCGAAAGCCGTCGGCATCGTAGGACGCGGGGCATTCCCAGTCAACGCGCCTTCGACTGCATCCCACTCCGCGTAGACGTCCGCTGTCGCTAGGGAAATACCAGGGGTCACCACCACCAACGCCAGCTCGGGCAGGTCGACGAGCGGATCGATCGCCTCGCCAATGCCACGGACCCGAGCGGGCCTGGGATCCAGGAAGAACGGCACGTCCGCGCCAAGCCCCAACGCGATGCCGGAAAGCTCCGCGCGCGACAGGGCCCCCGGGAAGCAACCAGCGAGGCCCCGCAGCACCGCCGCAGCGTCACTCGAGCCACCGCCGAGACCTGCGCCGGCTGGGATCCGCTTCTCGAGCCCGATCTCGACGTGCGCGCGCTGGCCCGCAGCGGCAAGGAAGCGGCTGGCTGCCCGCGCGGCCAGGTTCTCCGTGGCGTTGGGAATCCCCTGCGAATGCCGACCTGTGAGCTCGAGGGAGACGCCGGCGTCTCCCTCCGGGTCGACCCGGAGGCGCAGCGCGTCCGCGAGGTCGAGCGGGACGAACCAGCTGTCGAGCAGGTGGTAGCCGTCCTCACGCACGCCCGTGACGCGCAGGCCGAGATTGATCTTGGCTGGCGCCAGGAGTTCGAACGTCCGCATGCCCCCGCCCTGCCTCGACTATTTGCCCGCCTCGACGAAGCGCATCCGAAGCTCGTAGATCATGCTCTCGAGCAGCTTCTCCTCCTCGTCGCTGAGGTTCCCGCTGGTCTTCTGCTGCAGCAGCACAAGGGTGTCGATCGTGTGCTGCACGATCGGCAAGTTCGGCTCGACGTTCTGGCCCGTCTCGGGGTCTGGGACCATGCCGAGTTGAACCATGGCCGTCGCGGCGAGAGAGAGGACGAAATTCGAGAAATCGACCCCCGGGAGTTCCTCGTGCTGGTTCGCGTCGCTCATACCGGATCTCCTGCGCCGCTCGCGGATGACCGCTCGCGGTCCATTCGGCCCAACTCACGGTAGGCCACGGAAAATCGCTGCGCGACGGTGAAGACCGTCCCTGCCGCCAAGACCCACAACATCGGCACCATCACGCCGAACAAGGCCCCAATCGCGAGCCCGCCGATCCGCTCACCACGCTCCAGCAAGCCGCCCTCGAGGCTCGGCAGGACCACTTCAGCACGCGCCTTGGCGTAGGAAGTCAGCACGCTGGCGACGAGCACCACCGAGGCGACCAAGGACGTGGCGGAATCCCCACTCGTCGCATACCAGAACACGAGTCCAAGCAGCAGCACCATGTCCACGAGCCGGTCGAGGGTCGAATCAAGAAAGGCGCCAAAGGAGGTTGCCACCCCCTGGTGACGGGCCACGACACCGTCGACCAGGTCACAGAACCCGCCGAGCAGGATCAGGACACCGCCAAGCGTCATCAGGCCACCCGCGAGCGAAAAGGCCGCCCCAATTGAGATCGCCGCGCCCAAAACCGTCAAGGCGTCGGGAGAGATCGGTCTCAGGAACAGAAACGGGAAGAGGCGGTGGACCCAGGCGTCGAGACGATCCCCGAAGCTCGCCTTGATCACGCTTCGGAGTTCCCACCCCCGAACTCACGATTGGCCGGAGCCACGGGCGGCGAGGCGAATTCAGGCGCTGCCGGCGCTTCGACCCCTGCGGGGGCCTCGCCATCGCCGATCTTGTCTGCACAATCCGGGAGCGAGGCCAGCTCATTCTCGAGCTCTTCGCGCTCGACCCAGTTGCGTCGCTGGGCGAGTCGCCGATCGAACTTCAGACGTGCCGTCGCTTCGTTGTCCATGAATCTCATCCTCCATCAGTGGGAACACAGGGCGATCGCGGGCCAACGGCGACCGTGCCGGACAAAGGACGGTAGCAAATCGACATCTCGCGGTGGGCTCGCTAGCCTTCCCCCTCCCCCCGAGGTGCCCGTTCTGCTGTTTCGCCACGTCGCTACTAGTGGACGCCTGAGCCTCGCGCTCCTGCTCTTGGCGGGGGTCCTCGTGACGGCCTGCCAATCCACACAAGACCCACCCGATTTCGAAGATCTCGCCTCCGCGGAAGACCTCTACGACTCGGGGCTAAAGAAGCTCAAGCTCCAGTTCTGGATGGGCTTCCTCCCGCGCGTGGATTACGACGGCGCCATCGAAGAGTTCCAGTCGATCATCGACAACTACCCCTACAGCGACTACGCCGTAAAGGCCGAGCTGCGGATCGCCGACGCCTACTTCGCAGACAAGCGATACGACGAGGCGCTCTCCTACTACCGCGACTTCGCGGACCTACATCCACAGAACGACCGCGTCCCCTACACGATCCTCCGGTCGGCGATGTGTTACTACGAACAAATCGCGGCGATCAACCGCGACCAGACCGCGACCCACGAGGCGATGTCCTACCTCGAGCGACTGATGCGAGAGTATCCCTACTCGCCCGAGACGCGCGAAGGCGAACAGGTCTACCTCGAACTGCGAGGCCGTTTGGCCCGAAGCGTCATGCGCGTCGGCGACTTCTATTACGAGCGGCGTGAATACCAGGCAGCCGCAGACCGGTATCGCAGCGTCATCGACCGCTACCCAGGGCTCGGGCAAGACGCTGAAGCACTGTTCAAGCTCGGCGTCTGCTATCGCCAGATGAAACGCAACGACGAGGCGCTCCGCCTGTTCCACGTCGTCGTGGAAAACTATCGAGACAGCGCCGTGGCAGAGCGGGCACTCGAACGGCTCTCATCGACTAACTAAGAACACCGTCTCCGCAAGGTGATCGATGTCGCAAACACACGTCCAGATGAACCGCCCCGAACAAGCCGCCTACACCCTGGCTCGCAAGAGCTTCGCCCAGGGCGAAGATGACATCGCCCTCCAAGCCGTAAGGACCCTGCTCCGGACCCGGCACGGCTTCGCCGACGTGCACTACATGCTCGGGATCTTGAACGAGCGCCGAGGCGACCTCTCCGCTGCAGAGACAGCTCTCCAGGAGGCCGTCCGGATCAACCCTTCCTATGCCGAGGCGCTCCTCGCCCTCGCCACCCTGCACGAGCGCCGAGGCAACTACGACCTCGCGAGAGAGTGTGCTCAACGTGCGACCACCGCGTCCTCCCAAGGGGCACCCGGGGTCGGCGTGGACGCGACGACACGAGGGAAGCTCGCCAACATGCAAGCCGCGCTCGGCGATGCCTGTGTCGAAGCGGGTGACTTCCGTGAAGCCATCTTCGCCTATCGCAAGGCCCTCGACCGCTGCCCGGACTACCATGACATCCGCCACCGACTGGGGATCGCGCTCCGAGAAGCGGGCCTGGGCAACAAGGCCACACTCGAGTTTCAGCGGGTCTTGCGAAGCAACCCAGGGCTCCTGGACAGCCGCGTCCAGCTCGGGCTGACCTACTACACTCTCGGACGTCGCAAGGACGCCGTCGAGGAGTGGAACGAGACCTTACGGCACGACCCGAACGTCGAAGAAGCGCAGATGTACCTGCGACTGACGTCTGGTAACCAGGAACGGGATGACGTGAGCGGCTGAGATCCGTACTCACGTTGATCTCATCGGGGGGGTAGGATCGATGTCCATAACTGCAATCGACGCCGCGGTCGTCGCGGTGATGTTCCTGGCGATCGCCAGAGGCGTATTCATCGGCATGATTCGCGAGAGCTTCTCTGTGGCCGCGGTCGGGGCGGTCGTCATCGGTGCGGTATACGGCTCAGGCCCTACCGGGGTCTGGCTCGACAACGCGAGTGGTGGCGAAATCGGCGGCACAGCCGCCAAGATCCTTGGCGGCATCGGCGCGGGCATCGCGTCGGGGATCTTCGTCGGGACGGCGGGCCGCTACCTCCGCCGGGGAGCCCGCATCGCCGGCCTCGGCATGGCAGATCGCGCGGGGGGAGCGTTGGTCGGCGCCGCCGAAGGGGCCGTCATCGCGGTGCTGATGCTGGCGGGCGCATCCCGCATGTTTGGTGCGGAGCACCCGGTCGTCTTCAACGCCTACAGCGTCGCGGTACTGGAGGAGCTTCAGACCGCGATCGAGACCGGCGCCGCTCCACACTTGCCCGGGTTACCCCAGATCGCCAGTGGGCCACCGGACTCGCCCGGGAGCCCCTGACCCCGCAGACCGCAGCCACCGCCACATGACCCGCGCTAGTCCGCGCTCCGGCGCTCCGCGATCAACTCGAGGAGACGCTCCGGCGCCTCCTCTTGCGGGACGCTCCGCAAGACCAACTCCTGCCCTGCATACAGGTTGACCTGGCCGGGTCCGGAGCCGACATAGCCAAAGTCGGCGTCTGCCATTTCGCCCGGCCCGTTCACGATGCACCCCATGACCGCGACCTTCACGCCCTTCAACTGCTGCGTGACCGCTTTGACCCTCGCCGTCGTCTCCTCGAGGTCGAAGAGAGTCCTCCCGCAGGAGGGGCACGAGATGTATTCCGTACGTGTCGTGCGCAGCCGCGCGCCCTGCAAGATTCGGTAGGCCGTGTCGATCGCGTGACCCGGGTCTCCTCCGCCTGCGATGACCACGGCGTCACCGATCCCATCGCACAGCGGAGCACCAAGGTCGATAGCGGCCCGCAAAACGCGCTCGTCCTCTCCCAGCGGGCCTGTAGCGAAGTGCCACAACAGGACCGGCAGGTGCCCCGCGCCGCGCTCACCCAGCCGCGCCACGATCGCCCGCGCGGCCTGCACCGGCCGCTCCGAACGGGCGGAGAAGCGCTGGTCCCGGAGTCCGGCGTCGGCGGCCGCCGCCAGCGCGGCGTCCACGAGGCCCGGGAGGCGCTCGACGGGACCGACCAGGTGCCACTCCACCGGGCGCTTTAGCGCGGCCGCTCCCTCGGCGATGACCTTCGCCAAGGTGGCCTCGTCTAGCTCACAAACGAGGACATCCGCCTGCGCCGCCTCCGGGGTCAGCAAGCCCGGATCGACCAGGCGAACCGCGATGGGCCAAGTCACCCCCAAGCTCTCGAGCGCCTGCCTCAGCGCCGGGAGTTGGTGCAGCTGCTCGGGTGTCTCCGCGGGGGCGACGAGCCCCTCACAAGCGAGGTCACCGAGCGTCGCCGCCGCGGTCGCCAGTCGCGCCGCGACCGCTTCCGGCTCGCGCAAAGCCTCCGGGACCTCGAGTTGGACCCGCACGGGCGCCAGGCCACCGATGCGGCCTTCCCCCTCCCCGACCTCATCACTCGCACGGCGCGTGTGTGTGTAGGGGTCCTCGCAGAACCGCTCCGGCAGTTCGAGCCGCGGCGGGGGCGTGGGCTCCCAACGCTGCACCGCGTCTTTCGCCAGCGCGAACGCGACGGGGATCTCCTTCACCGGATGCTCGGTCAAGGAGACCCGAACCGTGTCACCGATCCCATCCTCGAGCAGCGCCCCGATCCCGATCGCGCTCTTGATCCGGCCGTCCTCGCCATCCCCCGCCTCGGTCACACCCACGTGGAACGGGTAACTCGGTTGATCGCCGGTCCGCTCCCGCAGACGAGCCGCGAGCAGGCGATAGGCCTGAATCGCCACCTGGGCGTTGCTCGCCTTCATGCTGAAGACGACGGAGAAGTAGTCCTCCTCCTCGCAAACATCGAGGAACTCGAGCGCGCTCTCCACCATCCCGAGCGGCGTATCTCCGTGCCGGTTCATGATGCGGTCGGACAACGAGCCATGGTTCGTACCGATGCGCATCGCGACGCCGCGCTCTCGGCAACGCCGAACCAACGGGCGGAACCGCTCCGCAACCCGCGCCAGCTCGTCCTCGTATTCTGCGTCGCTGTATTCGCGGACCTCGAAGCGCTTCTTGTCCGCGTAGTTCCCGGGGTTGATGCGGACCTTCTCGACGTGCTCCGCCGCCACCAGCGCCGCGTTCGGTGTGAAATGGATGTCTGCAACCAGGGGGACCAAGCAGCCCTCTTCGCGAAGGCGTGCCTTGATGCAGGCCAGGTTCTCCGCCTCCCGGATGCTCGGCGCCGTCACGCGGACGATCTCGCACCCCGCGGCGACGAGCTGCAAGACCTGCTCAACGGTCGCTGCGGTGTCTTGCGTATCCGTCGTGGTCATCGACTGCACACGGATCGGGTTTGCTCCCCCAATCCCCACATCACCGACACGGACCTCGCGCGTCGCGCGCCGCATGGGCGCGTAGGGATCGACGACGTACTCGACTCCTCGCCTTGTCACACTGCCTCCGAGGCGACTCAAATGGGGCCCCGCTGTGACACGAGATCCGGTCGAGCCGTTACACCAGCTTCCCCCCAGTATTGCGCTGAGAACAAGACACGCCCACTGTCTCGACGGAAGACGCGCTAGTCGCCTGCGCCGACGAGGTCCTGGAATTTCGCGATCGCCGCGTCGATCTGCCCCGGATCCTTCCCACCCGCCTGCGCGAAGTCCGGGCGCCCACCGCCACCGCCGCCGACCACCTTCGCGACCTCGCGGACCAGGTCACCCGCCTTGTACGTGCCCGTCAGGTCCTCGGTGACCCCAACCGCCACGAGCGCCTTGCCGCCACTCTCCGCGGCGATGCAAACGACCCCGCTCCCCAGCCGGTTTCGGAGATCGTCGATCAACTCACGGAGCGCCTTCGCGTCGAGTCCATCAACGCGGGCACCGATCACGCGCGCCCCACCGACTTCCCGTGCGCCGGAGAGCAGGTCACCGGCGGCCTCGCCGCGCTGCGCGCCTTCAAGCTTCTCGACCCGTCGCAGCGCGTCCTTGCGATCGTCGAGGAGACGTTCGATCCGTTCGGTTAGCTCGCCCACCGGCGCCTTGAGAAGCTCCGCCGCGTCCTCGAGGAGTCGCTCGCGCTGACGAACCCACGCCAGCGCTCCAACTCCCGTATGCGCCTCGATACGACGCACGCCCGCGGCGATCCCGGTCTCGGAGACGATCTTCAAGAGCCCGAGCTCTCCTGTCGCCTCTGCGTGCGTGCCGCCGCACAACTCCGTGGAAAAGTCGCCGAAGGACAGGACTCGTACCTCGTCGCCGTACTTCTCTTCGAAGATCGCGACCGCGCCCGACTCGAGCGCCTCCGAGTAGGACATGACCCTCGTCGTCCGCGACGCGTTCGCCTCGATCCAACCATTGACGATGTCTTCGATCTCGTCGAGTTCGGCTCGGGTGAGCGGCGCGTCGTGCGTAAAGTCGAAACGAAGCCGGGTCGGTGACACCAGCGAGCCCTTTTGCATCGCCTGCGGCCCGAGGACCTCTCGCAGCGCCGCGTGGAGCAAATGAGTCCCGGAGTGGTTGCGAACCGTGGCCTGGCGCGAGCCCGGGTCGACATGCAACGAAGCGGGGCTGTCCATCTCAAGCACGCCGGCCATGACCTTTCCCCGGTGGACGAACAGCCCGTCGACAGGCTTCTGAACGTCGTCAACCACCACCCGCGCCGAGCCGGCGACGATCGTCCCACGGTCTCCCACCTGCCCCCCGCTCTCGGCGTAGAACGGGGTCAACGGCGTGACCAGCTCGACTTCACTCCCCTCGACCGCTCGTTCCACGAGCGCTCCATCGACGAGCAACGCGGCCACGGACGAGTCCGCCTCCAACGCTTCATAGCCGACGAACTCAGTCTGAACGTCCGATGCGATCCGACCGTAGACCTCGCCGACGGCCGTGTCCCCGCTCCCCTTCCAGGCAGCGCGTGCGCGCGACCGCTGCTCCTGCATCGCGGCCTCATAGCCGACCTGGTCCGCGCTCATCCCGTGACCGATCAAGATGTCTTCGGTCAGATCCGTGGGGAAACCAAACGTGTCGTACAGCTTGAAGACAACGTCTCCTGGCAAGGTGGACTCGCCGCTCTCCCGCAACGCCGCAACCTCATCCTCGAGGAGCGACAGTCCCTTGCTCAGAGTCTCGAGGAAACGCTCCTCATCCCTTCGGATCCGGTCGCAGATATAGGCGCGCCGCTCCGCCAGCTCCGGGTAGGCCCCAGCCATTTCATCGACGACGGCGTCTGCGACGCGGTGCACGACGGGCTCCTCGACGCCCAGCATCTTTGCGTGCCGAGCTGCCCGCCGAAGGATCCGGCGGAGGACATAGCCACGACCTTCATTCGACGGCAGGACGCCGTCACCGATCAAGAAAGCCAGCGCGCGCGAGTGGTCTGCAATCACCTTGAGCGAAACGTCACTCTCTTCACTGCTCCCGAACGCAACGCCCGACACGTCCTGTGCGCGCGCAAGGATGGGCGTAAAGACGTCCGTCTCGTAGTTCGTCGGGGTCCCCTGGATGACCTGCGCGAGCCTCTCGAGCCCCGCGCCGGTGTCAATCGACGGGCTGGGGAGCGGACTCTGGACACCGTTCGCGTCCCGGTTGAACTGCATGAAGACGAGGTTCCAAATCTCCAGGAATCGACCGGTCTCATCGCTCGGATCGCCGACCAGCGACTCACCGCGCACCGCACCGAAGTCATAATGGATCTCCGAGCACGGCCCGCAGGGACCCGTGTCGCCCATCGTCCAAAAATTTTCGCTCTCATCGAGGCGGAAGATCTTCTCGGGCGACAAGCCGATGTTGCGCTCCCAGATCGCCGCGGCCTCATCGTCTTCACGAAAGACGGACACCACGAGGTGCTCGGGGGCGAGCCCGTAGCGCTCGGTCAGCAGTTCCCAGGAGTACTCGATGGCGGCTTCTTTGAAGTAATCACCGAAGGAGAAGTTCCCGAGCATCTCGAAGAACGTGTGATGCCGCGGCGTGCGCCCGACGTTCTCGAGGTCATTATGCTTGCCAGAGACCCGCATGCACTTCTGTGAGGAGGTCGCCCGCGAATAGCCGCGCTGCTCCTCCCCCAGGAAGAGCCGCTTGAACGGGACCATCCCCGCGTTAACGAACATGAGGGTAGGGTCGGCTTCGGGCACGAGCGAAGCGCTAGCGACGCGGGCGTGGCCCTTGCTCTCGAAGTAGGCGAGGAACTCCTCGCGGATTTCTCGAGCCGCAAGCGACATGGAGGCTCCTTCCGGGCGTGCAGCCCTCGTCCCGTGCGCCCATCGCCACACCGGACGCGACGAACGCTATCCCGTTGAATTCGTTTGCGAAATCTCGCCCAATCGCGATCAAGAACGATAGCGGACCGAATCCGCATTGCCGCGCCCGTCAGAAGCGCTCGATGTTGAATCCGTCATCATCGTTCGCGGCGCCCTCGGGTTCGCCAGTGGCCTCCCGAGTGTCGGCCAACGGCTCAGCGAGGAGCGCCCCTGCCCCCGCCGGCTCGACCTCCTTCTCCCCATCGAAGTCATCCCACTGTGAGTTCGACGTGGACGCGATCCCACGGAACCGGAGCGCGAAGTCGTCCGGGTTCGAGACGTGCTTGAGGGCCTCCTCGTAGCTCACCAGACCCGATTTGACATGCGACATCAGGGACTGGTCGAAGCTCTGCATACCGTAGGTGGTAAAGCCCTTCGCGATCGCGTCCGGCAGCTCATTCGTCCTCTCCTTGTCCGCGATGCACTCCCGGACCCGAGCGGTCGAGACCATCACCTCGAGAGCGGGCACCCGACCCTTCCCGTCCGATCGCGGGACCAGGCGCTGTGAGACCACCGCTTTAAGAATGGATGCGAGCTGCAACCGGACCTGCTTCTGCTGGTGCGGTGGGAAGACGGAGATGATGCGGCTAATCGTCTCGGCGGCATCCAGCGTGTGCAGCGTGCTCATCACGAGGTGTCCCGTCTCGGCCGCGGTGAGCGCGGTCTCGATCGTCTCGAAATCACGCATCTCGCCCACTAGGATGACGTCCGGGTCCTGACGCAGTGCGGCCCGCAGCGCGTTCGCGAAGCTATGCGTATCGACGCCGATCTCACGCTGATTGACGATCGATCGGCGATCGCGAATCAAGAACTCGATCGGATCCTCCACCGTCATGATGTGCGCAGTCCGCTGAGCGTTGATGTGCTCGAGCATCGCGGCGAGGGTCGTCGATTTGCCAGACCCCGTGGTGCCGGTAACGAGGATGAGACCGCGCTGCTCCTCCGCAATTCGTTCCACGACATCAGGCAGGTGGAGCTCCGCGGTCGTCTTCACCCCGAATGGGATGACGCGAAACACGATCCCCAGGCTGCCGCGCTGCTGAAAGACGTTCACCCGAAAGCGCCCGAGGCCCGGGACCCCGTGCGCGAGGTCGACCTCGCGGTACTCCTCGAAACGTTGCTGCTGTACGGGGTTCATCAGCGACATCGCGATCTGGGCGATCTCGTCGGGTATCAGCCGAGCGCCGTTCTTGAGCGGAACCAGGGCACCATCGACGCGGAACATCGGGGGCAGACCGGACTTCAGGTGGATGTCCGAAGCCCCGCCTTTGACCGCGACCTTCAAGATGTCATTCAATTCGGTGGCCATGCGTCCGCTCGTCTCACCGGCCGTACCGACACAGCAGGGTGCACCGCTGGACGGACCGCCACACCTGATTCTTCGACAAGATCGGAGGGGACCTTGAGTCGGGCGTGGTTTTTCAGGCCCTCGCAGCGCACATCCTGCTGGAGCGACGCAGAGGCGCTGCAGCAGGTATAGTGGCGGCCATGGCAGAATTCATCGAAATCGCGGTCGGAGAGCCGCTCGAAGTCCCTTGCGGCGCCCTCTGCTTCCGTCTTCGCCGGCGCGAAGTCGGTGCAGACGGAGGCCTCAGCCTCGAGCTCCACGGAACACGGGACGGGGAAGAGACGGAGCTCCTCCGGTTCGACTTGTTTCGGCAGGACCCTCACTTCCACATCCCGGCGGGCCCCCCAAAGCCGACAGGCCACCTCGACCCGAAGGCCGATAGCCTGGCCTTCGCGCTGGGGCGGATCGGAACTGAGTTCACGACCCTGTTGGAAGAAGCAGGAGCGGCCTACCACCTCGCATCCATCGAAGGTGTGTCCATGATCAGCATCGTCGAGCAACTAAAAATCGCTGCGAACGAGGCTCCGGCCCCGACAGAGAGCCGAAAGATCGAATTGACGGCGGAAGTGCGGGAACTCCTCGGCTGCTGAGGGGCGGGCTGCTGCCCCCCGAAACACCGCAGCCAACCGCGCGCTCGCCCGACATCGAGCGAGCGCGCGCTCACTCACGCTTCGGCTTCTTCGCTCGCCGGCGCGGTGTCTGCCGGCGGGGCCTCGACAACCGCGAGTGCAGGGCGCTTCAGCCCCTTCGACGAGTAGACGCGATCTGCGACCGCTTCACGCACGTCGGGGTTCTCCTTGATGAACCGCCTCGCGTTCTCGCGACCTTGACCAATCCGCTCCTCGCCATACGAATACCAAGCACCACTCTTCTCGACGATCCCCTCATCCACCGCGAGATCGAGCAGATCTCCATCGACCGAGATCCCTTCGTTATAGAGGATGTCGAATTCGGCCTGGCGGAAGGGCGGCGCAACCTTGTTCTTCACGACCTTGACCCGCGTCCGGTTGCCGATCACCTGGTCGCCGTCCTTGATCGCGCCAATCCGGCGGACATCAAGTCGCACCGAGGAGTAGAACTTGAGCGCGTTCCCGCCCGTTGTCGTCTCCGGGTTCCCAAACATCACGCCGATCTTCATGCGGATCTGATTGATGAAGATCACCGTGGCGCCGGTCTTCGCGACGGTACCCGTCAACTTCCGGAGTGCCTGGCTCATCAAGCGAGCATGAAGGCCGACATGGGAGTCACCCATTTCGCCCTCGATCTCCGCCCTCGGCACCAGGGCAGCGACGGAGTCGACGACCACGAGGTCGATGGCTCCTGAGCGCAGCAACACGTCCGCGATCTCGAGCGCCTGCTCTCCCGTGTCCGGCTGAGAAACGAGCAGGTCGTCGACACGTACACCGAGCCGGCGCGCGTAGTTCACGTCGAGCGCATGCTCCGCGTCGATGAAGGCGGCAACGCCGCCCGTGCGTTGGACCTCCGCCACAGCGTGCAGGGTGAGCGTGGTCTTCCCGCTCGACTCCGGACCGTAGACCTCGACGACTCGCCCCCTCGGATAGCCGCCAATCCCCATCGCGATGTCGATGCTCGGTGACCCCGATGAGAACGATCCAATCTCGCGGTCCGTGGCATCTCCGTCCATGGTCTGGATCGCGCCCTTGCCGAACTGCTTCTCGATGGTCGACAGCGCCATCTCGACCGCCTTCTTCCGGTCGGTCTCCTTCCCGCGGTTATCCAGCTTTTCACTCGTCTTCGGCTTTGCCATTCCCTCTCCCTCCCTTTGCTTTTTTCGTTCTTGCGATCATTTCGTCTACCGACCCGCGCTCACAAAACCGGGTCTGGGGGTGAAACCATCCTCAACGCTCACCGGGCGCATTCGGCCTCCGCATCAACGAGGGGCCGGACAACTCGAACCCGAGCAGGGACCGACGGACCCAGTCGAGCGCGGTGTGCGCAGTGAGCTGCCGGTGACGCGGGCGATCCAGCGGGAAGACGAAACGATCACAATGGGTGCCGTCCGCCGACGCCAGGGCGATGTACACAAGACCGACGGGCTTCTCTTCCGTCCCCCCGCCGGGGCCCGAGATGCCGGTCGTCGCGATCGCCAAGTCCGCCCCAAAGCGCTCTCTGGCGTTTTCTGCCATCACGCGAGCGACTGGATCGGAGACCGCACCATGCTCCGCGAGGAGCCCCGGCTCGACCCCGAGCAGCGTCTGCTTCGCCTCGTTTGCATAGGCGACGACACCGCCCATGAAGTAAGCCGAGCTTCCTGGTACGTCCGTGATTTGCTCGGCGATCAGTCCACCCGTACAGCTCTCCGCCAGAGCCAGCGTCCTCCCTTGCCGGGCGAGCTCTCGGCCCACCACGATCTGGAGTGTGTCCTCGCCTTCTCCGTAGACGATCGCCCCAAGCCGCTCGCGAATCTGACCACAGACCTCCTCCAGGCGCTGGTCAGCCTCTTCTGCCGTCGCAGCGCGGGTGAGCGGTCGCAGGTGGTTGTCGGGAAAGGCGGTTCTAAAACCGAGCGTGACATCGCCACCGCTCGCGATGTCGGACAACTCCGCGTCGAGCGAAGACTCACCGATCCCAAACGTGCGCAAGAACTTTGCACGCACCACAAGGCGCTCGCCCTCCATCCGGGTGGTCACCCTCGGCAACACCTGTTCGTCCATCATCCGGTAGAGCTCACGCGGTACGCCAGGCATGCAAAAGACGAGGGTCCCCTGCTCTTCCACGAGGAAGCCTGGCGCAGTCCCGATCGGGTTCTCCAACACTTCCGCATCGCGCGGAAACCACGCCTGCTTCTCATTGTTGGCAGACATCTCCCGGCCCACGCTCGCAAAGAACGCCCGAATCGACCCGAGCGACTCCGCGTCCAGCTCGAGCTCGCGACCGATCGTTTCCGCCAAGACTTCGGTGGTGAGGTCATCTCGGGTTGGCCCAAGCCCCCCCGAAACGAGCACGACGCTGGAACGCGACATCGCGCGCTCGAAGGCGTCGCGCATGTCCGCGGGGTCGTCTCGAACCGAGGTATGGAACTGGGTCTCGATGTCGAGCCCCAGGAGCCGGTCGGACAAAAAGGATTTATTGGAATCGACGATTTCGCCGCGCAGCAGCTCGTCGCCAATCGTCAGAATCTCCGCCTTCACATTACACTCCAAAGCCAGAACACAGCCCCAACGGTGAGCGCGGCGAACCCGCCTGCCACCACGTCATCTGCCATCACCCCGAGCCCTCCACGAAATCGGCGCTCGGCCCACCGAACCGGCCCTGGCTTCGCAATATCAAACACCCGAAACGCGACGAATGCGGTCACGACCAAGGGCACGAATGGCGCAGCCAGAAAAAAGTGGGGAACCAGCGCGATCCACTGACCCACCACTTCATCGATCACGATCCGACCATCGTCGGACTTCCCGAAGGCCCCCTCACTCGCACCCGAGGCCCAGACCCCGACCGTGAAGGTCAGCGCCAACAGGGCCAGGTGGAAGCTCAGCCCGAACGACTGGCTGAAGAAGAAGGCCAGACAAGCAGCAGCAGACCCCGCGGTCCCTGGCGCAAGCGGGAACAGCCCTACCCCGGCCACCGTGGCGAGCCAGAGCGGAAGCCCGCCCTTTTTAAATAAATTGATGCCAACTGGACCCAAATTTTCACGGGTCTCGTCGGAGTTGAGGGCCCCAGGCTGGTCGTGGTCAAAACGCACAAAAATGATGGCGAACTCTCAGGACCGCTCGGAGGGGAACGGCGCTGGGCGCTATCGGGGGGGACGGACAGCGCGATGCCAAAAGCGTACCACGAGGCCTTCGGGTGGCAATCAAAAAGCGAAAGAAAGTCGAAATTGGACCGGCCGGAGACCCACGAGGTGCATTCTGCGCCGCGGGAGCTCCAGCGCGGCTATTCTGGGCCGCGTGCGGGTTCTTGGAATCGACCTGGGTAGCCGCCGAATCGGGCTCGCGATGTCCGATCCGGAAGCGACGATTGCGTCGCCGCTCGACGTGCTCGAGCGAAAGGGCAAGAAAAAGGATATCGCCGCGCTGAGCCAACTCGTGAACGAGCATGGTGTGGAGCGCATCGTGGTGGGGTTGCCCATTCATATGGACGGCCGCCGCGGTCCCGAAGCGGAAGCTGCGGAGGCGTTCGCTGCCGCGCTGGGGCGGGCAACCGATCTCAGGGTCGACCTCATCGATGAGCGCTGGACGACACTCGAAGCGGAGCGCTCGCTGCGCGAAGCGGGCCTGACGGGCAAGCGCGGGCGCCGCCGCAAACAGCACGTCGACGCGGTCGCCGCTTCGATCTTGCTCCGTTGCTACATCGACCGGGGAATCCCTGAAGCGTGACGGACGGGAAGCGCTGGAAGATCGGGTTCGCGGTCGTCACCCTGGTCGCGCTACTCGCCGCGGCAGGGGGCGGTGCGGCCTATTTACGCCGGCAACTCGCACCCGCTGATCTGCAGGGAGAGGATCAACCGTTCATCATCGAGCGCGGGACGGGGCTCGGACGGGTCGCCCGGCAGCTGGAGTCGCAAGGGCTCATCCGGAGCGCGCGTGTCTTCATTGCGCTCGCTCGCTATCGCGACCAGGCTGGCGCGATCCATGCCGGGGAGTACCTCGTGGCGCCCTCTCTCACCACGCAAGAGGTCCTTGAGCAACTCGTCAAGGGCCGGGTGCGTCACTACGAGGTCATCATCCCCGAAGGGCTTCGGTCAACAGAGATCGCGGCGCGGCTCGAGGCCGCTGAAATCCTGCGCGCTGAGGATTTCCTCGCCGCCATCGCGGACCCGGCCCTGGCCAAGGATCTCGGCGTGCCGGCGAATCACCTCGAAGGCTACCTGTTCCCAGACACCTACAACCTGCCCAGCGGGGTTAGCGCCGAAGACGTCGCGCGCGTGATGGTCGGGCAGTTCCAACGCGTTTGGGGCGAGCTCGGCGCAGCGCTCCCGACGCGTGACCCCGAACTCAACCTCCACGATCTCGTGACACTCGCCTCCATCGTGGAGAAGGAGACAGGCGCTGCGGACGAGAGACCCGTGATCGCATCAGTCTTCCTCAACCGTCTCCGGCGAAACATGCGACTCGAGACCGATCCGACCGTCATCTTTGGCATCCCAGACTTCGACGGGAACCTCCGACGCGTCCACCTCGAAGACCGGACGAATCCCTACAACACCTACCGGATTCGGGGCCTTCCGCCGGGACCAATCGCGAGCCCGGGGGCCGCGGCACTGCGCTCCGTGATCGAACCAGCGACAAGCGAATACCTCTTCTTCGTCGCCCGGGGCGACGGGACCCACGAATTCTCGGTTCGCTATGCCGACCACAACCGGGCAGTCGACCGGTATCAAAGGAGACGCCGCCGATGAGCGACGCTGGACATCCGTTCTACACCGAACGAGTCCCCGACCAAGTCAACCGTACCCTCGCCGGGGCGCGTGAAGGCGAAGGCGCGCAGGCCTACCAGGCGCTCGCCTCGGTCGACGGGACCATCGAGGTCCGAGTCGAGGACACGCCCGGCGGACCGGTCTATCTCAACATCGAATCAGGTCATATGACCGCTGGGAGCGAGCCCGCGCACGAGCCCTTTCTCGTCCTGATCCATGACAACGAAGCTTGCGAGGCGATCGAGCGCGAATCCGGAGGCTCTGCACTCGGCTTCCTCGGCGGGATCGCGGGGCTGGATCAGGAGCTGCGTTTAACGAAGCCGCGGGTAGAAAACCTGCGGCAGGTCCGTGGGACCGTCCGTTTCACTCTCGCTGGCCCACAGGGCTTCACCCTCTGTGCTCACTTCGGTGGGGGCGCTCCCGCGCCCGACCCCGCCTGTAAGCTGGTCGTCGATGGCGAGATCTACCAACAACTCCGAAGCGGCAAGATGGACCCGCAGGATGCTTTCATGAGCGGCAAGATCGACATCGCCGGCGACATGCAGATGGCCATGCAGCTGGCGCTGGCGGTGATGTCGCCGGACTGAGACGTCCCCTCGGCCTACTGGATCGCGACTTCGCGCAAGAGCGACAAGTTGTCCAGGGCACTCCCGGCCCCGTGCACGACCGCGGTATACGGGTCCTCACTGCGCAGGATCGGCAGCTTCGTCTCCTGACGGAGGACGTGATCGAGGTCCTTCAAGAGTGAGCCCCCACCAACGAGCATGATGCCCCGGTCAACGATGTCAGCGGCCAGCTCCGGCGGTGTCCGCTCAAGCGTCAAGTGCACCGTCTCCACGATCGCGTGGACCGGCTCGACGAGGGCCTCCCTGATCTCGTCCGACGTCGCGACGAGGACCTTGGGGATCCCCGCGACCAGGTCGCGCCCCTTGATCTCCATCGTCATGGTCTTACTGTGCGCGGCTGCGGTCCCGATGGTCATCTTGACCTCCTCCGCCGTCCGCTCGCCGATCAGCATGTTGTACTTGCGTTTGACGTAATTGATGATCGCCTCATCCATCTTGTCACCACCCGTCCGGACGGAGCGGGAGGTCACGATCCCGGACAGCGAGATCACGGCGACGTCGGTGGTTCCGCCTCCGATGTCGACGACCATACTCGCCGTCGGCGCCGTCACGTCCAGGCCAGCACCAATCGCAGCAGCCATCGGCTCCTCGATCAGATAAACCTCCCGCGCACCGGCAGAGAGCGCGCTCTCACGGACCGCACGCTTCTCGACACTCGTAATACAGGGAGGCACACAGATCACGATCCGCGGACGCACGAGCTTCGCCCGGTTGTGCGCTCGCTGAATGAAGTAGCGGAGCATCGCTTCGGTAATTTCGAAGTCGGCGATGACCCCATCTTTGATTGGGCGGATGGCCTGGATCGACCCCGGCGTGCGGCCGAGCATCTCCTTGGCGCTGTGCCCAACGGCAAGCACCCGCTGGCCCCGGCTCGCACGGTCATCCGCGACCGCAACGACGCTTGGTTCCGAACAAATCAAGCCCTGGTTGCGGCCATAGACGAGTGTATTCGCGGTGCCCAGGTCGATAGCGAGGTCATGAGAAAACCAGCCGGCGATCGAGTCAAGAATCATCGGTACGAGTTCCTTGCCTGTGAGGTCCTCGGACCGGCCGCTTCAGTGCAACCGGGTCCATTCCACTCGTATCGGAAAACAAGCGCAGGAGTTGAGCCCAATTCGTCGAGATCAGTGACAAAATCCGGATCGGGGCGCTGAGTCGCACCCCAGCAGGGAGATCAGTCGGCCCCGGGCCCCGGAACGGCCCCCGAACGCGACGCAGCCACCGGGGCCTGTGCAGCGAGGCCGCCGAGCGCCTCCGCCTGATCGATCAACGCCACGATCCCAGCCCGTACGTCGCGAAGGTGTTCATCTCGGGCGGCGATTTCGGTGCGGGCCGCGGCGACCTCCCCTTCCACTCGTGCCAGGTTCCCCGCGAGCAAGCGCGTCTGCTCGAGCTGGTGAAACCACAACCAGGCGAAGAGCAAGGTGGCCGACAGCAGGAGCCAGTTGGCCCGCGAGCCGCGCTTACGCCGCTCCGGCGCAGCGGCTTCCGGTTCAGAGGGTTCTTCAACGACGACGAGGCGAGGGGAAGATTCCGGCTCAGAGCCCACCCGTGTCACGACTGGATGACGAGCTTACTCAAGCTCGTCTTGCGGAGGTTCGTCTTCTGGATGGTACGAACGAGCTCTGCGACCTTCTCCGTGTCGGTCTCAAACGGGTTGTTACAGATGACCCGAACGTTCAGGAGATTTCCCAGCCGGATGTTCGACCAATCGAGGTCATACTGGATCGAATTCTGCCGTGCGAGCTTGATGAACTCACCTCGCATCTTCGCCCGTGTGTCCGGCGGCGGCTCGGTCTTCGCCTTCAAGATCTCATCGTCCCCAAAGCAACGATCGACCGCGCCTTTCCGCTCGAGCAGGTAAAACAACCCGCGGTCGAGTCGGATATCGTGGTATTGCAAATCCATCATGAAGACGCGGGGGTCGGACCAGGACGCGTCATGCCGATCAATCCAACCCTGGATCATCTTCCGTTTGATGACCCAGTCAATCTTGCGGTCGAGCTCGTTGGGGTCCCGGTCGAGACAATCCAGGACATGCTGCCACATGCCCACCGCCTCTTTGTGTTCATCGCTGACGGGGTACTGCTCGATGTACTTCTGCGCCAGCTCACAGTACTCCCGCTGAATCTCGATCGGTGAGTACTCTCGACCGTTATCAAGCCGCAGGCGGCGCTTGCAAGTGACATCGTAGGTGATGTCCTTGATCGCCTTCACCGGGTTCCGAAGGGTGAAGTCCTTCGTGATGTAGTTGTCCTCGATCATCTGCAGAACGACTGAACAAGCACCCACCTTCAGGAAGTTGGTGTACTCGCTCATGTTCGAGTCACCAACGATCACATGGAGTCGGCGATAGCGTTCACGATCTGCGTGCGGCTCATCGCGGGTGTTGATAATCGAGCGGTCGTTCGTCGTCGTACCCGAGATCTTTTGGTAGATGTGCTGGGCGCGCTGGCTGACACAGTAGTGAACGCCGTCCTGTGTCTGGAACGCCTTGCCTGCCCCTGCATAGATCTGTCGGGTCACGAGAAACGGGATCAACTGCTCCGCGAGGTAGTAGAAGTCCACGTCCCGGTCGACGAGGTAGTTCTCGTGGCAGCCGTAACTGTTCCCGACGAAGTCAGTATTGTTCTTGAAGATCGAGAGTTTGCCAGGGATCCGCTCCTCGCGGATCTTCTCGTCCGCGTAGTTTTGCAGATCCTCGAGGATCCTCTCGCCCGCCTTGTCATAGATGATCAGTTGCCGCGGGGAGATGCACTCGGGCGTCGCATACTCTGGATGACAGCCCGTGTCCTGATAGAAACGAGCGCCGTTCTCCAGGAACACATTCAAGAAGTGCTCAGTTGTAATCAGCTTCTCGAAAAGGAACCGGATCGCCTTCTCAACCGGCAGCGTTTTGCGCCCGTCCGGAGTGAAAATGATCCCGTATTCCGTCTCGAGGCCGTAGATCCGTTTCTGCACCAGCCCGCCCGTGTTTGGCCTACGAGACGTCGTCTCGAACTCGATCAGCCGTCCAATAGTCCTCGAACTTCATCGGTAGAAAGGCGCCGGAACTTGCGAACCGGAAGCGACTGATCGAGGACACACACCTCTAAATTTTCAGCGCCGAGGCTCGACGAGCCCCCCGTCCCTCTCTCGAGGGCCTTGCGGCCCAAATGTACTGCGTCTCCCATCGGCGCGCCCTCTGCGTATTCGCTGCGCAAGACGGCCTCGGCGTCCTCTTCGTTACCGCCGATCACCGCCCAGCCATGATGGTCACTGATGAAACCGTCATACATGACCTTGTAGATCGAGTTGTTCTCATGACCCGCCAAGCGGAGGTCTCCCACCTCAGCGATGATCATCTCGACCTCAAGCGGCTTCGGGTCTCGCGTAAACGCGTCGCCGATGACCTGCGAGTAGGCGTTTGCGAGACCCTTACCACGGACGTCATCACGCGAATACGAGTACCCCTTCGTGTCCGCAAAGCGGACGCCGATCTTTCGGAGCTGGTCGAACTCGCTGAATTTCCCAACTCCCGCAAAGGCGATGCGGTCGTAGATCTCTCCAATCTTGTTCAGCCCGGTGGAATTCTCCGCGATCAGCAAAATGCCACCGCCAAACTCCAAAGCCAGGTTGGACTTCCCTCGCGCGATCCCCTTCCGTGCAAACTCGGCCTTGTCGGCCATCACCTGCTCGGGGGAGACATAGAACGGCATCGACATCAGTCGTTCCCCCCACTGCGCTCGGCTAGCAACGCGCGGTAAAGGGTATCGATCTCGCTCTCTGGAGCCGTCTCGATCCCAGTCTCTGTACAAACCTTGATGATCGAGTAGATCCCACGCTGCAAATCGATGCCCCCGGTTGCGCGATCTTCATCCGCTGCGTCCGTGAGCGCACGCACGGCCGCTGCGATCGCGGCGTCACGGTCCATCCCGGCGTCACAGTGGTTCTTCAGCGACTCACGGGCGTACAGGCCACCTGAGCCAGTCGCCTCGAACTCCGCCTCCTCGTAGCGCCCGCCCGTGATGTCGAACTTCCACAGTCGTCCGACGTTTCGCCGGAGGTCGTAACCGGCGTACAGCGGGACGACGACGAGGCCCTGCATCGCGGCCGGCAAATTCTGACGGATCAGATTCGATAGCCGATTCGCCTTGCCGTCCAGCTCCAGCGCCTCACCTTCGATCTTTTCATAGTGCTCGAGCTCAACCCCGAGCAGACGGGCCATCTCGATACAGGGACCTGCAGCCCCTGAGATCGCCATCAACGAGTGCGAATCGGTTTCGAAGACCTTTTCGACGTCCCGCGACGCGACACGATGCCCCTCCGTCGCGAGGCGATCTCCAGCAACGACCACACCCTCTGCAAATTTGAACGCAAGAACGGTCGTTCCATGTGGAATCGAAACGTCCGAAGACGCAGGAAGCTGTGATGCGAACTGTGGCATGAGGTGCGGATAATCGACCTGCAACAGTTCGGCAAAGCTCGCGCCGTGATAATTTCCCTTGAAGAGCACCTTTCCCCCCCCGGTGAGTGCCCGGTTTTACTTCCGGCTTCGCATAAAAGCGAAGTGACTACTGCCCGCCGCGCTGGACGTAATTCTTTACGAACTCCTCGGCGTTCTCTTCCAGCACGTTATCGATCTCATCGAGGAGATCATCCATCTCCTCTTTGAGCTCCTCGCCCTTTTTCGCGATCTTCTTGGACCCGGCGCCACCCTGAGCCCCTCCCGAGTCTCCCTCTCCGCCCTTGGGCTTCTGAGTCTGAGTGGAGTCTGCCGCTCCGTAGATCGGGAGCGACCCCTCTTCGGGACGAGTCGAACGGTTGATGTATCTCATGTCATGTTGCCTCCTCAGGCAGCGAAACGGTCCAAATCCTGACCGGGCGAGCCCGGCAGCGCCAGGTGCGCCTCGATGCGCTTGGCGGTGCGAGCAACAGACGATCGGCGTCGAACTCCTGTTCGTTCCTGCAACATCATCGATCCCTGCTGCGTATCCCCTGTGCGTCCCAAACTCATTCCCCGCGATCTAGGCCCGTAGGTTCTTCACGAGCTGTCCGGCGTTCTCTGAGCTGGTCAGCAAATCCTCTACGAGCTCGCGGGTCCCTTTGAGCGGTTCCGCCATCATCACTCTCTTGATCGGCTCATCGCCCACTCCGAAAGAGATCGAATCCCAGTTGACGCCGAATACTTCACCAGGATAGCGCCGGAGGCACTCCCCCCGGAAGTAGGCGCGGGTGTCATCCGGCGGGGTATAGATCGCGCGTGCGATCTCCTCGTCCGAGACGACTCGCTCGACCCTCTCCTGGCGCTCGAGCATCGCGTACAAGCCCTTATCGGGTCGCGTGTCGTGGTACTGCAAATCGAGCATCCGAACCTGCGGGTGCTCCCAGTCCCCTGAGATCTTCTTGCGCTCCATGTAGCTCTCGAGCAATTGGCGCTTGATCACCCAGTCGATCTCACGCGACAGGTCCATCGGGTCACGGCGGAGCGTCTCGATCACGTACTGCCACTTCTCCAACACGTCGGCCGTCACATCGTCGATGTCGTGGGAGGCGGCATAGGTCAACGCCATGTCCAAGAACTCGGCCTGGATCTCGACCGCCGTCAGCTTCTTGCCAACATCGAGGGCGACTGTGCGCTTACAGGTCGCATCGTGGGAAACCTCGCGGATCGCCGCGACGGGGTCTCGCAGCGCGAGATTCTTCGTGATCGCCCCATCCTCGATCATCGACAAGATGAGGCTCGTCACGCCGTTTCGGAGGTAGATCGTGTACTCGCTCATGTTCGAATCCCCCACGATCACGTGGAGTCTCCGGTACTTCTCGCGGTCTGCGTGGGGCTCATCGCGCGTGTTGATGATCGGACGCTTGACCATGGTGTCGAGCGCGACCTCGGTCTCGAAAAAATCCGCTCGCTGACTGAGCTGAAAGTCACAGGGCTGGCCACGGTTCTCGCTGCCAACCTTCCCCGCCCCCGTATAGACCTGACGGGTCGCGAAGAACGGCATCAGGTTCTCCACGATCTGCTTGAAGGACACGCGGCGGTCCATCAAATAGTTCTCGTGCGAGCCGTACGAGTTGCCCTTCCGGTCGCTGTTGTTCTTATGGAGCAGCATCTGCGAGCCGGCAGGAAGGAGTGCGTTCGCCTCGCGCCTGCTGATCTCGAGGACCCGCTCGCCAGCCTTCTCATGAATCACGAGGTCACGCGCGTTCGTGACCTCCGGCGTGCTGTACTCCGGGTGCGCGTGATCGACGTAGTAACGAGCGCCGTTGACCAGCGTCTTGTTGCGCGCGATGTTCTCCTGCTGGTTGGGGGTGTATTTCTCCCCATCCACCTGGAATCCGCGCGCGTCGGCCAGCGGATTTTCCTGGTCGTAGTCCCACAGGATGCTTCCGGCGGGGTCCTCTCGATACGCGTTGACGAGCAACACGCAGCTCGAGATGGGATCGAAGTCGGGGTCATTCTTGACGATGATCCCGTACTCGATCTCAGTCCCCATCACCTTCGGAATGGCCATCGACTCTCCAAACCGCTCCCTGGCGCGCGCGCAAGCCCGTGCGCAAGCCCACTCGGCGGCGACGGCACCCCTCTCGCTACGTTAGAGGTACTGCCCCTGCCCGGGTACTTCCTCGATCGACTCTTCCTTCCGACTAATCCCCGTCATCAGCGTACGGACATTGATGATCCGCTCGCCCTTTCGACCGGAGATCCGCGCCCAGTCATCGGGGTTCGTCGTGTTCGGAAGGTCCTCGTTCTCCTTGAACTCTTCGCGCACAGACTCGATCAAGTCCCGAGAGCGGATACCGCGCTCGTTCGTGTCGATCTGCCGCTTCACTGCCTTACGCTTTGCGCGGGCGACGATGTTCTCGATCATCGCGCCACTCGAGAAGTCCTTGAAGTAGAAGATCTCGCGTTCGCCCTTGGCGTAGGTCACCTCGAGGAACTTGTTCTCGTCCCCCGTGTCGTACATGTTCTCGATGACGCCATCGATGATCGCGGCGCAGGCCGCCGCTCGATCGCCGTTGTGCTCGGTGAGGACCGTCTCGTGGAGCGGCAACTCCGTCGTCAGATACTTCGAGAAGATCTCGTACGCCGCCTTCGCGTCGGGTCGCTGAACCTTGACCTTCAGGTCCAGGCGTCCAGGTCGCAACACAGCCGGGTCGATGAGGTCCTGTCGGTTTGAGGCGCCTACGACGATCACGTTTTCAAGCGCCTCGACGCCATCGATCTCCGAGAGGAACTGAGCCACCACCGTAGCTTCCATGTCTGAGCTGATGCCAGAGCCTCGCATTCTGAACAGCGAGTCCATCTCGTCGAAGAAGATCACCACAGGGACATCTTCACGCGCCTTCTCTCGCGCCTTCTTGAAGACCTCTCGGATCTTGTGCTCCGTTTCCCCGACGTACTTATTGAGGAGCTCCGGCCCCTTCACGTTCAGGAAGTATGCAGGCGTCGCCTTACCGGTCTTCTCCTCGATTCGCTTGCTCAGTGCGTTGGCGACCGCCTTCGCGATCAGCGTCTTGCCGCAACCAGGCGGGCCGTAGAGCAAGATGCCCTTCGGCGGCTTCAGCTGGTGCTCTGCGAACACATCCGAGTGCAAGTAGGGGAGCTCGACCGAATCTCGCAAGATCTCGATCTGCTCCTCGAGGCCGCCAATCTGCTCGTAGGAGACCTCGGGCACCTCTTCCAGAACCACCTCTTCGACCGCAGACTTCGGCATCTTCTCGATCGCGTACTGCGTGCGGGGATCAATCAGCAGGTGATCGCCGACCTTGATCTTCTCTCGCCGCAGCGGCTCGGAGAGGGTCACGACGCGCTCGTCGTCGGTATGCCCGAGGACGACCAGTCGATTCTCAGAGATGAAGTCCACGACGGCGGCGATCTCGCCCCGTTGGGTGAAACCCGAGGGCTCGATCACGTTGAACGCCTCGTTCAAGACGACGAGCTGTCCCTCCTCCAAGACGAATGGGTCGAGGTTCGGATGAACGTTGACTCGCATCGATCGCCCCTCTGAGAGGATCTCGACGGTGCCGTCCTTATTGACGCTCGTGAATACCCCGTACGTGTTGGGCGGCGCACAGAGCTTGTCGACCTCCTCCTTGAGGAGATCGATCTGCTGCTTGGCCTCCTGCAGCATGGCGACCAGCTTCTCGTTCTGGCGCTCTGCTTGCTCGTGCCGCTCGCGCACGGTCTCATAACGACCGCGCAGCGCTTCGAACTCGGTCAAGAGGCGCTCGAGACGCCGCTTGAACTCAACGGAGTCGCTGCCGTACACGCGGAAGGCATCCTGCAGTTGGTCGGTGTTGCCTTGGTCGGCGCT
>Ga0315331_10000318_pt1 | contig 32025 bp, 26 predicted proteins | sample M160m34915metaG_FD_203456 | JGI IMG/M metagenome (GOLD analysis project Ga0315331, IMG submission 203456) | Ammonia-oxidizing marine archaeal communities from Monterey Bay, California, United States - M1 60m 34915 | ecosystem: Environmental > Aquatic > Marine > Intertidal zone | place: USA...
GACCGGATAACCCCAACTCCGATCGCAAATCACACGACGCGCCAATCAGCACATGACACGCGCCAATCGTTCGTATCAATGATGCAACTTACGACGCAGCGTCCGACGTCGGCGCCACATCTAGAATTACACAACTGCCCCCACGCACCCGAACGCATGAGCGCATTCGTAATGCTCATGTCATTTCATCCCACCGCAACGCCAAGCCTCCCATCCCAAGGAGGGCTAACTCACAACCTCAGTCGCTGCGTTACGGCATCCTGCCGGAGCAATCGGAAACTAATCCGGTCGCACGAAAAGCAAATGGACAGAACAACTCACAACCACCACAGAACCTCACTGCTAACGCTCAATCCTCTCAGTGCTGCCATATCGCACACTCGCCCGAATCGTGCTAAACTTGCGCCAGCCCTCACGTGTCATCACACAGAGCCGGGAATATTCCCGACCCACGCAGTGCATGTGAGGTTCATGAAGCACTGCAACTCATGCGGCAGTGTGCCCATCTCGTTCTCAGCCCTAAGAAATCATGCTAAAGCAAGTAACATGCTCGATCGCAGCTATCGCGGCGATCGCTTCCTCAGCCATCGCCCAGCAGGTGGTCATCCCAGCGCACACAAGCGTCTATAACGGCTTCTCGCGTGGATTCTCCACCATCGCCGCGACAGACTTCGACATCGATAAGATGGAGTTGCCTCTAGACGCATTCCTAGTTGGTGACACTGCGAGCTTCTTGATCCAAGTCAACGGAGTCGATGTGTGGCTTGACACGGGTGGCACCAGCGCCATCTCGATTGTCAACCCGCCAGTGCAAGTCGTAACCGGCGACACCTTGTTGGTCGTTGGTAACTGGTCCGCTGTACCAGCGACTAACTTCTCCGCTCACAACTCCTACGCCAGCGGTGCAGCTCCTTATGCGACGACCATCCTCGGCGTCGCACACCAACTCGACCGTGGCGGTTACCAATGTGACGTTGGCGACCCCATTTCTTACAACGGTGGCACGGCAGCAGGTGGCGCAGCTAGCTTCACCGGCTTGACCGGCAGCATCGGCCGCTGCTGGATTGATGCAGTCGCTCCGGGCACCGGCGGGAATGGCATCTTCGCAGGAATCTCCGCATCCACAACGACCACGGGCGCAACACCGCTCACGGTCAACTTCACGGACAACTCCTTCTCGAGTGATCCAAATGGCATCATTCTTTGGGAGTGGGACTTCGATGACGACGGCGTCGTCGACTCGAACCTCCAGAACCCAAGCCACACCTACACAGTATGTGGTACCTACGACGTCACCCTGACCGTCACGGACACGATCAACGGCAGCAACTCCACCACGAGTGTTGGCTTCGTTGACACCGATCAAATCGTAGCCTCGTTCACGGTCACACCGCTTGCCCCGCAAGTTTGGCAATTCACTGACACGTCACTGCCACCCGCAACCTCATGGGCGTGGGACTTCGACAACGATGGCACCGTCGATGACACCAGCCAAAACCCAGTCTACGTCGCCGCGACGGCATCTTCTTGCCTGAGCCTGCCGGACTGCTCCTTCACGGCCTCATTGGCCTGTAACTCCAACACCCTACAGGGACCAGTATTCGCAGCATCCAACTCCTTCATCGGCGAAATCGGTGGCGGCAACGGAACTGCTAGCGCAGCTGGTGTTGGCAACTACTTCGATATCGAAGTCACCAACAGCGAAGGCATCAACATCTGTGGCATTGGCGCCGCACCTTACAGCTTCACTGGCCCGTTTGATTGCAACGTCTACATCACCGACGGCACGCACGTTGGCAAGGAAGGCGTCGCAACCTCATGGGTGCTCGCCGGCAGCGGCAGTGGCACCGGCGTCGGAGCAGCCTTCACCGCACCAGTAGTCTGCGGCGTTGGCATGGATCAGCCGTTCTACCTGCCAGCTGGCAACTACGGTGTCGCGGTATTCCTGTCTATCCCTGGCGGCGGAAACTGCAACATTGCCTACACCAACGGTCCGGCAGCGGCACCTTACGTTGGCGCAGACATCACCATCCACCCGGCTGGTGTTGGCTCCTCGGCGACAGCTGAACTCGGCCCGGTCGCGTTCACGCCTCGCCTCTTCAACGGCGGCTTCTACTACGAACTCTGCAGTGCAGCCCAGAACGCCGCTACCGGCATCTACGGCATCGGCTGCGCGGGCTCGTCGGGCTTGGTCCCTGGTCTCGACGTGACGTCCATGCCGACTCTTGGCGGCACCTACTCGATGGACATCACTGGCATGCCACCTCCGGGCATTGGCGTCATGATGATCGGCATCGACAACACCACCTGGAATGGCCTGCCACTTCCGTTCGACCTCGGCATCATCGGGGCAACGGGTTGTAACCTCTTGCAGAGCGCCAACGTGACCTCGACCGTTGTGGCCACTGGCCCGAACGCGACCTGGTCGATCAGCATCCCGGCGAACCCAGCGTTCGCATGTGCCACGCTGTTCAACCAAGTAGCGGTTCTCGACCTGACCGCCAACAGCCTCGGCTTCTCGTTCTCGAACGCACGAGCAGCCGTGATGGGCAACTAGTCGAAACCATCCCGACGCTCACCGTAGATAGACATACGGTGAGCGCGCGGCGGCGCCTCGCGCACCGCCGCGCGATCTTGCGCAGTGCCCTCCGCACTCGCGCTGATCAAAGCTAACGCCCCAATTGTGGCGTTGCCAATCTGCTCCAAACCGAGTCAACCCGTCTATGCACGGGGCACGTGACAGATGAGGGCAGCATGAGCGCACAGAGCCACAGGACAGCCCCTGCCCCTCCGCAACGGGGCAAAGACAGCGCACGAGACACCCCCACTCCCTCGTCGCCACAAAGTTAAATCCCACAGGTATTTTGAGGTTTGGCGCTCAACAGCATCAACGCCAGCTGGTCACAGTTAACCACGCAATCAACCGCGACGGCATGACGCGCACCAACGCGTCTCAAGGGACTAAGCACCAATACTGATCAGCAGTCATCCGTATTGCGAAACAAGCAATCCGTGCCAAAGTCACCATCAGCCCCCAACGGGACCAGTGTGTCAAAACGACGTAACACGCTCGCGATCGAGAGCACCGTCAAGCCGAGACCATGGCACCCCGAGTAGCCGACAACTGAATACGCACATCGCCAGGACCCACAACTTGTTCTTCAAGAGTCTGTCGAATCATCCGTGGTGGACAACCACGACACTGTTCACCACCGCGGCGCTTCTACTCATCGCAGTAAGGTCTACGCTATCAAACATAGACAGAGAATATTCTGTCGCGCTAGAAACCGCAGAGGCAGAGACATTAGCGCTTGAGATCCGCCGACGAGAAAAGGACTTCATCCAGCGAAGAGATCCAAAGTACCTAGAGCTATTCGAGCAAGACTACGACGGCCTCAAGTCGCACCTGGCTGCACTTGAGAGTACGCCCGCAGTCCTCACAGCTGAACTAACGGAGATCCGAGATGCTCTCGGACAGTACAGAAACAGCTTCGCGCGCTACGCCGAACTGACCATTGAGATCGGCATCACCGTGGAGAGTGGCTTGCAGGGGTATGTCAACTCACAGGCACACGCACTAGAGACTCGAGTCAAGGGTCTCCGTGCCAAGAACTTGCTCCTGAGGCTCCGCCGCGCCACAGATCGTTTCATTCAGGACCGCCGGGAGATCCACATCCAGCAGTTTGACGAACTAATCGAAACCGCTCGCAATGAAACCCCCAGCGTCCAATGGACTGCATATTCCGATGCAGTCCACCAACTCGAACACGCGATGTCGCTGAGAGGGCTAAACGAGAACAGCGGGTTACACGGCAAGATGCGCGCCGCGTTTCATCGTATGGAACCGCTACTTCACATGATCGGCCAGCGCGCTTCGACGCGAGCCGTTGCCAATGTCGCCACATTAAAGACCGAACTACTCAGCATCTTCCTGCTAGTGCTTATCACGTCCGGGGTGGGGATTTCGCTTCTGTATACCGGCTACAAACGGCATGGAAAATTGGCTCAAAGCCTCGGGGCCAAGGAATCAGAACTCCGAGTCACACTTGAATCACTCGGAGAAGCCGTCGTAACAACAAACCCATCAGGCCGAATCCAGTTCCTTAACATAGCAGCGGAACGACTAACCGGGTGGACACGAAGTGAAGCTGAGGGCCAACACATCGATGATGTCATAAAAACCGCCGACAGTCAGCCGGGACAGATCATCCCAACACCCCGACCTGATGATCTGAAAAGCACTCAATCGAATAGCTCCACCCACCAAACGGTCTTGATCCGCCGCGATGGAGATGAGCGCGACATCAGACGCAACTCAGCACCAATCATCGACAACGGCCGCAATGTTCGAGGTGCAGTGCTCGTACTGCAGGACATCACCGATCAAATTCGACTAGAAGCGGATGCGCAACAAGGCAAGAGGCTTGAGACGGTCGGGTTACTAGCAGGCGGCCTCGCGCACGACTTCAACAATCTACTAACTGCGATCATCAACGCCACCGATCTACTCTCGATCCGGATCGGCAATGGTCAGTCCGAAAAAGAGCTGCTCGAAATCATCACTCAATCCGGGAAGAACGCAGCCAGCTTAACAACAAAGCTCCTGGCGCTCTCACGCCACTCACCACGCATCTCAATGGTGTTCGATGCGCATGCGCTGATAGAAAACACCAGAGCCGTCATCAATCGCACCATCGACAAGGACATCACATTCGATTGCGAGCTGAACGCGGAACCGAGCTCAATCACCGGCGACCCATCATTAATAAGCAGCGTCTTTCTCAACATCGCGATGAACGCTAGCGAGGCGATGCCTACAGGTGGACGACTAGAAGTTCGCACCTCCATCGTCACGGGCGAATCACGCGATCAAGCTGTCACTAATGGCGATTCGCACAAAGAAAAACGACTCAAAATCACATTCAAGGACGATGGGCATGGGATGTCACGCAGCACCCTGCAACAGATCTTCGAGCCCTACTTCACGACGAAACCACAAGGCACAGGACTTGGACTCTCGTCGTCTTTTTCCGCCGTAAAAGAGCATCACGGGACCATCACCGTGCGCAGCACTCTCGGACAGGGCTCCACATTCACCATTTTACTGCCCATCGCGAGAGCCCCACAATCCGCACCGAAGAAAGTCGCGCCGCCGAGATTACCCCGCACTCAAAAGCAAAGAGAGGTCATCTTGATTGTCGACGACCAAGATTCAGTCCGCTCTACCGCTGCAAAGATGCTCCAATCTATCGGCTTCGAGACAGAGACTGCACACAATGGGGAGACAGGAATATCCATGGTGCGCAACAATCCGAACCGATACGCCGCCGTATTGTTAGACATGATTCTCCCGGACATTCTTGGCTCAGAAGTTTTTGATCAGTTGATCGAAAGCGACCCGGATCTGCCCATCCTGATGTTCTCGGGATATGTCGGTGCTGCAAACATCGACCAACTAATCAAACGTGGCATGCGCGGATTCTTGCAAAAGCCATTCGACCGAGGGCAGCTACAACGCGCAATCACGCAAGCGATCGAGTCGCAGGCACACAAGCCCACGACCGACAACACAACGGCGACAACCCGATCGCTATTCAGCGCCATGAAACCCGGGTCAAATGAAGCCCGATCGATTCAATCAACGAACTGAGCACTCAATTCGACAACGCTCGTCCGGCACCTGAGTCCCTGCCAACTACAGTGGCCAATAAGACTCATAGCGAACACCAACGTCGAGCGCCTGTGAGGCATATGACCTCCCTGGCGCTCACGGCACGGCCTCACCAGGCAACGAAGAATCCTGAGGCCACGGCAGACATCCAGACTGGCACTGCCGTCAGGCCCTCACACAATCGGACTGCCCCACTAGCGCCTTCCTAGTCAGCCACACGATGCAAGCCCTAGAGCTTGCGGCTGCGCTCTAGTAATTCGGTCAGGTTTGTAGCCGTCGCCCCCACTTCCTTCTCGTCGAGTTCGAGAATCTCCTTCAACGCCTCAACCACGGTTGGAATGTACATCGTGATGTAATTGCGCTTCTTAAACTCGTTGGCGAGTTTTTTGCCCTTACGAACATGAGTTCCTAGCTTTCGACCACACTCCATCAGCGCACGCTTGAGCTCTTCCATGATCTCGTCGTAAGCAGCAATAGCCTCTTTCGACTCGCTCGTGAAAGGAACCCAGACCGACGCGATATGCACAAATACGACCATTGGTCCGATAGGCAGTGCGCCGCGCGGTTGCTGCAATCCGTAGTTCTTCCAGTTGGTGTTGATCACGGCCTTTGTGATCGCACAGGCTGACTGCTGGAAGACTAGCGGTACGCGATTAGCGAAACGGATCATGCGAACCGGCTCATCAGCGTTACCCATCAACAACTCTTCGTTCTTCTTTACCGAGCGCTCGACGATCTTGCCGCTCTCGGTCATCTCCAGCGTGTCGCCTGGCCGACCGTAGGCGATTCCTACTTCAACGGCGAAAGGGCGGCCGCGATAGACAACCGGCTTGCGAGAGGCCGCGATAAAGAAGTCCGCTTCGACCTCTTTTTTTAGACCAGCGATAATCAGGTCTTCACCAATCGGTGCAATGCACGTTAGCGGCGGAGCCTTAATCTTGGTCTCTTCGATCGCGTCCTTGATCTTTTGAATCGTCTTGTTGTCGAGCCTGCGAGGGTTACTCGTTGGGTTGACTTTTGCCTTCTCACAAATGTCTTTGGCGACACTCAAACTGACACGCGAAAAGTCCTGCTGCAAGAACGCGCTAACCGTGCGGTTCTCGCTCTCTTGAATCATCTTCAGCAAGATGCCGAGTTCGACTCCGTGCGGATGCGGCTTAATCTCTTCAACTTCCTTCGGCAGCTCTTTCGTGTTACGCACGTACTCGGTCACCGTGCCATCTGGCTCCGTGAACGTCAGGTTAACGTGCGGATTGGACACAGCCATCAGCTTCAAGAACTCTTGGATGCTGCGTTGACCGCGACGGTATTCCCCTTCCATCGGAATGGAGACTTCTGTGCCGCTCTTCTTGCCCTCCCACTCGATCGCTTTATCGCTTGCCTCCGGACGGTTCTTCGACGTGTCGATACGAATCGTGTATTCCATCGGCATCGCTCGGCGCCCAGCCTTGCTGCGAACCTTTACCGGTTCGCCGGTGGTCAACTGACCATACATACCAGCAGCGCTGATACCGATGCCTTGCTGACCCCGTGATTGACGCAATCGGTGGAACTTACTGCCATAGAGCAGACGACCGAACACGTGCGGCACCTGCGCCTTGACGATTCCGGGACCGTTGTCCTCAACGATCATCTTGAATTGCTTCTCATTGTCGCCGATGCGCTGAATCGTGACCTTGAGATCAGGTAGGATGCGCGCTTCCTCGCACGCGTCGAGACTATTGTCGACAGCTTCCTTGACTGCGGTCAATAGCGCCTTGCGTGGGCTATCAAAGCCGAGCAAGTGGCGATTCTTCGTGAAGAACTCGCTAACCGAGATCTCACGCTGCTTCTTCGCCATCGTTTCGGCGTTAACCGCAGACTTGGCGCTGCGCTTCTTAACAACCTTGGTCGCGGCGCTCGTATTCTCTTTAGAGTTTGCCATCGTTTCGTCGCTCTCGTCGTTAGCGAACAAGTCTTGCTGCCCGGACATTGTCATGAGTGGCTTCTGTTCTCAGTTGCTGCGGTGAGGATGCTGCCCTGCGAGATCCATTGCGGAAAGAATGCGGGCACGAAGCAATAGTTGCTTACAAGCTGGCCGGGTCTCTTGCTGGATCGCAAGCACACTCCGACCCCACAGGGTTCTCCGCCAATTCGCTTCATCACAGATGCAGGAGCCCGAACTCTGACCAGTTCGGACAAAACGATCCTAGCGAGCGGTGCTGCTCCGCGGAAAGCACAAACCAAACGTTGCAGAGTTGCTGCGGAACGGATTATCGATCGAGGGCAACCATGTGAGGTCTAGCGGCCAGATAAAATGTGCTGATTACGCACGAAGAAGACGGACAAGCTGAATCCTCCGCAACCCCCGACACACTCCGTGAGTAAAGCCTGCAGTCTAGGACAGGCCCGTCGCGTGCCGTCACTGCCAGCGAATCAGCGCCACGCGCAAAGATCTCCATGCTTTGACGTCGCCTCCCAAGCTCGGCAGCAGACCTGATGGACCACGACGCAACGTAGACGGTGTAAACACTCGCATCGAGTGCGTGGGCCGGAGGGAGTGACAGAACGATCCAGATCACCGTCCATCGAGAGCGGTCACGCATCCAACACGCCTACGGAGGTGCGCGATCAATCCGCTTCTCTTTCTCTTCACGGGAAACGCTGGCAAACAATCTCCACGCCTCCGACTGAGCGATCACCCCGCCACTCCTGAGACAATTCCGGGACAAGTCCAGTTACGCCGGGTTCACACCGGTCATATTCCCGGTGTCCCCCTTCACCAGACCCCGCAGCCAACCAATGAACTCCTCCACGCTATTCCACCCCACGGTCCTGCTAGGCCTGCTCTGCTCACCCGCATTGCTCGCCCAGTCGATCTCGATCAACGCAACAGCGCACAACGACTTGTCGGTCGCCGCCACCACGGAGAACGGCAAGCAAGCCCGGTTCGCAACTCCCGCCGGCACGCAGCTTCCAAGCTGCTTTGCCCTCACGACCGAAGGCCCGCTCCCGTCACCATCCCAAGCCGCCATCGCAATCATCACAACAGAAAGTACCGACTCCCTAGAGGCCGACCTCAAGGTCACAGCCTGGACACCTGGCGGAGGTGCGGGCAGCGCGGGCAGTGGCCTGAGCCAGGTTCTCGTGCAAGTCAACTTGGCCCACGCCATGACCCTCGACCTAGACTTTTTGGGCACCATCACCGTTTGCGGTGGTCTCCCTACTGGCAGAATTGCCATCGACGTAGGCAACGACGGTTCCAGCGAATTAGAGATCACTGCCCAAACAGCCTCATTCGAAGAACAGCAAGGCAGTTTGATGATGGCGCTACCCGCTGGCACGACGGACATCATGCTCACGACCGAACTGGACATCTCGCCAACAGACGCATCCGGCGGCTTCGTAGAGATAGCTGCCAATATCACAGTGAAGCCAGGACACACGACCGCCGACTCCGAAGGATCCGCTTGCGGTACCGAGTTAGCCGTCACCCCGATGTTCAACGGCAATGTCCGGTTCTCAATCCTCGATGAGCAAGCAGGTGACGTGCCATTCCTCGCACTCGGAAGCGCACGTCAACAGTTACCACTGCCACTGTCCATCTCGACTGGTTGCGACCTGCTCATTACTCCGGATTGGTTCATCCCACTCCAACCATCTACGCCCCATTTCATTCCGCTCATCTGCATGGGGACAGGCCAACTATTCGCCCAATCAGCGACGTACCGCCAGCCAACCGCGGGTTCATCATCCGGATCATTCCGCATGAGCCAACGCGTTGCCATCGAAGTTCGATAGTCAGGAGCACGGTCATCCCAAATGGCCGTCGATCCGACCACCTTGGTTACTCCCATGGCTACCGGGGGAGTAACCATGGAAGCAGCGGTGTCACTCCCATGATGATCACGATGCTCCGCGCGATAGATCGCAACCGATCAGCACCAGGCGGAATGAACAGGCACCAACTATCCCTTATCCAGAGCACGCTGTATCGCTTGGCTCAATTCCGCTCCGTGCAAGTTGATCCCAGCGATCTTTCCATCCCGACCAATGAGAATCGTGAAAGGGATGCTTGAGACGTCGTACTGCTGTGCAACTTTCGCTTTCCAGTGCATGCCATCGCACACATGTCGCCATCGCATGCCGTATTCGACAATCTTGGCTTCAAACTTTGCTCGCTGACTTTCTCGGTCCAATGAGACCCCAAGGACCTCAAATCCCTGAGCTTCATATTTGTCGTAGACAGCCAAGATACTGGGTATCTCTTCCATGCACGGAGTGCACCAGGTCGCCCAAAAGTCGATGAGCAGAACCTTACCTTTGAAGTCATCCAAGCTCACCAACTGGCCTTCGATGTCTTTGACTGAAAATGCTATCGGGACACTCCCGACCGACAATTTTGCAGAGGCAAGTTTGTTGATCGCTAACTTGCCGTGCGTAGTTGCAGGGTAAGAAGCAGCGATCTCCTTAAGCGCAGATTTATATCGCGCGACGGCCTCGGGATCTTCCACACGAACCAGGCTGGCTTTGCCCATGAGCAATTCTGCTTTCTGCTCATCAGTCTTAGCAATTGCCTCAACCTCCGTCATGAGTCGGCTAGCCCATTCGAGGTCTTTCATGCCGATCTTCAACTGCATGACGAGATCGACCTTGGCTGTGATGGTCTTCGCGTTGTCCGACAAACTGCGGATGATCTTATCTTTCGTTTCCGACAACTGCAGACGATCCGCAGCACGCGCAGCCATGAGTCCGGCACCTTCCTGACCAGCGAACGGCACGAATCCGTCTAATGCAACTCGCGCAGATTCGAGATAGGCACGGTTGCGCGCTGCCATAAATCCCAGTTTCAGGCGGACCCGATTGCCCTCAGGTGAATTGCCATGGCTGCGCAGAAACTTCGAAATCTCTGCAACATGAGTGGCGTCAACTTTCGCACGCGCCGCCTCATCTCCTTTGTCGACATCTTTGATGCGCTGTGAATGCCGAGCATTCAGTTCTGCGTATCGGGTCGCAGCAACAGACCGTGCCGTAGCATCTACAGGATGGACGCCCTTGCCAGAACCCTGCCCACTGAGACTGCCTAGTAAGAGAGACAGGGCAACAAAGAGCCTAGAAGTGCGCATAATAGAAATCCTACTATAGCTACGAGGACATGTGCCCGGCGACAACGACCAGTAATACACCTGCCCCAGCACGGCAGCGATGCAGTCTCCGCCGGCCAAATTCTGCCAAGGTGATTCGAGCACGGGCCGGCCAATATCACCGGCATTCAGCGTCGCCTGGAGACCTTCCAGCCGGGGCGCAACCAATTCCGGGACGCACAAGACTTGCATGACGGATCACACTCAGACACCCTTGCTCCAGCATTTGGGCCCTTCCGCCTGATTGCTGTTCCGCGACCGTCCACCGCGGCAGCCCCCCTCTATCCCATGCCCGTCAGAAGCCCAAAGAATGCCCATACTCGCTAAAGACCTCGAAGCACTTATCCACGAGACATTCCCCGATGCGAAGATCACCATCAATGACCTTGCGGGCGACGGAAACCACTTCTCCGCCGAGGTCATCGACGAGAGCTTCCGCGACCTAAACCGAGTGCAACAACAACGTGCGGTCTACGCCTCGCTCAAGGGCAAAATGGACGGCGAACAAGGCGAACTGCACGCATTGCAATTAACAACAAGAGCACCTGACTAGACATCGAGAATCGGCACCCCTTGAACTGGAGGGGACATGCCTTGATGGTCAACAATCACATCCACTAACCTCTCCCTAGTGCGAGACAGCCAGAATCGTGAGATCCCAACTATGAGTATCGAAGAACAAATCAAAGACACAGTCACCGCTAACGATGTAGTCCTCTTTATGAAGGGCACGAAGGCGATGCCGCAATGCGGCTTCTCCAATCATGTTGTCGGCTTGCTCTCAACCATCGGCATCGAGTTTCAAGACGTAAACGTACTGGCCGACCCAGCCGTCCGACAAGGCATCAAGGACTACTCTGATTGGCCGACGATCCCGCAACTCTACGTCAAAGGCGAGTTCGTGGGCGGTTGCGATATCATCAGCGAGATGACCATGTCCGGAGAACTAGAGACGCTTCTCGACAAGTCCGGCGTGAGCTACTCAAAAGAAGCTGCACAGAAGATCCGCGGATCCAACAGCTAAGTAAGCGTGATGCGGGGAGCTGCCCCCGCCACCGGTCATGGCCTCGATCAACCCATCGGCGCAATCGAGTTGCCGCAGCACGCAGGTGACCATTTGCTCGCCACCAGCACTGGGTATGACAACGTTCGCGGGCGCGTCTGTTCCAGAGCACATTCGTGAAGCAACTCTCGACGCAGTGCGCTGCCAGCCCGAACAGCGACTGCCATGAATCGCTAATCACCATGCGCAGGTACGTTTGCGGCGGCATTACGATGGAACCCCGCCCAAGCCAGAGGCTAGGATCGCCTCCATGAAGACGCATGCCGCCATCGCTTACAGTGCCGGTCAAGATCTGAGCATCGAAGAGGTGGACCTTGACGGGCCCCGCGCTGGGGAAGTCCTGATCGAAATCAAAGCAACGGGTGTGTGCCACACCGACGCATACACTCTATCGGGCGCGGATCCGGAAGGTCTCTTCCCGGCAATCCTCGGACACGAAGGGGCCGGCGTTGTGGTCGACGTTGGACCTGGCGTCACCTCACTCAAAAAGGGTGATCACGTCATCCCGCTCTACGTGCCGGAGTGTCGCCAATGCAGCTACTGCACCAGTGGCAAGACCAACCTTTGCCAGTCTATTCGGCTAACCCAAGGTGCGGGCATGATGCCCGATGGCTCCAGCCGCTTTTCGATCGGCGGCGAACCGCTGTTCCACTACATGGGCACCTCGACCTTCGCGCGGCACACGGTCGTCCCTGAGATCGCGGTCGCCAAGGTTCGCGAAGATGCCCCTTTCGACAAGATCTGCTACATCGGTTGCGGCGTGACAACCGGCATCGGCGCGGTAATCAATACAGCCAAGGTTCAACCCGGTGACAACGTCGTCGTATTCGGACTCGGCGGCATCGGCCTCAATGTCATCCAAGGTGCGCGCATCGCTGGCGCCAATATGATCGTCGGTGTCGACATCAACCCAAACAGGAAGCCACTCGCCGAGCAGTTCGGCATGACCCACTTCGTCAACCCCGATGAAGTCGAGGGCGACCTCGTGCCATACTTAGTCGACCTAACCAATGGCGGCGCCGACTACTCATTCGAATGCGTCGGCAAGGTCGAACTGATGCGCGCCGCCTTGGAATGCTGCCACAAGGGTTGGGGCGAGAGTATCATCATTGGCGTCGCGGGAGCCGGCGAGGAGATTTCAACTCGCCCGTTCCAACTAGTTACCGGCCGCGTATGGAAGGGCTCAGCGTTTGGTGGCGCCAAGGGCCGCACCGACGTCCCCAAGATCGTTGATTGGTATATGGACGGTAAGATCAACATCGACGACCTGATCACGCACAAGATGCCGCTCAACAAGATCAACGAGGCCTTCTCGCTAATGCACACAGGCGAATCGATCCGAACCGTCATCACCTTCGACTAGTTCTCACGGAATCAGCATGAACAACGAAATGCCGAAAGACGGGCTCACGATTCACACTCTGCCTCTCGGGCCGTGGGACAATTTCATCTACTTCCTCGCCGACGAAGCCACCAAGACTTGCGCTGTGGTTGACCCCGCTTGGCACGCCCCATCGATCTTGCAAGAAGCGCAGCGGCTCGATCTGGAGATCACACACATCCTGTGCACGCACAGCCATTTTGATCACGTCAATCGCGTCGAGAAGTTGCTCGAGACCGTAGACGTCCCCGTACACATGCTGCGACCGGAGATCGAGTTCTCCGGCTACCGATGCGAGAACCTCGTGCCATCCTCACCCGGTGACACACTACGAGTCGGCAAACACGTCGACGTCACTATGATGCACACGCCAGGGCACACGCCAGGATCGTGCAGCTATAGACTGCGCGACGCTATCGTGACCGGCGACACCCTCTTTATCGACGGGTGCGGCCGCTGCGACTTCGTCGGAGGTGACCCAGAAGTGATGCACCACACGTTGCAGAACTTGCTCGATAAACTGCCCGGAGACACGGTCATGTATCCGGGACACGATTACGGGCCCTCCGTCAGTGCTTCCTTATCACAACAGCAAAGCACGAACCCCTACCTACAGCACAAGACAGTCGCCGACTTCGTTGCGCACCGAATGCAAGGCAAGACTCCGAACACCGGCCTCTCGAATCCTCCTGACTGGACGCCCACGGACTCCTAGCGGTCGAGTAAACGACGAACGGTCTAAGCCGCCTAACGCAGGTTCGCCCGCATTCATCATCCGGGCGGGGATAGAAGGATCCGCAAAAGCGAGACGATTGTGACTAGATCACGCCTCGCCGACCGATCTACGGCAGAGAATCCCACTCATGACACGCGTGCCATCACGGCGTCTAGCACTGCGCCTTCGAGCGCTACCCCATCGAGAAGTTCGATCTCACGAAGCCCAGTCGGACTCGTGACATTGATCTCGGTTAGGTAAGTGCCCAGCACGTCAATACCGGCAAAGATCACTCCCCGATCGCGCAGCACGGGCCCGATGCGTGCGCAGATCTCACGTTCACGATCGGTCAATTCCGTGCGGACCGCACGCCCACCAGTGTGAAAGTTGGCGCGAGCATCATCCGCAGCAGGCACACGAAGCACTGCCCCGGCAGGCTCACCCTCAATCAGAATGATCCGCTTGTCTCCATGCCGAACCTCAGGCACATACTGCTGCGCCATGAGTAGCTGCGTGCCATGAGCGGTACCAGTTTCGAGAATCACCCGCGCATTACGATCATCGGGAGCGATATAGAAAATGCCACTTCCGCCCGCACCGTCTAGCGGCTTCACAATCATCTCGCCGCCGAGTTCCGCACGAAACGCCAATAGTTGCTCCATACTCCGGCTAACTAGCGTCGCTGGGCACAAGTCAGCGAACTCTAGCGCAAACAGCTTCTCATTCGCATCACGCAGTGCTTGCGGGTCATTGACCATCACCGGTCCCTTAACTCGCGACAGCAGCAACGTGGCGAACAAGTATCCCATGTCAAACGGAGGGTCTTTGCGCATCCAAATCGCATCGAATCCGGACAAGTCAACCTGTCGCGCTTTCTCAGTTTCATACCAACAAGGCGAAGCATCCACAGTACGGGTCACGGACGCGCAGGCGAACGGGACATCGGCGCGCTGACCAAGATCGCCAATCAGGCACGTCTCAACCACATGACCTCGATGGCCGGCTTCACGCATGAATGCGATAGACGAATCCGACTCAGGATGGAGGCGCTCCAGTGGATCGATGATGAAGAGATGGCGCATGGTGCAATCAGTAAGCTATGCATCGGCGCAGGCCGCGCTCGAGTAACGATAACGATAGAGGTTCGCCAGCAGGATCAGTCTTCCGAAGCTAAGGATTACTAGGCGGAAGCGGCGAAGGGCACTCAGGGTCGTATTGCCGATCAATGTCTGTGAGCTTTACGATGCTGCGCCGCAACACCTCGCGCGGGCTGAGCCCAGTCGCCACCTGAGCTAGCCACTGCTGCGCAAGGCTGCCCTCATCAAGGATTTCAGCGATCGGCGCGAGATGGTCCTCGAAGCCATGAGCTCGAGCGGTCGGCAAGCAACCGCGCCAGCACGATTCGACCCAATCTCTCATCAGCACATCTTCGCCGGTACGCCAATCGGTAATCGTCGCCTCAAGGCTCGACTCAGCCGCACGCTGCTCATTGCGCAGACATATCTCCTGTAGTTCACGATCACTTCGGAACGCAAGCGGGTCAAGATCCCGGCTCCCACGCTCCAAGCTTTCGAGCAACTGCCAGATGCGTGACTCGAACAGGGCAACGACTGCGCCCAAGATGCTTGGCTGCGAGATTCGATCGCAGATACGCAATTCGAGCCGCTCAATCTCATTGGGCGTCGCGTCGCCGTTCGGTCGGATCGAAAGCCACAAGTGGCGCGCATTGAACATCGCGCCGCTCTCTATCTGCTGGCCGACCCACTTCCGAAAGTGGTCATGACTCGTGAAGAAGGGCACTTCATGCGGAGTTTGCGGGAACACCAGCCAGCGATTCGAGTGAGCCCCAGTTGGCTGACCGTGGAGGAACGGAGAGTTCGCTGTGAGCGCCAGATACATCGAGGCTTCCGCCCGCAACAGGCGATACGCCGCGATCAGAGCTTCGGGATCTGGGATCCCCACATTGATGTGCGTACTAGCGGTGACAACAGTGGTGCCGTAAGTATCGCGAATGAAACGGTAATAAGGATTGTTCGGGTTGGAGATGATGAACTCGTCACTCTCCTCAAGCGACAGCGTACTCCCTGGGATGAGCGTGTAGTTACCGACGCGACACAAGTAGCGACGCAACTGACAACGCTTTGCCATCAATCGATCCAGCAGGGTTTTGTAACTGCGATACGGGTCGGTTGTGTATTCGACGTTACGCGCATCTGGTTCGGTAACGAAGCCTGACAGATCCGCCGCGATCCGGTGAGAGAGGGCCACGGGGTCGGCGTCGAGCGTGCCCGTATAGACTTCTTCCTCGAGGCCTTTGGTCAGGAGACGGCGCTCTACATCCGTTAAGTCATCCATTGATTCGTTAGCTCCGAATCCCAACACCACGGCGGAGCATCCACAGAGCTGCTACGTAGAAACCAACTATAAAAAACGTCAACACCCCAAAAGCGAGGCCGATCGGCATATCAGACCGCCCCAGGATGCCGTACCGGAAGGCGTTGACCATATACAGGATCGGATTGGCATAGGAGAGCGTCTGCCAAGGCTCGGCAAGTAAGTTGACGGAGTAAAACACCCCCCCCAGCATCGTGAGCGGCGTCAACACGAACGTTGGCACAATCGAGATGTCGTCAAAGTTGCGAGCGACCATGGCGTTAATGAAGCCCCCGAAAGCGAACGCCACCGAGGTCAGCACTGCCACTGCAATCGTCAGCATGGGATGAACAACAGGAAGGTCAGCGAAGAACAAAGCGACCAACCCAACCACTGCACCAATTACGAGGCCACGAAAGACGCCGCCAACAGCGTAACCAAGCAAGATCGACTGACTGGACATCGGCGAGACCAACACCTCTTCGATGTGGTGCTGGAACTTGGCGCCGAAAAATGACGACACAACGTTCTGGTACGAGTTCGTCAGAACCGCCATCATGATCAGACCCGGGGTCACGTACTGCAGATACGTGTATCCCTGCATCTCCCCGATCCGATCACCGAGCACCGGTCCAAAGATTATGAAGTAGAGGCAGGTCGTAATGACCGGGGGCAACAACGTCTGCGGCCAAATGCGCAGCACTCGGTGGATCTCGCGGCGCACCGTTGTTGCGAAGCCAACCCAGGCCTCGCGGATCCGGGACCGTTCCTGATCAGAGATTGCACGCAATACCTCCATTGGATTGCGTGGGGTCTGATCCGGATCTCCAGCAGGTTCATGATCCATCACGGCGTCACCTCATCTGACTGGGGAGCAGAGGCCGCACGCTCCTTTGATTCCTCAACGAGACCTAAGAACAGTTCTTCAAGTCGGTTCGTCTTGTGACGCATCGAAGATATCTGGATTTGTGCGTGGTCGAGCGCGGCGAACAACTTGTTCAGACCAACACCCTTCTCGATCGCCACCTCGAAGGAGCCATCCTCACGAAGGCGAGTGGAGAACTCTGGCAACGAGGGCGCACGCTCCAAGGGTTGCATCGGGTCGAGAACAAAGGTCTCGGTCACCAATTGACGAAGGAGCGAACGAGTATCGGTGTCCTTCACAATGCGACCATCATCGATAATCGCGATCTTCTTGCAGAGTGCCTCAGCCTCCTCAAGATAATGCGTCGTCAAAATGATGGTGGTTCCGGCATCGTTGATTTCCTCAAGCAACGACCAGGTCGCGCGACGGATTTCGATATCTACACCTGCGGTCGGCTCATCGAGAATTAGTAGACGCGGTCCATGAACCAGAGCACGCGCAATCATCAGTCGCCGCTTCATGCCTCCTGACAAGGAACGCGACATCGCAGCGCGCTTATCCCAGAGCCCCATCCATCGAAGGCACTCACCGGCCCGCTCGCGTGCCTCACGCCACGGAATCCCGTAGTAGCCCGCCTGCTGAGCCACGATCTGCAATGGCGGCTCAAACTGATTGATGTTGATTTCCTGCGGCACAACGCCGATCAATCGCTTCGCGCCCTCAAGATCATCGTCCGTATTGATTCCAAAGACCTCAATCGAACCGCTGGTGCGATTAATCAGCGAGGTCACGATGCCAATGGTCGTCGACTTGCCAGCGCCATTCGGCCCAAGCAGGCCAAAGAACTCGCCACGTTTCACTTCTAGATCGATCCCCTTCAAAGCCTGGACGCCATTGGCGTAGGTCTTCTGGAGGCCGCGGAGACGAAGGGCTGAAGAGGTGCTCATTGACAAGGTGCGGTCTCAGCGACTGGCATCGTCACCATGCGCATAGTGGCGATCAACGTATTCAACGATGTCCTCGCTCTCGAACATACGAACATCGCGTTCGGGATCGTGGAGGAAGGGGACCTGGGAACGTCCCCCAAGCGCCACGAGTTCGCGCCGGGTCTCGGAATCCGCCCGGAGGGAGATCTGCTTTTTCTCATAAGGGATCTCTGTTCGTTCGAGATGGTCAAGGACCCGCACGCAGTAGGGACAGCCGGGATCAAAATAGAGCTGAATCATGGGACATGTACCGATGGAATCGAGGGCCTATGGCGAATCGTCCGACACTAGCGCCTGCTCACTGATAAAAGCAAAACGAGTTTCCGCAAGCGCACACGCACTGCTAGCGAACACATCCGCCATCGTAAATCCGGGTGCTGACAACAATCACAGTGGCGCAGACCACTTGACCATCACCGTAGATGGCGAACATGGGGAAGGTGCCTCAACCACGACAGCGCTGCATTGCGACCACACCATACAAATCCGGGCATCAACATACGCATCACCCACCACACTCGACCAAGGGCCACGCGCAATGCCGTTGCGGGCAGGCTGCTGGACAAGCACAGCAACCTGTCTGCAGCAACGCGGACACGAGGCCAAAGTGGAACACCACGGCCATGCGTGCAGATATCGCTGACGCACACACATGGGGCCAAGACGGACACCCGTGCGCCGCGAGTAAAGGATCGATTCGCCCCCGTCCACCGCATCAGGCCGCCAGCCAAAGATCACAGTATCCAGCTACAATCAAAAGGATTACGGCACATCCATGCCAGGCTCCGCAGACCTTCACCTGGCGCCTCACGTCACCAAGGAACCGTTCATGCGAACCATTGGATTGGTGTGAACCACAACCTGGATGCGGTCAATGGTACACGGAGGATCCACAAATGCGCTTGCCTGCTGGCACCGACACGTAAACTGAGAAGTCAAGTCAACGACAGCCACGTCACTGCTAGCAACCCGCGACTAGTCAGGCGCGGCATCCTTCCCATGACCAGCACCATGCTAAGGAACTGGAGCACTACAGCTCAGCAATCCACCAGTGCCGTCCGGCGCGGTCGACTACTGGCTTACTGCGCCATCGCAGTGTTTGCGCTTACGACATGGTTTGCCATTCCGCACGGCATCGGCTTCTCGTGGCGCGAGTGCGACACTCAGGCAATTGCACGCAACTTCATCAACGATGGCTTCAACCCACTTCGCCCACGCATTGACTGGCGAGGAAGCACCGATGGAGCTGTTGAGTCAGAGTTCCCGCTGTATCAACTCTCGATAGCTTCGATAATGGCACTCATTGGGGAAGCTGAATGGCCGGGACGGCTACTCGCACTGCTTGCCACCATATGGGCGGCCTTATCATTGCACCGCTTACTCGAACTACGTTCCAGCCCAGGTGGCGCACTCGCTGGGTTACTGATGTTCCTGGCTTGTGGCAGCTCGACAATGATCGCAACTCGCATCATGCCCGACGCCTTCAGCCTCGCTCTTAGCCTTGCATGCCTAACAACCTTCATTCACTACCTAACTACCGGTAGACCTCTCTATCTCTGGCTGAGCATTACAGCTTTGACGTTCGGGTCTCTCCAAAAGCCACCTGCATTACAGATCGGGCTGCTGATGCTGGGATGGGCAGCAGTACTCGCGCCACATAGGTTGCGCGAACCGCAACTTTGGGCCGGATTCTCTGTGATCATGGGAGTCGTCGGCGCATGGCTCCTACACGCCAATTCTCTCTATCAAGAAACGGGCCTGACATTTGGTGTAATCAGCGGCGGTGACACCAAATCACCAGACCTTGAGCACCTACTTACGCCAAAAATTCACGCGCAACTTGCGTGGACTAGCGTGCAATACGGGCTTTCGGCGCTGGGAGCCCTGGCGCTAATCAGATTGTTGATACGCCGCCGACTCGATGGTGCCGATCTGATTCTCTTAGGGACCGTCGCAATCGGTCTCTACGGGTCTCTCAGATACAGTTACCACCACAAGATGGGCCCCCACTATCACGTCTTTGCCTCAGTCGCAGGGGCATGGCTCGTCGCGCGCGCATGGCCCTCACGAGCCAGCAAACTCTGGTGGACGGCCCTTCTAGCCGCCGTCATCCTCCAAGGCGCTTGGCGGACCCAAGCAGAACGAACGCTGCGCAGCAACGCCATCAACAGCCCACTCATGGACATCGCGGCATCCATACAACGCCTCACGGCCCCTGACGAACTCATGATCGTTCGAAGCGACAAACCCCGTCGGGATGCACTATGGCAGCGCCGCAACAACTACGAGACGCCCGCGATGTTCTATCAAAGCAGGCGTCATGGATGGGTCTTGCCTGCGGACGGCTTTGACGTCACAAGCCTAGAACGACTGCGCACTCAGGGTGCTCGAATCATCTACAATCCACTAACGAATCAAACCCACGAAGATGTGACGCGCTGGCTCAAACAAGAGAGTGACATCCTGATCGACCAACCAGGATGTCAAGTATACAGACTGCGCACTGTCAACTAGGACAGGTCGGATCATCAACCTCACCATCAAATTCATCCTCCCGTCTGACTCACTCAACGAGCCCAATGGCAACCAGACGACAAGCGATAACTAACCCAACCCACACAGAGACCAGGAGACCCTGTGTGCCGATGACGTCACGTCAATTCTAGCTGCCCATGCATTCGCCGGCACCAATCCGAACCAGGAGCGGCAGCCAACGCATCTACATCATTGGCGTTGGCTTGTTCGCCGCGTTAGCCATCAGCCTGATGCTGAGTGGTGGATGGACCGCACTCGAAGCACTCGGTGTCAACCCGCTGACACTACCTTGGGCTGACGCCCGCACGATCACCGGGGCCGGCGTTGCTTTAGAGCAGGGCTTAGATCCACTCATCACCAACCCTGGAGACCCATGGGATCGGGTCATGAATTATCCACGTGCGTGGTTGATACTCGCACAGAGCGGAATTCGGCCAGAGCACACTTGGATACTCGCATGGACGTTCTTCACGGCGCTACTCGCAGGCCTCTTCACCTTGCGTGCGCTGGCACAAGACCGAACGACTAGTTGCTTATTGCTGCTTAGCATCTTTGCCCCAACGACCTGGCTAGCGCTGGAGCGCGCCAACAACGACGCACTCATCTTTGGGCTAGCCTGTGGCACAGCCTACCTCGCAGCACTGCGCCCGACACTAGCATCGGGCCTCATTGCGACAGCTGCACTCCTCAAGATTTACCCCATCGTCGCGCTTGTGGCGCACCTGCGAGAGAAGCCACGCACAGGGCTAAAATACGCCATACCCCTCATGGCATTGTTCACTGCCTATGTGTTGGCAACCTGGCATGACCTACAACTGATTGAAGCAGGCACACTGAGGGCCCCAGGGATTGCCTATGGCATTGAAACTGCTCCAAGCATCATCGCCAAGAACTCCCCCATAACCCTAAGCCTAGCGCTATGGGTCGCGGCTTTCATTCTGCTGATCGCCTGCGCTATCGGCTACAGCCTTCGATCCACTACACGACTCGGCGCTACCGACAACCCGTTCCGCCTCGCTGCGTTTCGCATTGGTAGCGCAATATATCTTGGCAGTTTTCTCATCGGCAGCAGCTTCGACTACCGCTTGATGTTCCTCATCATGACCATCCCACAGCTCGTGGCATGGATGCGAAATACAACCACTGGCGCGCGCAAACTTGCATGCAGTCAACTGGTCGTGATCATCCTTATACAGTGGAGCCAGTCATGGCGTGCTGGAATGGCGATCACAACAGACAATGAGCGCTATGGGCTCGTGCTCGACGAACTACTCACTTGGGCATGCTGGATCGGGCTGGCGATACTCCTGCTATTGACGCTGCCGGATTGGCTAGTCCCTCCGTCCAAACGAGGACTTGCGTACGCAGACGCAGAGCAATCGCCAACCCAACTCGATGGCCAACGCGCATAATCATCGCGCGCCAAACACGTCAACCGCATCGCCACCCCAGTGCCGCGAAACCCTCGCCGCGCGCTCACAGTCGATGACTCACACGATCGAGCGCGAGCTGCACCCACAGCACCGACGCGTCACCTCTCGACCCAGTCCAAGACCCTGTTGCGTGTGACTTCCTTGAAGTTACTGCAATTGATATCCACGCCGACCCACTCACTAATCACTGCTAGGTCTTCATTGAATGAATCTTCCAACCTAGCACGCGTTGCGCTTGTCAGATCCGGACGGCTAGGCATCCGTAACCTGCTCTTCACGAACTCTCTCAATTTCCGCGGAATGAAAGACCTCGCCCAAATGGCAGGCTTCGACTCAATCAGGATCGGGTACATCGGAAACCGACGCAGCCTGAGCATGGAGGCATTTTCTGCATCTCGTCCACCCACCCACTTCGGGATCCCTGGGTAGCCGATAAACGAGCAAACGCGCTGCAGCTCACTTTGAGAGTGATGCATGAGTCGGTCAAAAAACACCGGCAGCACGTTGGCCCGACCGAACAACTCAAACCAGGGTTCCAACTGCAAACTGAACTTCCCGTACGTCACGAAGTTCTCGTAGTCCAGCAACGCCTCTTCCAGAGACACATGCTTACCGACGAATCCCATGGACCAATTATGAATATAATGTGAGACAAGCCGATCAACCGGGTGGCGCATCATATAGATGAGCTTCGCATTCGGCGCATAGGCATGAGCACGCTGAGCTGCATTCGGGTATCGCGGCAACTTCGCGTAGTGAGTGCTCGACTCCCCAATCACCAAGGAGTCGCCGGCCCCATCAAACAGGTTCGAGTACCACATCTCCCCCAAGGCATACACATCGTCATCGCTAAAGAAGTTGGGCTCCTTCGGCTCTGCCATGAAGACAGCTCGCTGCGCCATCAGCTGCTTATGAAGCGTGGTGGTCGCCGACTTCATCGCACCGATGATAATGAAGTCAGGGCGATTCATTCTGGCTCAATCCAAGCGACGATCTTCCTCGGCGATGATCAACGCGCGTCATGGGGCTAATGAAGTTCGTCCAGATGTCACGCCACTCAGCCCGGCACGCTGGCGGTTGGAATCGTGACTGAACGAGGGAGCGCACAACAGCCAACAACCAACCAATGGTCCACAAGAGGTTCGCGGCAAACAGCCCCAATCGACCGTAGACCATGTAGAAATAGCGAGTACGTGACGCGTAGTAATAACTCGGCTGCCGAGTTCGGCTCTCGGCATTCGATTTCACGGAAGAGCTGCCGCCACGCAAATGCACCACCCTTGAGGCTGGATGGTTCGCAATTTTCCAGCCAGCACGCCTAGCCCGATGGCAAAACTCCACGTCCTCGAAGTACATGAAGTAACCATCATCAAGCAAACCCACTTGCTCGAATACGCGCTGCCTAATCATGATGCAGGCGAAGCTGGTCCATTCAGGATTTGTATCTGTCTCAGAGATTCGCAACGGCACTTCCAATGATGAAAGAGCACGCCGAACGAGTCCGGTGCCCGAACTCAATATCAGTTCACTAGCAGGGGTATGAAACCGGAAGCAACTCTCTTGCGGAGTACTATCCGGCCACTCCAACCGCGGACTGACAGCGCCCAGTTTAGGGTCCTCAGCTAACGCCGCCAGCATGCTGGCGATCGCGCCACCACGCAACAAAGTGTCGCTGTTCATCAGCAAATAATAATCGGCGGCGAGCTCTTTAACGCCCATGTTAATCCCCGATGCAAACCCCCCGTTTGCCGATGCGGCTACGACCCTGGCCAAGTCTCTAAATTGGTTCGAATCTATCCAATCCGAGATCTTCTCGACCGAGTCGTCCCCAGAGCAGTTGTCTACAACGACAACATTCGCTCGCAACTCTCGAGCCTCCGCCACAAGACTCTCGAGGCAATCGACCACCAATTCAGGGGTTCGATAGTTCAATATGACGATGCTTAATTGAACTCGCACCATCGCCCCCAAGCGAGACATCCAACCACTAGCCGCGACCCACCTAGCACACGACAACGCCGCAACAAGGCGGCGCGAACGACGGCGATGATCTGAACTCCGTCCTCCCTAGTGTTCTTGCATGCCGTGACCAACGAAGCTCCTACTTCTTGTTGCTAATGCAATAGATCGACTTGTGACCGCGCAAATATAGATCATCGCCAATGATCACTGGACTCGCGTCAAACTGGTCATCGAGTTCGTTAGTCGCAACATCCTCATAAGTAGCGCCCGCCTTAAAGACCTTCGTCTTGCCTTGACGAGAAGGCAGGTAGACATAGCCATTGGCACCTACTGGCGAAGAATAGACCGCTCGCATACCCGCTAGGCGCTGCCCCTCATAGGCGGGGGTGCCATCGCTTATATCCAGACAGCTAAGCACTCCACTGGTGTTACGCAGGAAGTAGATGTGCTTGCCATACAACAACGCTGACGGCACGTAAGAGGTCTGTCGATTATGGGTCCACAAGATGTTCTTGCGCTTGGAGATGTCACCCTTCGCGCCAGCGAGCTTAATTGCCTGCAGCATCGTCCCCTTGTAGCCACTCATCAAATAAACGACACCGTCATGCACAATCGGTGAAGGAATGACATTGGCAGTGAGACCAGACGCACTCCACACGACCTTGCCGCTTTTGACGTTGTAAGCGCAGGTCTTGCCACTAGCAGGAACGATAGCGATCGTCTTTCCGCTGGCCTTCGTGATCACAGGCGTTGCCCAAGTAGCCCCCTCATCGCGCGGTTTGCGCCACAACTGCTTACCGGTTTTCTTGTTGAGCGCACAGATGAACGAGTCGCCATCGTGATCCCAATTGATTATCAGCGCATTACCAACCAAGGCAGGAGAACTACCCTCGCCAAACTGGTGCTTGATGCGCATCTTGCCAAGCTGCTTCGACCAGACCAGTTTGCCTGACATGTCCAAACAGTAAATCCCGCGCGATCCAAAGTGCGCGTAGATGTGCTCACCGTCTGTAACGGGTGAGTTCGAGGCTTGCGAAGCAGTATTGTGAACCGGCTCATGTGGGACAGTCCGCGTAACGCTGACATTCCAAACTTCAGAGCCATCCGAGCGATCGATACAGATCACCCGAAAGTCAAAGATCCTAGTCGGCGCCTTGCCACCACCGGATGACTTGCCGCGCTCATCCGTGCGAACTGCCGTCGTCAAGTACAAGTGATCCTCCCAAACGATCGGCGTGGAGTTCCCCAAGCCAGGTATCGCGGTCTTCCACTTGACGTTCTTGTCCTCGCTCCATTTTATCGGAGGACTTCCGAATGCTTCTCCAGATCCCAACGGCCCACGCCACGAAGCCCAGTTGTCACGATCTTTGCCTTGCGGAACATGATCACAATCGATGCTTCGCAGAAGCCAACTCCCGCTCACTACCAGATCAGCTGCGCTGACTGATGCTAGGTCCAACTCTTCAGCAGTCCGAGCGCTCAAAGGAACGGACAGACTGACTAGTAAAGCGGTCAAGAACAACTGAGGCATGCGAGGACTAATCATGATGGATCCATTGACGTTGTAGCCGACGTTCGTCATCTCAAGCTACAACCCCGTAGCATCGGAAAACTTACCCCATCTTGACTTTCACCGAATGGGCTAATCCGGGCACAAATAGCTCCTACCGGTGGCTCCACACGCCTGGAGAATCCAACCTGTAAAGGCTCTCTGGCACCATGGTCCGCACCCTTGGCATGGCAAATGCGATCACGCTCGAGTTCTGAACAGCGACACAATCGAGCGACCGTAAACAACCCTCCCGACTAGGTTGTGGCGGCTCGCTGCGCGCCAAGCCCATCGGGCTAGGCCTTACCAGCGCCATTATCGCAAAGCGAGTTCACCCAGCGCGGATCCAGCTTGCCGCACCCCAACCTGGCGAACGAATGACGAGACAAGCCCCCAAGCACAGCCGCGAACGCAGCCGCTCAGCAATGGACATCAGACCACCAGCAGACCAACCCTATGTAGCCAGTGGGTTGCCGTCTTCGTCGACCTGATGGTCCACCGCAAGCATGCAACCGGTTGCACTTGGATCATCCGCACGAGATACAGCACCCAGCGTGACGGACACGAGTTGGCCGAGCACTTCGTCAATGATCTCGGTCGCGACACCGTAGAACAAGAAGTTGATCGGCGTCATGTTGGCGAGCGCAACCATGGTTCGCGGCTCACGGTCACCGGCAAATCCAACGATCCAACGGTGCCCGTAGACTCGCGCCGTTCGCGGATCAATCAACTCCTCAACCTCAACACTCACAGGCGTCCCCCCGAGAGTCGGCTCGTCTTGGCTCAGCATCCCGTCGAACCACTCCATCACGTCGCAGAACTCAACCTTCTTAGTTGAGCCGCTCACTAAGACTAAGGAACGCTTGGAGCTGTGGAGCAACCAGTGCTCGAGGTCTTCGCCAGTCAGCACACTGTGCCCGATCACACCTATTACCAAGTCGACATCTAACCAACGGCCACTAGGCAACTCTGCCAGCGTCGCCGCTTCATAGAGACCACTCGCCTCGACAGGATCTGTGACGACACAGTCAATGCCGGCCAGATTACGTTCAGGGCTATCAATCCTAGACCGCAAGCTACGGCACACTTCACGACCAATGGCACCCCGCGAACCTAACACCAGACAAGTTCGACGCGCCAACACACGGCCGTCAGCGTTAAGCACTGCCTCAATCGCATTCAGCACCGAGGCCGCAACTTCCCGAGACTCGACTTCGCGCTTCAATCGTGAAATCGCAATCGAATAGGCAGGCAACGGCAAACGGCCATGCTGATCCTGCACGCGGATCATCCGATCAAATCCGTTACGCGTATGCTCGACGGTGCCTAGCAAGCGACTACCAACGACCTCCTGCAAAGAGCGATCATCATCAATGTCATGACCAAGCTCGCTAGCAAACTGCTTAACGCTGAGATCGCGCAATAAACAATCATGCAATACCGGGGCAAGGTAGCCGCCATCTTCAACCAAGAGGCAGCGCTGCCCGCTGGCTTCCGCACGCGCAATCTGGCGCAAGAATGGCACCACGCCTGCAGCCCGCATTGCATCTAGGAAGTGCGACGATGACTCCACAGCTCGCTCAACCTCTTCACACTCTTCGAGCGCCGAATACTGACGAGAGAGACGGTAGACGCCTTCTACGCTGTCACGCTGCGGCACATTAACGAGCGCTAGCGCACAAAACTCATCCGCTGGCAAGTCGAGCACTGCATCAAGGTAACTCGCTGGAGGGTCGCTAACGTAGCTGACGAACAAGACCGTCAGGTCACGGCAGCCGAGGGCCCGCAACGCAGCGATCAGCCCGACGATCTCGCCAGTCATGTGATGCACCAAGAACACCCGCGTCGACTTCAACGGCTGTTCGAGTGCACGGTTCGCAGTGAGTTCGCTAAGAACTGGCATGCGCGCCAAAAATGCATCGGCATCATCACGCTCACGACGCTGCCCCAACGACAGCTCTAGCACTCGCCCTAGCTGTGAAGTGCCGATATAGACTGGTACGGATCCGGCATCGATGCGCACAATTTCGCGCTCGGCTAGGAGGTCGCGCAAACCACGGTCTTCAAGCGCAAGCAGCACGCGCTTTAACAACTCCTGCATCACCGACGGATCGTTCTCGAGCACAAAGGGCAATACTCGCTCTGACCACTGCACCGAGACGCACTGCAGCACACCGAGCCCCGCTTGATCTAACTGACGGAACAAGTGGCTATATGGATCGCGGTGCTCAGAGAACGAACGGCGACCCCGCAGAGCTTCACGTCTGAGCGATTCGGTCCACGAATGAGCGATGCGCGTCGAACCGGCGATGAACTGACGATCGGCGACATCATCGATCAAGAGGTGCGGCAACAGCTCTAGATCAAGGCGAGGATTAGCCAGATCGTCGATTGTAATCCGCAAACCACCGCGCCCCATGCCGTGCCGGATCGCTAAACGCTCTAGCACATAGCATTGCTGAATCGTCCCCACCGTAGACTTAGCGTCACACTCGACATCAAAGCGCGCTACGAGTGCTTGAGGCGCACTACCATCCTGGGGCATGACGGCATCGCGATATCGCTGCCTCTGCAAACTACCAAGTAACGCTCGTAAACGAGTCTCGAGAACTTCTGGGCAATCAACAAAGGCCGTAACAGACGAGACCTCGGCAGCGACCTTGGCCGTCTCGATGCCAAAGATCTCGATCAATTCCGGAGTCTCGCCAGGACGCAATTTACGCTCGATGGTGACATCAACCTGATCACCGCGCGCTTGCGCCAAGAGCATTTCTGAAAGCGCACGCGAGATAACCGACAAGCCATGCAGGATTGGCAACGACTCGAGACCAAGTTGCCAGCCTCCGTCGATGTGCACGAGTGGTGGGCCAAGCGAAGTCTCTAAACGTGATGAAGGATCAGTCACTCGTGACCTCCCGCGCCATGGGTCACAACCGCTTTCACGCAAGCACGAGAGCCAGCAACACGGAACGCCGCTTCCAGATCATCCGCGACGAAATGATGAGTAACGAGCCGATCTCCGATGCAGCGGAGTTCGCTGTCAGAGGCCAACAGATCAAGCGCAGACCGAAAGTCACCACATCGCGAACTCGTCAGTCGCAGTCCACGACCAACCACAGCCTGCAATAACACCGAGTCGCGCACGTTGGCATCGGGATGCACAAGCACCGCACCCCGCGGCCGAACTAAGGACGCCTCACTACCACTATGTGGCCGGATAGCGGCATCGGCTGCCAACGGAGTATCAACAACCGCGACATCTGCTCGCGGCAGACCGCTGGGGAGTCCAGCATAATGATCGGCTAGAGCCTCAGCAGGGCCGCGCACCACATCGGCGATCTCTTCAAGCCAACTCGGCGGGTCCTGCACAGCCAACCAAGCAACACGCGGCCGCTCACCGATAGCCAGACGCTGCCAAATGCCGCTATGCGCCTCGCGCTGATCCATTGGGAATGGCTCAATCGACAATTCGTCAACAACAAGTTCGGTCAGGTGCTGAAGACCACAAGCAGGTTGACCGTGCGTTGATTTCAGATGAACCTCACGCTTGGCCAACCGGACTGCCGTTGTCAATCCATCGGGATTACCCGTCGTATCAACAACAACGTCAAACGAATGGTCCGCAAGAGCTGGAGCATCAGGGCTCAAGTGATGTGTCTGGGTCGCACCAAACGAACTAGCCATCGGCAGCAGAGCGGGATCTCGTGCAATCGCAGCGATACCAAAGTCGCGCCCGGCTTGTCGCTCGCGAGCGCGGACACCGGCTAAGGCCGCAACCACCAACATCCCCAACCGCCTTGGCCCCAAGACTGCAATGCAATCTCGATCGCGCGGTGCAATCTGTTGCACACCGTGTAAGGCTGCGGCAAACGGCTCGACCAAGACAGCCGCGCTATCAGGCACGCTATCAGGAATCACTAAACATGATTTGATCGGAGCTAAGATCCACGGGCCAAATCCACCAGGAAGATCATGGATGCCCAGCACTAACCGCTCAGGGCAATGGGTTGCTAGACCGGCACGACAAAACGGGCAGTCATGGGCAACACCTCGCGCCTCATGCGACGCGTTGATCTCAACAACGTAGCGACGCCCCTCACCATCGGTCGCGATGACTTCATGACCAATCACCTGCGGCAACGGAAACGGCAAAAAGTGGCGAGCCAGATCGGTCGAACAAATGCCGCACTGATGCGTTTGTAGCAAGCGGTAGCCAGGCCCCAGTTCGAGGACCAAATCACCATCTCGGTGAACCCGCCAACCGCTCGCCTCATCCCCGTCTATCAGGTAACGAGCCGCCGCAAATCGCTGGTCGGCGCTGTAGTCCAGGGCATCAAACTCGATCGTTCGCATCGGCACATTTGGCCGGCAAATCGACCACTGGCAATATCGTAACATTGCCATGCCCAGCTCTAGCCGACTTCACGAGAAGTAGCACCCCGAGAACACTTTATGAGCACCGCCGGCGCCACACCCGTGGAGCCCCTGCCACAACGCCTATTGCTGCTTCTCGAAGCACACAGGCAGAACACCCCTATCCCGCCCTGACGACCCGCCAAGACAAGCCAGAACGGCCATGCTACTGCGGTCATTCGTCATTGCCCGTCCGCCCTCCACCAATGACGAGACCAGCAGATCCCAGCTGATCGTGAAATCTACCTGCGGTGTACGGCCTCAACGAGACGGTGGCGCCGGCTCACAAAACACCAAAAATGTCGGCAAAGGCAGCCCCAACCGAAGCCATGAGCAATCGGCCACAGGTGCGACCAACTCGGGCTAATCCGCTCGTTCTCAGCGGGTAAACGGCACCATCACGCAGCTTCAAAAACGTCGATGGGATCGGCGGCACGCGCTTAGACATGACCACCATCACTAAGCGGCCCCAGGAAGGGGATTCGGATGCTTGACAACGGTGGTGCAGATCCATACAGATGTGCGCCCTCGGTCGCGGGTCGAACCCCCAATACTGAATCCGCAGACAGCGGATTCGGGTGGTAAGGTTGCCCCAGACGAGCTTTGGATGCGGGTGTAGCTCAGTGGTAGAGCATCACGTTGCCAACGTGATGGTCGTGAGTTCGAATCTCATCACCCGCTCCATTTTTCGCCTTATCGACCAGGGTTGGGCCGTTCGCCACGCAGGGTGAGCCCCTGGGCGCCCCATGTGAGTGCGCCCAGACTTCCTGAGGGCCAATACAGCAACCCCAAGGCGGGCCCCCAAGCCAGCTCAGCCGTAGCACGCTGGGATCAGGCAGCTAGCGCTCAGCCGATACCGGTAACTTTCGAGGGGCCAGCCAGCAACTCGAAATCCGTCGTCGTGACATTCGTAAATGCTGGGTTGCTCGCAACCCCATCAAAGACCTCTGAGGCTTTGTAGTCGACCATGGCCTGCTTGCCCTCAAAGAGGTAGACACCGCCGTAGGTGTTCGTCTCCTCGTTCGCAAGCCACTGCTTCGTGATCAAACCAGGAATCGCAGCAAACGTCGGAGCCAGCCCATCACAAGCCTCTTCGAATTGCGCGCGCGTGATCCCTTCAAGATTGAAGTTAATGATTAATATATGCACACAATGAATATACCCAGGAAACGAACCTGGTCCACCCCGACATATCGGTCGATTCAAAACACACAATCTGAGTAACGCAAAAGCCAATACCAAAGATGTGCGTGGCTGATCGGCGGCTCACACTTTGCGACAACCCACACCCCACTCGCAGCCAAGGCAGTCACTCATTCAGCTCGGCAAGGCACAGACACAAACCCCTCGGACCGAAGCCTCGCCTCGCCACTCCAACGATATGCACACAACCGCCCGTTCTTCGCGACACTGTAATCTAGACACGCGACGTTTGAAGTCAGCGGGCCAGGCTCGCGATCGCCTGGCATCCAATAGTGACCGAACAACACAGGCGGCTCATCCGCGCCATATGGTCGTGCATCCTGGATGGTGGCAGACGACAGCGGCTCTAGCGGCACGTTCGCGAGTTCGTTATCCCGGAAGCTAAACATGTAGTCACGGTACGTCGCGCCCGTCACAGAAGGGTCTAAGTACCACTTCGTCCGCACATTGCTTCGTGGGTTACCATCCTTGTCTCTAAAGGTGACCCCATCCGGAAGCTTGGTTTCACGCCCTTTCAGCAGTACTTCCACCGCACGGAAAAGCGGCTCGCGTGGCTCGGAGGCGAGATGAAAGAACCGGTCATCAAAGCCTCCAAACATCTCACGATGCTGCGTAACAAGCTGCATTGATGCGGGGTCCCAGCAAGCGTGCACGACACGCATACCACCGAGGTCGAGCCACATCGGTAGGGTCTGGAACCAACGCGTGTAGCCCACGAGTTCTTCGTCCGACAGTTGCGCCACCGTCTCCCGA
>Ga0315331_10000319_pt1 | contig 31942 bp, 24 predicted proteins | sample M160m34915metaG_FD_203456 | JGI IMG/M metagenome (GOLD analysis project Ga0315331, IMG submission 203456) | Ammonia-oxidizing marine archaeal communities from Monterey Bay, California, United States - M1 60m 34915 | ecosystem: Environmental > Aquatic > Marine > Intertidal zone | place: USA...
AAAGCCTTCATATCCACATCCTTATAAGATATTTCATTGGGGTCTTTTCTTTTAAAAGTATAGCTTAACGCAAAACCAGTGTAAAGAAACCGGTCATTATTGGAGTTCTCAGATACATTATCTATCCAATCTGTTTGTGAAAGATGATAGGTCGCATATATGCGGGCTTGAACATTAGGGTTAAACTTCCATTTCAAACCAAATGTTAGCGGTATTGTCGTTGCAATCGTTCCGTAATTAGCAATTGAGTCACTTAATCTGGTTTCATAATTGTAATCCCTAAATATCCGATTAGCATCAGTCGCGTTGGCATCATTTTCGTCTAAGTCTCTTATGCTTCCATCTTGCCAATAGTAGTAGGTATTGTTTTTTCCATCCTTTAGATCTCCAAATGAATCGAATTTGGTAAATCCAACACCGACTCCGATAAAAGGTGCAAACGGAGATTTTCGTTTAATAATAAAATCATTGTCAAGATTGAAAATAGCATTGGCAGACAACGAAAAAATAGTAGACTCAAAATTTCTATTGTAGTTTACATCTCTCGAGATTTCATTGTATGCCAGTTTGCCAAAAAGGCTATTTAATTGAAGACCTAAAAACGAACCGAACCTGCGTTCAATATTTATTCCAAAACCAGTTTTGATATTAGTATACTTTGAAAGGTCTGCTTCTTTTGAAAGATCACCAAAAAAAGTAGCAACTCCAGCATTCACACCAACTGAAAGTAAATCAGAACTCCCTGAGTAATCTTCGTCATTATATTGCGCAATGCCTTCAAATTGAGAGCAAAGAAGTAGTATCCAAATTAGGTGCTTGAGATATGTAGCCATTTGTGTTTAGTTGTGGTAGTTGTAAATTATATGTTATGGCGAGTTTAATAATTAAGGCAAGATAATAATTCAATTCTAAATGATTGGTGGGTATAATTAGAAATTTGGCTTGTGCATAAATTTCTTGTAAAATTTGTTTATTTCTGCTACTGCTTCGGTCGGTGTATCAACTACCTGAATGAGGTCCAGGTCTTTTTTACTAATGTTTGCTTCTTTTGCAAGCATTACTTGTTTTATCCATGACAGCAGTCCATCCCAATATTCATGACTCATTAAAATAATCGGAAATTTGCCAATTTTCTTAGTCTGTATCAATGTAATTGCTTCAAATAGTTCATCCAGTGTTCCAAACCCGCCGGGCAGTACTACGAATCCCTGAGCATACTTTACAAACATTACTTTTCTAGGAAAGAAATATTGAAAGTTAAGTAGTTTGTCATTGTCAATGTATGGATTTGCTTCTTGTTCAAAAGGCAAATCAATGTTTAAACCAACAGAAACTCCACCGCCACGCTGAGCTCCTTTGTTTCCAGCTTCCATTACGCCTGGGCCCCCACCTGTAATAACGCCATAACCATTTTGCGTAAGTTGAAAAGCAAGTTCTTCAGCGGTTTTATAATAAGGATTGCTTGGCTTTGTTCTGGCGGAGCCAAAAATAGACACACAAGGGCCAATTTTTGAAAGTCGTTCATATCCTTCAACAAATTCGGACATGATTTTAAAAACCGCCCAACTATCATTTGTTTTTATTTCATTCCAATCTTTGTGTTTGAAATTGGAATTTTTCGAATCGTTATCAATCGGTTTCTTTGCCATTTAAATGTTTTTTAAAGTTTTTTAACGGGTGAGTAGCTCAGGCTTTAGGTATTGTGCTGTATAACTCTTTTCGGAAAGCACTAATTCTTCCGGTGTTCCCGAAGCTATAATTTCTCCACCATTTCTTCCTCCTCCTAGACCCAAATCTATAATAAAATCAGACATTTTTATAATATCCATATTGTGCTCAATAATAACAACCGTATTGCCATTGTCTACTAACTGATTTAAAACATTTAGTAGTTGCTTGATATCTTCAAAATGTAATCCTGTCGTTGGCTCGTCTAATATGTATAGGGTATTTCCCGTTTCTTTTTTTGCCAATTCAGTAGCTAACTTCACACGTTGTGCTTCTCCACCAGATAAAGTTGTACTTGGCTGGCCAAGTTGAACGTATCCTAAACCTACCGATTTCAGGGTCTTTAATTTTTGATTAATGTATGGAATGTGTTCAAAAAAAGTTGTAGCCTTTTCAATGGTCATGTTAAGTACATCATTAATCGATTGACCCTTGTACCTGACTTCCAATGTTTCCCTGTTGTACCTTTTTCCATGGCAAGTTTCACAGTGCACAAATACGTCAGGAAGAAAATTCATCTCAATGGTTCTTAAACCAGCTCCTTTGCATGTTTCGCAGCGTCCACCTTTAACATTGAATGAAAATCGTCCAGGTTTGTAACCTCGTATTTTTGCTTCAGGAAGTGATGTGAATAAATCTCTGATGTCTGTAAAAACACTGGTGTATGTTGCTGGATTGGATCGAGGAGTTCTACCAATAGGACTTTGGTCGATTTCAATGACTTTGTCAATGTGTTCAATTCCTTTGATGGAGTTGTATGGCATTGGCGGTTTGATGCTTTTGAAAAAATGTCTACTTAGTATAGGGTGCAATGTCTGATTAATTAAGGTCGACTTTCCAGACCCCGATACGCCAGTAATACAAACCAGCTTTTGTAAAGGAATTTCTAAATTAACATCTCGTAAATTATTCCCGTTTGCACCAGATAACAGTAGTGATTCACCGGATCCAGTTCTTCGCTTTTTCGGAAGTTCTATGCGCAACTTGTTGTTTAAATATTTTGCAGTTATAGAAGCGGATTTAGCTAAGCTTTTGTAAGGCGCAGAAGTAATTATTTCTCCACCGTTTACACCGGCTCCTGGACCAATATCAATGATCCAATCTGCACTTTCCATAATTTCTTTATCGTGTTCTACAACAATTACGGAATTGCCCCCTTTTTTAAGTTTGATTAAGGAGTCAATAAGCCTTCTGTTATCTCTTTGGTGTAACCCAATGCTTGGTTCGTCCAGGATGTATAACACACCTGTTAATTCTGATCCAATTTGGGTAGCTAAACGGATTCGTTGAGCTTCTCCTCCCGACAAACTTCTTGAGGACCTGTTCAAGGACAAATAATCTAAGCCAACATCTAGCAGAAAATTTAAACGTGTTTTTAATTCTTTAATGATGCCCTCTCCAATAAGGGCATTTTTTTCGTTCAGGTGTTTTTCGATATCATTGAGCCAATCTTGCAAATTTGACAAGTCCATAGACGCCAAATCTGAAATGTTTTTATCGCCTATTTTAAAGTACAGGCTTTCTTTCTTCAATCTAGAAGAGTGGCATTCTGGGCAATCAATTTTATTCATGAATGATTCAGCCCATTTTTTACTCGACCTGGATTCATTTTTAGCTGATCTTCGAACTAAATAATTAACCAAACCTTCATAAGAGCTGGCAACTTCATTAATCCCATTATTACCTATTATTTTGAGGTACTCATTGGAACCATAAAGTAGTTTATTTATTAACTCATCCTCAAAAGAGGCGAACTCCGTAGATGAGGTATATCCATGGCTAATAATTAAGGCTTCAATTTGCTTTTTTATCCATGTATGACCTGTTCTACCTAATGGTGCGAAGGCACCACTTTTCATGGATTTTTTAAAATCAGGTATTATTTTTTTGATATCAATTTCTGACACTTTACCTAACCCACTGCAATTATTACATGCACCATAAGGAGAATTGAATGAAAATAAATTGGGTTCAGGTTCACGATAAGAAATGCCTGATTTTGGGCACATTAGAAATTTGCTGAAATGCCTGGATTCATTAGTCTCATGATCAACAATTAGCAACATTCCCTTACCAATTTTAAGGGCTTGCTCGACACTTTCTCTGAGCCTTTTTATACTTTCTTTGTTCGCTTTAATTCGATCTATTACAAGTTCTATGTCATGTATCTTGTATCGATCCAACCTCATTTCTGGTTTAATGTCTATTATTTCTCCATCTACCCGTGCTCTTAAGAAACCTTGTTTTCGATAGGTTTCAAATAATTCTCTGTAATGACCTTTCCTTCCTGAAACTAGTGGCGCAAGAACAATTATCTTTTTGTTTTCAAGGTCTCTAAGAATAAGATTGACAATTTGTTTTTGCGAATACCGAATCATTGGTTTCCCCGTTTCGTAAGAGTAAGCTGTCGCTACTCTAGAATAAAGCAATCTTAAAAAATCGTATAACTCTGTGATTGTTCCAACGGTCGACCTGGGATTTTTACTTACTGTTTTTTGTTCTATTGCGATTACAGGACTTAAGCCAGTGATTTTATCAACTTCAGGTCGTTCCAATCCTCCTAAAAACTGTCTTATGTAAGAAGAAAACGTTTCGAGATAACGACGTTGCCCTTCAGCATAAATCGTGTCGAAGGCGAGCGAGGACTTACCGCTGCCGCTAAGGCCTGTGATTACTACAAGTTTGTTTCTGGGTATTACAACATCAATATTTTTAAGATTATGTGCCCTCGCACCAAAAACTTCTATTTTATCCTCAGTTGTAACTTCCTCAGTCATGCTTGAAATCTTGATTTTCCTCATTCAATAGCCCATTGTTTTTAGGTAATATTACTTCGTAATTTTTAGCTTCAGTAATGGGTAGACTACTGCCTAAAATCCAGGGGTTAAGAACTTTTAATATGCGATAAGTGGTGTTATTTTTCAGAGCAAAATCGTACAAATCTGGAACACTTTTGCTAATCATTTTTTTCTTAACTAGATAGGGTCTGTAAACGTCTTTATCTCTCAACTTAAAGCCGTAGAATTCAGATTCAGATAGAATGTATTTGGCGGCAATTATTCTCATAACGTATCTGGAAGTTTCGCTATTAAGGTGTAGGTCATAATAGCTGGCAACTTTCTGGTCTCTTAGTCGATTGTTTAATCCGGTTTTTCCCATATTGTAGGAAGCTGCAGCCAAGGTCCAAGATTTGAATTGAATTTTTGCTTTTTTTAAATACTCGCAGGCAGCTTTAGTTGCTTTTTCAAGATGGAAACGTTCATCGATAAACTCATTGACTTCTAATTGGTAATCAATGGCAGTCTTTTTCATGAATTGCCAAAAACCTGCAGCACCAGAAGGGGAAGTCACGTTAGCTAACCCACTTTCTATTAAGCATAAATACTTGAAGTCATCCGGCACACCTTCTTCCTGCAGAATACGTTCAATAATAGGGAACCACCGATAGGATCGTTTATGAAACAAGAATGTTTGTGAATGCCAATAAGTGTTAATATGAAACTCTCTGTCCAAGCGCTCTTTAATATCTAGATTGGAGATAGGTATGGTCTCTCCGGCAAAGGTCATTGATGCGGGCATCTGGATGGCGTAAACCTGGTATTGATTTCGAACAAATTCTCGATAATTTATTGTCGTATCATTATTAATCGTTGCATTGCCCTTAGTCTGAGAATGCTCATCAATCACATCCTGTGTTGTACTAAGAAGAATAATAAAAACAGCACAAAGACCGAATATGCTAATTAAAATAAATAACCTTCTGCTAAGCGTCATGAATTGAATTTTTTGTGACCTTGGTCACAACAAAAAGTGTAAGGAAAACAAGAAGACAATATCCCAAATACAGAATGGTATGGTAGAAGTACCAAATTTCTATGAACTTAACTGCTGCGACGATTAAAAGTAATGAGACCAAAGAGATTCCAATGAAAACAAATCCGACTTGACTGTCTGACAAACCGAGATAAGACATATGATGGGTAGTGTGGTCTTTACCGCCGATAAAAGGTGATTTCTTTTTTAGAAGTCTATTGATAACTACCACAGTAGTATCGCTAACAGGAATAATAAAAGTAGCCAAAACCAAACAAATTTGTTGAGCAGAATATGTTTCAATTAATGGATTCGCAGTTTGATGATTCCACAAGTATCTGATACTTATTGCAGCAAGGAAAATGCCTAGGAACTGACTCCCGGTATCACCCATAAACATTTTGGATGGATTCCAATTATGAAAAATGAAACCGATTAAACTTCCAAGAACACCGAGCATGAGCATGAAGTTGTGGTCAGTGAATCCTTCGTTAAGCATCAAAATAACAATACACGTGACAATGATAAAAATAGAAACAATGCTTGTAATAGAGTCCATATTATCAAGCATATTTATAGAGTTCATCATGCCAATTACCCACAATATTGTGAACAGGTAATTCAGCCATTCTGCATCAAACATCTGAATGTAATTTCCAGATAAGATTAGAATGCATCCGCACATCGTTTGTGTGAAAAACTTAAGTAATGGTTTGGTATTGTACGCATCATCAGCTAAGCCCATAATGAATGCCAGTGCAGTAGCCCCTATTAAACCCAGTGCTGAGCTATTTTTAAAAATATTTTCTTGGTCAAAAAATATTCCGTAGCATGTCGCAGCAATCAAGAACCCCAAATAGAAAGAAATTCCACCAAGAGCTGGTTTTACTACGTTACTCCATCTAATTGTAGTTTGATCTTGATCACGAATTCCAAGGTTCGTCGCGAACTTTAATAAAATGGTGTTGAAGACCAAGGAAAAAATTATCATGACTGATAAAAATACAGTATAGATAAAAAACAAATATTTTGCGTCGTACATGAACTAAAACTGACTTGCAAATGTACTAAATCTTGCTGCATTAGAGTCTTTAGGTGATAATAAAGGTGCACTGATTGGCCAATCAATATTTAAATCAGGATCGTTCCATAACAGATTGCCTTCTGATTCTGAATTGTAGAAGCTTGTACATTTATAGGAAAAAATCGTGTTTTCTTCCTGTGCTAAAAAGCCATGAGCAAATCCAGGTGGTATCCAAAAAATAAGTTTGTTTTCTGCACTTAGTTGTAAAGAAACATGCTCGCCATAGGTCGATGAGTTCTTTCTTATATCTACTGCAACATCGAATGCGCTGCCATTCACAACACGCACTAGTTTGCCTTGATCATAAGGTGGATTTTGAAAATGTAAACCTCTAACAACTCCCTTTCTAGAAACAGATTCATTATCCTGAACAAATTGTACTTTATTACTAACGTTATGCTTGAAAATTTCTTCTTGAAATGGAACAGAAAATTCTCCACGATTATCTTTGAAAACCGTTGGCTCAAAAATAAGTAGTCCTTCTATTTTAGTCTTCCGAATATTCATTTTTTCTTAAAGATCTTTTTTCGCCAACTCGTCTTTTTGGATTGAGATTCGTCATAGTAGTTCCCGTATTGCTGACCATATCCATAACCATAACCGTAACCGTAACCATAATTGTAGCCATATTTATTTCTATTGGTATCGACCCCGTTTAAGATGGCTGAAAGTTTATAAATTTTATTTTCGTTCATCAACCGATCTAAGTTTTGGACGTAGTTTTTTTTAGAATAGTTAGCCCTAAATATATAAATTGGAATATCTGCTTTCCTAATAATGCTAATTCCGTCAGTTACAAGTCCAACCGGTGGATTATCTACGATAATAATATCGTAAGATTGCTTCAATTCAGTGATAATCTTATCAAATTCTCCATTAATGATTAGCTCTGAAGGGTTCGGGGGTATGGGGCCGGCTGTAATAAAATCTAAGCCAGTCAATTGAGATTTTTTGATACAATTAGAAACGGTATCTTTCCCGATTAGCAAGGTGCTCATCCCTCTATCATTTTCAATTCCAAATCCCAAATGAATTTTTGGCTTTCTCATATCTAAATCCAGAATAATTACTTTTTTATCTGAAAACGCGATGATTCCTCCAAGATTTATAGTAACAAACGTTTTTCCTTCGCCAGAAACCGTAGAGGTAATTGCAATTAGTTTGGTTTCGGTATCTTTAGAAATGAACTCCAGATTAGTTCGTATGGAGCGAAAAGACTCCGCAATCATTGATTTTGGATTTTCATCGATAATTAGCTGTGAAACGGGAATTTTGTTTTTGTAGATTGGTACTAAACCAAGTATGGAAACCGAGGCATTAGAAATCTTACTAATTTCATTTAAAGATGTAATCTCGTTGTGAGAAAGGTATCTTACAATAGTTATTAGAGCAGAAATAACAATACTTGCTAAAATGGCCAATATCAATACAAATTTGCTACTTGGACTTTTTTTGTAATTTGGAATTTTAGGGGGTCTTAAAACACTTGTGTTCGAGGTTATACCGACTCTTGTCAATGCATATTCTGTCTGTTTTTCAAGTAATAGCGTGTAGTATTTATCATTAATTGAAAAAATTCTATCCAATCGGCTATACTGTAGTTCTTTTTCAGGTAGATTATAGAAGTTAGATTCTACATCGTTTAACTTTTTTTGTAGTCCCTTTTTGCTAGTTATTGTTTTGGAAAGCAGCGATTTAATCCCTTCGGTAATCAATCTAATTTGAATATCAATTTGTGATCGCATTTTTTTTATTTGATCGTGATTCGCAGTTCTTTCGGTAGTAAGATCTTCATATTGGAGCATTTTTTTATGAAGTACAGAAATCAGCGTATATAGATTGCTTTCAAACTCAGACCCTAAAAGAACGGGTAAAACATTGTAAATGTCAATATTTTGCGGTTGGTCGGTTATTATTGTAGAGATTTCTAAAAGTATCTTTTCATCAATGTCTAATTTCGTTAGTTTACTCTCTATTTCCTCAATTCGTTTGATATAAGACTCGGTCATACCCTTTACTTGACGAATGTGGTTAGTGTCTTTGAAATTTTTAAGCATTAATTCAGACTCTTTTAATTTTTTCGCAACAGAATCTTTTTGAGCACTAATAAATTCAACAATCCTGTTAGAGCTTTCAGTTCTTTTTATGCTGTCAAATTCATCAAATGTCTTTATTAATGATTGTAAAACATCTCTTGTTAATACTTGATTAGGGTGTTCAAAAGTTAATCCAATAGTATTGGCATTTGAGTTGGCAATAGAAACAGTGAGCATTTTAATAAACTCACTCGTCAATTCATCTTCTTGTGTAGCTATGAAATAGAAATTTCCTGCAGTTTGCTGACGACGGAATCTTGCTACATTGCTAACTTGAATAAGCCCTTGGAAATGCTCACATTCGAAAACTTCTCCAATCGTAGAATTGAATATATATTCTTGACCTTCAATCGAATAGGTTAATTGTAATTTGTTGCTGTCAATCAACTCGGTGTAAATCGGTATATTCACAATACTGGAATTCAGCAATTTAAAATCATGAACGCGAAAAATAGAACCATTATATTTCTCGTTAGTTAATATTTTACCTTCCAGAAAATACCTGACTTTCAGGGGTAAACTAGATACTACATGTCGCATGAGAAGAGGAGATCGTAATAGTTCAACATCACTGGTCAACGTCTCTTCTTCTTTCAGTGGATTTTTAACATTTAATATTCTTCTAGCATTGTCTTGTTTGGTCCGTTGAATCAGCGCGCTGGATTCATAGATAGGAGGAGTATATCGAATATAGAGGAAACCAATGCTTAAACATATAATTGCAATCGCCAGAACCCACATCCAAATTTGCCTGGTTAAATAAAGAAATAATCCTATTTCGAATTCGCTGCTAAAGTTGGTTAACCTCTCGCGATATCTTTCAAAACTTTCGTTTCGTTTACTTATTTCTTCTTGAATCATTTGATTACTGAATATTGCTCAGTGTCAAGTAAATTAAAAATGCACTAGATACAAGTGAAACAATTGGAGCAACTTCTTGCAATATTCCTCTTGAAATTTCCGGCACTGGTTCAACATATACAATATCATTGGCTTGCATGATCATGTTTATGTATTGCAAGCCACTTCCAATTGTGGATAAATCTATGCGATAAATTTCCTGAACTCCATTAACTACTCGAATTAGTTTAACACGCTTTGCCCTTCCTCTTGCCGGTATCCCACCTGCTTTTGCTATGGCTTCTAAAAGCGTCGTGTTATTACGGTCTAGTTTAATTACCTGGGCATCAGCACCATTTCCACGAAAAATAAATACGCGCTGGTTGCCGATTTGAATTTGAACATACGGATTTACGTAATACTTAGAATAAGCCTTTTCAAGATTCATTTCTGCTTCAAGTTTAGTGAGTCCTGCAATTTTAAATTCACCCAAAATAGGGAGTCTGGCTATACTGTCTGTTCTTACTAAGTAGTTGATAAAGCCACCGCCAAGAGATACGTTCCTATTGGCTGGGCCATTTCCGTCTGCACTTGTTCCAGCAGCCAAATCAATTACTTTGAATCCGTCATTGGCATAAAGCCTAAAGCTTATGAGGTCATTAGGGGCTATTTCATAATCGGTTTTGGGTACCAGAGGAATAGAGTCAAATACAAAATCTCTCGGTGTTTTGAGCATGAAATTACTGTTGATGCCGCAGCTAGAAAATAGAGAACACAGCACTATTCCTAAAAAAAGAAGTTTAATTATTCGCATGTTAAAAGTACTTTGAAATACAAAGTTAATTAAATTTAGTTGTGATTCGATTCTTTAAGCAAATTGTAGTAAATATTCTCCATTTGACTACAGAATGTTTTGTAATGAAATTTCTTAAAAACAAACTGCTCACCATATTTACCCATATTTAGTCTAAGCTCTTCGTTTTCTACAAGTTCTGTTAAATTTTTAGTGAAATTTGAAAGGTCATTCGGTTCTACTAAAGTGCCGGATTTTCCGTTCACAATAATATCTTTAACTCCGCCTACATTAGTTGAAATTACTGGAAGACCACTTGCCTGAGCTTCAACAAGACTAACGGGAGTTCCTTCATTTAAGGAAGTGAGGCACATTATGTCTAGGGCCGCATTTGCACAATCAATTGACTTTATCCAGGAAGTAAATAGTAGGTCTGAATTCGAATTCAGGTCATCTTTCGTAGAAATGGATAAACCTAACCTTTTTGCCTCATTAATTGCAAACTCCATTTGATCGCCATCCCCGATTATGACGCCCTTGATTTTTCTGTTGGTAGCCAGTTTTGTTTCCTTAAATGTTTTTAAAAAGAAACTATGATCTTTTATTGGAACAACTCTGCCTACAATACCAATTGCAATTGTATTTTCAGGAATTCCCCATTCCTGTCTGAATAGCTTTCTCTTAGCAACTTTGTCTTTCTTAAAATAATCCAAACCAATCCCATTAGGAACTATGGATGTCTTTTCTTTAGCGCATATTTTATGAATTCCGCAAATTTCGTGATTTTGTTGCTCGCTTAATGTGATAATTTGTGAAGTTTTTTTTGCAAGATATCGTTCAAGAAAAATGAAAAACTTTGTTTTTAAAAAGCCGAAGTAAGAATGAAATACATGTCCGTGAAAGGTATGCACAATAACAGGGACATTCATTTTGTGTGCCGCGAGACGACCAATAGCCCCAGCTTTAGCAGCATGAGTGTGAACAATATCTGGTTTGAATTCTTTTATTATGTTTTTAATCTCTTTGTATGCAGCACGATCATATTTGAAGCTTATTTTACGCCTCATGCTTTCTAAAATGGTGTATTCTATTCCCATTTCCGTTAAAATAAATTCACTGCTTTCTTCGAAATCATCTTTTTGTCCTCCAATCATTCTGATTTCAAAATCATCACTTAGATATTTTGTCAAGTATGCCGTTGAATAGGCGGGGCCACCTAGATTAAAACGATTTATTATACGTAAGATTTTTGGCAATTATTTCTGTTAGAGGAGCAAATTTATCAATCTTATAAAAACAAGACCAAAAGAGTCTCAAATATATTCGTTAAAAGTTAAAATTAACGATTGAAATACCAAATTTGAAATTGTAAAAGTGCCCAGATTGTATCTCTGTTTGTTGATAGGCCACTAGCAAACAAGTTATTTATCTCATCAAACGAAAAAATACCTTGATCTTGAATTAAATTTTTGTTTAACACATATTTTTGGAGCTTAGTTTTCAGCGGGCCTTGAAACCAGGAAACTAGCGGTACCTCGAACCCATGTTTTTTTCGAGACAATATATTGCTTGGAATTTCCTGCTTAAAGGCTTCTTTCAGTAATCGCTTTTTGCCCTTGTTATTTATTTTAAAGTTAGAATCGAGAGAAAAGACAAAATCGACTAAATGGTGGTCTAAAAATGGTGTTCTAACTTCTAAGCCGTGTGACATGCTCATTCGATCTACTTTATGTAGCATATCGTTTTGCAAAACAAGATTGAAATCATTTAATAAAATATCATTGAAATCTTCTATGTTATGAATCAATTCATTCAACGGAATTTCCCTAAAATTTTGAAGTAATTTTTCAGCTTGTTCGATAGATGTGAATTTTGCCCATAAACCATACCGGTCTGTAAGATTTAATCTTAACCCTTGTTGATATTTTTGAGCTTTTCGAATGAAGTTGGCCGTTGCTGTTTCGCGACTCCCATTAAAAAGACTATGAATAGGTGAAGTTATTTTTATCAACGAATTAGAAAAGCTTGTACCCATGCTTTTGAATAGTGCTTCGTGTTTATTGTATCCTGAAAATAGTTCATCTGCTCCATCACCCGACAAGGCAACTGTAACATGTTCTTGCGTGAATTTAGCTAGTGCATTTACCGCAATAGCTGAAGAATCTGCAAATGGTTCATCCATATTCTGTTCTACCGATGTAAGTGAATCTAGAAGATCATCATCTGAAATCTCAATCTCATAATGCTTGGTGCCGATGTGTTTTGCAACTTGCTTTGCATAGCTTGATTCGTCAAAAAAAGGATGGTTTTTGAAACCGATTGAAAATGTGTCTGTCGGTTTTACTTGATTGGCACACCAAGCAATTATTGAAGAATCAACTCCACCACTTAGAAAACAACCCAAGGGTACATCAGAAATCAGTCTTTTTTGTACGGAATTAAAAGTTAATTCTTTCACTGTTCGTGCAGCGTTTTGAAAATTGAGATTGGCACTTGATTGCCTTGTCTTTATTTCGTAGTAAAATTCAAAAATTAAAGTTCGGGTGTTCGTAATGGTTAACATTTGCCCCGGAAGTATCTTGGAAACATTTTTATAGATACTTCTTGGAGCCGGTATATAAGAGTATTGGAGGTAGGTTCCTAAAGTTTCAAAATCTAATTCTTTAGAAACAGGAAAGGACATCACGGCTTTCATTTCTGAACCAAACGAAATGAAGTCATCATGAATACCGATTAATAAAGGTTTGATTCCATATCTATCTCTAGCCAAGAAAAATTCATTTTGCTTTTTATTGTAAATACAAAATGTGAAAAATCCATTTAATTTTAATAATACATCCTTACCGTAAAAAGCAAAAGCTTCCAAAAGTGTTTCAGTATCAGAATTTGTTTTGAATGCTACACCATTGGCTTGGAGCTCTGACCTTATCGATAGGTGGTTATAGATTTCCCCATTAAAAACGATAATTAAATTACCATCGCTGGACTGCATGGGTTGATTAGCATCGGGACTTGGGTCTATCACACTTAATCTAGTATGACCTAATGCCCAAGAATTTCCAATTGTTGTTTCAGAATTATTGGGTCCCCGATGTTTTAAAGAATTAGTAGCCAAAGAGATCCTATTTAGGATTTCTTCAGAAAGGACGTGCTTACCAATAATTCCTGTGATTCCACACATTGGGATGAATTTTGCTTAAAGATAAATGTAACAAGTCTTATGCAAACAAAATATGATTAGTTTTAACTATATGAGATTGATATTTGGATTCTTTATCCTTAGCGTATTGCCAAGCTATGGTCAAGTGCGTCAGAAATATGACAATTCAATTCAGAATTTAGCGGAAAAGATGATGGCTGATCCTGTCTTTAGAAACGCATCCATCAGCTTTTATGTTCTTGATATGGAATCTAATGAAGTCATAGCAGATCTGGATGGTGCTAGATCAATGGTTCCTGCTTCAACTATGAAATTGGTAACTACAGCAACAGCATTGGAAGAGTTGGGCTCCTATTATAAGTTTAAGACTTATTTGGAGTATGACGGCACGATAGATTCTGCATCTAAGACTTTGAATGGAAACATATATATAAAAGGTGGGGGGGACCCTTCTCTGGGATCTAGATTTTTTTCTAAAAAATCAAACTTGTTTCAACAGGAATGGTTCGATGCAATTAGGGAATTAGGTATTGATTCAATTACGGGAGCTGTAATTGGCGATGCAACCTGGTTTAAAGACGATATGATTCCGACAACATGGATTTGGGGGGATATGGGTAATTATTACGGTGTTGGTCCTAGTGGCTTGTCTATCTATGATAATACCTTTTTTCTTGATTTTACCTCGGGCCCTAATAATGGAGACCTAACAGAGGTGTCGTGCGTTAGGCCTTATATACCGGAGCTGAATGTTGACAATAGAGTCGTTTCGGCTAATATTAGAAATGACCAAGCTTATATATTCGGAGCTCCTTTTGATAAAAACCGAATAATTCAAGGTCGAATTCCAAAGAATAAAGAAAATTTTGAGGTGAAAGGTGCTATGCCAGATCCAGCTTATCAAGCTGCATGGGAGTTAAGCTGGTTGTTAATTGACTCTGGTTTTGTTATCAATAGTGCACCAACTACGGTTAGAAGATTGCGTGGAAAAGGTCAAAACATTAAAGCAAGTCGAACTAGATTTCACGAACACAGGTCACCAAGTTTGGCGCAGATTATTTATTGGACCAATACGTTAAGTATCAATTTATATGCAGAGCACTTGCTGCGAGCACTAGCCAAAAGAAAATATAAAGATGGTAGTAACTTTAGCGGAACAATTGCAATAAGTAAGTATTGGGAAGCTAAAGGATTAAACACGGTTGGATTGCACGTAAATGACGGTAGTGGACTTTCAAGGTATAATGCTATTTCGGCCGAGCACCTTACCGGAATATTAGCTAGCATGGATTCAAGTAAATATTCGAAATCATTTAAGTCTTCGTTGCCAATTGCCGGAAGAACAGGCACTCTTAAAAATATGTGTAAAGGAACTTTAGCAGAAGGAAATCTTCGGGCAAAAAGTGGAACAATGAGTAGAGTGAAGAGCTATGCTGGTTATGTAACATCCAAAAGTAAACGTCGATTAGCTTTTTCAGTGCTAATAAATAATCATTCCTGCAGTGCTCTCGTGCTTAAGAAAAAACTCGAAAAGTTGATGGTAACAATGGCTAACTATTCGGAATAATTGTCCTTCGGTTTAATACACTTTCATTTTTACATGTGAATGACTTCATCGTAAGCAGCCGCCGCAGCCTCCATGATTGCTTCACTCATAGTTGGATGTGGATGTACTGTTTTTACTAATTCCATTCCCGTCGTTTCCAATTTGCGCACAGCGACAATTTCTGCAATCATTTCTGTTACGTTTGCACCAATCATGTGCCCCCCTAATAGCTCTCCATATTTGGCATCAAAAATTAGCTTTACAAAGCCATCTTTATGGCCAGCAGCGGATGCTTTGCCAGAAGCTGAAAATGGAAATTTCCCAATTTTTATTTCATAACCGGCTTCTTTAGCTGCATTTTCGGTCATTCCAACAGAAGCTACTTCGGGCGAGCAATATGTACAACCAGGGATATTTCCGTAATCTAACGCAGCAGGCGCGTGTCCTGCAATTTTCTCCACGCATATAATGCCTTCTGCGGATGCAACATGAGCTAAGGCTGGACCCGGTGTAACGTCTCCAATTGCGTAATAACCAGGCATATTGGTTTGATAAAAATCATTGACAAGTATTTTTCCTTTATCTGTTACAATTCCTACATCTTCAAGCCCAATGTTTTCAATATTGGCTTCAATTCCAACTGCAGAAAGTACAATTTCTGCTTCAATTATTTCATCGCCTTTCTTTGTTTTAACTTGCGCCTTGCAAGTTTTTCCGGTTGTGTCAACGGATTCAACAGAGGCATTTGTCAAAACTTTTATCCCTTGTTTCTTAAACGAACGTTCTAATTGTTTTGAGACGTCTTTATCTTCAACGGGCACAATGTTTGGAAGGTATTCAACAACGGTAACTTCCACACCCATTGCATTATAAAAGTAAGCAAACTCTACTCCAATAGCTCCAGAACCTACAACAAGCATGGATTTAGGTAACTTGGGGAGTACCAAGGCATCTCTGTATCCAATTATTTTTTTACCATCCTGAGGTAAGTTTGGTAATTGCCTTGATCTGGCGCCTGTAGCAACAATGATATTCGTTGCTGATATCTCCGAAACTTTTCCTTTTTCATCGGTAACGTCAACTTTTTTGCCAGGTTTAATTTTCCCTGTACCCATAATGACGTCAATCTTATTTTTTTTCATCAAGAATTGCACTCCACCACTCATCCCGTTCGCAACTTCTCGACTTCTTTTGACAACTGCATTAAAATCTGCAGAGGCCTCCTTGACTTGGATGCCATAATCACTAGCATGATTGATGTAGTCAAAAACATTAGCGCTTTTTAATAGTGCTTTCGTAGGTATGCATCCCCAATTTAAACAGATTCCACCTAATGATTCTTTTTCTATAACGGCTGTTTTTAAGCCTAACTGAGAAGCGCGTATAGCGGTAACATATCCACCTGGTCCACTTCCAACTACTATCAAATCGTAATTCATAATTATCCTTATTTAATTGTGGCGAATTTAATAAAACTTTGAATAGAAATAGGTTAAAAATAGCTAAGTTTAACGCCTAATTGACACATTATGAAATACACTTTTTCAATGTCGAATCCAAGTTCCCATTTTCTTGAGATTGAATTGGAAATTGTTGAAGTAGATAATAATAAACTTCAAGTACAGCTACCCGCCTGGAGACCAGGCAGGTATGAATTAGCAAATTTTTCAAAGAACATTCAAAAAATGGAGATTAAAGACCAGGATAATCGACCGTTATCTTTCTTTAAGGTTTCGAAAGATTTATGGGAAATTGATACTTCTTCAGCACGAGAAATAAAAATAAAGTACAATTATTATGCAGCAGAATTAAATGCTGGTTCTACGTGGTTGGATGAACACCAGTTGTACGTTAACCCTGTAAATTGTTGCCTTTATCTGCCAGATAGAATGGAAGAGCAGTGTGAAGTTGTAGTGGATGTGCCTTATCCTTACGAAGTTGCTACTGGGCTTACTGAGACCGGAAAGTTTTCGTTTATTGCTTCTGATTTTCATGAGTTAGCGGATTCTCCATTTATCGCAAGTCCAACATTGCAGCACGAATATTACGAGGTTGGAAAAACTAAATTTCATATTTGGTTTCAAGGTGAAATTAAACCGAATTGGTCTAAAATTCAGTTAGATTTTGAACGGTTTACCGAGAAACAAATTGCTGCCTTCGGACAGTTTCCATCTGCTGAATTTCATTTTTTATTTCAGATTACATCATATCCCAGCTATCATGGAGTAGAACACAGTACTTCCACCGTATGTCAATTAGGGCCGAGCTATGATATAATGGGAGCTAAGTACATTGATTTTTTAGGGGTGGCTAGTCATGAACTCTATCACGCTTGGAATGTAAAAGCGATTCGTCCAAAAGAATTGTTTCCTTATGATTATTCGAAAGAAAATTATTCAAAACTAGGTTATGTATATGAAGGAGTGACCACGTACATGGGTGATAAATTTCTGTTTTCTGCAAATGTTATAGATCAACAGCAATATTTTAAGGAGTTGGAAAACTACTTAAATCGCCATTACCATAATGGTGGGCGATTTAACTTGTCTGTTTCAGATAGTTCTTTTGATACTTGGCTAGATGGTTATGTTGTTGGTGTTCCGCATAGAAAAACGTCTATTTATGCAGAAGGATGTCTCTTTTCTTTTATTCTTGACGTTGCATTAACAGTGGCTGAGGCATCTAGCGGTGGATTAGATGAAGTAATGCGGAGACTTTATGTTGATCTTGCACAAAATAACCTGGGTTACGCTAGAGAAGATTATGAGCGTATTTCAAATAGTGTAGCAGGATGCGAACTTAATTATTTGTTTGAAGAGCTGATAGATCAACCAGTGGAATACACAAAGCATCTTAATTGGGCGTTAGAAATGATAGGATTAGAACTAATTTTTAAAGATGACCAAGCCTGGACGAAGAAACTGGGATTAAAAGGAACTTACCGGAATGAATCTTTCGTTGTAAGTGATGTTGGGTATGGCTCGGACGCAGCAAATTTCAACTTGAATAGGGGAGACATTATTAAATCTGTTAATGGATTTAACGTGCAAGGAGACTTGGATAAATGGTTGGGGTATTTTGGAGAAGAAAAACAAGAATTAGGTATCGTTCGTAATAAGAAGCATGGTGTAATATTGATACAACCAACCTTTAAAAATGGCTTTAGAAATTGCAATATTCAACAGGTTCAAGATGCTTCTCAGCAACAGCAGACGAATTATAATAAATGGCTCAACAAATGAGTAAAACGAGGGATAGTAAGGCAAAACCTATTTCAAAACCGATTATAATCTTAGCTGTCCTAAGTGTGCTGGGATTTATGTTTAGTGCGGTGTCTGACTTGAGTTATTTTACGGGAATTGAAGCTTTTATTAATGATGCTTTTGAAGAAGGTAATCCAGCGAAAGAGGTTTATGCTAAAAATATTCAATTATGGCAGGATAACGGAGTGGATACATCAATTGGTGGATTAAGTCAGATTAAACAGTTGTTTTTAATTATTGGCATTCTGAATATTCCTGTTCTATTGGGCGTTGCTTTAATGTTTTTTAGAGTGCGTATAGGGTTTGAACTTTATGCAATAAGCCAGGCGGCATACATCGTTGTTCCCTTTTATTTTTTTGGCTTCGGATTTTATTCAAATTTTCGAGTTCTTGGAATTGGAGATCTTTTCATCATGATCTTATTCATTCTTATGTGGGGAATACAAAGAAAAAATTTGGGCAGTAAAGATTCGGCTAATTCATAGATGTTTGACGATCCAAAAATACAGTGGTTTAAACGAATAATCTTTGGTAAGAATACACCAAATAAAGTGCTTAAATGGACGTGCCTTGTACTTTTTTTTTGGAGCATATGCCTCTTGATACTTATGTCAGGTTTAGGCCTCTTTGCCTTATTGTCTCCAGAAGATTCTGCCCGATTTGAAGAGTATTCCAACTTCCGTAAGCAGGGAATATGGTTTTTCTTCCCATATGCAGGGTGGCATTTGATTAGTTTAATAGCGATTGCGCTAATTTATAGACTGAAGAAAATGGGTTTAATTATTTACGCTCTTGCCTCGGCAGGATGTACTGTTCATCCTTGGTTTATGGGGTCAGATTTCCCAACGATTTCTCTAATTTTCAGCCTAGTTTGCGTTGTGCTTTTCACTGTGCATATAGGAAGTATGCATTCAAAAAAAGAACTCAGCCCTGTTCCCGCAAAGCATCCTGAACCTACGGAAGAGCAGCTATAGCTGTTATTTCTACATTGACATTCTTTGGTAAAACACTCACTTCGACACATTCTCTGGCTGGTGCATTATTTGTGAAATAAGCACCATATACAGCATTGATTTTATTAAAGTTACCCATATCGGAAATGAAAATAGAACATTTAACTACACTATTTAATGAACAGCCCGCCTCTAATAAAATTGCATTAATATTTTCCATAACCTGCTTTGTCTCCGCTTCAATTGAAGAGGTTACGAGTTCATCAGTTTCAGGATTCAATGCAATCTGGCCACTCAAGTAAAGCATACCATTGCATGCCACGGCTTGACTGTACGGTCCAATCGGGCTAGGCGCATTTCGCGTTTCAATTATTGTTTTTTTCATTTAGAAAGGAACTTTTGCGAATTAAGATTGGCTTAATGGCTGTGCCCATGTGGTCCATGCGCATGACCGTGCTCAATTTCGTTCTCCTCGGCAGATCTAACTTCTACTACCTCAATTTCAAAATGGAGCGTCTCGCCAGCAAGTGGATGATTTAAATCTAAAGTAACGTCTTCTTCTTCTATTTTTGTTACAATAGCAACAGCAGGACCTTGATTCGTTTCTACTTGCACCTGCATGCCTTCCTGAACTTGTTCATTTTCATCTTCAGATCTGAAACCACTCAAGGGGACAATTTGAACCATAGTATCTTGGTACTCCCCATAGCCGTGCTCAGGGGAAATGACTGTGGCAAAAGTATCACCTTTAGATTTACCTAATAATTCTTCTTCTAGACCTGGAATGATATTGCCATGGCCTTGCAAAATTGAAAGAGGTCCTCTTTCTTCTGTCGATTGATCAATAATGTCACCGTTATCGTTCTTAAGAACATAGTGCATTGTTACTACTGTGTCTTGTGAAATTTCCATTCGGCAAAAGTAATAAAATCGGGCAATGATTTGCTCGATTATAAATTTTCTCCAAATGCATTATCGTACCAAGCTCTTTTTCGTTGAATTCTTAAGTCTTTAAGAATAGATGCTTTGACATTTATAGTAAGTGTATAGCTTTTTCTAGATCCGAATGGAATCCAATTAAATTGCCCTTCCCAACAGTGCATATCTCGGTAAATGGATACGGTTGTATAGTTGAAATCCTTTGATTTAAAATCAAAACCAGTATTAACACCAATTCTCCATTTTTTAGTTAGTCCAACGTCTCCATTTACACGAATTGTTTGAGATAAAGTAATCGTGTCGTTAGATGTGTTGATATTAGACCTGTTGGAAGTTAGATTGTAAGAGAGGTTCAGTTGCCAAGGAATTGTAAAATCAACATAGGCTTCAGAAATGGAAGCTAATTGGTCCTGTTGATCTTGGCTTACATTTTCCAAGTTTTTGTTGCCTGATGACTTTTTGCTTTTTAGTGTATAGCTTAATGCAAGATTTGTAGACGTAATCGTTCCAATTTTCTGTTCTGTGTTCCATCTGAATTCATCAAATCTTGCTCCGTCATTATAACTGTATGGATCTAGGGTTGCTCTAAAATTCAGGTTTAAAGATTTAAAGATTCTGGTTCTGCCGGCAATACTGATATTGGCTAATTCGAAAGATTCTCGCATTAAATCATAAGATGTGCTTATGGTAGCATTTTCTATAATTTTCACTTTTTTCTTGGTGCGATCTTTAATTTCATTGGTGTCGTTTTGTGCCCAAAATTTCATGTCTAGACTATTAATTAACGCAAGTGAAACAACTCCACTTTCTGAATTGCTTGGCTTGCCATAAATACCGAGGTCAAAAGGAGAATATGAACCAAATTCGCCATTGGTCCCAAATTCAATATCGGTGCTAAAGTTTGGTGTGTAAGTAAAATTAATGGTAGGCGTTAATACGTGTCTAATTTCCGATTCCCTTTTTCCTCTTAAAAAACGAGAAAAGCCATACATACCATAAATCTTAGTGTTTAAGCTGGCGCTGAAGCTTGCTTCATGCGCCCCTCGAGGTTTTGAAATAGTTTCTGTTGTAATAGTAGTATCTGATGGGTCAAACGATTTATTTAAATATTGCAGATAATACCTGCCAGTATACCGAGCTGCAGGATTAAAGTTGAAAGGACCAAGTTTTACGGAGGTATTCAAATTAGCGTTATGCCTCATTCCGTTGTTCATTTTTTTCGCAAGATTATCAATGTTGTCTAACGCAAAATTCTTTGCGGAATCGCTAATGTCATTTTTGATATTTATACTTTGACTTAGGCCCGTATTCTGCGTCAGGTTTCGAATAAATTTACTCTTTGATTTACCGAATTTTTTTAAAGGGTAAATTCTACTTTGATTTATGTTCGCCTCTGGCAAAGTAAGGTTAACAATTTCAGTCAGGGTGTTTTGTGTGTGCCTCATGTTAATACTCATGGATAAAGGCGAATTTGAAAACGTCTTATTCCACCTTACATTGGAATTAAACGTGTTCGAAAGGTAGTCTGTGCTGGAACTATTGAAATTGTTAGAAAAATTATTAATGGAACCGAGGTTGACATTCGCATTGAATCGAGAGCCTGGATTGGCTTTTGGGTCTTGGCCATGTGACCATCGAATGAAAAACTCTGAGGAGGTAGAGAAATCCGGAAATTCGGATTCCGAGATGCGCAACTTAGTGTATTGGAAATTAAAATTACCGTTGTATTTATATCGTTTTTTATAATTAGAGATATTTTTAACTCCCCAACTTCCTCTTGAGTATATATCTCCTAAAACTTGAGTGTTGAATTTATCTCCGAAGTGGTGATAATATCCAAATCCTTGCAGGAAGTATCCTAAGGTAGGAGAGTTTCCATAAGTAGGTATCACAATTCCGTTCGTCCCCCCTTTTTTGTTAGGGAAATAGCCAAAAGGAAGTCCTAATGGTGTCGGTATGTCTGCAATCCAAAGGTTCAGTGGACCTGAAATAATTTTATCATCAGGTATAACGACCGCTTTGCTAAGTTTAAAGTAAAAATGGGGCTCTTCTAGATCGCAGGTGGTGTATTTGCCTTTAGAAACATGAACATGATCATTGGCTTGTTTTTTAACAATGGCAGAGGTCAGATATCCTTCTGCTTGTTCTGTTCTAACGTTATAAATAATTCCTTTTTTTGTATCGAAGTTATACCTGATGCTATCCATGGTGAATTCATCGCCATTTTCCTGAAATACAGGCTTTCCAATTACTTCACCTAGGCTGTCAACACTAAATTTAGCAAGGGCAATTTTTGTGCTGAAATCGAATTCAATATAACTTGCATCTAGCTCGATGTCATCATAGATTACATGAGCGTTACCGTACAAATACACCTTCTGTAATGGGATATTAAATCGCATCGAATCCGTTGCGTTATAAACAACGGGAACCTTAAAATTGACGTTTACCGTGTCAACACTCATCTGATCTTGAATTGTGTCTTGTGAAAAGGGATAATTGCTTATTAACAGTGCCGCAAGGATAAGTACAATCCTATGGGTGTGTCTTTTAACTATATCACTGTTATTTTTGTTGGTACACTTTGTGCATATAAGGTTTATAACCTTAGCATTAGAAGATATGAGACGAATAACAGTCAATAGTGCATTAATCTTGTATGCGAAGAAACGTATTTTTTCCGTTTTTCTTGCGCTTATTTTTGTTTCAGGGACTCTTGTGGCCCAAGATAAACTTGGAATATCGACAGTTGTAATTGATGCTGGTCATGGTGGAAAAGATCCGGGAGCCATAGGTGTTACAAAAGTTTACGAGAAGGATGTTGCCTTGTCTGTGGCATTAAAACTAGGTGATTTGATAAAAAGGAATTATCCAAAAACAAAGGTAGTCTACACGCGTTCAACCGATGTTTTCATTGGCCTTGCTGAACGAGCGAAGAAAGCAAATAGTATTAGCGCGGATCTTTTCATATCAATACATGCGAATGCTGCAGTAAATAAAAAAGCAGCGGGCGCTGAAGTTTGGGTATTGGGACTACATAAATCTGAAGCGGCATTAGAAATTGCTAAAAAAGAAAACTCGTCCATACTAATGGAAGACGATCATGGATCAAAATATCAAGATTTTGACCCAAAAGATCCGGATGCGTACATAGGTTTAGCGATGAGGCAGAATGCATATCTTGATCAAAGTCTGAATTTGGCCAATGCAGTTCAACGCAGGTTTGTAAATGATGCCAATAGGACGGATCGGGGAGTCAAACAGGCTGGTTTTATGGTTTTATATCGGACAACAATGCCGTCAATTTTAATTGAATTAGGTTTTTTGTCGCATGCTTCAGAAGAAAAATATTTATCCAGTGCAATCGGACAAACAAAATTATCTGAGAGTATTTTTAAAGGATTTTCTGAGTACAAAAACATGATTGATGGAGTAAATAATTCGATAAAGAACACATCTCCAAATGAAAAAATACCTGAATCAAACAAACCCAGCTTGGAAAAACCAAAAACAGTTTCAACTGTTAATCAGAAGGATAGGGTAGTTTTTAAAGTTCAAATTTCGGCATCTTCGGTTTCAATTAATACGACTCCTGAAAATTTTAAGGGAGTAAAGGAGGTTGAGCAATTTGAGCAAAAAGGAATTTATAAATACACTGTAGGAAACTTTTTTACCTTTGAACAAGCAAAAACGAAACAAACAAGTGTAAGAAAATTAGGTTTTGATTCGGCCTTTATCATTGCTTTTTACAATGGGCAGAAGATAGCTGTTGCCGAAGGAGTTAAGCTACTTAAAGAAAGTTTAGAGTGAAACGAGAATTTATAATTGGAACAATAGCTATTACTGCGATAGGGGCATTAATTTTTGGTCTTTTTTATTTGAAGGGTGAAAATATTTTGTCGAATAACAGGGTTTTTCATACCACTTACCAGAGTGTGGACGGATTGGTGAACGCAAGTCCTGTTAAAATAAGTGGTTATCAAGTCGGAGTCGTCACAAACATGAAAATGAATCCTGAAGACCCCAGTCTCATTGATGTTTCTTTTATAATTGACGACAGTTCTATTGATTTGCCTGCTAATTCAGTGGCCATTTTAGCTTCTGATATTCTGGGCAATAAATCATTGGATCTCAGGTTGGGAGCGGACACTAGAATGTTAAAAAATGGCGATTTCGTGCTGGCTCAGGCACAAACTGATTTAAAAGGCATGGTTGATGAACAACTTCTTCCATTAAAGCTAAAAACAGAGGAACTAATTGCTACCATTGACTCCACTGTTACCACGATAAAAACCATTATTGGAGAAAATACAGGGAACTTGAATGAAAGCTTCATTGGTTTGAGAAATGCGATTGGTTCGTTTGAATCTATGTCAAATCGACTGGATACATTAATTGCAAAACAATCTTCAAGAGTATCCATTATTTTTGGGAATGTTCAAAGTATTACAGAGAACTTAAAGAAGAGTAATGAAGCAATAACCAATGTCATTGCTAACGCTCAAATAATAACAGACAGCTTAGCTGTTGTTGATTTTGTTGGAACGGTAGAAGGTGCTAAAGAAGCAATATCACAAGTTAATATTGTATTGGATGCGATCAATAATGGAGATGGAACATTGAGTCAATTAATAAATGATAGCACCATGTATAACCATGTTAATTTGATGCTGACCCAGGCGACAACCCTGGTTGAAAATATTCAAGATCATCCCAATAGGTATTTGCAGTTTGCTGTATTCGGAAGCAAAGACAAAGGACTCAAGCTAGACTCGAGAAATGAAAGAGCTTTGAGACAATTTGTTAAAAAGGATTCTTTAATGGATAAATGGAAATAAAATATGAGTGTAAGTGGAATCAGCTTTATTGTTTTATCGGTGGCTGCCTTGAGCTTATTTGTTTATAATTCTTTTAGGATAAGAAACAACATTAACCTGGGAATAGATGTAGATCGTTCAGATAGCTTCAACTCAAGAATTAAAACAACTGTATTGGTTGCTCTCGGACAAAAGAAGATGTTCAAAAGGCCAATTCCAGCATTATTACATTTATTTATATACGTGGCCTTTGTAATTACCCAGATTGAATTGATAGAAATATTTGTTGATGGAATTACAGGTTCACACAGAGCATTTCGTGTAAGTTTGGGAGGTCTCTACACCTTAATAATTAACAGTATTGAAATAGTTTCCGTTTTAGCTTTTGTGGCAACCTTAATCTTTTTAATAAGAAGAAACTTGTTGAAAATACCTCGGTTTACGATGTCTGAAATGACCGGGTGGCCAAAATTAGATGGCAATCTTATTTTGTATTTCGAAATATTATTGATTTGTTTTATTTTCATGATGAATGGTGGCGATGAAATGTTGCAACTTGAAAACGGTGCGGAGTCTTACGGATTCGTTATTTCAAGTGTAGTTGGTCCATTATTATTCGGCGGTTTAACCCCCGAATCGTTGCACTTAATTGAGCAAATTGGTTGGTGGGGACACATTAGTATGGTTTTCCTGTTTCTTAATTACCTACCCATTTCAAAGCATTTCCACATATTATTGGCATTCCCCAATGTTTTTTATTCTAATTTGAGAAATAAGGGTGAATTAAATAACATGCAATCCGTTAAGAAAGAGGTGTCTATGATGTTTGATCCATCTGTAGATCCTTATGCCACGCCAGCTGAATCTACGAGTACAGGAGAGCCTCCGGCTCGTTTTGGCGCTAAAGATGTTGTCGACCTAACATGGGTAAATCTATTGAATTCATATACTTGTACGGAATGTGGTCGCTGTAGTTCTTCCTGTCCAGCCAATCAAACAGGAAAAAAATTATCTCCTCGAAAAATCATGATGGACACGCGGGATAGATTGGAAGAAGTGGGACGGAATTACCGCAAGCACGGGGTGGGTCATGATGATGGTAAGTCTTTATTAGGTGATTACATTACTGAGGAAGAGGTTTGGGCTTGTACTTCTTGTAATGCGTGTGTTGAAGAATGTCCTGTAAATATTGATCCTTTGTCTATTATTATTGATTTAAGAAGGTATTTGGTCATGGAGGAATCCAAATCACCAAGTGAATTAACAACCATGTTTACGAATATTGAAAATAATGGAGCTCCATGGCAGTTCTCGCCAATGGATCGATTCAATTGGGCGGCTGAAGATTAAACGAAAGTGCTATGTCAGAAAGAATAAATGTACCAACGATGCAGGAGCTAATGGCTAAAGGCGAATCACCTGATGTATTGTTTTGGGTGGGATGTGCTGGAAGTTTTGATGATCGAGCAAAAAAAATCACAAAAGCTGTAGTGAAAATACTACATAATTGTGGAGTTAAATACGCTGTGCTTGGAACGGAAGAGGCTTGTACTGGCGATCCTGCAAAACGAGCAGGAAACGAGTTTCTTTTTCAAATGCAGGCTTTCCAAAATATTCAGATTTTGAATGGATATGAGGTTAAGAAAATTGTAACGGGTTGCCCACATTGTTTCAATACGATTAAGAATGAATATCCAGACTTAGGTGGCGATTATGAAGTTGTTCATCATACTCAGCTTATTCAAGATTTAATAAATTCGGGCAAACTGAAAATCAAAGAAGGCGGAGCATTTAAGGGGAAGCGAATTACGTTTCACGATCCTTGTTATCTAGGGCGAGCAAATGATGTTTATGAAGCTCCCAGGTCGGTTTTAAATCGACTAGATGCTGAATTAGTTGAAATGAAGCGTTGTAAGTCAAAAGGTTTGTGCTGTGGTGCAGGAGGAGCACAAATGTTTAAGGAAGCAGAACAAGGAAATAAGGAAGTGAATGTTGAACGAACGGAAGATGCGTTGGAAACAAAAGCTAATTTTATAGCAACGGGTTGTCCATTTTGTAACACAATGATGACTGATGGAGTAAAGAATTTCAATAAAGAAGAAGAGGTTAAAATAATGGACATTGCCGAAATGATTGCAATGGCTGCAGATTTATAATAATGGAAGTTGAGTTCAATTCTTTACCTAACCAATCGAAAGTGTGGATGTATCAAGCCGATCGGCTTTTAACTGATCAGGACAAAAAAGTTATTTATGAAATTGCTGAGGTGTTCCTGAATCAATGGGAAAGCCATAATATTCCAGTAAAAGGATCAATAGACGCGCTTAATAATTTTTTTGTCAGAATTGCTGCTTTTACTGACGAACCCAATATGTGTGGCAGAGCACAGGATGCACAAGTCAGATTAGCGAAAGAAATCGAATTAGAGTTGGGAATTGAATTAACAAATAGGCTACTTTTGGCATTTGAAATTGAGGGGGAAACGGAGATCATTCATATGAATGATTTAGCCAATGAAATTCGCCAAGGTCGAATAAATTCAGATTCAAATTTTTATAATAACCTGATTCAATCCAAGCAAGATTTTGATGCATCTTGGGTGTTGAAAGCCGGGGAATCTTGGCTCTCCAAATATTTTTAAAATACAAGTAGATACAAGTTTTCTGTGCTCTTGTCGCGGGTAGATTCTTTCAAAAAATCAAAATTTAATTTTGTGGTAGAATGGTGTTGAATCGGATAAACTTCTGGCTGCAAATTGTCAAGGTCTATTTTTTTAAACACTTCTTCTTTCACCAAGAAACTGTGGCCTTGAATTTCAGATTTAACCAATTCTCCCAAAGTTCCACTATAGTGCGTAATTGATTTTGTATAAAAATCATAACAATGAGGAGAAATATCTATAACGTGTTGATTTTCTGTTGGAATATTGCGTTCGTTGGTTATTATTGCTGCAATATATTGCCCATCGTAATGTGCTAAATTCTGATAAAAATGAACTTTCATAAAGACATTTACAAAACAAGCTGAAATGGCAGTTGTTAGGACTACTGCTAAAATACTTTTGCGTTTTAAATAGGTTGCAATGATGAGCAGAAATAAAGCTGTTATAATAAATCCATAAATAATAGTAACGTTGGTGAAAGTAACAGTGCCAATTAAAATTACTCCGACTCCCATTATGCCGATTATAATTATTTGAATAATAGCAATAAAACTGCTCTGATTCTTATGTGCTAATTGTGCTATGTAATTTCCAGAAATTATGGCAATAAATGGATAGATAATATAGATGTAATGGTCTAGTTTGAATTGAGACATAGATAACGCTATGAAGGGGAGAATTATCGCACCAACGGTATAAAATTCAGCTATTTCTTTGGTTCGAATTGCTAATTTCATTTTGTTCCAAAGGGCTAAGAATCCGAGGATGGTCCAAGGTAGAAAGGACCAAATGAATGTGCCAATAAAGAAATGGTATGAAAAAGAGGCATCTTTCCATTCACTCGCACCCGTTAATCTGCCAAAACTTTGCTCCCAAAAGTAAAAGACTATACCGCTTATACCTTGAACTCTTTTGCCGCTTGATAATGTTGTGAATTTTTCTGGTTGCGCGTCGTATTGCGTATATAAACCGTAAACCATTGGGCATATGATAATGGCCACTATAAATATTCCCAGAAGCCATTCCCAACGAAAAAAGTTTTTCCATTGTTTCCTAATAATAAAATGGGTAGAGAGTGCTAGGATTGGAACCATAAGACCAATTGGGCCTTTGCATAGCATGGCTAAGCCAATTCCAATAAAACCAAGTACAAGAAACTTTAATTTTTCTCTTTGAAGAAATTCAATAATACACCATATGGAGAAAACAATTGAACTGATTAAAATGGTATCTGTCCTTACGTCATGCGAAATAATGGAAATGGCCTCCGTGGTAGAAAAGATTATCGCACCAATATAGCCTGCTGATTTGGAGTACAGTAAACTTCCAAGTCTGAAAGTAGCGAAGATGCCTAGATAAACAAAAAGTAAGGAAGGTAATCGGTATGACCAATTTTCAATACCAAAAAGGTTGAATGATAGAGATGACAACCAAAAAAGAAGAGGAGGTTTATCTAAGTAATCATTGCCTCTATGCATTACTTCTAGGTAGTTGCCGCTCTCAGCCATTTCCATACTTATAGAAGCATATTGAGTAGCGTCTATACCCATTATCGGCAGATTGATCCCTGCAATGAATGTAATCGTGGCCATGCCCATTACAATCCAAAATGCGTATTTAAATCCTAAGTTTTCAATCATCGATATACATCGCTTAATTTTTTAGGTCTTTTCTGTTCTTCCCAACGAAAATCATCCAGGATTTTCAATTTCGGATTAATCGAATTCATCGGATACAAAGTAGCTTCAGGCTCTTCCCTAAAAGTAATTTCTTCTACTTTATTTTCTATTACTTGTAGTGTCATATTACTACAAACAGCATGATTCATTCCAACGGGTACTTTCCCTTCTTCTCCCACATAATAAACACTTTGTGCGTTTCCGGAGACTTCTAATCTTTTTAGTTTCTGATTTTCAAAAAAGGCATTCATCTGTCTTCCTTTTACTTGGTTATATCCAAATGTGTCTGCTTCAGAAATGAGAAAAGTATTTTCATCCAATAGCATGGATTCTATAGAATTAGAATTGGTTTTTATGCTTATAAAGTCTGCAAAAAGTTGATTTTCTTCTGACCATAGAATGGGCATGTAGAACATGTTTATTGTTTCTTCTTCTTGATTAAAAATGATGGAATCTGCCGCACCTTGAAAATCAGGCTTAAAAAATTTGACTTGATGAAACACATGTATATTTTGATTTCCTGTGGAGTCTTCTAATATCAAGGCGGTGTCGCCGTGAAGAAATAATGAGTCATCCTCAAAGATTTGAATCAATAAAAGGCTATCCGTTATTAGCGACTTTTTTAGTTGTTCATTATGCCATCCGTAGTTCCCATTTATAATAAAACTATTACTGGTATCGGCAATTTGCATATTATTAAAAACTTCTCCGACACCTGTTTTTCGGTCGTAAAATAAACTGTCACCTGATAGTTTTTGCCCGTCTGAAATAATATAAGAATTCTCTTGTAGAGCAGTTTGGTTAATCTTAGTATCATACCATCCATTTTCTGTATAAATAAGGTTAGAATCGGATTCGATAAAAGTAGGGCCAGAAAAATAGGCTATTTCGGATAGTGTACTGTAGGAAAGTGTGTCACTAATCATGGTATATTCGGGATTATACAATTCAACCGAGTCACGGAATTCAAGCATTTGTCCTTTTGAAAAGTAAAGCCCAATTTTACTTGTTAATACATTTGCGTTTTGTGTACTGGTTATTGTTGCGCCATTGGTATACTTCCCTAAAGAATCGTTCAGATCATACGTCATAGATGTGGTGTTAAGTTCTAAATCACGATCGGTTAGGCGAACATTACCATTCATGATTGCTTCTTTTATATTTCCACTGTAATGAAGAGAGTCACCAAACATGGCTATAGAATCTCCTTGTAGAATTTTTACGTGACCAAAAGCGTCTAAACTATTAGAGTCTAGGTACAAGTAAGTGCTATCGCAATACAGCCTTACTTCTTGATGCCTTAATTCAACATTGCCAATAAATTTTTGTGCTGTACTATTCTTTTTTTTAATTAGTTCATCCGCATTAACAATCTGAATTCGATTTGATCCATTACTAACTTGTGCATTACAGTGATTACTGAATAATGTTGTTATACACAATAGCGAGATAGCGATGACTACGTCGATTGAAAAAAATGTTTTTGGCAGTGCCACAGAACAATAATACGAAGACTTCAAAAGAAATATTGTATTAATTCAAAACCTTGTCTCTAATAATGGTTTGTTTTCGGTTAGGCCCGACTGAAACAATGGTTATTGGTGTTTCTAATTCATGTTCTAAAAACTCAATATAATTATTCAAGTTGGCTGGAATTTCAGCAACATCAGTCAATCCGGTAAGATCAATCCCTTTCCACCCTGGAATTTCTTTGTACACAGGCATTAAACTCTCGTCTTCAATGTCATAGGGCAAATAATCAATGGTTTCTCCTTGATAAGTGTAGTGTGTGCAAACTTTTATGGTGTCAAAAATACTTAATACATCTGCTTTCATCATAGACAGCTTGGTTACTCCATTAATCATGATGGCATATTTTAAGGCTGGTAGATCAATCCATCCACAGCGTCTCGGTCTTCCTGTTGTCGCACCAAATTCTTGACCTTCTTGTCTCATTTCTTCACCAGTATCGTCGTGGAGTTCAGTAGGAAATGGACCGCTTCCAACTCGGGTGCAATAGGCTTTAAAAATTCCTATTACATCGTTGATGCGATTCGGAGCTATTCCGAGCCCTGTGCACGTTCCGGCGGTGATAGTATTTGATGAGGTTACAAAGGGGTAAGAACCGAAATCAATGTCAAGCATGGTGCCTTGAGCTCCTTCGGCAAGTACTTTTTTTCCGGCTTTAATGGCATTATTTATATAATGCTCACTATCAACTGCCGGTATTTCTTTTAAGGATTCTATGGCGTCGAACCAATCTTTTTCATACTGATCTAAGTCGTATTCAAAATCAAATCGGGTAAGCATGCTTTTATGTTTTTCAACAAGAGCATTATATCGATCTTGAAAATTGGCGGTGTACAAGTCACCAATTCTTAAACCATTTCGTCCTGTTTTATCCATATAAGTTGGACCAATCCCCTTCAAGGTAGAACCAATTTTTTTCTTACCCTTAGCTTGTTCTGACGCCGCATCTAAAATGCGGTGTGTAGGTAGAATGAGATGTGCTTTTTTTGATATCAGTAATAAACGACTTACATCTATTCCAAATCCCTTTAGGCTATCT
>Ga0315331_10000320_pt1 | contig 31936 bp, 24 predicted proteins | sample M160m34915metaG_FD_203456 | JGI IMG/M metagenome (GOLD analysis project Ga0315331, IMG submission 203456) | Ammonia-oxidizing marine archaeal communities from Monterey Bay, California, United States - M1 60m 34915 | ecosystem: Environmental > Aquatic > Marine > Intertidal zone | place: USA...
TGCGCAACAACGCCGCCGGGATACACACCACAGGAGATCGGCCCCCGGCGTGGTCGATCAGCTGCTGCGTCCAATCACGCACCGTTGGGACCCCCTCAGGCTCCGCCCCGATGTTGACCATGGCACCGCGTGCAGCCGAGCTCTCCGCGGCAGCGATGCACGCATCCGCGACGTCCCACGAGCTGGCGCCCTGCACGCGGTTGCGACCCGACCCCAGCAAGAACACGGGCTTCCCGGTGCGCACCCACTCGAAGAGGATCGTGAACACGCCTGTCATCCGCGGGCCAAACAACGTCATCGGCCGCAAGGCCGTCACGTCGAGCCCGCGCTCCAGCGCTGCCGCGCAGAGGTTCTCCGCCTCGATCTTCGACTCGCCGTAGGAACCGAGCGGCGCCTGCACGTGATCCTCACCCACCGGCACCGTCTGGGGAACGCCATAGATCCCTGAGCTGGAGACGTGGACCACCTTGGGGACACCGTGACGCTCCGCCGCGCCCAAGACGTTGGCGACGGCGGCCAGGTTCGATTGGTAGATGCGCTCCTCACTCCACTGGAACTGGGGTTTCATCCGTTGGGCCGCGGCGAGGTGGTAGATGACGTCGACGCCGGCCGCCGCCTCATCGAGCGCGCCCGGCTCGGAGATGTCACACAACGTCAGCGGGTGCGTCTCTCGGTGGCCCGCCCCCTCCGGCTCGGCGATGTCCGCCAGCTGGAGCGCGTCACCACGGTCCTCGAGGCGTTCGACCAGGCAGTGCCCCAGCAGGCCCGAGCTGCCAGTTACCAGACATTTCATTGCGGTCTCCAGTCCGAGAGGAGTGCGGAGCGTATCGAAAACATCAACGCACGCGGTAGATCTGCACGCGCGGCCCCGGCAAGGTGACCCCACCAAACCCAGCGATCGGCAGGTAGAAAGCGTCGTTCGCCTCGAACACCGCGACGCCCTCCCCGCCTACGCGCGGATCGAAATCCACCAGCAGCTCGAGTCGAGACGCTCTGCCCGTAGCGAACCCCGACGGAACCGAGGACCAGAAGAGCTCGTGATCATGCGTCACCACGAAATCGACCCCGCTGCGCTCGACCGGCGCACCAGAGCGCAGCGGGACGCGGCGAACCCCGGCAGGGAGCCGCGGCTCGCCGTAGTGCCAAAAGCGTGTCCCCACGACCGCGACCCGGGCGCCGACCGCGTTCGCAGCGAGCCAGTCCATCGCGAGGACTCGCGTGTCGGTCCGTGCCGCGAGAGCGTCGAAGCGAACGCTCGCCACGAGCGGCTGCGCGAGCAAAAGAATCGCGGCGCAAGCGAGCACGAGCCCCGCGCGGCGCGGCCCGAGACGCTGAACCCCCGCGTAGAGCCCCGCCGCCTGTAAGATCGCCAGCGCCGGGAGCGCGGGTGTGATGTATCGCGACAGCGCGACCGGCGACGTCGACGTCACGATGAACCAGACGACGACCAGGGCCGCGCAAGCCACGAGGAGGACCTGCCGGCTGCAGAAGCCCCAGACGATCGCGATGGGCGTCGCGAGGGCGGCGATGCCCCCCACGCCGTACCAGAGCGAAAAGGCGCAGTGATACGCCAGCGCTCCCCAGGCCCCGTACGCCGCGATCCAGGCGGGTGCGCCAGGCCCTTCGATCGGGACCGGCGCACCCCCAGCGCGGCCCGCGGGGTGGTCGATCCACTCAGGGAACACCGCGTGGAGGTTGGACAAGACGACGTCGTGGGCCTCCTCGTTGAACGGGAGGAACGGGTTGAAGAGCCAGAACGCGGCGACCGCACAAACCCCCGCGAGGAGCAACGGTGCAGGGAGGAGCCGCCGCAGACCGCGCTGCCCCGCCGCAGCCCACCAGGCACCCACCGCGACGGGCAACGCGCCGAGCACGCCGTTGTATTTCATCGCGCCCGCAGCGCCGACCGCGACGCCTGCGACGACAGCGCTCCGCGCGCCGGGCCGTCGCGCCATCGCGGCGGTCGCCGCCAGACACGCGGTGAGCCCCAGCGTCAATAAAGCGTCGGGCTTCAAGCTGTGGGACTCACGAACGTGCAGCACATTCACCGCGAGCCAGAGCCCCGCGACCAAGGCCACGCGGCCCCCCAACTCCCGCCGAACCAGCCCGAGAAGCAGCGCCACGGTCCCGGTCCCCGCCACCGCGCTCAACCCCCGCCCAATTGCGTAGAGCCGGGCGGGTTCCCGCTGCCAGACCTCGGACATGGCGGGGGCCGGTTCGCCCTGCACAAGCGCCCCGAGGGCGAGGACCGCCTCCGCCCAGGCCCATTGGAGGGTCGCGTAGGCGTGCGGGTAGATCGCCCAATCGAAGTCGAAGCGTCCCGCTGCGGCCTCGAGGGTCAACCGCAGCGTCTCCGTCTCGTCCGGTCGCGCCTCGAGGTGAGGGAGGCCAAGGTCCAGGCCCCAGAACCGCAGCCCCGCGGCGACCGCGAGCACGCCCCAGGCGAGTCCGCCGAGCGGCCCCCAACGGGTGGGAGCGCCGGGCGGCGTGGCGGGAGACGAGGAGGTCATCGTTTCAAGGCTACCACCCCGCCCAACGCACCCAAACGACACCGCCCCAGCCTTGCTCGGGGTGCTTGGGCGGGGCTTCCGGACGGGGGTAACATGGGTCGGGTCGCGCGGAAGCGCGCACACCGAGTGAGGGAGGACGACGATTGCGTTCGCTGCATAGAGGGCTCACGATCGCTTTGCTCGCGGCCGCCTGCACCGCGTCACCGCGCCCACACGACGTCGTGATCATCGTCCTCGACACCACGCGCGCCGACCGGCTCGGCGTATACGGACACACGCGGCCCGTCTCACGGAACCTCGACGCGTTTGCCGAGACCGCCGTCGTCTACGATCGCGCGTGGAGCGTCGCCTCATGGACCCTCCCGTCGCACGCGTCGCTCCTCACGGGGCAATACCCCACCGCGCACGGCGCCCGCATCACGCCCGACACCGACGCCACGTCAAACGGCGACAACCCCGCTCATCTCCGAGAGGAGGCGATCACGCTGGCCGAGATCCTCCAAGAGCGGGGCTATCGCACCGGCGCGTTCGCCGGCGCAGGGTGGCTCGCTCCCGAGTTCGGCCTCCTCCAGGGCTATGAGGTGCGTGACGCGGTCAACAACCGGACAATCCCCGCTGAGCAGATCAGTAACCGAGCAATCCGCTGGCTAGAGTCCATCCCAGCGGACGAACCGGTCCACCTGCTGATCAACTATTTCGACGCGCATTTCCCGCACGACCCGCCTCCGCCATACGACCGCTATGCCCGCAGCAAACCAAACGTCACGATCCCGGAGCTCGGAGACATCCTCGGCGGGAAACCCCCGAGCCCCGCGCAGCTGGCCAAGATGCTCGACCTCTACGATGGGGAGATCGAGTACGTCGACCACCACCTCGGGCGGCTCTTCGACGCACTCCGGCGCACGGGTCGCTTCGACGACGCCATGATCGTCGTCATCGCCGACCACGGGGAACTCTTCGGCGAGCACGGGAACTCCGGACACGGGGCGTGGCTGTGGGAAGAGCTCGTCCGAATCCCACTCATCGTCCACTACCCGGGCGGGCGCGACGCCGGCCAACGCAGCGAGGCCGTCGTCTCCACAGTCGATGTCCTCCAATGGGTCGCGGCGGAGCTCTCCCTCCCGCTCCCGCCGGATGTCCACGGCCTCCCGGTCGGTGAGCGCACCCTGGCGCTCGCCCAGGAGTTCCCGAACGGCTTGTTCCTCAAGCTCGGCGGCGAGCAGATGCAACGCGACCTCACCGCCGGAATCGAGTGGCCCTGGAAGCTGATCGAGTCCTCGAAGGGCGACCAAATGTTGTACCGCCTCGACGCCGACCCAGGAGAAGAATCCGCGCTGGCGCCGAGCGAAGCGAGCGCACGCATCCAAGAGGCGGTCAACGCGATCCAAACGCAGATCGAGATCCCGGACCCGCGCGGATCCCGCACCATGAGCCCCGAGGCACGGGAACACCTGCGCGAACTCGGCTACATCGAATAACGGACGATGCCGCGCACCCTGGGCAGTCGCCTCGCACCCTGGCTCGCCGCGATCGCGCTCATCGCACTCTTCGCCTATCGGTTCACGCCTCTGCTCCTCGATCGTTCAGACCACTTCGTCGACTTCGCGACACTCCATGGCGGGCAGCTGGTCTTCGAGCTCCCCGACTCACGACTCAACAGCTGGATCCTCGCGTGGGTGGACCACGCGCTCTGGGAGTCGCCGAGAGACCTCTACCACCCGAACATCCACCATCCCGAGCCCAACGGGCTGACCGGTTCGGAGCATCTGCTCGGGGTCGCCGCACAACTCCTCCCGCTCGAACCGTTCCTCGATGGCGCGATCGCCCGCCACCAGGTCGCCCTGGTGCTGAGCGCTGCGCTGCTCGCCGTGACCACGTTTGGCGCGGTCCACTGGGCCTGTGGATCACTGTGGGCCGCCAGCCTGGCCGCTGCCTTCTCCCTTGGGATGCCGTGGCGCGTCACCGAGCTGGGACACCTCCAGCTCATGAGCGTGCAATTCTTCCCGCTCGTCTGGGCCGGGATCACGCGCTGCCTGCTCGGCGACCGGTCGCGTCGCACGGCGATCCTCTTGGGGGTCGCGATCGGGCTGACGCTCTTGTCCTCGTTCTACCTCGCCTACTTCCTGACCTTCTCTTGCGCGGTCCTCTGCCTCGTGGTGGGCGGGATCGCGCGGCCGCACTGGAGCGCCCTCGGGCGAGTCGTGCTCATCGCGGCGCCCGGTGGCGTGCTCTTCCTGCTGTCCGCGATCCCTTACCTGGCCCGGAAGGCGGAGGAACAGCTGCAGGCGCAATACGACCCCGCCCTGTCGATCCCCCCGAGCGCGGTCCTGGCGACCCTCGCCCCGTATTGGCCGCACGGGACGGATACGGCGCTGCTCAACGCGCCAGCGAACTACTGGACACCCTGGGCCGTCCTCGTCCTCGCCGGCCTCGCGACGGCCCACGCGCTCCGCCCGAGCCCTCCCTCCGAACGCCTACTCCCGCGCAGGACCTTCACCCTCGCGCTCGCGGGCATCGTCGGCTTCGCGTTGGTCATGATGCTCGGTGGCTCCGTCGACATGGCCGGCATCGCAATCCCCACCCCGAGTCGGCTGTTCTACGAGATCGTGCCGGGGTACAGCCTGCTCCGGGGCCCCACCCGCTGGGGCATCCTCGTCGGGACTGCCCTCCCGCTGCTCGCCGGGCTCGGGGTAGCGGCGATCGATGAGCGATCCGGACACCGGACGAGCGCTCGCGCGGCCGTCGCGGTGCTCAGCGCCGCCACGTTCGCGTGGTTTCCTCTCCCAACTCGCGCAGCCTGGGATAACCCGCGCATCCTGGACCTTCGTTATGCCGCGGTGCGCGAACTGCCGCCCGGCCCACTCCTCGAGTTGCCATGGTCGCTCGACGCTGGAGACATCGAGTACGGGTCGCGCAGCGCGCTCGCGAGCACGCGACACTGGCGGCCTATCCTCAACGGCTATACGGGTCACCGTCCCAGGAGCTATCGATTCCTGCTCCGGATCGTGCAGCGACTCCCGGATCCGCGCGCGATCCGGCAGCTCCGTCGCCTGGCCGGCCTCCGTTACATCCTGCTCGACCTGCCGCGCATCCGAAGGGGCTCACTCCCCCAATGGAACGCAGCCGTAGATTCGGGGATTCTGCGCCTCGTCCACGCTTCGCTTCACTCGCGCATCTACGAGATCGAGCCCGCGCCCGACACCGGCGAGCTGACCCCCGCGCTCCTCAACCCCGCGCCCCGGCGCCGAACCTTCTCCGGTCTCGAGCGACGCGCCCTGGACGACCCTGCGGGGCGGCTCTCCTTGTCGACCCCGCGACGGCACTCCCGGCAGCACTTGAACTGGGTCCACCTGGCCATTCGAAACGCGAGCCAGGAGGTGTGGCCAGGGTTCGACATCGACGGCGAAGGGCTGGTCCAAGTCCGCTACAGCTATGCCCCACGCGGGACCGATACGCACAGTGCCGAAGACGAACGACCGGAGACCCGCCTCGTGACGCTCGACCGCGACATCCGCCCCGGACACACCGCGAACGTCCGCGTCCAGGTCCAGGCCCCGCGCCGAAGTGGCCCCTACGTGCTGTGCGTCGACCTGGTGCAACGTTTCGCAGGGAGCCTCCAGCCGCTTCGCATCCCCGCTGTGGAACGCAACGTCATCGTGCCGAAGACCGGGGCGGAGCACGAGTCCGGCCTGATCGAGCTGATCGACCGCAGCCTGCTGCGTGCCGAAGCCCCCCCGCCCTGCGGTAGCGGACATTGACTGCTACCCATCGCAACATGGCGAAGACGACGCACGCCCCCGGCCCCTGCATGCTCTGCGGCGGGGAGGAGTTGCGCACACTGTTCGAAAAGTCTGGACGCGACGTGGTCCGCTGCCAGGATTGTGGGCTCGAGTGGGCTCACCCGATGCCAACCGCCGACGAGCTCGACGCCTATTATGCGCAGTCCTATGAAGCGGGGACGTACTCCTTCTTCGCCGAGGCACAGGAGGTCCGTGCCCTGATCGCGCGGCACCGCCTCGAATCCATCCGCAATTTCGCCCGGGAGGGGCGGTGGCTCGACGTCGGGGCCTCTTCGGGCGACTTCGTCGAGGTCGCCGCCGCAGAGCGGGACATCGAAGGGCTCGAACTCTCCGAGCGGGCCGTCGAGGAGGCGCGTTCTCGCGGCCTCCGAATGCATTGCGGGTCGGTCGAGACGTTCGAACCCCCAACCCCGTACGCGATGATCAGCGCCTTCGACGTCCTCGAGCACCTGCGCGAGCCTCGCGCGTTCCTCCAGCGGCTCCGGGGCTGGCTCACCGAGGGCGGACGCCTGGTCTTGACGCTCCCGGACGTGAGCTCGTTCTACGCGCGCTGGCTCATGCGTCGGCATTGGTTCTTCTACATGCCCAATGAACATCTCTTCTACTACGACCCCAGAACCGTGCAGCGCCTCCTGGAAGACGAAGGGTTTCGGGTCGACACCGTGCGGTCTTCTTACAAGATGCTCACACCACGCTATGCGGCCGCCAACCTCCGCAACTTCAACTCCGGGCTCGGCCGTATCGCTACGGGGTTGGTCGGCACGCTGCCAGAGGCAGTCGCGGGCCGGGCAATTCCGATGTACGTCGGCGAGATGATGGTCTTCGCGGAGCCGCGCTGATGGCCGTCGAACGGACCGGACCGGCGTTCACCGAGACCCAGCGCTCCCACTTCCTCGAGGCGGACCAGGCGCAGTACCGCTGGACGACGACCGCGCCGGGGATCGCCGAGGGGGAGGACGCGCTGCTCGCGCCGGTCACGGCACTCCTCGATGGTCCCTGCCTCGAGATGGGCTGCGGTGAAGGCAACAACGTGCGGCGAATCAGCCGGGGCGCGCCATGCGTTGGGATCGACCGCTTCGTCCGGAAGCTGCAGTTCGCGAGCCGGGAGACCCCGCAGGCGCGGTTCGCCGCGGCGGACGCGGTCCAGCTCCCCTTTCGCGATGGGGCCTTCCCCAACGTGTTCATTCGAGACCTGCTGCACCACCTGCCTCAGCCTGAGGCAGCGCTTGAAGAGGCCGTTCGGGTCCTCGCTCCGGGGGGGCGCCTCTGCCTCCTCGAGCCCAACGGGCGGAACCCGCTAATCCGGCTCCAGACTCACCTCGTGCCCGCCGAAGTCGGGGCGCGGGACTCCACCTTCGAGACGATTGGGGACATGCTGCGCCGACGTCCCCTCGAGGCGCTGCAGGTCGAGGCGCTGCAGCCGCTCGCGCTCCGGCGACTCGCGCTTCACTACCGAATGGGGCTCCCCGCTCTGGGTCGCTTCGCACCAACAGCAGCGCTCCTCCAGGGGCTGGAGAGCGCGCTCGGCGGGCTGCTGCCACGGTCGCGCTGGACTTACATCTTCGCAACCGGCACCAAGCGCAACGGAGGATCGTTCAGCTCTTCACCGGTCTGAGGAAGTTGCCCATGATGCTCTGGTAGGCCTCGCACGGCGTCCAGCACTGAGGGCAGTCGTAGTCCCAGATCTCGCGCTGGACCTGCTCGGCCTCCTGCGAGTTCCAGATCTTCTCGAGGTCGAAGTCGACGTCGCGAAGGCTCCCGACCTTGCGGTCGTAGATCGTGCAGGGGTGGACGTTTCCCCAGGAGTCGATGAAGCAAGAGGATCGGAGCGAGTGACAGCGCATCGGCGTCTTGCCAGAATCGAGATAGGTCCTCACCCGCTTGAGGTACTCCCGTTCGAGGATGTTGACCGGGTGGATCCCGAAACCGCGGAGCTTCCCGTAGGCCTCCGTCGCGTCGGCGAGAGCAGAGTGGTCTACGGCCTCGCGGAGCTCGAGGTCATCGTTGTGAAGATACGCCCCCTCATGGATGATGTTGACGTGGAAGTCATGCGGCGTGAGCTCCGGGATCTCAGCCTGAGCGGCGGCGAAGGCCTCTGGGAAGTGGTCCACGTTCGATGCGGACAGCGTCATGCCCAGCACCGCCTGAACCCCAGGGATCTCTCGCAACCGCCGAAAACTCTCGATCTGGCGCCGCCACCCGCCCTCGACGCCGCGGATCCGATCATTCATCGCCTCATCGCCATCGCAACTGATCGTGATCATCAACCGCTCTTGACTCATCTTCGCGATCTCGCGTGAGTAGTCCACGATCTGGTCCGAGAGGTAGCCGTTGCTCGGGTAATGCAGCAGCAGGAGATCCTTGCAGTTGCTCGTGATCGCGTCACAGATGTCGACGAAGTCCTTGCGAAGAGAAACCTCACCGCCCGTCACGTCAATCCAGCTGAAGCGGTTCGACCGCGCGAAAAAGCGACGGATCTCGTCCAGCGTCAGCTCGTCGCGGGGCTTCATCTTCCAGATATTGCAGGTCTGGCATTTGTAGTTGCAATTGTACGTGATGCAGAAGGTCAGCTTCATCGGGAAGGAGAGCCGCTTCACGTTTGCCTGCGCCGCCTTCGCCGCGAGCGTTGCGTAAGGACGGACTTTCATGATGCGACACCCCCAGGCTCAAAGCCGATCGCTGCGAGCTGGCGATCGATGCGGGAGAAGGTTTCATCCACACCGATCGAACGGATACAGACCGGGTTCGTACAATACGAGATCTTGAGATTGTAGTTGGTCAGGCAGGGACTGCAGTAGAGATCCTGATAGAGCACCAGGTCATGCCGGTTCCGGGGGCCGTACTGCAGCGGGTCCGTCGGGCCGAAGAAGGCCGCGACCGCCGAGCCCACGAGCGTCGCGAGGTGCATCACCGAAGTGTCGTTGGTGATCGTCAGGTCCGCCCGGTCGAGCAGGGCCAGAAGCTCCCCGATCGAGAGTCGATCACACGCGTTCGTGGCGTCGTGCTTCATCACCCCGAGCGCCTCCTGGATCAAGCCCGACTCCTCCTCGCCCTTGCCCGTAAACACGACGTGAGCGCCCCGCTCCTGAATCAACCGGTCGCAGAGCTTGCCGAAGTCGCCCGGCGGCCAGCGCTTCAACGCGAGCTTATAGAAGTTCGGACCGCTCCCAACGTGCACCACCACGAGCGGGCGCTGGCCTCGACTGACCTCGGCGTCAGCGAGGAAACGATCGACCGCTTGCACCTCTTCATCGTAGATCTCGAGGTCCAGCGGGTCATCCGAACGCTCGATCCCGAGCGGACGGAGCAGGCGCATGAAGACCTCTGACATGTGATCGCCATCGCGATACACGACCCGCGTGGTGTAGAGCGCCCCGCGACCCTGGCCGTCCGTGTTGAAGCCGATCCGGCGCGGTGCCCCAGTCCAGTAGGTGATGACCGGAGAGAGCTTGATGAACTGTTCGAAGTCCAGGACGAGGTCGTAACCCGAGCGACGCAGCCCGAGGAAGGCCTTCAGAAGATCGATCGCGAGCCCCACGTAGCCGTTCGCCTTAACGCTGATCACTCGATCGACGAGTCCGCTGCGCTCGAGCAACGAACGGTTCTCATCAAGCGAGAGGAACTCGACCTCCACGTCGGGGTAAGCCCGCCGGAGCGCAGCGAGCACCGGCAAGATCATCGCGATGTTGCCAAGTCCGTAGAGCTTGATCGCGAGGATCCGCCGCGGTGCGCCCTCGACGCCCTTCACCTCGTCCGGCGGCGTCGTCGACCGCTTCGCAGGCTGAGAGGGCCCCCCGAAGCGGGCGCGAAGGCTCGACCAGAGATACAAGAGAGCGAGCAGCAAACTCCCAACCCGGGTGTCGATCCGTCGCCCCAGGTTCATGTCGATACCAGCCATGGCTGCCCTCGAATCGAAGGGAGCCCCCCAGAGGGGCGAAAGGGGAGCATACCACCGCAAACGGGGCCCAATGGCAGCGACCCCGACGAGGCCAACGGTGTGCACCCGACTCCTCAGTCCAGTCCTCTGGTTTCGTCCTAACGAGCCGTAAAGTAGAGGGATTATTCGCGGGCCCGGGCGTCCCGCGCCGGGAAGCCCAGCGCCCGCTGCAACCGCGCGATCTCGTCGACGGCGCCCACCTGGGCGGCCAGCGCGGCCACCGTCTCCGGTGCGAGCCAGGCGTCAGCGGGCTCGAGCGGCTCAAACCCGTCCAGGTATTCCCGGCCCTCGAACCGGAGCACACCGAGCCTGCGGCGCGCCGTGAGCTCGCTCGCGAGCCAGAAGGCCCCTCGGTGACGGGGCCTTTTGCGCAAGACGTCGCGCGCCATGTCAAGCGCGCACTGATATTCGAGCACCGCGTAACAGGCCACCGCGACGTCCAGCGCGAAGCGCGGGTTGGAGGTGGCCGCGCTCAGCGTCCGAGCCCGGAGGACATGACGCGCGAGCGCGACCCGCTCGGCACGCGCCCGCCGGGGGGGCGTCCCCGAGGACGCGCGCTCCGGCGGAACGTCGAACTCGAACCAGGTGTCCTCGATCCGAGCGGTGGGCTCAAGATCGCGGAGCCAGGGGTAGGCATCTGCGCCAGAACCCAGCAGGCCATAGAGCGCGCTCGCCCCCACGATGATCCGGCCGGAGCGCGGCACGAGCGGGTCGACGTCGATTGCGACCGGACCTGGCGAGCCCTCGAGATACGTTCGGAGCGCGTCGTCGTGCTGGCCCCAGTCGTAGTTCGAGTCGACCAGCACCTCGTGACCACCGGTTGCCCCACCTCCAAACACGTTGAAGTAGGCCAACCCGTGCGGAGCCGACCCGATGGCCACCGCCACCTGGACCGCGACCAGCAGCCATGCGGCGGGACGCGCCCGGTGAGCGAGCCCGGCGAGGCCAACCCCCGCCACCGCGAACAGGAACGGGTACATCGGGAGCAGATGACGCACCCCGATGTTCACGCTCGAGACGACCGCGAGCCCAAAGAAGACCAGGATCGGCAGGCCGAGCCACACGCGGAGGGCCCGATCGCGAACGACCGCGAGGGCACCGACGCAGGCGGCGGCGAGAAGCGAGAGAGGGCTCTTCACTGCGATCGCGATCGGGAAGTAGGTCCACCAGCCGTGGCTCGAGTATTCCCCGAGTAGATAGGCGTGATGCCCCGAGGTGGACCCATGCATGAACTTCTTCGCCATCGCGTCGACCCAATCGGACGGGATCCATTCGCCTCGCGTCAGCGGGACGAAGCCGTACGCCGCGTGCACGACCCCGAACGCGATCAGCGCGACGAGGAGGAGGCCGCATCCCAAACGGCGCCCCGCGTCGGGCGCAGAGCGCCAGAAGCCGCCCGGCGTGAGGCTCCACTGCAGCCCAATCAGCGGAAAGAGCGCGAGCCCCACGCCCTTCGTCGCCGAGGCGGCGCCGAGCGCGGCACCGAGCAACGCGAACCAGCCCCACCTTCCCGTGCGGACAGCGGCGTGCGCGCACGCGATCGACGCGACGCTGAGCGTCGCGAGCGGCACGTCGAGCGTCGCTAGGGCCGCATGAGCTGTATAGGTCGGAGAGGTCGCCAGGAACAAGAGCGCGCCGAGCCCCGCGACCTCACCCGCCAACACGCGGGTCCAGCGCCACAGCACCACCGCCCCCAACAAAGCGAGCGCCGTCACCGCCAGTCGGGAACCGAACAGCCCGCGGTCTTCGAACAGCTCGTAGGTCGGATCGAGCGTGGCGGGCCAACCCACCCAGAGCTGCCCCAGTGGCGGGTTGCCGAGGCCTCCGGCGAAGCGTCCTGTCTCGAGGAACAACACCCCTGCCGGGACATGCGCTGCGACCTCATCGGGGACGCCTGAATGAACCCACGCCGCCCAGACCGCCCCCCCGATGAAGGCAACCAGCAGCAACGCTCCGAGCAGACGAGCCGTCAACGCTTCGCGGGGCGCGGTGGACATGCGCAGAGCGTAGCCCTCGACGACTCGACGAGCTTCACGATTCAGCCCACATACGACAACGCAGCCCCCGCTCGAGCACGGCGCAACGCTCCCTCGGACGAAGACGAACAGACGCGGACGCGAGTGACCCAAACAACAGGTACCCATGACCTCCCTCACCGTTCCGAATGAGAGAGACTCGCCCAACAACGAATCGCAGGGTGGGGAATCGAGCTTGGCCAAGTCAACGATTGCGGTCTTCACGCCAGACCGCGAGTTACTGATCGCTCTCGAGCGGGCTGCGGCGGTACGCGACCTGCGGATCGCTGGGATCCCGACCCTGGCCCCGACACCCCTTGCGCCCACACCCGCCCTGGCCGGCCTGGTGGAAGGACCCAGGCTCCTCCACCGAGGATCGCCACGGCTGATCGCTGCGCTCCGCGAGCGGATCGGAGGCGCCCCGCTCCTCGCGCTCGAGGCTCTGCCCCGGGTGGACAGCGCGTCGTGCGCGGAACTTGGCTTCGATCGCGTCGTGCGCCCGGCCGTGTCGCTCGCGGAGACCGCACACCGATGCGTCGAGGTCGCACAGGAGGTGGCCCGGGCCGCCCAGCTCGGGCTGCTCGGGAGCTCCGAGCCCATGGAGACCCTGTGGCGAGAAGTCCGGCTCGCCGCCGAGGTGACGAGCCACGTCCTGCTCCTCGGGGAGACCGGCACCGGGAAGGGGGTCGCCGCGCGCGCGATCCACCAACTCTCGCCGCAGCACGAAGAGGCCTTCGAGACGCTCGATTGCAGCGCGCTCTCGCCAAGCCTGATCGAGAGCGAGCTCTTCGGTCACGAGCGGGGCGCCTTTACCGGCGCGCACACCCAGCGACACGGGAGGCTCGAGCGATCCGGGGAGGGGACCCTCTTCCTCGACGAGATCGGTGAACTCGAGCCGCCCCTACAAGCGAAGCTCCTGCGCGCGCTCGAAGAACGGCGCTTCGAGCGAATCGGCGGGCACGAGAGCTTGCGCTTCCAGGCCCGGGTAATCGCGGCGACCCACCGCGACCTCGAGGCTGAGGTCGACGCAGGGCGCTTTCGACGAGACCTCTTCTATCGCTTGGACGTGCTCCGCGTCGCGGTCCCTGCCCTTCGAGACCGCCGCGACGACCTCCCGGTCCTCGTCGATCACCTCCTTCGGCGCGCCGCGCGCCGCCTGGGCAAGCCGCCGCGGTACGCCACCCCGGCGATGGTCCGTGCGTTCGCTCGAGAGCCGTGGCCGGGGAACGTGCGCGAGCTCGCAAACCGGCTGGAGGCGATGACGGTGCGGGGCGACGACGGCGCGGACACCTCGCGACAGCGGCGAAGCGACCCGACCGATGAAGACGACAGGAACGGCGAACGGACGGTCCTCGCCCGCCTCCTGCGTGAATGCGGCGGGAACGTCGCCCGCGTCGCCCGCCGGCTCGGTCGCCCCCGGACAACGGTTCGCTCTCAGATTACCCGCAACGGACTACAGCACTTGATCCCGAGAGACTGAAACGGACGTTCGCTCAGGGCATCCACTCGCCCGCGTTGACCAGCAGCGACTGCCCGGTGATGGCGCTCGCCCGGTCGGAGCAGAAGAACACCACCGCCTCGGCGACGTCGTCGTCCTTCGGGATCTCTCCCAACGGCATGTTTGCCGTGATCTCCGCGACGACCTCCGCTTCGGAGATCCCACGCGTCTCCGCGGTCGACTGGACATAGCCCTGCACGGGCGGCCCCCACATCCAGGTTGGGATTACGGTGTTGACTCGAATCTTGTGGGGTCCGAGGTCCGTCGCGAAGAACTTCATCGCCGTCATGGCTGCGCCCTTCGACGAGGCATAGGCCACCTGCGGCGGCCCGGGCAGCTCGGACGACTGTGACCCGATCAAGACGATCGAGCCCCCCCCTCGATTCTTCATCTCCGACGCAACCACCTTCACGAGCGTCGCGAGCCCCACCACGTTGACCTCGAGGCAGCTCCGCCAGGTATCGGCGTCAGTCCCCAGCGTATCCCCGAACGAGTTGTCGAGCGCCGCGACGTTCGCCAGTGCGTCGATTGCGCCAAAGCGATCGAGTGTCGCCGCGGTGAGAGCGGCACACTGCGATTCGTCCGTAATGTCCGTCGCTTGATAGGCGACGCGTCGCCCGTCGGAGTCGAGGCGCTCCGCCATCGCCTTGAGCTTGGCTTCTGTCCTGGCAGCCAACATCACGTTCGCCCCATCGCGCAGCGCACAACGGACGATCTCACTCCCGAGCCCCGGGCCCACGCCGGTCACGATCAGGGTCTTGCCTTCGAGAATCATGGAATCGCTCCTGGTGGCGAAAGGGGCCGCCACTCAACAAAATTCGGTTGACAGTATACCCCCGGCCTCGCCGCCGAGCGGAAGCGAGGACGGTTCGAGCGCGCGATTCTGTCCGCTTCAACGACTGGATGTGGTAGTGGGTGTTCCCATGAACGACGCCTACACGCTCCCGACGCTCGAACGCATCAACAACTTCCGCGAGCTCGGCGGACTGTCCACCGAGGACGGTCGCAGCGTCCGTCCGCGCGCGCTATTTCGCAGCGGGCACTGGGGGAACGCCAGCGAGAGCGATCGAGCTGCGCTCGGGCAGCTCGGCGTGGGCGTCGTCCTCGACTTCCGGACACCGCAGGACATCGAACACGAGGGCGCGGACCAACTCCCGCCGGGAACGGAGCACGTCCTCATCCCCACCGGCGACCCGGCCGCGGCGGACGACACGCGCGGGCTGATCGTCGGGGGCAACCTCGAGACCCTGCGCGAGCACTTCGGGGGCGACCGAGCCGTCGAATACATGAGGCGGGGCGCGTCCGCGCTCGTCACCGAACGCACGGACAGCTACACGCGCTTCTTGAAGCGCCTGGCCGCGCCCGGGTGCCCGCCGGCGCTGTTCCACTGCTCCGCGGGGAAGGACCGCGCCGGCTGGGCTGCCTCCTCCCTCCTGCTCGCCCTGGGCATCGCCCGGGAGCAGGTCATCGAGCACTACCTGATGTCGAACCAAACCTTCGACGCGAACCGTCAGAACCTGGGCCTCCCCGAGGCCGATCCAGAGGTGATCGCCCTGGTGACCCCGCTGACCAAGGTGCGCCCGGAGTACATCGAAGCCTCGATCGAGGCGGCCGAGGGCCAGTGGGGCAGCCTCGACGGCTACTTCCACGAGGGCCTCGGCTTGACCGCCGACGAGCGGGAGCAGCTGCGCCAGAACTGGCTGCGCTAACCCTGGGTCGAGAGGAGCTCCAACAAGTTCTGGTCGGGGTCACGGAAGTAGACGGAGCGCCCCTCCTGCCCGTCCGCAGCGGGTCGCGGGACGGGGCCGAGCTCGATGGCTACCCCGCTTCGTTCCAGCAGCGCCACCGCGCCCTCAATCGGCCCGTCGAAGCGAAAGCAGAGGTCCGCGGAGCCCGACGTCGGAACCTCTGCGTGGGGAGCCGCCGGGCGGGCGGCGGGATGTACGCTGATGCGGCTCTCCCCCACCTGGAGCAGCGCCACGGGAATCCTTCCCTCCCGGAACAGCTCCTCGTAGAGTGGCGTAGCACCGAGCACGGTTGCGTAGAAGCGAAGCGTCTGCTCGACATCGACAACCGTGATCGCGATGTGGTCGAGACCGCGTACCGTCATGGAACCCCCTGTCACACAGGACCTGCAGGACGGCGCGCACCCTATCACCTGAGATCCAGGAGGAGCGAATGATGGACTTCCAGCACATCCAATGGACCGCCCCCGAAGACGGGATCGCTGTCGTCACCCTCTCACGGCCAGACCGACTCAACACGCTGACCCGGCCTCTCTTCGACGAGCTCGAGCGCGCGCTCGATCGCATCGAGGCTGACGACGACATCCGCGTGTGGGTGCTCACGGGAGCACCGCGCCCGGATGGGAGGCCCTGCTTCAGCGCCGGCGTCGACGTCAAGGCGTTCGCCGAGGGCGACGGCGTGGACGAGGAACAGGGGTTCCGAATCACCAACCGGATCGACGACCTGCTCAAACCCTCCGTCGCGCTGATCGATGGTGTCTGCAGCACAGGAGGCGTCGAGCTCGCGCTCGCGTGTGACCTGCGCATCGTCGGGGAAGCAGCCGCGATCAGCGACTGGCACCTCAAGAAGCTGGGAACCGGGCTCGGTGCCTGGGGGGCCAGCACCCGGTGGGCGCGCCTGCTCGGCGTACAACGCACCAAGGAGATCCTCCTGACGGGGAAAGTCGTCAGCGGCGCCGAGGCCTATCGGATCGGCTTCGCAAGCGAGCTGCACCCGTCCGCTTCGCTGTGGGAAGATGCGCTCGAGACCTTGCGGGCGGTCGCGGGCATGGACCCCGGCGGGCTCAAGCTGACGCTCGCGCACCTCGACCGAATCGAGGACATGTCTCGAGACCAGGCCCTGCGGTGGGCCGCCCTCGCGCCCGAGTGGCTCGGGGTTTCCGTCGGCGCGGACCAGCTCGCGGGTCGCGTGCTCGACAAGAAATAGCGACGCGGCGAGAACGCGCCGCCGACCGACACAAGGCACGCAAGAGGAGACCGCATGAGTTCTGATGAAGCGATCCCGACCCGCTCACTCGCCGCTCGCCAGGTCGAACGCTGGGACGACGAGGCCGATGTCGTCATCGTCGGTGTCGGAGGCGCAGGCGCATGCGCCGCGATCTCCGCGCGCCTCGCTGGTGCGAGCGTCCTCGCGCTCGAGCGCTTCGGCGGCGCCGGCGGGACGACCGCAAACTCCGACGGGATGATGTATTTCGGGGGCGGAACCGCGCTCCAGAAGGCATGTGGCTTCGAAGACACGCCCGACGACATGTTCGACTACTTGATGGCCGCCTGTGGTCCGCAACCGCTCGAGGAGCGAATTCGCGTCTACTGCGATGAGAGCCCGGACCACTACGACTGGCTCGTCGAACAGGGCATCCCGTTCAAGGCGGAGTTCTACGACCAGCGCATGCTCGCGCCCGAAGAGCAGGGCCTCACCTACTCGGGCAATGAGCTGGTCCACCCTTTCCGGGACATGGCGCGCCCCGCGCCACGCGCGCACATGGCCGCCAAGGAAGGGATGACCGGTGCCTTCTTGATGCAGCACCTGACCGATCGCGCTCTCGCGCTGGGCGCCCGCATCCAGGCCGATACGCGCGCCGATCGACTGGTTCAGGACGAGAACGGTCGAGTCGTTGGCGTGAACGCGATGATCGAGGGCGAGCCCCGCACGATCCGGGCGCACAAGGGTGTCATCCTGTGCGCGGGCGGCTTCGCGATGAACGAGGCGATGGTCGCGCGCTACGCGCCCGAGCTCCGGAAGGCCCGCTTCATGGCCGCGGGCGAAGGCGATGACGGCAAAGGCATCTTGATGGGGATGGGCGCCGGGGGGAACCCGATCCGCATGCACATGGCGTCCGTGACGCTCCCATTCTATCCGCCGAAGAGCCTCATGAAAGGGATCTTCGTGAACCGCGCCGGGCAGCGGTTCATGCCCGAAGACGTATACCAGGGGCGCGCGGGCGAGATCTGCCTGTATCAGCAAAACGGCGAGGTCTGGCTGATCCTGGACGACACGACGTTCGAACGTCCGATGTTCGCCGGCGGCGAGATCCACGCCGCGGAGACCGTCGCCGAGCTCGAAGAAGAGCTCGGGTTCGTCGACGGGACGCTCCAAAGCACGCTCGCGCTCTACAACCGCCACGCACACGGCGGGAGCGATCCTGTCTTCCACAAAGCCGATGACTATGTGGTCCCCCTCGAGAAGTCGCCGTTCGGCGCCATCAATATGAGCTGGGACAAAGCGACCTATGCCGCCTTTACGCTCGGCGGCCTCGACACAGACACCGACGGCCGAGTTCGAGACGGCGATGAGCGACCGATCCCCGGCCTGTACGCGGCGGGGCGAACGGCCGCGTCGCTCTCGTCACCCGGCTACTCGAGCGGCACCTCGATCGGTGAGGCCACCTTCTTCGGGCGACGCGCGGGCCAGCACGCGAGCCACTCGTAACGCGGCGGCGCGCCACAACGCTGCCAGCGTGACGTCCGGTAGACTCGCGTGATGGCCGTCGCCCCTGAGCGCCGAGGAACGCCGACCGGGTCCCGCAGAGCGGCGGGGACGCCCTGGCCGGCTCGGCTCGTCTGGGGACTGCTGGGCTGCCAGCTCATCCTCGCGACGCTCTACGCCGTCTCCGAACTGGGCTCGCTCCCCCACTACCACGACAGCAACGCGTACCTCGAGCTGGCTCGCATCCTGCGTGTCGATGGACATCGCGGCATCGCCTACCCGCTCTTCCTCGCGATCGCCGACGTGCTCGGCTCGCCGTCCTTCTTGCACGTGATCGAACACGCGCACCCCGGAGCCCCCTGCACAGCCCCCGCCCGGATCGTCGTCGTGCAGGGGCTCCAGTTCATCGCCTGTGGCGGGGCGCTGGCCTACTGGCTGCGGACCGGCCGGTCCGTGTCCCCGCACGACCCGAACTCGAGGCGCGGCGGCGCGCTCGCGTTCGCCGCGGTCTGCGCCCTGGTCTTGACGGACCCGCTCGTGGCCCACTTCGCGCTCAGCGTCATGCCGGACGCGCTCGCGATGGCGGCGTCCCTCACATTTTGCGGCGCCCTCGCGCGCCTCGTCCTCGCGGACCCGCCACGCCAGAGGCCCTCCCTAACCGGCCTCCTGGTGTTCCTCTCCTTCACCTTCGCCAGCCTGCTTCGCCCGGAAAAGAAATTCGTGTTACTGGCGGCGACCCTGGCCGCGACCGCGGCGTGGCCCCTCGTGGCGCGACTGGCCGCGGTGTCGCTGGCCCGCTTCCCCGCACGAGCCGGGCTGGCGGTAACGCTCAGCCTGCTCGCGTTCGCGGCGAGTCTCGCGACGGAGAGGCTCGCCTACCGCGACTATGGTCGACCGGGACAGAAGTGGATCATGCTGCACGCGCGCGTGATCTTTCCGCACCTGGGCGATGTCTTCGGCGCACTCCCGCCCGACATCCAAGCGGCGTTCTCCCCCTCGGATGTGACCTTCTACGACCAGCACGTGCTCAACCCGGGACCGGTTATGGAACGCGTGACCGGCGGCGACCCCGACGCGTCCGCCCGCCTCGGGGTGACGATCGCGCGCGTCGCCTGGCAAGAGCGTAAAGGGCAGATCGTCTTCGATACCGTCAAGGATGGACTCGAGAACGCAGCGCCCACGCCGGGGTTCTACACACGGCTCATCGCCCTCGAAGCGCTCGGGATGCCCGGGTACCGGACGTTCTCACGGAGCGACATGCTGCCCTGGACACGACAGCTCATGGCAGAGCATCACCCGCGCCTGTTCGGAGCCTCCATTGTCTTATCGGGCCTGACCTTCCTGGCGCTCGCCAGCTGGCTGCTGGCACGAGGGGTCGCCGCGCTCCTCGACACAGGCAGGCGCTTCCCCCTGCGTGCAGCGGCCCGCACCGCGCTCCCCTGGCTCCCCGCAGTGACCTTCGCGTTGGCCAATGGCGCCGCGTTCGCGCTCCACGCAGACGCGGTCAGCCCCAGGTACAATCTGACGACCCACGCCCTCGTGCTCGCGCTGCTCTACGTGAGCTCGATCCGCGGCGCGACCCAGGAGGCAACCTCGTGATCGAGACGCAGACCCACACCCCGCCCAGCGCGCCAAGCCGGTGGGCCCCGATCGGGTGGGCCGTCCTCGCGACGCTCCTACTCCCGACCGTGGCGACTGCCGCTGGAGCCGGCTCGCCACCCACGCTGGTCCTCGGATACATCGACCCGGGAACCGGCAGCTTCCTCGTCCAAGCGATCGTCGCCGCGGTCGCGGGGATCGCCGTGACGAGCCGGATGTACTGGGAGAAGATTCGGGGCTTCTTCGGCGCCACGCCGCGAGACGCCGAAGAAATGGACGACGACGACCTCGATGGATGAGCAGCGCCACAGCGCCTCATTCCGCGACCCGAGCGGCTTCATCTTCGAGCACGAAGGCGTCCTCTACCGGCAGGTCGAGGAACGCTACCGCTCGGAGTACGAACACCTCATGGGCTCGGGGTTGTACGAGGCGCTCAGCGGGAAGCGCTGGCTGATCCCCCACGCGGAGGTAGCGCCCCCTGGCGGAGGCGCGGGCGGGTTTCGGACCCTGCTCCCCGAACCGCTCGACTTCGTCTCCTACCCCTACGAATGGAGCTTCAGCCAGCTTCGGGACGCCGCGTTGTTGACGTTGCGCATCCAACGCCGGGCGCTCGAGTTCAACATGACCTTGCGAGACGCTTCTGCGTACAACGTCCAATTCCAGGCCGGTCGCCCGATCTTCATCGACACGCTCTCCTTCGGACACTACCAAGAGGGAGAGCCCTGGGTCGGATACCGCCAATTCTGCCAACACTTCCTCGCGCCGCTGGCGCTGATGAGCCGCCGCGACATTCGTCTGCAGCAGCTCCTGCGAAGTCATCTCGATGGGGTGCCCCTCGACCTCGCGGCATCACTCCTCCCGGGCCGCACGTGGTTCAACCTGGGCCTCCTGATGCATCTACGCATCCACGCGCGGTACCAGCAGCGGTATGAGAGCACGGGGTCGAACACCGAGGCCCCCCCGCGCGCGGCGCGTGTCTCGCGGACGGCCCTGCTGAACCTCGTGCGAGGGCTGGAGAACACCATCTCGCGTCTGCGCTGGACACCCGAAGGCACGGAGTGGGCCGACTACTATGACGGGGACTCGTACGAGGAGCCCGCGCTGGCGCAGAAGAAGCAGTGTGTCTCGCGCTTCCTCGCCGCGATCACCCCGGAGACCGTCTGGGACCTCGGCGCGAACACGGGTGTCTTCAGCCGCATCGCAGCCGAGGCGGGCGCGCGGGTCTGTTCGTTCGACATCGACCCCGCGTGCGTCGAGCGGAACTACCGCGCCGTCCGCGAGGAGCGAAACCGCTCGCTACTCCCCCTACTGCTCGACCTCACGAACCCGTCACCGGCGATTGGCTGGGCGAACCGCGAACGGGGCGCCCTCGCCGACCGCGCCAACGCGGACGCCGTTCTCGCGCTGGCGCTCATCCACCACCTCGCGATCTCGAACAACGTCCCGCTCGCCCATGTCGCCACGTTCCTCGGCGAGCTTGGGGAACATCTCATCATCGAGTTCGTCCCCAAGGAAGACCCCAAGGTCCGAACCCTCCTCGCCACCCGAGAAGACATCTTCCCGGACTACACGCGCGAAGGTTTCGAGCGGGCCTTCACGGAGCGCTGGCACATCGTCGAGACCCTCGACATCGAGGGATCGACACGCACGCTCTACCGGATGCAACGACGACGATGACCGAACGGCGAGGAGACGGACCCCTCACCCTCCCGTAGGAGAGCGAGGAGTCCGTCCTCTATACCCGGCGCGTGCGGGCCAGAGGCCAAGTCCTCAGCAACGGACCACGACGGTCTACCGGCCTTGGCGTGTCGCGCGACTCGCGATCATCGCCCCCAGGGCGAACACCAGCGCCGCGCTCGGCTCCGGCACGGCAGACTGCGGGGCCTCACCAGACCCGGAGCCCATCCCCGCCTCGGCTTCAGCATCCAGCGAGACCGACGAACCCGCTGGCTCGGTCAGCAGCTCCTCGAGGACGTCCACGGTGGCGCGACCCGAATAACTCAGGGTGTCCGTCGAGTCGATATCCGCGTCCGTCTGCGTCATGAGCCAACTACCAATCCCATCCCCATCTTCGGAGAGCATGATCTCGATGGTCGCCGAGTCACCCGTACCGAGCGCACCCAGGTCGAACGAGAGCGCCATGGACACGTCATCCAGCGCATCGCTTCCCTCGAATACGTTGGTCGAGTCGAGCGTCCCCGCCATCACATTGTCGAAGATGTCACCGCTGAAGAATGGCTCATCGATCTCGAAGGACTGGCCGGCGGCCAAGGTGCCGCTCGTCATCGCAGACTCGTTGAAGAAGCCATTGAAGAGGTCGTCGATCTGCGGGTCGACGTAGGAGAGGAACTGAACCCCTCCCACCGAAGCGCCCGTTCGCTCGATTGTGTAGGTCAGCGTGATGTCGGTGTTCGAATCCGACAGCGCGCTGGCGAAAGACACGTCGAAGCCATTGAGCGGGTCGGCACCAAGACGACCCGAAGTACCTGACGAAGCCCCGTTGAGGTCTTCGCCCGCGACGTTCAAATATGAATCGATCTCATAGATCTCAGTCCCCAGGCCAGCCTCGAAGTACTGGCCCGACGCCAGCCCCCCGGAGCCGAGCGACCCGAAAGGATCCAGCGTGATCGCAGACGCTGGAAACGCTCCCAAGACGAGAGCAGCTCCCAGGCCCAGGGCCAGAGAGCGGTTGACAATAGACAGCATGATTCCTCCAGATCTCCCGCGGGCAGCGCCAGCGAGAAAACGGATCCCCTTACGCGACAACGGATTGCCGCGTTCCCAAGACCGCCCGAACTTCGAGCGGCACGTTCGATAGGGAGTGCCACTCCTCCAAGGAAAACGACTCATGATTTTCTAATGTTGTGGAGCAGTTGTAGCGGGCACCGCATTGAATTTCGGGAACGGCAGGAGCGGTCTACGGCGACCGGTTGCGAGCGAGGTGCGCAAGCGCTGCGCGCGCGAGGTCGCGCCCCACCTGCACCTCGCCTACCGGAAAGGCGAACGACACCAGGGTCGGGCGCGCTCCCTTACACCCCGAACGACGTCCGCAAGGCAGCATCGAGCGCCGGCCGCACATGGGCTTCGAGGGCCGCGTTGGCAAAGCCCACCCACGCGACGGGCGTCAAGGTGTCGAGCGGGAAGTCGAGGGTCGCGCCATTCGGCGCCGTGATTCGGCAGCCCGCCTCCTCCAGGATCAGCGCGGTGCAGGCATCATAAGGGTGACACTGGATCGACCGGCTCCGCCCGAGCGCGGCGTAGGCCAGCGGCCTAAGGTCGCCCAACAACCGGTCGTGCCCAACCAGCAGCTCGTAGAACTGCCCCCCTGTGCAGATGTACTGATCGTCGAAGATCAACGGCGCCCCGTCACCCGGCGGACCATAGAGGCGCTCCCAGAGCTGCTCCTCGAACGCAGCCATCAACGCCTTGCCTTCTGGAAAGAAGCGCGCGAAGGAAGCAAAGCCGTGGCGCAGATCGATCGCCGTGGAGGGCTCTGGGACGAAGGACCGTCGCTCGCCGCTTCGCAGGTCGACGCGCTCGGCGCGGAGGCCGGCGCGGCCGCCACCGCGGACCGCCGAGAGCTGATCCGCGAGGGGTTGCTTGGTCGGCGGCAGCTCCGTCATGGCGGCCACGAAGGTGTCTCGCAGACGCGGGCGACGCCGACGAGGGCGCGGCGCGACGGCGGAGAGCACCCATGCCGAGCGCTTGTCGTGCATGAGGCTTCGCGTCCCGTCGATGGGGTCGATGATACAAGTGAACCGGAGCGCCTCGTCGGGCGCGCCGCGAGGCACGCGGGGAGTCTCGCCCGGCGCGGCCGTCTCGCCTTCCAGGATCAGCTCCACCGGCCACGCCTCGGGCCAGTGCGCTTCAAACCAGGCGAGGAGGGCCTCCTCGCCCACGCGGTCAATCTCATAGAGCGTGTCCGACGGCGTCACCGCGTCAATGGCCGAGAGCTCTCGGCTGGAGCGGCGATGGCGCGCATCGGTCACGCGCGCCTGGATCTCGTCCTGCATGGCGCACAGCAGCGATCGGATCCGCTCCGTCTCTTCGGGCGTCGGGGCCACCCCGTCGTCGTCCATCGGTTCGCTCAACGGTCATGCTCCCTCGGCGGGTTTGCCCCGGTGGCGGCCGGGCGAGGCGGGCCAACCCCTCCGCCGCGTCCTATCCCCACCCTCAGGCGCCGGCGGCCCTTGCCCCTTCCGCCGCCGAGTGGGCTGCTGCATTGTACTGGGGCGCCAGCGGTGCGCTGAGGCGTCGCTCGATGACAACCCGCTCCTCGAACCCCGGACGCGCTCCGCTGCTCGCAGGGGTCGCCGCGTGGGGTGCGGGCGCGGTGCTGCTCGTCGGTCTGGCTCCGCTTCCCGGCAGCGCCATCACGACCCTCGCGGCGCTCGGAGCGCTGCTCCTCGTACCCGGGCTGATCGTCTCCCTCGCGCTGGGTCTCCACGCCGCCTGGAGCTCTCTGGGGTCGGTCATCGCGGCCTGCGCCGCGCTCGGGAGTGCATGCGCGCTCGCAGCCGGCGCCGGGACCCGCGCGCTCGGCGTCCCGATCGAAGCCGCCGGGGCTGCCCTCGTGACGCTCGAGCTGCTACCGCTGGCGCTCCTCTGGCGCGGCGCGCGGCGCGGCACGCTCGAAGGCTTCCAGGCGCTCCGAGGTCGCGACCGGGCGGAGTGGATCGCCGACCTCACCCTCGCCATCGGCGCGATCGCGCTCAGCACCACCTTTGCGGTCTGGGTCGAGCCGGCGATGCCCTCCGGCGACCTCTGGTACTACCTCTCCTACATCGATTGGATCGCCGAGCGGCCCGGCTTGACCTACGTCCCTCACAGCCTCGACCCCGAGGAGTGGAACCCACGGCTGCAATCGAGCGCTTTCCTCGCTCTCGAGGCGCTCCTCAGCCAGACGGTGCGGGTCGAAGCGAACGCGCTGCAGGTCTTCTGGAGCTGGCTGCCCCTGGGCCTGCTCCCCCTCTCGCTTGCGGCGCTCTACGGGCTCGCCACCAGCCTCGGGACGGGACCACTCACGCGCGCGGTCCTGGTGGTGGCGCAACTGCTGCTCATCTACGCGACATTCGCCGACGCGCTGGACCGCGAGACGTCGGGCGTTCGCTGGGCGGGAGCCATCTCGTTCTTCCGCATCTCCCAGGACAAGGTGTTCCTCGCCCTCGTGCTGGCGCCCAGCGTCGCGGGGTTCGCCGCAGAGTGGCTCCGCCGCGGCGAGCGCCGCTGGCTTGCGGCCTGGCTGACCACAGCCCTCGCGTGCGGGCTGACCCACCCGTTGGGGCTCCCCTTCGTCGCGATGGTGACCCTGCCCTTCGCCGCGCTTGGGGTCGCGGTAGGCGCCGTGGACTGGCGGCGGGGAGCGGCGCTCGCGTTGCTGTTGCTGCCCCTCGCGGCGGGACCTGCGCTCCAGCGCTCGAACGAGGGCGCACCGACCACCCTCGCCGATGACGCGGGCTTTGCCCGGCGCGCGCACCTGACACGAGACAGCCTGGAGATCACGTCGAGGGCCAACAACACCTACACCGCGCACCCGAGCCTGATCGCTCACCCGCTGCTCATCGCCGGGATCGTGTGCGGGCTGGGGCTCCTGCCCGCGGTGCGCCGCCGCACGGACGCCCGCTACGCGTTCGCGACGACCGCCGCGCCGCTGCTCATGCTCTATACGCCGGGGCTCGCCCCGCTGGCGGGCCAGATCGTCACGCCCTACCTGCTCTGGCGTTTCACCTGGCTCCTGCCGATCGCGCTCTCGGTCAGCCTCGCAGGTCGTGGCCTAACGCGCGCAGCCGCGCGTGCGAGGCCAGGGAGCGCGCCGCTCGCCGCCAGCGTACTCACGGTCACGCTCGCCGTCGCCTCGGGCCTGATCACCGACCTCCGGCGCGGCGCCGCCACCCTCTCCTCGTTGCGACCCGCCCCCATCTCGGCCGGTCAAGCGGGCGCCATCATCGAAGCGCTCGAAGTCCAAACCGACGGGGGTGTCGTGCTCCTCGACCCCGTGCTGCAGAGCCTCGCGCTGTCGCTCTCCCCCGACCTTCAGACCGGATACTGGCGAGCGGGCTCCGACCCACGACGCTATGCCGCAGTCACGGACCTCTTCGCGAGCCCCTCCCTCACGCCCGCCCACGTCTCACTGCTTCGCGCGGTCGGCCCGCGCTGGATCGCGGTCGCACACCAAGCCCCCTTGCACGACGCGCTCCAACTGCACGAGACGCACTTCGAGCGAGTCGGTTCGATCTCGGCACATACGCTCTTCCGCGTGCGCGACCTGGACCGCCTCACCCCGCCGGCCAACCCCCTCACCTCCTGGCAGGCGCGGGTGGCCGCGCGACCCGAGGCGATCGCGGACCGAGAAGGACTCGCGCGAGCACTGCTGGTGGCAGGACGGCGCGAAGAGGCCCGCTCAGCGCTCGCCGCGCTCCTCCTTCAAGACGACCAGCACGCCGGGGCCCACGAGCAGCTGGGGACGCTTTCCCTCGAGGCGCGTGACTACGACACCGCGCGGCGCCACCTCGAACGCAGCCTCGCACTCGCGCCCGACCGGACCACGGCCCGTAACAACCTCACCTGGCTGCTCGCCACGTGCCCGGACCCGACGCAGCGCGACCCGCGCGCGGCGCTCCAGCAGGCACGCGCGCTCCTCGCCCGCGGCACACCCGACGCAGCGACGCTCGACACGGTCGCGGCCGCCCAGGCCGCGGCCGGCGACTTCTCGGCGGCCGTCGGAAACGCGCAACAAGCGATCGCGCTCTACCAGCGCGACGGCGTCCCCGCCGAGGCGTACGCTGACGTGACTTCCCGCCTCGCCGGCTACCAAGCTGCACAAGCGTTCATTGACGTGGCAGATTGACCCGCTCGCGCGCCCCGCCGGGTCGCCCGGAGCGCCAACACCTGAGACACGAGGAACCCCGCATGGCGAACGTCCTGAGCGAAGAGATCGAACCCGGCATCCAACGGGTCACGCTGAACCGACCGAAGGCCCGCAACGCGCTCTCGCCCGACCTGCTCACCGAACTCCGCGACACGATGCAGCGGATCCACAAGGACCGCGGAACCCGCGTCGTGATCCTCAACGGCGCGGGGCGGGGCTTTTGCGCGGGCGCTGACCTCGTCACCGGAAACGGGCTCCCGGGAACCGAAGGCATGAGCGAGCTCGGAGCGGTCTACAAGTTTCAGGAGTACATCGCGGAGACCGTGCTTGCGGTGCACGAGTGCGAGAAGCCCGTCATCGGGGCGATTCACGGTGCCGCTGTCGGCGGGGGGCTTGCGATCTCCCTGGCCTGCGACCTCCGTGTCGCGGCGGATACGGCAAAGTTCGGATCCGTGTTCATCAAGGTCGGCCTCTCCTCGTGCGATGTCGGCACCAGCTACTTCTTGCCGCGCCTCGTTGGACCTGCACGTGCGGCCGAGCTGATGCTCACCGGCCGCCACTTCGACGCGGCAGAGGCCGAGCAGATGGGGCTGGTCCACCGCGTGGTGCCTGAGGGCCAAGAGGTCGAGGCCGCGCTCGAAACGGCGCGCGCGATCGCGAGCAATAACGAGTACGGGGTGTGGATGACGAAGAAAGGGATGTGGTCGAACCTCGACGCCCCCAGCCTGCGCCATGCCATGGAGCTCGAGAACCGCACCCAGGTACTCGGCACATTCACGGGGAACATGGCCGAGGCGATGCACGCGTTCCGCGAGAAACGCGACCCCAACTGGAAGCCCCTCTAGCGGATCCCCTCGCGGGCGGGTCATGGCAAAGTGCCCCGCAGGCGGCCACATATCCCTATGCTCCGGGGGGTGAACGAAGCCCTGCGAAGCCGCCCGCCCGGCGCCCTGCGTGCTCTCGACTCCGCGATCGCGTGCTTCGCCATCTGGACACTCGGTGCGAACGCCGCGGCGCTCTGCGGCTTCGGGCTCGACGTGGCCGCGCTGGTCGCCGTGCTCCTCGCGATCATGGTCCTCGGTGCGCGCTCTCGCCGGAGCAGCTGGTTCGTAGAGCCCGCCAGCGCGTTGACGCCACCGCTTCACCCGCGAGACCGGGGAACCCCGCTGCCCGGTGCGTGGCGTGTCGCGGGCGCGCTTGCCGCCGGGCTCTCGGTCGCCGCGCTCGCTCAGACCGGGGATCCCCGCTGGCTCTGGGCGCCCGCCGTGGCAGGGCTCGGATTCATCGCGTTGCGCGAGCGAGACGCAACCCCGCCCCGGCATACGCCACGCGATGCGCCCTGGCTGTTGTGGGCGACGGCCGCGCTCGGAGCCGTCCTCGCATCCACCGCCCAGCGTCCGGACGCGGACGACGCCTTCTACATCCAGGCGGCCATCGCGGCGGCAGCTGCGCCCAACGCACCCCTGCTCGCGGAGGACACCCTGCACGGGATCCCTGGGCTGCCGCTCATCCTGCCGGTCTACCGACTCCACTCCCTCGAGATGCTCTGGGCCGTAGTCTCGCGGTGGACGGGCACGCCCGTGCTGAACCTCGCCCACATCGTGACCCCCGCGCTCGCCGGAGCGCTCGTCCCGCTCGCGCAAGCGCGACTGCTGCGCTTACTCCTCCCCGGGCGCTGGCCTTGGGGCCTCGCTGTGGTGCTCGGCTTCCTCCTGCTCGCAGGGGGGGCCATTCACAGCTTTGGCCAGTTTGGGTTCGTCCGACTACACCAGGGCAAAGGCCTGCTGGTCGCGCTGCTCCTGCCCGCGGTCGCCGCCTACGCGATCGAGTTCGCTCGGCGCCCCACGCTCGCGCGCGGCCTGCGACTCGCCGCAGCCCAGGTCGCGGCCCTTGGCTGTAGCGCCTCGGCGGCTTGGCTGGGTCCGGCGGTGGCCGGGCTCGGGCTCCTCGCAGCGCTCCCGCCGATGCCAGGCGCGGCCCGCACGCTGGGGTTCGGCGCGTTGACGTCCGTCTATCCCCTCGCGCTCGGCGCGAGCGCGGTCGGCGCGACACGCCAGCAATTCGCGGCGGCCGCAGAGCGCGGGGAGCTCCTCACGCTCTCCGACCCCGAACTCGCCGCGAGCGTGCTCTCCCCCGTGCTCGGCACGGGGCCGCTCGCCATCGGGCTCCTCTTCGCCCTCCTCGCCGGAGCCGCCCTCGCCTGCCAACCCACGACCCGCCGCTTCCTCGCCATCTTCACACTCGGCTTCCTGCTCGTGTTCTGGAACCCCTTCGACGCCAACTGGATCGCGCACTGGCTCACCGGACCGGGAACCTACTGGCGCGTCTTCTGGGTGATCCCGCTGCCCGCGCTGGTCGCCGTCGTCGCCACCAGCGCCCTGGCCCCGAGTCGCCCCTGGGGAGCTGCCGCGGGAAGCAGCGTCGTACTGCTCTTGATGCTCGGGTTCGCGAACGGCCCGGTGATCACCCGCGCGAGCGGAAGCGACTGGCGAGCCCCTGGATGGCGCGTCCCGGACCGCGTGCAACCCCTGCTCGGGCGCCTGATCGCGGACGTGGGTGGGCAAGGCACAGTGCTCCTCCCCCTCGACGTCGCCCCTTGGAGCGTACTGTTCGAACGAGCCCCAACCCCGCTCGTCGTGCGACCCGAGTACCTGGGTGTGCTCCGCACGCGCCACGACGAGCGGGAGATCGACCGACGAAAACACCTCGCCCGCATCGTCTCGGCGACACCGTCGCACCCACGCGCGGCACACTCGTTAGGTCGTGCGGTGCAGGACTACGACCTCCGCGCCGTGGCCCTCTCGGGAGCGGCCCGGCGCGACCCCGCCATCGCGACGCGACTCCGCCAGATGGGGTTCGAAGGCACGTTCGAGGATGATCACTACGTCCTCTGGGTGCGACCGACAGAAACGCTCGCTACTCGAAATAGCCGAGGGCTTTGAGCGCCTCTTCCGTCGTGGCGTCCTGGAGGAGCGGGGCTTCGTTCCGTTGGCGCTGCTGCTCGAAGCCGGCGAACTGCTCGCGCAGGGGTCCGGCCCGGGGACCCGCGAGAGGACGCTCGGCGCGGTCATCTTCGCGCAAGGAGTTGGCGTCGCCAGCCCAGAGGTGGTCACCCACCACGGCGTAAAACCGTGGCGCGGGGGCGGCGACCTCACGCCCGTCGGTGCGCATCTCGGGGGTCTCTCCGTATTCGCCACTCATCCCGAAGACCCCAGGCAGCTCGTCTGGCGGGGGTTGGGTGAGGTCACGGCCGGGGATCCCGCTCGCGTCGAGGCCCACGAGCGAGAGGAGCGTCGGCGCGAGGTCACGTGATCCGGCCGGGTCGCTCCGGACACCGGGCACGATCGCTGGCGAGATCACGACGCAGGGGACATGGATCTGCTCAGGCGAGACGCGGTAGCCGTGCGTAAAGCTCCCGTCTTCGCCAAAGCTCTCCCCGTGGTCGGAGGTGAAGACGACATGGGTCTCGACGCCGGGTGCGTCGCGCTCGAGGCGCTCGAGGAAAGCGCCGAGCACGGTGTCGAGCGCCTTGACGTCCGCGTTGTAGAGGCGGCGCGCATAACGGAGGTGCCCTGGCTCCAGCTCGCCCGCGCGTGCGAGGGCCCGGATCCGGGACGGATACGCGACGTCTCCCCCCGCGGCGTCGCCGTACGGCTCATGCGGATCGAACAGATGAAGCCAGAGGAACTGCGTGGGCCCGGCGAGGGACGTGAGGCTCGCGGCGGCTTCATCGAGGACGGTCGGACCGAGCCCGTAGAAGCGCCGGCCCTCGACCTCTTCGCCCTGCCACGCGCCCTGCACCAGCATGTGCTCGAAGCGTTGATCGTAGTGGTCGAACCCCTGGTCGAGCCCGAAACGCCGCTCGAGCGCGAAGGAGGCGACGACCGCGCCGGTCGCGAACCCCGCGGCACGCAGCCTCTCCGCGACGGTCTCGTGGTCCGGGCCGAGCGCGATGCCGTTTCGGCCGACGCCGTGCTCCCACGGGTGACGCCCGGTGAAGATGCTCGCGTGCGTGGGCTGTGTCGCCGAGCTGGCGGCGTAGCATCGGTCGAAGCGAAGCCCCCGCTCGGCGAAGGCGAAGGTCTTCGGCATGTGCCGTTCGTTCAGGCTGTCCGCACGCAGCGTGTCGACGGTGATCAGAACGAGGCGCTGCTTCGGAGCGGCCTCGGTGCAGGCCAACGCGAGCCCACCCCACCACGCGAGGGCGACGGCGACGGAGACAAGGCGACGGGCGGACGAGCGCATCCTGTGACGATACCACCGCGTGTCCGGGGGTCGGGGGAGAGGGCCGGGCGTGATACTCTCGCGCGCCCCGCAGGAGGAACACACGGCATGATCTTCGAAACACCCCTGAAGCTGCGCGACCACGTGGGCGATCGCCTGGGCGAGAGCGACTGGCTCGAGATCACACAGGACCGGATCGATAAGTTCGCGGAGGCCACGGGTGATCACCAGTGGATCCACGTGGACCCGGAGAAGGCGAAGGACGGGCCGTACGGCACCACCATCGCCCACGGATACCTGACGCAGTCGCTCGTGAACCTCTTCCTGCCGCAGATTGCAGATGTCCGGGGTTTCAAGATGGGGGTCAACTACGGCGCGGACCGCTTGCGCTTCCCGGCGCCGGTGCCCGTGGGTTCTCGGATCCGCGGGGTCGGCGAACTGGTCGCCTGCGACGACACCAAGGATGGCGCAATCCAGGCCACCATCCGGGTGACCGTGGAGGTCGAGGGTGGCGACCGGCCAGCCTGCGTCATCGACACCATCAGCCGCTACTACCCCGAGTAGAAGCCCCGCGACGAGAGAGCGGAACGTGACCGGGGGCCCCCGCTGGGAGCCCCCGGTGTCGTCGGCCATCGCCCTGACGAGGGGCGCAGTCTCAGTACGTAAGGACGGTCGGGAAGATTATCCGGCGCGAACCGGCGCCGCCGACCACGTTGAGGTTCTCGATGTCGGGGCCGACCAGCACGGCGGAGGGGATCACTCGGCCGGTGGCAGAGCACTGCACCTGACCGAGATAGTCCTCGCCGTTCGAGAGGTCGGAAGCCAGCACGTGCTTGAGGCCGCGGGGGGGGACCGCCGTGCGAATGCGGCCGACCGGGTCGCCTGCGCGGTCGAACCCGACACAGCGCACGGTAAGAGGGCGCTGGGAGGGGTTCGTGAAGAGCAACACGGTGTCGGCGCGATCGGAGTCCTCGGGGACCGGCCGCAGGTCGTCGGGGAGCTCGTCGAGAGGCCGGTCGATCTCGACGGCGTC
>Ga0315331_10000321_pt1 | contig 31901 bp, 38 predicted proteins | sample M160m34915metaG_FD_203456 | JGI IMG/M metagenome (GOLD analysis project Ga0315331, IMG submission 203456) | Ammonia-oxidizing marine archaeal communities from Monterey Bay, California, United States - M1 60m 34915 | ecosystem: Environmental > Aquatic > Marine > Intertidal zone | place: USA...
CCGCCACATGTGATCCAAAAGTGATGTTAGCTTCCTGCGAGCTTGGGTTGTTATCAGAGCTTCGGTGAATAAAGCGCAGCCCATACTGATTGGCCCCAGATTCAAACCCCAGGTTCAGATTATCGCGCCGGGCGGTGTTATTGTTGCGCTCCTGACTTTGATAGCTCAACCGGCTTTCAGAATAGGTCAAACCCGATTTTGATGCGGTTACGGGAATTAAGGTTTTTATTGCCAGCGCTATGCATGTCTGTCTCATCTGTGTCTCCTGCTTCACACGCAGACCAAAGCTCAAAGCTCATAGAGATGCCCCCTGAGCCAGCTGCGGCGTGTCTCGCGCCACTTGGCCTATTGGCTACATAACCTTGCAGTGATGAAAGAATTGCTAATAGCTGAGGCAAAATTTCCATCTGAATCTCAGCATTATTTCGCAGAATGGGACCGGATGAATTGCAATTCTTTCTAGAATGCAGGCTCTTGCGAAATAAAAAACCCCAAACCACCCCTTTTTTGTCAGAAAATTTACAAAACCCGGTTGACGCTCCCAAAAGTGGGCAATAGGTTAACAGCAGAAAAGGAACCCAAGGCATGACCGACATGAAAAAAATCGTAGTCCTGCGGCAAGAGGGCCGCTGTTGATACCATAGCCATGGTATCCGCCTCGCCCATGCCCCCTAAAATTGGGGGCTTTTTTATGCCAAGAATGAAAGTGAATTAAGATGACCCAAACAATGTCTGGCGCAAAGATGGTAGTTCAGGCTCTGATTGATCAAGGGGTGGATACTGTGTTTGGATACCCCGGCGGAGCTGTATTGCCGATTTATGATGAAATTTTTCAACAAAATAGTATCAAGCATTTTTTGGTTCGCCACGAGCAAGGTGCGGTCCATGCTGCGGAAGCCTATGCGCGCTCGACCGGCAAGCCCGGCGTTGTTCTTGTAACCTCGGGCCCGGGCGCAACCAATGCGGTCACTGGCCTAACCGATGCTTTGATGGACAGCATCCCCTTGGTGGTTCTGACAGGGCAGGTGCCGACCTTCATGATCGGCTCCGATGCTTTCCAGGAGGCCGATACCGTTGGCATCACGCGCCCATGTACCAAACACAATTGGCTGGTCAAAGATACGGATGCTTTGGCGCACACGCTTCATAGCGCCTTTCATGTGGCCAGTTCTGGTCGGCCGGGACCGGTTTTGGTCGATATCCCTAAGGATGTGCAATTTGCCAATGGCACCTACGAAGGGCCAGCCAAGATGAAATCGCATTACCAGCCCAAGCTGAAAGGTGATCTTGAGGCGATTACGGCTCTGGTTGCGGCGATGGAGGTTGCGCAGAAGCCCATTTTTTATACCGGAGGCGGGGTCATCAACTCTGGTCCTATTGCCAGCCAATTGTTGCGCGAATTGGTCGCGGCTACAAATTTCCCAATCACCTCGACCCTTATGGGGCTGGGCAGTTACCCAGGCAATGGAGACAACTGGTTGGGCATGCTTGGCATGCACGGTCTGTTTGAGGCGAATATGGCGATGCATGATTGCGATCTGATGATTAATATCGGTGCAAGATTTGATGATCGGATCACTGGGCGGCTTGATGCCTTTAGCCCCGGATCAACCAAAGCGCATATTGATATCGACGCCTCCTCAATCAACAAGGTGATCCATGTTGATATTCCAATCCTAGGTGACGTGGCACATGTTTTAGAGGATATACTCAAAGTATGGAAGGCCCGTGGGCGTAAGACAAATTCTAAGGCGCTGAAAGCCTGGTGGGGGGAAATTGATGATTGGCGCAAAATCCGCTGCCTGGATTATGCGGCCGATAGCAAAGTGATTAAGCCGCAATATGCGCTTGAACGCCTTGAAGCCCTGACGAAAGATCATGATCGTTACATCACCACAGAAGTCGGCCAGCATCAGATGTGGGCCGCACAATATATGAACTTTAATGATCCCAATCGTTGGATGACCTCTGGCGGGCTTGGCACCATGGGATATGGGGTTCCGGCCTCCATTGGCGCGCAGGTGGCCCATCCGGGCAGCTTGGTGATCAATGTGGCCGGCGAGGCCAGCTGGTTGATGAATATGCAAGAAATGGGCACGGCCATGCAGTATGGCTTGCCTGTGAAGCAGTTCATTCTGAACAACGAACGCCTTGGTATGGTGCGCCAGTGGCAAGAGCTGCTGCATGGCGAGCGCTATTCGCAGAGCTGGTCGGAATCCTTGCCCGATTTTGTGAAATTGGCGGAGGCATTTGGTGCCAAGGGCATCCTATGCTCAGATCCGGCAGATCTTGATGAGGCTATTTTGGAAATGCTGGCCTATGACGGCCCGGTGATCTTTGATTGTTTGGTGGAGAAACATGAAAATTGTTTCCCGATGATCCCATCAGGCAAAGCGCATAACGAAATGCTTTTGGGTGACGCGGCCATAAAAGGCGCCATCGACGCCTCTGGCTCGGTTTTGGTTTAGGGAGAGATCACATGAACGCATTGAATATCACCAAAGGCACCTCATCGAAATCTGCCTATAACCTGCGCTCTGGTCATGCGGACTTAACTGAGCGTCATACCTTGGCGGCGCTTGTGGCTAATGAACCGGGTGTTTTGGCGCGCGTCATCGGCCTTTTTTCGGGGCGCGGGTATAATATTGAAAGCCTGACTGTGGCGGAAGTGGACCATCAGGGGCATACGAGTCGAATTACCATTGTCACCAGCGGTACGCCGCAAATCATTGAACAGATCAAAGCGCAGCTGGGTCGGATCATCCCGGTATACGACGTGCATGACCTCACGGTTGAGGGCCCCTCGGTCGAGCGTGAATTGTCTTTGTTCAAAGTCAGCGGTAAGGGCGAAAAGCGTGTTGAGGCCCTGCGCCTCGCGGATGTATTCCGCGCCAATGTGGTCGATAGCACTTTAGATAGCTTCACCTTTGAAGTTGTTGGAAGCCCAGAGAAAATTGATGCTTTTGCAGAGCTGATGCGACCACTTGGACTGTCAGAAATGGCGCGCACGGGCGTGGCGGCTCTCTCGCGCGGTTAAATCCGCAGCCGGCTAATTTGGCTCGGGTGCGATTGTTTCGGTCTGATGTCGTATAAATCGTCAAAAATCGACATTAAAACGTCATTGAGGCGGGTTTTTGGTCGCGTCGGGAAAAGTTTTTCGAAGATTAAGGGCGTAGCTCCGAGGTAAACGGAGATCGCCATGGCTAAAGACTATATACAAACCGATATCACCTCTGTTCAACAACCGGTGGAGCAGGCGAATGGCTTGGCCAATGCCCATTATATAGATCCCGCAACTTTTGCCGAGGAAAGCGAAGCGGTGCTCAAGAGCACATGGGCCGGGCTGGCCGTTGGGGCGGATGTGCCAAATCTGGGTGACGCAAAACCGATCCAATTTCTTGGCATGCCGCTGCTGTTAATTCGCGACAAGGACGGCGAGCTGAGGGTGTTTGAGAATATTTGCCGTCACCGGGGCATGCAATTGCTGCAGGAAGCGAAAACCATCGAAGGAGCAATCCGTTGCCCCTATCACTCCTGGTGCTATTCTACCAAGGGTAAGCTGGTGTCCACCCCGCATGTCGGCGGCGCGGGTCTCAACACCCACCCAAGCATCGTAAAAGACGATCTCGGCTTGAATGAGGTGTGCAGCTATGTCTGGCGGGATGTCGTGTTCATCAATATCTCTGGTGATGCACCGGAATTCACTGAGGTCCATGCCGATCTAATCGCGCGGTGGTCTGAATTTGACGGCCCGCTGTACCATGGCGGCGCAGACAGCCGCTTTGAGTTGGAGCTTGCGGCCAATTACAAGCTGGCGGTCGAAAATTATTGCGAAAGCTATCATCTGCCCTGGGTGCATCCTGGGCTCAACAGCTATTCGCGGCTGGAAGATCACTATAACATCGTCGAATATGGGAAATTCTCTGGTCAGGGCACGCGCGTGTACCGGCAATTTAAGGCCGAAGATGGCTCGACGGCCTTCCCGGATTTCCCTGATCTATCCGAGAAATGGGATGAGGGTGCAGAATATATTAGCGTCTACCCCAATGTGCTGTTGGGCGTGCAGCGTGACCATGCCTTTACCATCGTGCTCGAACCGAAGGCGCATAATAAAACTGTTGAGCATATACATCTGTACTATGCCTCCGACGATACGCTGGCGAAAAACCGTGCGGTGAATACCCGGCAATGGAAAGAGATCTTTGAAGAAGACATTTTCGTGGTCGAGGGTATGCAATCGGGCCGGCACGCGCCTACCTTTGACGGTGGGCGGTTTAGCCCGGTTATGGATGAGCCGACCCATTGCTATCACGATTGGGTCGCGGGAAGGATAGCCCGACATCGTGGCTGAGATGGATGTGGCGCTGGATGCTTTGATTTTGAATGCCCATGCCAAAGATGATCGCGCCGCATTGGTCACGCTTTATAGCCGAGCGGCGGATCTGGCAGAGGATGTCGATACGGAATGCTTCTTTTTAACCTATGCGCATATATTTGCCTTAGAGCTTAACCATCCAAGCCAAGCCAACCTCCGCGCCCGGCTTGTGGCCTACGGGCGGGAGTGAATTGCTGCCGAATGGGGGGGGAGGCACCGAATGTGACCCCCCGGGTTCTAAACGGGCTTACATCTAATCTGACGACTGACGCGCCGCGCGATTAACGACGACGGTTGCCAGAATGAGATCCACCAACCCCTGTTTTCGGGAGGTGATGAGCATCAAGATGATCGAAACAATCTGCAAGCTGGTGGCATAGGCAATCATCGTGCCGATGGTATGCAGCAGAGCATAGAGCCCACCAAACGGGCGATCATGCCTTTGGCGAAATTCAATGCCAGTCATCCGCATGCCAATGGTTGAAGAATAAATGGTAAGGACAGGAAATCGTTCAATAAAAGATACGATAAACCACAGGCTAGCAAAAAAGAAAAAGCCAATGCCCAAGGTCTAGAGGCTGCTAAGGAAGGTGATGAAAGTGATGGCCACAGAATCAATAAACCAGGCGATCACACGCTTGAGGTTCACATCTTGGTAACAGGTGGCCTGTTCAATAGTATCAGGTAAATCGGTCATAATAAATCTTTCACAAATGCGCTCCACCCGCGGTGGGTGGAGCGGTGTCGTGGGTTAAGCCTCAGGCTGCTCGGGTTTTGCTTGAGCCTTGCTGCTTCGGTCTTTCATGAATTTGTCAAATTCGGATTGATCCTTAGCTGCGCGAAGGCGGTCCATGAAGGCTTAAAATTGCTGTTGGTCTTCCTCAAGCCGGCGCAGCGTATCGGCCTTATAGGCGTCAAACGCAGTGTTGCCACTCGAGGTATCGCGGCGGTAAAGAGATTTTGAGTGTGAACAGGATTGAGATTTTGAAAACATGCGCTTGCTTCAGATCATATAAAACAAAAGGGCGAGCCCCACGGGCCAAAAGAAGATCATGCCAAGGATCATAGCGGCCATCCAGGCGCCTTTGCCTCTGCGGTCCATCCAGGTTTCACAAATCTATACCCACCCTCCTTTTGTGGAGGTGTGCGTGGCTTCTGGGGCGAGGGTGGTCATTATGGCCTCCCTTTTTGATGTAAATAATGTTTACATTAAATATTTGGAAGAGTTTCTATCGTTTTGCAATAGAGTATGTAAATCTTTTTTACATTTTTTGACTGAAAGCGGAAATTCGCCCCCGACAGAGATCAGCCATCTGCTGCGGCGCGCAGCCGAATACATGAACGGGTGTGCCAGCAGCCGCATAGATCTTTTGATAATCGAACAGCGTCTCGTCAAAAAATGTCACGATCTCGGTCAGATGCCCCACGGGGCTCACGCCGCCAATGGCAAATCCTGTGACGGCACGTATGCGTGCGGCATCGGTTTTGCCCAATGGCTCGCCAGCCAAAAGCGCCGCCCGATCGAGATCGACCCGCCGCGCACCGGCCGTCAAAAATAGATATAGCTGAGCGGTCATCTCACCCTCAAAGAGGATGGATTTTGCAATCTGATCAACCGCACAGCCCAAACTCTCTGCCGCGGCTTTGGCGGTGGTGGCCTGACCTGTTTCGATAACTCTTAGGGTTGGATTGGCGGCAAAGAGAGCAGATTTTACCCGTTTTAGGCTTTTACTCATAGTGACCCCATTGACCTTGTCTCACTTGCTCCGCAGTTTGGCGGTATGACACTTATAGAGTCAATCCAACGCAGTCCCATCGCGTTTGAAACCGGCAGCGGTCAGGCGCTTGCGGCTGATTGGGGCGCGAGTGGTGCATTGGCGGAGGTTTTGACGGGGATTGGCGGTTGCAGCCCCTATCTTTGCGAGTTGCTGCGCAAAGAGCAAGACTGGCTCGCGGAGGCTGTCACTTTGGCAGCACCGTTGCAAAACGTGCTGCCCAAAAACAGTGACAATGATATCGGGGCAGGGCTGCGACGGGCCAAGCGTCGGGTGGCCGGTTTTTTAGCCATCGCGGAAGTCTCTGGTGCCTATTCATTGGCGCAATCGACCCAAGCCCTAACAGATTTTGGCGATCAAGCGGTGCAGTTGGCCTTCGAGGCTGCATTGGTACCCTATCAAGCCTCGGGAAAGCTGCCGGAAGAAACTGGCTTGTTTGTCATTGCTATGGGCAAAATGGGGGCGGGAGAGCTCAATTATTCCTCAGATATTGATCTTGTTGTGATGTTTGATGACCGCGATATTGATCATTTTGAGGCCGCGCAGCGCCGTCAAATCCTGGTCCGGGCTACCCGCGCGGCGACCAAATTGCTTAATGATATTACCGAGCATGGCTATGTTTTTCGCACAGATCTTCGCCTGAGGCCTGATCCGTCTGTGACACCGGTTTGCGTCGCGATGAGCTCTGCTCTGGACTATTATGAAAGCCTGGGCCGCACATGGGAGCGGGCTGCCTTTATCAAAGCACGGGTTTGTGCTGGGAATCGTAAGGCTGGTGCGGAGTTCCTCGATCAGATGGTGCCCTTTGTATGGCGTCGCTATCTTGATTTTGCCGCGATCGAAGAAGCCCATGCGCTGCGCTTGAAAATCCGGACGAAAACCGGCGCACGCGGCGCGATTCATGTGCCCGGTCATGATGTGAAACTGGGCCGTGGCGGTATTCGCGAGATCGAGTTTTTCACCCAAACGCGGCAGCTCATTTCAGGCGGGCGGGATGCGGAATTGCGATCATGCCAAACTCTGGCGGCATTGGATCAATTGGCTGCAAAAGATTGGATCACTGAGGCCATTCGGAACCAATTGCAACGCAGCTATCGGGTTCTGCGCCACACAGAACACGCCATCCAAATGATCCGCGATGCGCAAACCCAAAGCGTGCCGACATCCGACGAAGGAATTGGACGGGTCGCGGGACTTTTGGGGCTGTCTGCATCTGAGTTTATCACACAGACAGGGGCCCATTTAAATGCGGTCCATTCAATAACGGAGTCATTCTTTGCGCCCACGCAGGCCAATGCGCCAGAGGTGGCATTGGACGACCACCATGAGATCACCCAGCATTGGCCGAGCTACGCGGCCATGCGCTCCGAGCGGGCGACCGCATTGTTTGACACCCTGCGCCCTGAGATCTTGGCACGGCTGCAAAAGGCTCCGGACCCCAAGGAGGCCTTAATCCATTTTGACAATTTTTTGCGGGGCTTGCCGGCGGGTATTCAAGTTTTTTCGCTCTTTGCCGCCAATCCAAAATTGGTTGAGCTTTTGACAGATATTGTGGTGAGTGCCCCGGCTCTGGCGCAATATTTGGGTCGAAACTCAGGCGTTTTGGATGCGGTACTCAGCGGGGAATTTTTTGCGCCTTGGCCTGGCGCTGAGGCTCTGGCGGCGCAGTTGGCCGCGCGGTTAGCGGCAACTTCAGATTATGAAGCCGGTCTGGATTTGGCGCGTATTTGGACCAAAGAGTGGCATTTTCGTATTGGCGTGCATCTACTCGACGGGATCATCTCTCCGCGAGACGCCACAAGCCATTATGCGCAGCTGGCAGAGGCCGTCTTAACCGCAGTCTTTGACTTTGTGCATCAAAACTTCGCACTCAAATATGGCCATATTCCCGACTCCGATTGTACCATTCTGGCTATGGGCTCTCTTGGCGCGGGACAATTGAATTCTCAATCAGATCTCGACATGATTTTAATTTTTGATGCGGATGTGGCTGCAAAGTCGGATGGGGCGAAATCCCTCTCTTGCCGTCTGTATTTTTCGCGGTTGACCCAAGCTCTCATCACCGCACTGACCGCGCCAACGGCGCATGGGCGTCTTTATGAGGTGGATATGCGTCTGCGGCCTTCGGGGCGCGCTGGACCGGTGGCGACGTCCCTTGCGGGGTTTGCAAGCTATCAGCGGGCGGAAGCGTGGACATGGGAGCATTTGGCGCTCACCCGCGGCCGGACCATCACGGGCCGTTCAGCCTTTCGGGAAGCCGTTGAGCAGTTGCGTCAGCAGATATTGGATGAAAAGGCTGTTTGGGCGCATATTTTGACCGGGCTGCGGGACATGCGGGCCCGGTTGGCAGAGGGAAAGCCGCAATCAGGGCTTTGGGATCTTAAGCGCGGGGCTGGTGGTCTGCAGGATATTGAATTGGTGGCCCAGGGCATGGCGTTGATGCAATGCTGTCGAGAGGGGGCGACAGCGGCACAATTGCACAGCGCTCAAAGCGGGCAGGCCCCGGTCAAGGCTGATTTTGCGCGTTTGGCGCGATCACACGATTGTCTGTCGGATTTACGCCTTTTGCATCATTTGATTTGTGGCACCGATGTTCAAGACGAGGCCTTTGCTGAAGGCGGGCTTGCTCGGTTGCGCCGGATCATGCAAATGGGCCCAGAGGTGGATTTCAAACAGATGATCACAGAACACCGCGCGCAATGCGAAGACGTGATTGACCAAATATTGGGGCAGAGTGAAGGGCGTGGGAATGAAGGTTGATGATGTGGATCCCAAGGGCTTGATCCGAGAAAGCTACCGAATTGAGGGAATAACTCCGCAGGAGTGTAAGACCATCTTCTTTGATTGGGCGATTCAAGTGCCTGAAACTGCGGATCCCGCGGCTCATATTGCCTTTTGTATCAGCCATTACGGTGCAGGCCAGCCCGATCATCCGATGACAGTTGTCCTACAGGCCGCCTTGGCCCCGGCGCCTGAGAAGATCAGGCGCGGGGGGCGGGCAGGTCGCGTCACTCCAGAAGGTCAGCGGCGCGACGGGCAATCTGTGTAATCTGCTCCCAATCTCCTGCGTCGATCAGCGCTTTTGGCGCAATCCAGCTGCCACCCACACAGCGGGTATTGGGCAGAGTGAGATAGGTTTTGGCGTTTTCGGGTGTCACGCCGCCCGTGGGGCAGAAAGTGATCTGTGGCAAGGGTCCGGCCATTGATCCCAAGGCCGGCGCGCCGCCAGCAGCTTCCGCTGGGAAGAATTTTTGAAAAACGAACCCTTGCTCCAAGAGGCGCATCGCTTCTGTCGCGGTGGCCGCACCGGGCAGAAGCGGCAAATCATAGTCTTGCGCGGCTTTGATTATACTGTCTGTTGCACCGGGCGAGACACCAAAGGTGGCTCCAGCAGATTTTGCATCGCGGATCTGCGCGGTGGTGAGCAGAGTGCCAACCCCGGCCAGTGCGCCCTCGACTTCGGCGACGGCGGCAATCGCCTCCATTGCGGCGTCTGTGCGCAGGGTGATTTCCAAAGCCGGTAGCCCGCCCGCCACCAGGGCGCGGGCCAGAGGCTGGGCATCCTGAACCCGATCAATGGTTAACACCGGAATTACCGGGGCAGCGGTGCAAATCTTTGCGATCATATCTGTATGTATCATGTTTTTTCCTAAATTACGACGCCAGCGCCCTGCGACGCGGCGCCTGCTGTGCGCCGGAAGACCGAGAATAATTCGCGCCCCATGCCACTCTCATTGTCACAGAGGTCAGGTTTTGCGGGGCTGCGCGCCTGCCAATTCTCTGCCATCGTCTCCAATCGTCCCGCCACAGCGTCCAAACGTAACATATCGCCATCTTCGATCAGCGCAATCGGCCCGCCATCGGCGGCCTCTGGCGAGAGGTGAATGGCCGCAGGAACCTTGCCAGAGGCACCGGACATGCGACCATCTGTGACCAAGGCAACCTTATGCCCGCGATCTTGCAGGATTGCGAGGAACGGCGTGAGGTTATGCAGCTCTGGCATTCCATTGGCAGAGGGGCCTTGGTAGCGCACAACGACAATCACATTGCGGTTCAAGTCACCGGATTGAAACGCCTTTTTCACGGCGTCTTGACTATGGAAGACTGCGGCAGGCGCTTCTATGAAGCGTTTGTCTTCAGCCACAGCTGAGATTTTGATCACGGCATTTCCGAGATTTCCGGTTAGATTTTGTAAACCGCCACTGGCTTGAAACGGATCATTGACGGGGCGCAGGATTTTCTCATTGAGACTCTTCTTTGGCGCTGAGATATAGCCCACGGCACCCTCGGTCAGCACCGTTTGGCGGGTGAAATTATGCAGACCTTGGCCCATGATAGTCATAACATCTTCATGCAACAGGCCGGCATGCAGAAGCTGATCAATCAAATAGGGCAGGCCGCCAGCAGCATGGAAGTGATTCACATCCGCAAGCCCATTGGGGTAGACTTTGGCCAGAAGCGGTACAATCTGGGAAATATCGGCGAAATCCTGTGGCTCCAAGATGACCCCGGCGGCTCGGGCCATGGCCGGGATATGTAATACGAGATTGGTTGAGCCACCGGTGGCCATGAGGCCCACGATGCCGTTGACCCAAGCTTTTTCGTCCAGGATTTTTGCGGTTGGGATAAAGTTGCTGCCAAGGGCGGTGTTGGACAAGACCTGCGCTGTGCCCTGCTTTGTGAGTGCGCCGCGCAGATCACTTGCTGGGGGAACGAAACTGGCGCCCGGCAGGTGTAGCCCCATGAATTCCATCAGCATCTGATTGGAATTGGCCGTGCCATAGAAGGTACAGGTGCCGGGCCCGTGATAGCTTGCCATCTCTGCGGCCATGAGCTCGTCTCGGTCGCAAAGCCCGTCTGCAAAGCGTTTGCGCACGTCTGTTTTCTCGTCATTGCTGATGCCCGATGGCATGGGGCCGGCGGGTAAGAAGACGGACGGCAGATGCCCAAAAGTGGCAGCTGCAATCACCAAACCGGGGACGATTTTGTCGCAAACTCCCAAGAAAACGGCCGCATCAAAAGTGTTGTGCGACAGACCAATCGCCGCAGCCAATGCGATTGTATCGCGTGAAAACAGGCTGAGCTCCATACCAGCTTGGCCCTGGGTGACCCCGTCACACATGGCAGGCACTCCGGCGGCCACCTGGGCGGTTGCACCGAGCGCGCGGGCCGCTTGTTTGATTTGCTCAGGGTAGGTTTCAAAGGGTTGGTGTGCCGATAGCATGTCGTTATATGCAGTGATGATCCCGATATTTGGCGCGCGCTCTTGCAAAAGCGTTGATTTATCATCGCCCATCGCGGCGTAAGCATGGGCTTGGTTACCACAGCTCAGATGGGCGCGGCGCGGTCCGTCTTTGGCGGCCCGGGCAATTTTAGCCAGATAGGCGGCGCGGCTGTCTTTCGAACGGTCAACAATTTTTTGCGTGACGTCTACCAGTTTTGGATGCAGGGGCATAGCTTTCTCCATGATCATGTTAGCGCTATCATCACACTTCGAGCTGGAAATCAATACAGATCTGCTCTTGTTGTTAAAGTTTCACTGAATTAGGCCATGTCAAACCATAAAGGGGGCAATGATGCATAGTGACCATCCGGTGATCCGATTAAAGCCTAAGACCAATGCGCAACGCCTGCGGCATGGGTTTCCTTGGGTCTATGACAATGAGTTGGTGACCGACCGTCGCACCAAGGCCATTGCGCCCGGCAGTCTTGCGATCGTTCAAGATAATGGGCAAAACACACTTGGGCTTTTTGCGGTCAATCCCAATTCTAAAATTTTCGCGCGTAAAATCTCTGATGACTTGGACTGCAGGGTCGATCAGCCCTGGTTCGCACAGAAAATTGCTAAGGCGCTTTCCCTGCGCGAGGCGCTATACAGTCAACCCTATTATCGGTTGATACATGCTGAGGCCGATCAGCTGCCGGGGCTGATCATTGATCGTTTTGCGGATCTTTTGGTCATTCAACCCAATGCGGCCTGGGTTGACCAGCGTTTGTCGTCTTTGGTGGCGGCTTTGAGTGATGTTTTGAAACCGAAGTCCATTGTCGTGAATGGGGCAGGCCGCGCGCGGGTTTTGGAAGGTTTGGAAGATACGCGATATTTGGCCTTGGGCGAGATGCCTGCTGACGCGATCGAAGTGGCTATGAATGGCGCGGTATATTTTGCCGATGTTGCTGCCGGCCAGAAAACCGGAATTTTTTACGATCAGCGACCCAATCACAAATTTGTGCAGGATTTGGCGCAGGGCAAATCCGTTCTGGACGTGTTTTGCCATGTGGGCGGTTTTGGTTTGGCGGCTATGGCCAAGGGCGCGGCCTCTGTCACCTGCGTGGACGGCTCTCAACCTGCGTTGAATTTGGCAAGTCGTGGAGCTGTGGCCACGCGGGCCGAAACACCCTTCGAAGCGATCAAAGGCGATGCGTTTGACGTGATGGGACAATTGGCCGGGCAGGGCAAAACCTATCAGCTTGTCATCTGTGACCCGCCGGCTTTTGCCCCTCAAAAAGCGGCGCGCGAGGCGGGATTGCGCGCCTATGAACGCGTGGCGCGTCTGGCCAGTGCTTTGGTGGCTCCGGGCGGCTATTTGACCCTATGCTCCTGCTCACATGCAGCTGATATTGAGCGCTTTCGCGCCGCTTCGATCCGTGGGATTGGCCGGGCCGGCCGGCAGGCGCAGTTGATCTATACCGGCGGTGCAGGGCCCGATCATCCCCATCATATGGCGCTGGCGGAATCGAGTTATCTTAAAACTCTTGTGTTTCGTATGCAGTGATGCGGGTTGTACTTGATACCTGTGTTCTGGTTCCGAGCTTTTTAAGGTCGGTTTTGCTGGCCTGTGCGCGTGCAGGTTTTATTGAGCTGCTGGCGACGCCGCGACTCTTAGAAGAGTGGCGCCGGTCGGCCAAAACACCTTTTCAAAGGCTGGAATCAGAAAATGCGGCCCGGCAATTCTTGAGTGATTTTCCTCAGGCGATGCGCCCTGATCCCTTGGATCTGCGCCCTTACTGGCTCCCGGATCAAGATGACGTGCATATTTTAGCCCTCGCGGTGCTGCATCATGCGGATGTGATTGTCACCCATAATAAGAAAGACTTCCCGCAAGAGGTGTTGAATGAGTATGGCATCATCCGGATGAATCCCGATGCGCAGCTGATGCAGCTCTATCGCCTTCATGGGCCTGCATTGTTAGAGCCCTTGCGCCCAGTGCTGGCTGAGGTTCAGTCTTCCTATCCGCAGATGCGTCCGATCGAGCTGTGGCGCAAGGCTTGGCTGCCGCAATTTGGCCGTAAGTTTGATCGTCTATGACGAGGTTCCGGTCCAGCGCTTTTCGTTGGCTTCAATGGCTTTGATGCGATCTGCGGTCTTGGGATGGCTCAAAAACCAAGCCGGCGCTGCCCCGCCATGGCCGGTCAATCGGTCGAGCTTGGCAAACAGGCTTTTTTGCGGAGCCGCTCCAAGTCCAGCTTTAATCATCAATGCGGTGGCATAGGCATCGGCTTCAAACTCATCCTTGCGCGACATCCCAGCCGCAATCATGTTGACGGCGAGATTTGCGATCCAAGGCCCAATGAAGGGAATAAAGCGGTTGAGAGTCATCGCAAGCGCCGTGCGCACAGCATTTTGTCCCGAAAAATCAATCATCCGCCGTTTGGTATGCCCAAGGGCGACATGTCCAAGTTCATGGGCGATCACAGAGCTGATTTCTGCGGCAGTGACCTCACCAGAGAGAAATGTCTTCAAAAAGCCTCGGGTGATATAGATTTGCCCATCGGGGGCGGCGAGGCCGTTGATGGGATCAATTTCATAGACATTTACATGCAAGCGCTTGAGATCCAGCGCATCGGCCAGCTTCGCGAAATGCGCGTCAAGCGCCGGGTTGCGCAGCGGTCTGGACTGGGTGGCCAATGTGCGTTTTGTCTGGCGCGCCGACGTGAGATAGGTAAACACACCCACAACCACGGCCAGACCTATTGGGATCAAGACTGACATGCTCTTTATATGGCGCAGCGGCGGCGGTCTTTCAATGCCACATAAAGATATGGGGAATGGCCGCCGGCCCGCGGCTGGGTTATGCCCAGGCCTTGAACAATCGGTTAAGTTATCAGCTGCATCCCAGAAGATATGCCATCTAAGGTCATGGGGGCCATGCGATTGTCGAATATACGCTGTATCATGCCGATGGATTGGGTGTAGGGCCAATATTTTTCTGGCACGGGATTGAGCCACACAGAATTGGGCCATTGTTCCCGTGCGCGGCGCAGCCAATCTTCACCTGCAATGGGATTCCAATGCTCATTTGCGCCACCCGCATAGGCAATTTCATAGGGTGACATAGATGCATCCCCCACAAAAATACACTTGTAATCAGATCCATAGGTATGAAAGAGCTCTTCTGTTGGGATTTGCGCGTCCCACCGGCGGCTATTGTCGCGCCAGACCCCCTCATAAAGGCAATTGTGGAAATAATAGCTTTCGAGATGTTTGAACTCTGAACGGGCCGCGGAAAAAAGCTCCTCCACCATTTTAACATGCGGATCCATCGAGCCGCCAATATCGAGGAGCAACAGCACCTTCACCGCATTGCGCCGTTCAGGTCGGGTTTGCACGTCAATATAGCCGTTTTCTGCGGTTTTGCGGATCGTGGCGTCGAGGTCTAACTCCTCTTGTGCCCCATCGCGCGCCCATTTGCGCAGTCGCTTCAAAGCGACCTTGATGTTGCGGGTGCCCAGCTCTACGTCGCCATCAAGGTTTTTGAAGCTGCGTTTGTCCCAGACTTTCACCGCACGCTGATGGCGGCTTTCAGCTTGCCCAATTCTCACGCCTTCCGGATTGTAACCATAGGCGCCAAAGGGCGAGGTGCCGGCTGTTCCGACCCATTTGCTGCCGCCCTGGTGGCGTCCTTTTTGCTCTTCCAACCGTTTGCGCAGGGTGTCCATGAGCTTGTCAAACCCGCCCAAAGCTTCGATCTCGGCTTTATCGGCTTCAGAGAGTGTTTTTTCAGCCAATTTGCGCAGCCATTCGTCGGGCAAGTCCACTTGGTCCAACATGTCTTGCGGGCTAATGTGCTCAAGGCCTTCAAAACTGGCGGAAAAGGCGCGGTCATATTTGTCGAGATTGCGTTCATCTTTGACCAAAATAGACCGCCCCATAAGATAGAAATGCTCCATATCATAGGTCGCCATCCCCGCGCTGACCGCTTCCAGAAAACTCAAAAACTCCCGTAAAGATACCGGAATCTTATGAGCTCTTAGGTGATCAAAGAACGGCAGAAACATAGTCTATCCCATGCGCAGAATGACGATATTGGCAATCAAGGCCAAAAGCCCACCAATAATGCCGCATGCGGCACCATATTGTAGCATATCCAACAATTTGCCGCGGCGTTTTGCTGCAAGCGCGGCCCCGAACATGGCACCGAGGGCCAAGCCAAAATATGTCATTTGTCATTCCATTCTTCAAAATGAGGCGGGACCTGTGGCCCCGGTGAGAGGGGATTATCTCTGAGCGCGGGCCATAAAGGCCAAACGTTCAAAAAGATGTACATCTTGCTCGTTTTTGAGCAATGCGCCATGCAGCCGGGGCAGGGCGTTGGCCCCGTCTCGACGCAGATCGTCGGCGGTAAGATCTTCGGCCAATAGCAACTTGAGCCAGTCAAGCACTTCGCTTGTTGAGGGCTTTTTCTTCAAACCGGGCGTCTCGCGCACTTCAAAAAATTGCGTCAGAGCGGTTTCCAAAAGTTGCGGTTTGAGCCCGGGGTGGTGCACTTCGATGATCTGGCGCAACGTGCTTTGATCCGGAAAGCTGATGTAATGGAAAAAACACCGCCGAAGAAAGGCATCGGGCAGCTCTTTTTCATTGTTGGAGGTGATGATCACAACCGGGCGATGACGCGCCTCTACGGTCTCGCCTGTTTCATAGACATGAAAGGCCATTCGGTCGAGTTCTTGCAGCAGATCGTTTGGAAATTCGATATCAGCTTTGTCAATCTCATCAATGAGCAAGACGACTTTTTTGTCGCTCTCAAAGGCCTGCCAAATTTTGCCTTTCTTGATATAGTTTGAAACATTGCGCACCCGTTCATCGCCCAGCTGACTGTCGCGCAGCCGGCTGACCGCATCGTATTCATAAAGACCCTGTTGGGCGCGGGTGGTGGATTTGATGTTCCACTCTATCATGTCCATGCCAAGCGCGGATGCCACTTGCCGGGCCAATTCGGTTTTCCCGGTCCCCGGTTCACCCTTGACCAAAAGCGGCCGTTCCAAAGTCACGGCGGCGTTCACAGCGACCGCTAAATCATCCGCGGCGATATAGGTATCTGTGGAGGTAAATTTCAAAGTACGACTCTCTACTGATTTTTTTTTGAACCTAACATGCTCTTGACGCGCTTCCAATCGCGGTTTTCTGCGTGACAAATGTATTAACCTTGGATACATCCCGCTCAAAGGCTGCATTATGATGCGGCGCTTCGTTAAGAATAAGAGGTTTGCTGTATGAAAGCCGAGGTTATTGTGCCTGATAATTATCGCCCTGCTGACGATGAGCCGTTTATGAACGACACGCAGCTTGCTTATTTCCGCCGCAAGTTACTGGCTTGGAAAAGCGAGTTGATGTCCGATAGCAAAGAGACGATCGAAACGCTGCAGGACAATACCCGCGCTATACCGGACATATCAGATCGGGCGAGCGAGGAGACAGACCGCGCGCTTGAATTGCGCACGCGCGACAGGCAGCGTAAATTGGTGTCAAAAATTGATGCGGCCCTGCGACGGATTGAAGAGGGGGAATACGGCTATTGCGAAGAGACGGGTGATCCGATCTCGCTGCGGCGCCTGGACGCCCGCCCGATTGCGACCATGAGCCTTGAGGCGCAAGAGCGCCATGAGCGGCGCGAAAGGGTCCACCGCGACGATTGAGCCGGTTTGCGGTCAATCGCCTTCCATGGTCATATTTTGGTAAATTATCGAGTGTATTCGTTTTGGTAAGGATCCAGCTTTGCTGTATCCAAATTCTCCGGAGGGACTCAAACTTGAAGCCAACGGATATAGGGCAAAGTTATTCGACCACCGGCAAGCTTCTTCACTGGGGCTTTATCGGGGTTTTTGCTTATGGCATTTTCAAACAAGTTGATGATTTAAGCCAATTGGATGATCCCGCATTCCTACGATTTGAATTAATTTTCGCCTGTGCTTATCTTTTGATCTTGGCGTTGCGGTTTTGGCTCATGCGTGGGCAGGCCTCTGCATTGCCGCTCTGTACCCCAACCTGGCAACGGGTCGCTGCAAAGCTGGTGCATTATGGCATGTATATGGCTTTGATGGCCATTGCGGTCACAGGGCTGGCCATCGGGGTGGTTTTCACGCTTGGGATGCGCGACGGTGCGCTCATGGAGCTTTGCATAGCGGTACATGAGGCCAGCATTGCCGCCAGCTACGGTCTGATAACCCTCCATGTTGCTGCGGCTGTTTACCACCGTGTTTTGGGTGATGGGGTATGGTCTGCGATGGTGCCGATATTGAAGGAGCGGCCTAAGCGTCGAGGGTGATTAACACGGGCACATGATCCGATGGTTTTTCTCTGCCGCGAATGACCGAATCGATTTCGCAGGCTTGCAATAGATCGGCGCAGCTCGGCGTCAGCAAGAAATGGTCAATTCTGATCCCATTATTGCGCTGCCAACTTCCGGCCTGATAGTCCCAAAAAGAATAATGGCCCGGTGCCGGGTGCAAGCTTCGGAAGGCTTCGGTGAAGCCGAGATTAAGAACATCGCGAAAAGCCGCGCGCGATTGCGGCAAAAACAGCGCGTCTTGCGCCCAGGCCTCGGGCTTCGCGGCATCTTCGGGCTGAGGAATTATATTATAATCCCCCGCCATCAAAGCGGGCTCTTCAGCCGCCATTAAGGCTTCAGCGCGAATTTTTAACCGCCGCATCCAGTCAAGCTTATAGTCATATTTCGGACCGGGCGTTGGATTGCCATTCGGCAGATAAAGCCCGCAAACCCGTATGGCTTGCTTGCCCATAACCGTGGCTTCGATCCAGCGGGCCTGCTCATCAGCCTCATCTCCGGGCAAACCACGCGTGACATCCTCAAGAGGTAATTTCGACAAGATAGCCACCCCGTTGAAGCTCTTTTGGCCATGGGTTTCCACCTGATAGCCCATATCCTCAAAGTGCGCCCGCGGGAAATTCTCATCAACGGATTTGATTTCTTGCAGCAGAGCCACATCTGGCTGCGCTTCAGTGAGCCAATCGGTCAGGGCTTGAATGCGGGCTTTGATCCCATTGATATTAAAAGTTGCTATTTTCATGAGATCCATCGCAGTCGTTGAGGTGTGAGCGGTCCAAAAGCAATCGCTGCGCGATTACATCGAAAAAGAAACACCGCAGCCGCAGCTAGAGGAGGCATTGGGGTTGTCGATGATAAAGCGCGCACCTATCAACTCTTCGCTAAAATCAATCGTTGCAGAGGCCAAAAACGGCAAGGAAACCGCATCAATCACCACGGTCTCGCCATGGCCTGACAAGATCAAATCATCAGGCTTTGGCTCATCAAGCTCGATCTCATATTGAAAGCCAGAACAACCGCCACCCTCAACCGCCACGCGCAGCGATTTTCCCTGCGCCTGAGCGCCAATTTCGGCAAGCCGCTCAAAGGCGCGGTCGGTCACTTTGGGAGGCAGGGTCAACATTTATAAAAGCTCACATGACATTATCGGGTGACTCCCATATAAGCGCTGCAAGAGCAGGCGACAAGATGGGCAATCATGACAGCAAGTTTCGCATCCAACCCGCATGATAGCCGTGGCCGATTGTTCGAGGAGCCGAGAAGCGACTTTCGATCCTGCTTCCAAAGAGATAGGGACCGGATCATTCATTCCAGCGCCTTTCGGCGGCTCAAACATAAGACACAAGTCTTTGTCGAACATGAGGGTGATTATTTCCGCACGCGTCTGACTCATTCTATCGAAGTGGCGCAAGTGGCACGAACAATCGCTGGGGCTTTGGGGCTCAATCAGGAATTGGTCGAAGCCGTGTCACTGGCCCATGACCTCGGGCACCCGCCATTTGGCCACACGGGCGAGGATGCGCTGGACGCAGAAATGAAAGCCTATGGCGGCTTTGACCACAATGCCCAGGCGATACACATCGTGACTGCGCTGGAGCAGCACTATGCGCAGTTTGACGGGCTGAACCTCACTTGGGAGTGCCTTGAAGGCATTGCTAAGCACAATGGCCCTGTGCCTTTGTCCCATCCGCCTGCCTTACGCGACTACAATCGACAACATGATCTTGAGTTGCATAGCTATGCGAGCGCAGAGGCGCAGGTTGCGGCATTGGCGGATGATGTGGCCTATAACAACCATGATCTTCATGATGGCTTGCGCGCCGGAGTGTTTTCGGATGCACAGGCAGAGCAGCTGCCAATTGTCGGCCCGGCCTATGCGGCGGTCGATCGGCTCTATAGCGGTTTGGATGCCCACCGACGGCGCCATGAGGCTTTGCGTCGGGTCTTTGGGGTGATGGTCGATGATGTCATCCGGACCAGTGCCGCGCTATTGGCTCAATCGGGCGCGGTAATGGCGCAGGATATTCGCGATCTCGACTATGCGGTTGTGCAATTTTCCCCAGAGCTGTGGAAAGATCTGAAAGTCATACGCGGGTTTTTGTTTCAAAACATGTACCGCGCCCCCCGTGTGGTGGTGCAGCGCGAACATGCCGCGACGGTGGTGCGGGACTTGTTCGGAGTATTCATGAGCAATCCCAGCGAAATGCCTGGGGATTGGGGGGTGCAGATTTCGAATTTGCCCGATACACAGGCCCGTGCGCGGCTGGTGTCCGATTACATTGCCGGCATGACGGACCGTTTTGCACAACAAGAGCATGACCGGCTGTTCGCCGCGCGTTGACCTTGCGGTGAAATTTGCTAAACGTCAGCTTCACTTTGGGATGATGATATGAACCTATTTGCCGAAATCCGTAGCCTTGTAATCGACAGCTTGCAGCAGATGCAGGCGCAGGGCGACTTGCCTGATGGGTTGAGCTTTGAAGCGGTCACCGTTGAGCCGCCACGCGATGCTGCTCATGGCGATATGGCCACCAATGCCGCAATGGTTTTTGCCAAACCCGCTAAATGCAAGCCGCGCGATATTGCCGAGAGATTGGCGGCGCTTTTATCTGCCGATCCGCGGTTGGCCTCTGTCGAGGTCGCAGGTCCTGGATTTTTGAATCTGCACCTTTCGTCACAGCTTTGGGCCGATGTTTTGCGGGCAATTTTGACAGATCCCGCGGGTTATGGACGCGCCACAATTGGCGCGGGCATCAAGGTGAATGTTGAATATGTCTCTGCCAACCCCACCGGTCCTTTGCATGTGGGCCACACCCGCGGTGCGGTATTTGGCGATGCTTTGGCTTCGATGCTGGATTTTGCCGGCTATGAGGTGACGCGTGAGTATTATATCAACGATGGTGGCGCGCAGGTCGATGTTTTGGCCCGCTCGGTCTATCTGCGTTACCTTGAGGCCCATGGCCAAGATGTCGCTTTTGAAGATGGCACCTATCCGGGCGATTACCTGATTGCCGTGGGCCAGGCGTTGAAAGACAAGGTTGGGGACAGCTATCTTGATAAAGGAGAGCAGTTCTGGCTGCAGGAGGTGCGGGAATTCTCAACCGGCGCAATGATGGATCTGATTCGCCAAGATCTATTGGCACTCGGCGTCAAAATGGATGTATTTTACTCTGAAAAATCCCTCTATGGCACGGGCCGTATCGAGGCGGCGATTGAGGATTTAAAGTCAAAGGGATTGATTTACCAAGGGGTATTAGAGCCACCAAAGGGAAAGAAACCCCTAGATTGGGAGCCGCGTGAGCAGACTTTATTTCGGTCGACAGACCATGGGGATGACGTGGACCGGCCGGTGCAAAAATCAGATGGCAGTTGGACCTATTTTGCCCCGGATATTGCCTATCACTTTGATAAGGTGCAGCGCGGTTTTGACCAATTGATTGACGTGTTCGGAGCCGATCACGGGGGCTATGTCAAACGGATGAAGGCGGCTGTTTCAGCGCTGTCAAACAACAAGACCTCGCTCGATATCAAGCTGACGCAATTGGTGAAGCTTTTCAAGAATGGTGAGCCCTACAAAATGTCCAAGCGCTCGGGGACATTTGTAACTCTGCGCGATTTGGTGGATCAAGTCGGCGCTGATGCAACCCGTTTCGTCATGCTCACCCGCAAAAATGACGCGCCTTTGGATTTCGATTTCGATAAGGTGATGGAGCAGACCAAAGAAAACCCCGTGTTCTATGTGCAATATGCGCATGCTCGGATTTGTTCGGTAATGCGCAAAGCACAGCTGGCCGAGGTTCCGGTCGAAGATGCACAGCTGCGGGCTGCGGATCTCACGGTCTTGACCGATCCTGCCGAGATGGCATTGGCCGCAAAATTGGCAGAATTTCCACGATTGATTGAAATTGCCGCCCGTTCAAATGAGCCGCATCGAATTGCATTTTATCTTTATGACTTGGCGTCGGAATTTCATGCATTGTGGAATAAAGGCAATGAGCAGCCGGAACTGCGCTTTCTTCAGGAGGGCAATCTGGCCACAAGTCAAGCAAAAATCTCACTGATTCGTGCCGCTGCGGTTGTTATTTCTAACGGTTTGGGTATCTTGGGCGTGCACGCTTTGCAAGAAATGCGATAAAATAGCATCGACGCGGGTGTGAATGAGGCAGTGTCAGTAGATCTGGGCCAAGACCCGGGCAGTGAGGCAACATGGCAAACGCGACCTATGAGGCGCAGGGGGACTCCGAGCGGTTCAACCCTGCTACCTATGGCAATATAGTTGGAGCCGTTATTTCCTTAGCGGTCTTTGTGGGGATCGTCACTTGGGGGGCGAAAACTGTTCTGCGGGACAGTTCTGGCGTTCCTGTTGTACGCGCTTTGGAAGGCCCATCGCGGGTTGCTCCGGAAGATCCGGGCGGGATTTTAGTGGCGCATCAAGGGCTTACCGTGAATGAGGTGGTGGGCAGTCAAATCAGCCCTGCAGCAAATGACCCGCTGCAATTGGCCCCTAGGCCAATCAACTTGCAAGCCGAAGATCAACCTATTCAAGCGCTCGCAACCAGGGAAAGCCCTGCCGATGAGGATCCAGCGTCTGTGGTGCTGCCTGAACCTGTTATGGAGGGTACCGAGGCTCTAATCATTGACGATACTGCGGAACGTTTGGCCGCTATGCTTGCGACCAGCACTCCGCAAGCGGATGTAAACGAGCCGCCCGCCGCGGTCATTCCAGCATCGGCCGGCGGGGGGCTGACACAATCTTTGCGGCCACGTCTGCGCCCCTTTGTGCAGGTCACGCGTCAGCAGCCACGGGCCGCGCCGGTCAATATCCCAGCCGGGCAAATTGCCCGCGGCGCGCCGATGGCGCAATTGGGAGCCTTCGGAAGTTCCGCTATCGCGCAGCAAGCCTGGGCGGATCTCTCTGAGCGCCATGGGGATTACTTAGTCGGTAAACCGCATGTGATTTTGCGGGCTGAGGTCAGCGGAGGCACGATATACCGCTTGCGGGTTCACGGTTTCGCAGATCAGGAGGATGCGCGACGTCTGTGCACTGCGCTTAATCGGCAGAATGCGGAATGCTATTCTGTGACGATGAACTAGGGCAGGGTCCCTCATGGCCCTGTCTCCATTGATTTTTGGCTGCCAAGGCCCATCTCTGTCTGCCGCAGAGCGCCGTTTCTTTGCTAAGGCTCAACCCTTTGGCTTTATTCTATTTTCGCGCAATCTTGAAACTCCAAAGCAAATTCAGCAACTCTGCACAGAGTTGCGCACAGCCGTGGGTTGGCATGCGCCGGTTCTGATCGATCAAGAGGGTGGGCGCGTGTCCCGGCTAGGCGCGCCGCATTGGTTTGAATTTTTGCCAGCGCTGGATCAAGCCGCCGCGCCCCAGTCCGAACGGCTGTTTTGGTTGCGGGGGCGGTTGATTGCTGAGAATTTGCGAAGCTGCGGAATTGATAGCAATTGCGCGCCCCTGGGAGATATTGCCCAACTGGACACCCATGCTGTGCTGAAAAATCGGTGCTATGGGCATGCGCTGTCTGCGGTTGTCACCCATGCGCGCGCGCTGCATCAAGGGCTGCGGCATGGGGGCGTGTCGGGCGTTTTGAAACACATTCCGGGCCATGGGCGGGGCACTGTGGATTCCCATTTGGATCTGCCTCGCGTACAAGGCGATCTCGGCAGTCTGCAGATGCATGATTTTGAGGCCTTTCGTCAGCTCAACACTATTGAGATGGGTATGACCGCGCATTTGGTGTTTGAGGACATCGACCCGAACCATCCCGCCACCCATTCGGTGGCGATGATTGATATTATCCGTGAGCAGATCGGATTTAATGGGCTTTTGATGACCGATGACATTTCGATGGAGGCTTTATCCGGCCCATTGGATCTGAGGGCGAGGCGGGCGCTCTTTGCGGGGTGTGATATTATTTTGCATTGCAACGGGCAGATGGATCAGATGCAGCTCTTAGCGGACAACAGTGATGGCATGGGTGAGGCAAGTCAAATGCGGGCGGCGCGGGTCTTAGCGCAACGACCGGAGGTTCAGCCTGTTGACATTCAGCAAGTGAAGGCAGAATTTGACGCATTGTTAGGTGAGATCCGGTGATGCAAGAAGAACTGTTTGACCAACAATCGGTTGCGGAACGCGTGGCAGCGGAGACTCTCATCGTTGATGTCGATGGGTTCGAAGGGCCTTTGGATCTGCTTTTATCGCTGTCGCGCACGCAAAAGGTGGATTTGCGCAAAATTTCTGTTTTAGATCTTGCGGTTCAATATCTCAGCTTTATCGAAAAAGCGCGCGAACTGCGTATCGAATTGGCCGCAGATTATCTGGTTATGGCCGCTTGGCTGGCCTTTTTGAAGTCGCGGTTGCTTTTGCCGCCAGATCCGACCATGGCCGGCCCGACCGGGGACGAGCTGGCGGCGCATCTTGCTTTTCAACTCGAGCGGCTGCAAGCCATGCGCGATGCGGCGGCGAAATTGATGGCGCGGGATCGCTTGGGCCGCGATCGTTTTGTGCGCGGTGTGACGGAAGATGTGACACGCCGGAAGACTGTTCATTACACAGCCAATCTTTTGGATTTAATGCAGGGCTATGCGCGTATTCGCACGCGCGACGATTTTCGTCCCTTTGTTATGGACCGGGACTCGGTGTTTACAATGGAACAAGCGCTACAGCGTATGCGCGGGTTAATTGGCTTTTCCGGACATTGGACCGATCTCCTCTCTTATCTTCCCGATGGCTGGACCGATGATCCAAAGAAACGACGATCCGCCGCAGCCTCTACTTTCGCGGCCTCATTAGAGCTGGCCAAAGAAGGGAAGATTGTCATACGGCAGGATGAAATTTTCTCACCAATTCAGATTAAAAGGGCGGATCGTGATGGATGATACCCAAGAAGAAAGCCTGTTCGAAGCGCCGCCCATCGCAGAGCAAGAGCGTATGGTAGAGGCCATTTTATTTTCGGCAGCAGAGCCGGTCTCAGTGCGAGAGATGGCCGGGCGGATGCCACATGGCTGTGACCCTCTTCAGGCGGTGCAGAACATCCAAAAGCGCTATGAGGGTCGCGGTGTTGCCATTGTGAAGGTTCAGGATTCTTGGGCTATCCGCACCGCGCCTGATCTTGGTTTTTTGATGCAGCGGGAGACCGTGGAAACCCGAAAACTATCGCGCGCCGCGATCGAAACTTTGGCCATTGTTGCCTATCACCAGCCGGTGACCCGTGCGGAAATTGAAGAGATCCGGGGGGTTGCGGTGAGCCGCGGTACGGTCGATCAGCTGCTCGAATTAGATTGGATCAAAATTGGCCGTCGGCGCCAAACGCCTGGTCGTCCTGTCACTTTTGTGGTGACAGAGTCGTTTCTCGATCATTTTGGCTTGGAAAGCGCCCGCGATTTGCCGGGTCTTAAAGAGCTGCGCGCGGCTGGTCTGTTAGAAAATCGTCCCGCACCGGGCACGGAGGCTTTACCCGAAGCGCAAACGGATGCAGAATTACAAGAAAATTTATTTGATGACGCAATTGAGGAGCCAGAGGATGGACCGTTATATTAATATGTTCATTAACATTGTCATTCGGCGTTTGATGACACTTGGTATCAACAAAGGCATTGATGCTGAAAGGCATTGATGCTGCCACGAAAGGGCGAAAAAAGCCTAAGGATAAAGATCTCTCTGCCGAACAAAAAAAGCGTTTGAAAGACAGCGCGAATGCCGCCAAGCGCATGCGGCGTTTTTGAGCGCCCTCTGGCGCGCCAAGACACCTGCGGCTGGCTACTTGAAATGCTTTGACAGTTTTAGCCCTTGGCCTTGGTAGTTTGATGCGAGCTCGCGACCATACAGCTGGCTGGGTGTTTCAAACATAGCCTCATAGACCAAACGTCCAACAACTTGCCCATGTTCCAAGACAAAGGGGGCCTCATGACAGCGGACTTCCAAAACGCCTCTGCTGCCCTGCCCATTGGCGGCGGCATGGCCGAAGCCAGGGTCAAAAAACCCCGCGTAATGTACGCGAAACTCACCAACCATAGCCAAATAGGGGGCCATTTCAGCGGCATATTCGGGTGGAATTGTGACGGCTTCCTGGCTCACTAGAATGTAAAATGCTCCCGGGTCCAGGATGATTTTTTGATCTTCCGTACGGATTTCTTCCCAAAAATCAGCTGGCTCATAGGCAGCAATTTTTCCAAGATCAATCACGCCAGTATGCGGTTTTGCCCGATAGCCAACCAGACCATTGCGACTGGCGCTGAGGTCAACTGAAAACCCAAGCCCGTCTTGGATTAAGGCCTCGCCCGAGACCAAGGGTGTGTGCGCATGCAGCTCTTTGAGCGCCTGATCGCTTAACACCGCATGACCCGCGCGAAAGCGAATCTGATTGAGGCGCATGCCCGGTCGCACCAGTACCGAAAAGGAGCGGGGGCAAATTTCAGCATAAAGCGGTCCGGTGTAGCCCTTCACGATGCGGTCAAATTCTTTGCCATGATCGGTGATCGTGCGGGTCAAAAGATCCAGTCGGCCGGTCGAAGATTTCGCATTGGCGACAGCCTCTATGTCCGTCGGTAGGTTGAGCCCCTCCATCAGCGGTACAAGATAAACGCAGCCCTTTTCCAAGACCGCGCCCTCGGACAAGTCAATTCGATGCATCTCAAATTCACGCAACCGCTCTGCGACCGTTGCAGTTTGTCCGGCGAGAAAGGATGCGCGCACCCGGTAGGCGGTAGTTCCTAAACGCAGATCCAGCGACGCCGGCTGCACTTGATCGTCTTGCAGCCGCTCAGAAACCAAAATTTGGCCTGAAGCTACCATCGTTTCAATCATATGACTTGGGATGACACCTTGGCGCATTTAGGTCCTCTTGCGTTCAAAAAACCGCCCATGCCGGGGGGCAGGGCGGTTGTTTATTGGTCGGGCTAGCAGGACTCGAACCTGCGACCTTCCGTCCCCCAGACGGACGCGCTACCAGGCTGCGCCATAGCCCGAACATGAGGCCGTATATCAATCCCGGCGACGGGAGCAAGCCTATTATGTGTTCGAATTTCACTTATGCGCTCATCTTTGCATGTAAAGCGCGCAATCTGTCGACAAGATCCGGTGATGCGCGCAGTGCGGCGCGTCTTGCGCGACTATCCGCCCGAAGAGCCTGAGTTAATAGCCCTTCGTTGCTCGGGAAACTGTTAAGCTCTGCATCCTCGGCTGGGCAATCTGCGCCCAATGCCCGGATGGGGGCTGGATCGGGGCGCATCGGCGTGACTTCGGTTTGAGGCGGCGGCGGCGCCTCTGCCAATTCTGGAAACAACAAAAGCTGATCGTCGTCTTCTGCCCGCTCCTCGCGCGCGCTCCGTAAAACAGATTGGCTCAATTTGACCGGATCAAACTGTAAATCCACCACATTTTGTGCCGGTGCAGCTTCTTTTGTTTGGCTGGCCTGGGTGGGTGGATCTTTTTGTTTTGGTGCGCTCAATATGGGAGGCGAGAAGCTTTGCACATGCGCAACGCCCTGTTCTTTGAGAAGATTTTGAACGGCTTTGATGGTCATGCCCTGTTCATGGAGTAAAAACTTTATCCCTCCAAGCAACAGCATATCTTCTAAGCGATAGTAGCGCCGTCCCCCAGTGCGTTGCACCGGGGCGACTGCGTCAAATTTACTTTCCCAAAATCGCAGCACATGCGCCTGCGTCCCAAGCCATGTCGCAACCTCGCTTATAGTTCTGAAAGCATCCGGCGATTTGGCCACGATGATTACCCTTTGTTGCCTTTAGCAACCCGGTCTTTCATCAAATGAGAGGGGCGGAAGGTCAAAACCCTACGCGGCGTGATGGGCGCCTCTTCACCGGTTTTCGGATTGCGGCCGATACGCGCGGATTTATCGCGAATGCCGAATGTGCCAAAAGATGAAATTTTTACAGACTCGCCTGCGACCAATGCGTCTGAGATATGCTTCAAAACGCATTCAACCAAATCGGCCGACTCGTTGCGCGACAATCCGACTTCGCGGAAAACCGCTTCACTGAGATCCATTCGTGTGAGTGTGTTCGACGCCATTTACGTTCCCCCTTGTTACTACACTATAATTATAAAGAGATAATGAGCCTTGGCAACTAAAAGTCCCGATATGCGGTCATTTACCAGCGAATAACCGCGGTTCCCCAGGCCAAACCGCCGCCAATCGCGCCTGTGACCACAATATCGCCTTGTTTGATGCGTTTATCTTGGGCCGCCACTGCCATTGCAAGAGGAATAGAAGCGGCGGATGTATTGCCATGGTTGTTCACGGTCATGACGACTCGGTCCATGGGAACTTTGAGCCGTTTCGACATTCCTTCCAAAATGCGTTTGTTGGCTTGATGTGGCACGATCCAATCCACATCATGCGTGGTCAGCCCGGCCGCTTCAATTGCCTCAAGCGCTGTGTTTGACAGCTTCTCGACCGCATGCCGAAACACCTCCTTGCCATGCATGCGCAGATGCCCAGTGGTTTGCATGGATACACCGCCATCGACGTATAGGATATCTTTGTAACGCCCGTCCGAGCGCAGCGCAGTGGCTAGGATTCCGCGATCTGAGGTTTCATCCTGCTGCGCGGCAATCAACATAGCGCCGGCTCCATCGCCAAATAAGACGCAGGTTCCCCGATCGGTCCAATCCATTAATTTTGAGAAGGTCTCCGCACCGATCACCAAAATGCGATTGGCCTGGCCACTGGCAATCATAGAATTTGCGGTGTTCAAAGCAAACAAAAATCCTGCACAGACCGCTTGCACATCAAAGGCGAACCCGTGGTTCATACCAAGCCCATGCTGAACCATGGTGGCAGCGGAGGGGAAGGTAAGATCAGCGGTTGAGGTTGCCAGAATAATCGCATCGACATCCGCAACGCTGCACCCTGCATTGGCCAAAGCCGATTGAGCGGCCTTGATGCCCATGTCCGAGGTTTTTTCCCCATCAGCCGCGAAATGGCGGCGTTCGATACCTGTTCGACTGCGGATCCAGGCATCATTGGTCTCCAATGTTGCTTCAAATTCAGAATTTTCCACCACGCGTTCGGGCAGGTAGTGGCCAATGGATTCAACAATCGCTCTACGCATCGTTAGTTCCCGTCTTCCTCGTGGTCCTCTGCGAACCCGTTGACCGAAGCTACGCGCGCGGCAAGCTTGGTGCTAAACTTTGCTGAGCCTAAACGATAGGCCAGGCCGACCGCCGCCGCAACTCCTGTTGCGTCCGCCGCGCCATGGGATTTCACCACAGTGCCATTGAGCCCCAAGAACACCCCACCATTGACCCGGCGCGGATCTGTGGTGCGTTTGAGGCGGCTTAACGGACCATAAGCTAGGATCGCTGAGAGTCTTGAGAGCAAATTATGTTTAAACGATTGACGTAAGGCTGTGCCGATGAAGCTTGCGGTGCCTTCGGCGGTTTTCAGCGCAACATTGCCTGTAAACCCATCGGTTACAATCACATCGACTCGGTCCGACGGTATGTCCCCGCCTTCGACAAAGCCTATGAATTCAAATTGTCCGGTTTCAGCCGATTCCTTGATCAGGTCATAAGCCGCCTTCATTTCGGCGCGGCCTTTATGCTCTTCCGTGCCCACATTCAACAGACCAACCCTTGGCCGTTTCACCGCAAAGCCATTGCGCGAATAAGAGGCGCCCATCAGGGCAAATTGTAACAAATCGTTTTCATCGGCGCGCACATCTGCGCCCACATCGAGCATCACATTCGACCCGTTGGCACCGAAAGAGGGCCAAAGAATCGCAATCGCAGGTCGATTAATTCCGGCCAATTTGCGCAAACGTACCATCGAAATGGCCATCAACGCGCCGGTATTGCCGCAAGAGACACAGGCATCGGCTTTTTGTTGTTTGACCGAGGTCACGGCCGACCACATCGAAGTGCCCTTGCCATGGCGCATCACCTGGCTGGGTTTGTCATCCATGGAAACTGTGCGCTCGGCATGCACAATGGTGCACAACTCTTCAAGATTATATTTATCAATCAGAGGCTTCAGAATGTCTTCGGGACCATGCACCAGAAAGCGAATGTTGGAGTGCTGGTGCACGGCACGCAAAAGCCCGGCGATAATCACACCGGGCCCTTTGTCTCCCCCCATAGCGTCAACGGATACGACAACATGAGAGTTGGGTCCGCTTGCAATGGATTGGGTGTCCGACATTGAGATGTATTCCCTTTGAATACGGGCGCTTATGCCGCGTCTTCGTCGAGATCTACTTCTTCGGTCGTCGCGATTACTTCGCGGTCATCATAGTGGCCGCAAGCTGCACATACGTGATGCGGGCGCTTAAGCTCTCCGCAGTTTGTGCATTCATTTGGGTTGGCCGCAACAAGTGCGTCATGTGAGCGTCGCATGCCACGACGGCTCCGTGTAATCTTACTTTTTGGGACAGCCATGTCACAACCTCAAGCTACGGGCGCTATGCCCTGTTAATACCGAATTTGGCGCAACGCCGCCAAACAAAAGCACAGAGCCCAGCTCGGCTCCTTAAGTTGCGCTTGAATACTTGTATTGAGTATTATTTCAAGCCCCAAACAGCGCCAATCTTATATATTTCTTGCGATTTCCCAAAAAAATTCCGCAAAGCTCTGTTTCACCACGCCGTTAATGGAGTTTATCCTTTAAACTAGCCAACACAGAAAAGGGTCTGGCTGCCTCATCGGTCAGTGGAGTCACGCCAGGTGGGCCAAATTCGGCACTGGCCAGCTCGGCCCCCTCTGCGCGGGGGTAATCGGGCAGGGCAAGCGACAGCGATTCACAAAATACCCGTTCGATATCAATGATATCTTCCAGTTGTTCCTCACTGTCATCTTCTGGAATTTCATGCTCTGGACCCGTCTGGTTCAAAGCAATTGGCGATTTTCGAAAATTGCGCATTACCGCGGTGTCGATCCGGCTGCGCACCGGGGCGAGGGTCAGGCTGCAGGCCTGCTCCACCGTAGCGCCCAACTCTCCAGATAGCCGCCAATCGCCCTTGCCAATCGGCAAAATTGTGCCTGAAAATTTTATTTTGCGCAGGCTAAGCAGATCCAATTGCGTGACAATCGTGGCAATTTCCGCCTCAGACAGCGCCAGATCGAAGTTTACGCCTCGGTTTTGCACGAGATGTTTCAAGTCGAGACGTGGGTGAGCATGGTTCGGCGGCATGTGCGCTCCATTCTTGAATTCATTTTTCGGCTTCGCTAGCATAGACATAATTGGCGAGCGCTTGTCTCGCAAGACAACAGGGACACTCATGCTAAATAAAACAAAGACCATTGTGGTTGGGTTCTGTCTTTTTGCTACTATTTCATGCACGCCGGTCTACCGCAATCATGGCTACACGCCGTCTGACAAGCAGTTGGCTAATCTTGTGGTCGGGGTGGATACGCGCGCCACGGCAGAAGAAACATTGGGCGTGCCCACAATTTCTGACACAGAAACAGGCCGCCTATATTATATTTCAAGCCGCTGGCGCCACTATGGGATGAACCCTCCCAAGCCGATTTCCCGCGACATTGTGGCTGTGGCATTGGATTCGGCTGAGGTTGTGACAAACATCAGCCGTTACGGTCTTGAGGATGGGGAGGTCGTGGCTTTGACGCGGCGCGTGACCGATGGTGGCACGGAAGAAATTACCTTCCTGCAGCAATTGCTGGGCAATATCGGTCGCTTTGATGCCAGTGACATCTTAAGCGAACCTTAATCTGCCTCATCACTGTGAAAGGTGAGCGCAACGCCGTTCATACAATAGCGCAAGCCAGTCGGCGCGGGCCCATCTGGGAAGACATGACCCAAATGCGCCGCGCAGGCTGCGCAATGCACCTCTGTGCGGGTGGAAAACCACGAGTTGTCAATACTTTCACCAATAAGTGCTCCAGCCATGGGCTGGGTAAAGGACGGCCAACCCGTACCACTGTCGAACTTATCATCTTGTGAAAACAAAGGCGTGCCGCAGCATACGCATGAAAAGTAACCGGCCTCTTTCGGGAAATCGTCATGGCTAAAGGCCCGCTCCGTGCCATGTTTCCGCGTGACCTTATAGGCCAATGGGGAGAGCATTTCCTGCCACTCCTGATCCGATTTTACCACATCAACCATAGAACCTCCCAACAGTTTACCCAATCATACGCATTTAACGGTAGTGCACCAGCAGATTGCATAGTAAAATCATTTTATTATTTCACAAATGGATAGT
>Ga0315331_10000322_pt1 | contig 31883 bp, 30 predicted proteins | sample M160m34915metaG_FD_203456 | JGI IMG/M metagenome (GOLD analysis project Ga0315331, IMG submission 203456) | Ammonia-oxidizing marine archaeal communities from Monterey Bay, California, United States - M1 60m 34915 | ecosystem: Environmental > Aquatic > Marine > Intertidal zone | place: USA...
TACACTATTAATCGATACATATCTGTTAATGGTACTTCCACCGGGACTCGAACCCAGATCTACTGCTTAGGAGGCGGTTATTCTATCCTGTTGAACTATGGAAGCATGTATTTAGCGAATGGTATTTCCCGCTTCAAAATCTTCTTTAGTGGGAGATACAAAACACAATTCACCTTCTAGTGTTTCTGCCATAAGAATCATTCCCTGAGATTCCACACCTCTAATTTTTCTTGGTGCTAGGTTTAGTAAAACACTCACCTTTTTTCCTACCACATCTTCAGCAGAATAATGTTCTGCTATGCCAGATACTACGGTTCTAGTATCTATTCCGGTATCTACAGTAAGCTTAAGTAGTTTGTCTGCTTTTTTTACTTTTTCAGCAGCTGTAATGGTAGCTACTCTAATGTCTAGCTTGGTAAAATCATCAAAAGTTATTTCGTCTTTCATAGGAGGGAATTTTGATTGTTTTTCGGTCGTCTTTTTGAGCTTTTCGAGCTGCACTTCTATTTGCTGATCTTCAATTTTAGCAAATAATATTTCTGCTTTATTTATGGTTTGCCCACTGGCTATAAGTGCTGAAGAACCTGCCAAATTCCATTTGGGAAGTTTAAACGCAAGCATGTTAGCAAGTTTGGTTGCTATATGAGGCATAAAAGGTTCAAAAACAACGGCAAGATTTGCAGTTATTTGAAGTGAAATGTTTAAAATCGTTTGTACTCTTTCCGGATTAGTTTTAATGAGTTTCCAAGGCTCTGTATCGGCTAAGTATTTATTACCTGCTCTAGCAAGTTTCATTGCTTCAGCCTGAGCATCTCTAAAACGAAAACTGCGAATGGCTTTTTCAATTAACAAAGGAGTGCTTTTTATTGCTTCAAGCACAAGTTCATCTGTAGCGGTTAAATTATTTAACTCAGGAACAACTCCATTGAAATACTTATGAGTAAGAACCAATGTTCTGTTTACAAAATTCCCGAAAATAGCTCCCAACTCATTGTTGTTTCTAGCCTGAAAATCTTTCCATGAGAAGTCACTGTCTTTGTTTTCTGGTGCAATGGAGCAAAGTACGTAACGAAGCACATCTTCCATTCCTGGAAAATCGGTTAAATAGTCTTCTCCCCAAACGGCCCAATTTCTAGAAGTACTGAGCTTTTGCCCTTCTAAATTTAAAAACTCATTTGCTGGAACATTCTTCGGCAGCACATAGTCTTCTAGCTCAGAAAGAATTGCTGGAAAAATAATGGTATGAAAAACAATGTTGTCCTTTGCCAAGAAATGTACCAATTCAGTGTCTTTGTTTTTCCAATAAGGCTCCCAATCTTTATTGTTATCTGCAGCCCATTTTTTTGTTGCAGAAATGTATCCTATTGGAGCATCAAACCAAACATATAAAACCTTCCCTTGGCCGCCTTCAATTGGAACTTTAACCCCCCAATCTAAATCTCTAGTAATTGCTCTTGGTTTTAAACCCGCATCTATCCAACTCATGCACTGACCAACAACTTGGTTTTTCCAATCTTTAGGGTTGTGAAGCTGCTCCCCTTTATAAACGCCATCTTTCATCCACTCTCTAAGCCAAGCTTCATGTCTTTCTAAAGGTAAATACCAATGAGATGTTTTTCTTAATTCAGGCACTTTACCACTAAGAGTAGAGGTTGGATTAATGAGCTCATTTGGGCTTAAAACGGAACCGCATTTTTCACACTGATCGCCAAAAGCATTTGCAGCCTCACACTTAGGACAAGTCCCTGTTATGTAACGATCTGCTAAAAACTGATTGAATTCTGAATCGTAAAATTGCTCCGATTCCTCTTTTATGAAACTGCCTTTCTTTTCTAATTTAGAAAAAAGCTCCTTTGCAGTTTGGTGATGATGTTCTGCTGATGTTCTATCGTAAATATCAAAGCTTACTCCTAGAGCGTTAAATACTTTTTCATTACTGGTGTGATAGGTGTCTACAATTTCTTTTGGTGTTTTACCTTCTTTTTTAGCCCTTAACGTTATTGCCGCTCCATGCTCATCTGATCCGCAAATAAACAGGACATCTTCATCATTGGAACGCAAGAATCTTGCATAAATGTCCGCAGAAATATAGACTCCCGCCAAGTGACCTAGATGTAAAGGACCATTTGCATATGGCAAAGCTGCGGTTATTGTATGTCTTTTTTTTGTGGGCATCTATTTTCTTTAATTGCGTGCAAAGATAACTTTAATAATGTTTAATTTTAAACCCATGGCTAAAACTAATTCTTCAATTGTTCCGCCTGCTTTAAAACAGGGGGATAAAGTAGCTATTGTTGCTACCGCTAGGTATGTAGATAGTGCCGTACTTGAATTTGCAGAAAAGGTGTTTAAAAGTTGGGGTCTAAACCCAACAAGAGGAGAAAATTTATTACAAAAAGAGCATAATTTTGCAGGGTCAGACCAGCAAAGACGAGCAGACTTACAGCGGGCTTTTGATGACCATACAATTAAAGCAATTTTTTGTTTTAGAGGGGGTTATGGAAGTGTTAGAATAGTAGATGAGTTAGATAATACTATTCTTAAAAAAACGCTCAAGTGGGTAATAGGGTTCTCAGACATTACAGCGCTACATAATTACATGAACAGTCAATGCAATTCAGCTTCTTTACATGCAACAATGCCAATTAATTATAAAGAAAACACTTCCAAAGCTTTATTGAGTCTAAAAGAATTCTTATTTCATCAAAAAATTAATTACGCTATTGATTCAAGCTCAAAAAATGTTTTGGGTAAATGCAATGCACCTATAGTAGGCGGGAATTTAGCCATTCTTCAAAGCTTGTCAGGAACTTTATATGACATTGACACAAAAGGTAAGATTTTGTTTATAGAAGACGTAGATGAATATTATTACAACATTGATAGAATGCTTTGGACATTAAAACTTTCTGGAAAGTTGTCAGAACTTTCGGGATTAATTGTAGGGGGCTTCACAGATTTAAAAGACAATGACACCCCATTTGGTAAATCATTAGAAGAGATAGTTTTAGAAAAAGTAAGGGAATTCAACTACCCTGTTTGTTTTAATTTTCCGGCAGGACATTTTAATAACAATTGCGCGATTCCTTTGGGGGTTAGTGCAGAACTTTCAGTTGAGAAAGAAAAGGTTTATTTAAGCGTTTAGTCTTCAAATTTTGTGTACCCTTCAGGAATTTCAAACAATTCATCTTTTTGCTTAGAAACATCAATCGATACTGTCATTAATTTAGAAACTACTTTTCCAGTAGAAATAACCAGCTCTACACTTTTCATTGGCCAATAGTCTTCTAAATCTTTGATTTTTAAAAAGTACATAGCTTGCTTTTCTTTTCTGTTTAAAACTAGTAATAGAGGTTTAAAAAAGGAGTAATTCCCTTTTGTTACCCAGTATCGAATTTTTCTATCTTGAGCTTTATTAATAACAATGATTTCAGAGCACTCAACGTCATTAATTGTTTTTTTTCTGTCAGTTTTTAAAACTTTAACATCTAAATTGGCTCCACTTCTTCTTGTAGGAGCTTCTAAGTAAAGCTTTCTTTCTGGGCTAATTGCAAATAATTTTTTGTTGTTAATGTTTACCAGTTGAATGCCCACCACATCATTTGTTTCGTTAAGCTCTTCAATTCTTACATGATCACCTTTAACAAAATAATTGTACTTCATTTCAACGGACCCTGCAGTTTTTTTAAAGTTAATTTTACCTTCAAAAGAACCATTACTAGAACCCTGCTCTTGAGCTCCATAGGAACAAATTATTAAGCAGGCGATATAAAAAAATAAACTACGAATTTTCATTACAAATATGTATACAAATTAATTAGTACTAATTTAGATATTTTAGTTACAAATTTATCAAAACACAAAAGTTATACCAACAATAAAGAAAAATAGCATATCACTAGGGTCTTTAGGAGAAGATTGTGCAGTAAATTACCTTTTAGCTAATAAATATGTAATCTTAGAGCGAAATTGGAGATACAAGCATTTTGAAATTGATATAATTGCTCAACATGATCAGTTTTTGTGCTTTATTGAAGTAAAGACAAGAGCTTCAAATAGCCCCGTTTCACCTGAGTTTTCTGTAAGTAAAAAGCAAGAGAAAAGAATCATTAGTGCAGCACATCAGTATATTGTTAAAAACGAAATCGATTTAGAAATTAGATTTGATATTATCGCCATAACTAGTGATAAAAATGAATTAATTTTGGAACACATTAATAACGCCTTTTACCCTATACTTGATTAGACTAAATAAATACATCGCAGACTCAGGGTTGTGCAATCGAAGGGAAGCTGATCAGCTAATTGTAAAAGGTGACATCCTTGTAAACGGCAGTGTAGTTAATAAATTGGGATCCTTAGTTAAACCAGAATCTATAGTTTCCTATAAAGGTAAAACACTAGCAAGAGAGCGCTTGCAATATGTTCTTTTTAATAAGCCATCTGAAAACAAACCTTTAAATGATTATAACACCATTGTTTTATCTTCTTGTAAAGAAGCCATTATACCAATCGAAATCTCTAATAATTCCATTAGTGGGTTGTTTTTGTTTACAAACGATGAGGCCCTAATAAAAAAACTATCCTTACCAGGATTATCTATTCATAACCAGTACGCAGTAGAATTAAAAGATGACATTGACAATGAAGAATTGAAAGAGTTAAATAAAATTTTTAAAAAAGTAATTTTTAATCCTAGAAAAAAAATGAGCAATCAACTTTTGATTACTACAAATTTTATTAATGCTGGAGATGAAATTTTATCTGCATTGGAGAACAAAAAATTACTAGTTTACTCAATCGATAGAGTTGAATATGCACACCTTATAAAAGGACCTTTAACTAGGGGTAAATGTCGGTTTTTATCCAATAGAGAAATTGGCTTTTTGAAGATGCTTAAAGCTCCAAGATGATTTTTTTAGAAACCATTCTCTCCGCTTCTCTTTTTGAGGATCCTGTAGCTGTGCTTTTTAGCTCTCCATCTATGTAGGCACCTATTGTAAATGACTTTTTCCCTTTTTCTATTTTTTCTTCTACAACCTTAAAGGCAAGTGAAATTTTTGCTTTCTGACAATGAATAATTAAACGACTCTTATAATCGGCATTTTCTTTTTCAAGAGACACTAAATCACTTTTCTTGAGTAGCAATTCATTAATGAAAATAGCTTTTGTTTGGTTGTATCCTAAATCTAAATAAATGGCTCCAAATAACGCTTCTACTACATTCCCTAACAATGATTTGTAAACAACATTTCCCCTTTTGTAATTAATATGTGGTTCTAAATTTAGGCATTCACCATAATAATTTAAGTTTTCTCGACTTACAATTTTTGCTCTCATTTGTGAAAGGAACCCCTCTTTTTTATCAGGGTATTTATTGAACAAATATTCTCCTACTATGGAGCTAAGAACAGCATCTCCAAGAAACTCTAGTCGTTCGTTATTAATGCCTTTTTTATTAATTGATTTATGGGTAAAAGCAGCAATGTACAAAGACTCATCTTTGGGATATAAAGCAAGCTCTTTATTAAAAAGTAAGATTAGTTCAGAAGGAATAGAGGAGTAACGTTTTTTGAAAAAACGATTAAGCATTGTATTTTTTTACAATAACAGAGGTATTATGACCACCAAAACCAAAGGTGTTGCTTAAAGCAGCTCTTACTTCTCTTTTTTGTGCTTTGTTAAGCGTGTAGTTAAGAGAGTAATCAATGTTTTCATCCTCGTGTTCAAAATTAATTGTAGGAGGAACGATGTCTTCTTGAACAGCTTTCACACAAGCAATGGCTTCAATAGCTCCGGCTGCACCTAGTAAGTGTCCAGTCATTGATTTTGTACTGCTAATGTTTAAGTTGGGAGCGTGTTCTTTAAAAACCTCTTTTATGGCAAGAGTTTCAGCTACATCTCCAAGTGGAGTAGAAGTTCCGTGAACATTAACATAGTCAATGTCTTCAGGGTTCATATCTGCATCTTCTAAACACATTTTCATTACATTAATTGCACCTAACCCTTGTGGATGTGGTGCTGTCATGTGATGAGCATCTGCTGTTAATCCACCACCAACAACTTCTGCATATATTTTTGCGCCTCTTGCTTTCGCGTGCTCTAGTTCTTCTAATATTAAACAACCAGAGCCTTCTCCAAGAACAAAACCATCTCTAGTGGAGTCAAAAGGGCGAGATGCCGTTTTAGGAGAATCATTTCGTGTAGAAAGGGCTTTTAGGGCATTAAATCCACCAATTCCTGAAATATTAACTGCTGCTTCAGATCCTCCAGTAACAATGATATCACTTTTGCCAAGCTGAATAAGCATCAGGGCGTCAATCATTGCATTTGTTGAAGATGCACAGGCAGAAACAGTAACATAGTTAGGGCCTCTTAGTCCATATTTCATAGAAATATGACCAGCAGCAATGTCTACAATCATTTTAGGTATAAAGAACGGATTAAACCTAGGGGTTCCATCTCCATCTTTATAGTTGAAACACTCTTCTTGGAACGTTTTTAACCCACCAATTCCAGAGCCCCAAATAACACCCGCACGATCGAGGTTAATTTTTTCTAAATCTATTTTAGAATCTTCCATAGCTTCCTGAGCAGTAGCCATAGCAAAAATAGAAAAGAGGTCTAGTTTTCTAGCCTCTTTTCTATTCATAATTGATTCAGGGTCAAACCCTTTCACTTCACATGCAAATTGTGTTTTAAATAAGCTGGCGTCAAAGCGTGTAATGTAATCTGCACCACTAACTCCTTTTATCAAGTTACTCCAATAATCAGAAACATTGTTCCCAATTGGAGTTAAAGCGCCAAGTCCAGTAACAACTACACGTTTCTTTTCCATTTATAAAGCTTATTTAATTAAGTGAATAATATTATTTAGCGTTCTCTTCAATATAAGAAACAGCCATACCTACAGTTTGGATGTTCTCAGCTTGTTCATCTGGAATTGCAATATTGAATTCTTTTTCAAATTCCATAATTAATTCAACAGTATCAAGTGAATCAGCACCTAAATCATTAGTGAAACTTGCTTCAGCAGTAACTTCAGATTCTTCAACACCTAATTTATCAACGATGATAGCGACAACTTTTGTTTTAATGTCAGACATATTTTTTTTTTATAATTTCTGATGCAAATAAAAAACTTTTCCACTAGTCAACAAAATACTTTCTATTAAACTTATGAATAATCTTTAGTTAAAGCTCACCATCACTTTAACTCAAAAGTGTTTTTTTAATAAATATAATTCTCAAAATTCCTTTTTAATTAGTTTAATAATGTGTGACTTTTCAGAGGGAATAACGTACTTTTGTTCGAAATTAGAATAATGAAAATAGCGCTTTTTGCATCCGGTACAGGAAGTAATGTTAGGAACATTATAAAGCATTTTGAAAAAAATAAAAATGTGGAAATTGCTAGTGTTTTTTCAAATAAAGCCAATGCAGGGGCATTATTACATGCAATTGAAGCGGGAATACCAACTTATGTTTTTAGCAATCAAGAGTTAACGGATGTAGATTCGGTATATAAAATTATTGAAAAGCAAGAGTTAGATCTTATTGTTCTAGCAGGTTTTCTATTAAAAATACCTAAGTTATTTATAAGCAAATTTGAGGGCAAAATTATTAATCTACACCCTTCATTATTGCCTAAATTTGGTGGAAAGGGCATGTATGGAACTCATGTTCATAGAGCTGTTCTAGCTGCAAATGAATTAGAAACAGGAATAACAATTCATTACGTAAATGAAAATTATGATAAGGGAGCAATAATCAAGCAATTTAAAATAGACCTTACTGAATCTGATAATTTAGAAGCTGTTCAAGAAAAAATTAAATGGCTAGAAAAAACATATTTCCCAATAACAATAGAGGAACTAACTAACAAATTATAATCTTATGATAGGAGCAGTTTTATGGGAAAATGGTTTTAATTTGAAAGAAATTGGTGTTGCAACTATGGTTCTTTTTGCTGTGATAGATATTTTTGGTACTATACCTGTAATTATTGCTTTAAAGGAAAAAACAGGTAAAATTTTTCCTTTAAGAACCGCTGCTGTTGCATTGATTATTCTAGTTGGATTCTTGTTTGTAGGAGAAAGTATTTTAGGACTAATAGGGGTAGGTATTAATGAATTTGCTGTAGCTGGTTCTTTTGTGTTATTTTTCATGGCATTAGAAATGATATTAGGAGTAGATATTTTTAAAGATAATGGCAAAACCTCTACAAAGGTAGCATCGGTTGTTCCATTGGCTTTTCCTATGATTGCTGGTGCGGGAACAATGACCTCTTTAATATCTCTTAGAGCAGAATTTGAGCTTATTAATATATTAGTGGCTATAATTCTGAACTTAGTTGTAGTTTGGATTGTTTTAAAATTAACAGCAACATTTGAAAGAATTTTGGGAGCAGCAGGAATAGCCATTTTAAAGAAAGTATTTGGTATAATTTTATTGGCAATAGCAATTAAATTATTTAGCAGCAACATTAAAGAGTTGTTTTAATTATTTCAAACATGTTAAAGAAATTTAGAAAAAAAACCCACGAAATAATCTTTGAAGCAGACACCTTTTTAGGTAAGCTTTTTGATATTTCATTATTGATTTTAATCTTATTTAGCGTGGCTGCCGTTATGATTGAAAGTGTTGAACAATACAGCATCAAATACAATAAAGAATTAACAATTATTGAATGGATAATTACTGCTATATTTTCCTTGGAATATATACTTAGAATTTTCAGTGTTAATAAACCATTTAAATACATTTTTAGTTTTTACGGGATAATTGACTTGGTGTCTTTATTGCCAACATATTTAGGATTGTTTATGTTCTCTGGGTCCATTTCTTCAATTAAAACAATTCGAACTATTAGGTTACTAAGAGTTTTTAGAATTTTAAAGCTAATAAGGTATGTAAAGGAGGCAAACACGTTAAAACAAGCTCTTATTGCAAGTAGACAACGTATTGTTGTTTTTCTTTTGGCAGTGTTAGCCGTTGCTACTATAATGGGAACAATAATTTACATTATTGAAGATCCTGAAGATGGTTTTACAAGCATTCCAAGAAGTATTTATTGGGCGATTGTTACTTTAACAACAGTAGGTTATGGCGACATTGCACCACAAACTGTACTTGGACAATTCTTTGCTTCTATTATAATGATATTAGGTTATGCTATTATTGCTGTTCCTACAGGAATGATTTCTGTCGAATTGGCCCTTTCAGAGAAAATGAACACCCAAAGTTGTCCTAGCTGTTCGGAAGAAGGACATGAGAATAATGCAAAACATTGTAAACACTGTGGTGCAGAATTAAACCCTACAGAAACATGAAAATAACGTTATACACTGATGGAGCAGCTAAAGGAAACCCTGGCCCTGGTGGCTATGGAGCTGTTTTAATGGCAGGAAAACATTACAAAGAATTAAGCGAAGGGTTTATTAAAACGACTAATAACCGTATGGAATTATTAGCTGTTATAGCTGGGCTAGAATCCTTAAAAAAAGAAGGAATGCAAGTACAAGTATTCTCTGACTCTAAATATGTTGTAGATTCTGTAGAAAAAAAATGGGTTTTTGGCTGGGAAAAAAAAGCATTTAAAGGGAAGAAAAATATTGACTTATGGAAAAGGTTTCTAATTGTATATAGAAAGCATAAAGTAGGATTTACTTGGGTTAAGGGACATGCCGGTAATTTATACAATGAAAAATGTGATGAACTTGCAGTATTGGCAGCTGAATCTGGAGACCTTAAGCCAGATTTGGGATTTGAAAAACCTAGTACGGATGATAAATTATTTTAATTATGAAAGCTGTAGTATTAGAATCTTTTGGTGATTCAAAAAAAGTATTTTGCGTAAAAGATGTGCCAGCTCCTTCAAATTTGAAAGCAGATGAGGTGCTAATAAAAGTTGAAGCTTTTGGGTTAAACTTTGCTGATGTAATGGCTAGAAGAGGTATGTATAATGATGCGCCCCCCCTCCCAGCTATTTTAGGCTATGATGTAGTAGGAGAGGTTGTTGAATATGGCGGAGAAAATGGAAAATATTTAGTTGGTAAACGAGTAGTTGCCATGACCCGATTTGGAGGGTATGCTCAATACGCAAAAACTAAAATTAGCGGAGTGGTCGAAATAGGAATTCAAATGCCTGCATACAAAGCTTCAGCATTAGCTACACAATATTGTACAGCATATTATGGAGCTTACGAAACCACCAACTTATTTGAAGGTGACAATGTTCTTCTTCATGCTGCTGCTGGTGGAGTAGGCACAGCCATTACGCAACTAGCCAAGCTAAAAGGATGTAAAGTTTTTGGTATTACAAGTAGTGCAGAAAAAGTTGATTATTTAAAAAAAAATGGTGTTGATGTACCAATTGTAGCTGTAGAGGGTAATTACCATCAGCAATTAAAGAAACACTTAGGAGACCAAATGTTAGATGTTGTTTTTAATTCTGTTGGAGGAGTAACTTACAAGAAGGACAGCGCGCTATTAAACAAGGGAGGGAAGATTATACTATATGGTGTTGCAGATCGACTTTCCATGAGGAAAGGGGTTTTAGGAACTCTTCAGTTGGTTTGGAAATTTGGATTGATGAGCCCTTTAAAGGTCCTTATTAATTCACAATCTATTATTGGAATAAACATGCTAAGAATAGCAGATTACAAACCAAAGACCTTAAAGAGGTGTTTGGAAAAAGTGGTTGAAATGACACTAGATGGAACTTTAAACCCAATGAATGGTGGTGATTTTAATGTTGATGATATTGATAAAGCGCATGATTTTTTAGAAAGTAGAAAATCTGTAGGAAAAGTCATCGTTAATTGGTAAGTCGATGAAAAAAGTAGCTTATATTGTTATTATTTTACTTGTAAGTATTGTCATTGCTTCACTCATGATTCATGAAGCTCAAAATAAAAAGGCACTTCCAATATTAAATCCTTGTGATGTTAATCCCATACTTGTTGACACATCTATTCAATCCAAATGTATTGGACATAAAATAAGTGACTTTAGCTTCCTAAATCAGAATGGACATGTGATTACTCAAGAGTTTGTGAAAGAGAAAATTGCTGTTGTGGATTATTTCTTTGTCTCTTGTCCATCTATTTGTCCGATTTTAACCTCTCAATTAAAGAGGGTACACGATCATGATTTTAAAAACCATCAAAACGATGTTGTTATACTGTCACATACTGTTTGGCCAGAAGTTGATTCTGTTGCTGCTTTAAATGAATATGCTAATCAGTACGGGGCAAATCCTAATAAATGGTGTTTTTTGACTGGAGATAAAAAAGAACTCTATTTGATGGCAAGAAAGAGCTATTTAGTAGTTCCAGATGTTGAAGATTTAACTTTTAAACATGGGTCAGATGCAGATTTTATTCATACTGAGAATGTGGTTTTAATTGATGAAAAAGGGCAAATTAGAGGTTTTTATGATGGAACATCTCCAGCAGAAATTTCTAAACTTATTACAGACATTGAATTTTTGTTGTCCTTTATTTAGAAATGTAATTTTTTAGATATTTAGTTGCTAAGTAAAAGGGTAAAGTATCTAAAAGAGCAATAACGACTTTAAAAACATATCCAGAAAACACAAAATATATTAAAGGATGAGTAAGCACTCCATTATCATCTAAGGGAAGGCCGTTTGCATAAAAATAAGTTATTAAAATAACAGCTGTGGTATCAACCAGCTGGCTAATTAAGGTTGAAGCATTGTTTCTTAGCCAAAGCATTTTGCCGTTTGTTTTTTCTTTTAAATAATGGAAAATATGAACATCTATAAACTGAGCAGCCATGTAAGCAATCATGGATGCAAATGTTGCTCCCAGAGTTAGTTTTCTAATGTGATAAAATTCATATCCATGAGGAGCATGAGCTTCTCCATTTTTGAGCTCTAATGCCAATTCTCCATTAACAAGATTCCCAGGCTCATCAATGACTCCTGCTAACCAAACAATAAAAATGACCCAAACATTTAAAGCTAGTCCAAGCCAAACAATAAAGTTTGCTTTTTTCTTTCCAAAAAGTTCGCTAATTAAATCGGTACACAAAAAAGTGATTGGATAAGGTAAGACTCCAATTGCTAAAACAAATGGAATTTCAGTGTTAAAAACAGAAAAAGAGAGGTCAATAAATCGTGAAGTTCCAAGTATGTTTAGCATGGTAAGAGAACCAAGGAAAAAACTAGCTAGAATTAAGTAAACTTTATCTGCCCTAGATAATGACATCACCTATAAGAAATTAATATTTATCTTTTTTGCCAATTATACCATTACCAACATATGTTCCGTCTTGATATACTTGTATGTGATCTAGAAGGCCAAATTCATCATAAATATAATGCCTGCCGTTAAATAGCATCCCACTTTTAAATTCGCCATCCATTAAGATGCTTTTATCATCGTTGTAAGTTTTACCATAACCGTCTTTTATTGCAACAGTTGCGGCATTAAAGTCACCTTTAATTTTTGGCCCTTTTTCTGCAATTTTTTCATTTATATCTTTAAAAGCAGGATTTATTCTTTCAAAATCCTCAGTTTTCTCCGAGACGCCATTGTTAAAAGCCATTTTTCGTTTAACATCACCATTTTCAAAAAACCAAGTGGACTCACCCTCTTCAATCCCATTTACAGTGTTAAAAACAAGCTCTTTAGCACCATTTTCGTAAAACAATTCAACAACTCCTTCTGTTGCACCTAGTGAGTTAAAAGTTTTTACTTGTCTAGTTTTCCCATTTTCCCAGTTTAGCTGATAATCTCCAACAAGAAATCCATTTCTCATGGTTCCTTTTTCTTCCACATTGCCATTTTTAAAATAGGTAGTATACGCTCCAGTCGAATGACCTCTTTTATAAAGAATTTCACTTTTAAGTTTTCCGTTAGGCCAATACTTCTTCCAAACCCCATTCTTTCGGCTGTTATTATATACTCCTTCTTCAACTTTAGCAGCTGCATCATATCCTTTTTCTTTAGACATGTTGCCAAGAATAACCCAATAACCAATTTTCCTTCCATTGTCAGGGTTTTTTTGGTTTATGGTATCGGCCTGTGAATAAACCGGTATTAAAACTGATCCAATTAGAAACAAAGAGGTGATAATGCCAACCTTAAAATTCATTGTTATAGTTCATTTTTTAATTATGCACAAACATATTTTTTTAATCAAATGCAGCGTATATATAATTTCCTAACGTAAGGATTGTCAAATAAATTTCAAATTACATGATAATTTAGAACAAAAAAAAGAGGTGTTATAACAACTTTTCAAGAAAGTTATTAATAGACTAACAAAAGAATGAATATTTTTATAGAATGAGAATTGCAGCATTACAAACAGATTTACATTGGGAAAATAGAGCTGCTAATTTTCAGCACATCCAAAATCATATTGATCGTTTAGAAAATGTTGCCCTTATTATTTTACCTGAAATGTTTAATTCAGGATTTACCATGAATCCAGTTTCAGTAGCTGAGGATTATAATGGACCTTCGCTTTCTTGGATGAAAAAATTAGCTAAAGAAAAACAGGCTAACATAATAGGTAGTCTTGCAATAAAAAGAGATGAAAGTTTTTATAACTCACTCTTTTGGGTGCAGCCAAATGGACAATATTTTTTTTATGACAAGCGACATTTATTTAGAATGGCAAATGAGCATAATCACTATAAAAACGGAACTGATTTGCTTATTGTAAATAAAAACGGGTTTAATTTCTGTCCTTTAGTATGCTATGACCTTAGGTTTCCTGTTTGGTCTAGAAACATAAATTCTGATTTTTCTTTTAAGTACGATGTTTTAATTTACATCGCTAATTGGCCTGAAGCTAGGACAAGTGCTTGGGTTAGTTTGTTGCAAGCAAGAGCAATTGAGAATCAAGCGTATGTTATTGGTGTAAATCGAATTGGAATAGATGGAAATAATGTAAAATATTGTGGAGAATCTAGAATTTTTAATCCCAAAGGGGAGCGATTAGATTCTTTTGAAAAAAACAAAGAAAGCGTTCAGTTTGTCGAGCTAGATAAAGAGTTTCTGAAAGATTTTAGGAAAAAATTTCCAGCTAACCTTGATGCAGACTCATTTGAAATTATTTGAAATCCCATGTTATTTCAATGTCCCATCCAGCTTTAATTTCAACGGGTTTATTGTAGTAAGAGACTTCTTCAGGTTGTTTTTTTAAGTTAAAATTACCAGAAGACCATTTTCCATTTCCGTCACTATCTTTTATTACTCTTAGATTATAGTTGCCTGGGTTTAACAACTGAGTTTTTTCTTTTAGATTAAATTGAGAAGATGAAAAGGTATGAACCAATCTATTGTTTTTTAAAAGTTGGGTAATAAATTTTGTGCTGTCACTGGTTGTTAGGTTTAATAAAATGGATCCAAAAGCATTTGCTTTTTTAACAGTGATTAAAATTTTAATACTATCATTTGTAAATCCATAGATACTATTAAAGGCTCCAGGTTTTGCAATAAACGTGTATTTAGTTTGTTTGTTATTTGGAAAAAACAAGCTAAATTTTTCTGTTTTAATACTGCAATCAATATTCTGTTTTGTGCTGTCAATTAAAAGTGACATTTTAGATGTATCAATGGTTTTAATGGGATGATTGAAATTTAAAATCAAAGGCATTCCTGGCTTAATATTCGAAAGATTTTTTTCTTTGAAAGAAAACAAGCTGTCAATTTTTTTTGGAGATGAAGTGGTTATAGATATTGTTTTAATTGAGTCAAATAAAAGTGATTTAGCTTCTATTTTTAATAAACGATCGCTTAGAGTCTCTGCCCAAAATGCTATTGAATCTGAAATGTTTTTTCTATGAACAGGAATTAGCTTACTTGTTGATGATAATAACGAAATGGAATCTACTTTTTGGTTAAATATTAGTAATACCTTTCCTGGAAAGGTGTATTTTTTTTCAATTATTTTCAATGCTTTTATTTGTGGAAATAACAAGGTTTTTGAAGCCAAGGCGTTAGAATCTTTAACTGGCACAGGAATTATGGGGGATTCTATAAACCCTATTTTTTCTGTATTTTTCTCAAATTTGTTATTAGAGTTAACATCTTCAATTGCAATTAAATAAAATTCTTTTTCAGTTAAGTTGTCAAATCTAAAATAACCACTTTCACTTACGTTTGTTATGTATTTTGGAACAATATCTTTGTGTAAAGTATCAATTTTAGTATCAAACAAAAATATTTTTGAATCCTCAAGAGGTTTCTTCGAGAAAGCATCAATAGCAGTTCCTTCAAAGAAATTGGAATCTATAAATGATCCGGTTGAAACAACATATTTAAAGTCTTTTAAAACGTTGCTCTCTGTAATGTCTTCAATCGCATTGCCAAAATAAAATGTATAAGTGGTGTTGTCTTTTAATGGCTCATTAATAGAAATAAATATTGTTTTCCCTCTTTCTTCAACTTCGATCTGTTTTATTTGTGGGTTTACAAAAAAATTTTTCTTAAGGCTTTTTAACTTAACATATTCATCAAATCCTAGGATTATCGTTTTGGATTTAAAATTTATAGAAAGTGGTTTTGGAATTGTTTTCTCTTCAAATATCCTTGGAGGTGTTGTGTCTTTATTCCCACCAGTTAATGCAGCTTGCTGAGCACAAGAGCATAGAAAGAAAATAAAAATAATATTTATAAAAAGTTTCAAATTAAGGTTTCGATTACAGCTTTAATTTTATTTAGCTCTTTTGCGTCAAGTTCTGTAAAAGTATTCAACTCAGCACTATCAATATCTAGAACATATGAGATGGTACCACTTTTATCTTTTATTGGAATTACAATTTCAGATTTTGAATTACTACTACAAGCAATGTGCCCATCAAACTTTTCTACATCTTCAACAATTATTGTTCGGTTTTCTTCCCATGCGGTGCCACAAACACCTTTCCCTTTTTTAATTCTAGTACATGCGTGAGGTCCTTGAAACATAAAAAGAACCAGCTCATCTTGGTCCACTTTATATAACCCTACCCAAAACCAATTCATTCTAAACTTTATGGCGGCTAAAATATTGCCAATATTGGCGAACATGTTATTTTCACCCTCAATAAGAGCACTGATTTCTTGGTGTAATAAAGAATAATTTTTTGTTAATTTTTCTACGCTTAATTCAGTCATACTAAATAAGAAATTTACTCTTCAATAGAGTCTTTCATTGTGTGATATACATTTTGAACATCATCATCTTCTTCAATTTTCTCCAATAGCTTGTTTATTTCTTCTTCTTGTTCTTTTGTCACCTCTTTTGTTAGTTGGGCAATTCTTTCAAAGCCAGAAGATAAAATCTCTTTTTTGTTTTCTTCTAAATATTTTTGAATGTCTCCGAAATTTTCAAATGAGGCATATATTAAAACACCATCTTCATCTTTAAAAACTTCTTCAGCACCATAATCTATTAAATCTAATTCTAAATCTTCTGGGTCAGTTCCATCATCTGCAATTCTAAAATTGCAAGTGTGGTCAAACATGAACACTACGGATCCTGAAGTTCCAAGGCTTCCGTTATTTTTGTTAAAGTAGCTTCTAATGTTAGCAACAGTTCTATTGTTATTGTCTGTGGCTGTTTCTACTAGCACCGCAATTCCGTGAGGAGCGTAGCCTTCAAATACAACTTCTTTGTAATCACTAGTATCTTTATCTGACGCTCTTTTAATGGCTCGTTCAACATTGTCTTTTGGCATATTAGCTGCCTTTGCATTTTGAATGACCGCTCTTAATCTAGAGTTTGAATCTGGATCGGGGCCCCCGTCTTTAACGGCCATAACAATGTCTTTACCAATTCTGGTGAATACTTTTGCCATTTGCCCCCACCTTTTAAACTTCCTTGCTTTTCTAAATTCAAATGCTCTACCCATTATTTTAAATATTTTTTAAAAGTAAAAAATCTATTTCACTTTTTCAGTTAAGTCAGCCTCATCAAAGATTTAAGCAACTAAATCTTTTTCATAAAGGGAGAAAATTAGAGGACATTTCATGTATTTATCGTGAGTAGGATAATAATCAAGAAAATCAACTTCTTTAATTAATTTAAAGCCAATAGATTTATACCAGGTTTTAAGAAATTCTTTTTCCTGATGAACCCAGTTTAAAGGCGATAATATTTCCAGTTGCATTTTTTTATAATTCTTTTTTTTAGCTTCAGAAAACACATGATTAACTAGTTTTTTTCCAATTCCTTTTTTTCTATGATTGGGGTGGCAAATTAGCATTGAAAAAGAAGCTGTTATTTCGTTTACTTGCTTCATTAAGACACACCCAACTATTTCATTCTTTAGCTCTCCAACAAACAGTTGGTTTTTTGATAGGTGTAAATCAAATTCTTGTTTGTCAATTCTATAATAGCCATCTTTCCAAAATTCTTTTTCAGATGAATAATAGACTTTATTAGCAAGTGCAATTATTATCTTTTCATCTTGGGGCGATGCTAAACGAATGAACATGATTTTTTTTTTGACTAATTTATCAAACTAAATGTTGATTACACATGAATTTAGGGTAGAATTATTTTACATAAAGTGATTTTACAATTTGAGAAATTTCTTTATAAATAGTAACGATGTTGTAAAATTCAGAGACTGTATTTGTTTTGGCACTAAAACGCTTCATTAACGATACTATAGTGGTTTCACTTTTTCTTAAGACTAAGTATCATAAAATTATATTAAAAAATAGAATCGCAGTTAAAATGAATGTGCCTGCTATTATACCAAGTGGTTTTAAAAAAATCATTCCATTACTATTTTCCTTTTCATCTGATTCTTTTTTAGGATAGTTCTCTTTAAATTTTTTGAATATTGATACTGAAATAAGAGTTAAAATTAATGCTGAAAACAAGAATAACAAAGATGCTCCATACAACCCATCAAAAGCAATTGAGAATACAGCTAAAAAGATATCTAAACCTGTAATTGCAAAAAGAAGAGAAATTCCAATTAATTTTAATATGTACACCCCCTTATCGTCATCATTAAGCTTGGTAAGTAATATATTAAGCACATGGTTTTGTCTGTGTTTCTTAACAATGCTTTTCTTTTCTTTAGAGTTAACAATTGGGGTAATTATATTATTACTATTTTTTTTAATTGTGTTGACTTTATTACTACTCAGCGACAAAGACTTTGGATCTTTGGTTTCAACTTCATCACTTTCAATTACAATATCATTGTAAGCCAACAAGGAATCTATGTTTTTTGAATTATTAAATTCATTAATTGCAATTGATTTTTTTTTTGAAACCACATTTAAATTTTGGTCATTGTTTTTTCCCTTTAGATCGAGAAAGTTATTCTTATTTTTTTTATAAATATTTAACCTTTTTGTATATTTTCTTTTATTAATCCTGTTGTTTTGTACAACGTCATTAGTTGTTGAACAAGAATTAATAATTATTAACCAAAGGCTTAGAAATAAAAAGCGCTTGAATTTTTTCATTTGAAAAAAATACGATAAAATTAGTATTCCTTTATCTTCATATTTTAATTTATTATGGGAGATTTAATTTTTTTTTGTATTTTAATTAATAACAATCAAGTTGATGAAAAACTTGAATACCCTTTTGATTCTCCGCTAAGTTTAGCCGATGAAATGAAGATTCACTGGGAAAAAGCACAAAAATCCTTGGCAAATTTAACAGATCAACAATGGGAAGAAGATTTGGTTGAACTACTTGTTCATGGAAAATCTTTTATAACATTACCAAGAATGCACATGATGTGGTTTTATCACAACGACATTATTCATCATCGGGGTCAATTACCTTCACACATTAGACCAATGGGTGGTAAAAATCCAGCTGTTTATGGTTACAGTGCCGATACTAAGTAATCTTATGGCTAAAATCTAAGTTTGACATACAATAGCTAACCGATTTTTTCTTATTTAAAAAGCCCAGCTATTGCCGGGCTTTTAAGCAGGATGAATTTTATATTTAAACCATATTAAAAATAAGACACCACTGAAGATAATACCTGATCACCCATATATGCTTTTACATAATAGATGCCAGTGCTTTGACTTGTTAAGTCAATTTCAAAATTATATTCATTGTGCTTAGTTAGAATAAGCTGCCCCATGTGGTTATAAATTTCTATTTTATTTATTATTTCCATGTCTTCACTAACAACATTTATTATTCCATTAGAAGGGTTGGGGAAAACCTTAATTGCTGGTTTGTCAAATGAAATTTCAGTTGAAGATTTCCCAGCAAATCCCTTACAATTAGGAATTGCATCGCAAGGACCTAATTTGCAATTTTGGCACGCAGCTAAAACATTTGCCACAGCATTATATGGAACACATCTAAAGCCGCCTTTAGAACAAACCATAATCTTTCTATTATTTGTACTAGGAATGAAATTCATGTTAGCGTTAGGCTTAGAACAGATTATATTATAGGTTGTAACTTCAACATCATCACTAACAGAGCAGCCAAATTCATCTGTGTTAGTTAATGTATACGTTGATGTAATGTAATCACCCATACCTACTGTAGATGCATTTGTGAGAAAAGATGTAGCGCTCCCTGTTCCTACAACATTGCCATCCTGATCTGTCCAAACACTAGAAATATTTCCATAACCACCTGATGATATTCCATTTAAATTAACTTCTGCATAATCATCTGTATAACCCCAAAATGTTGTTTGACATAATCCTGCCCATACAGAGAGATCAGAGTTTTCACAACCCTCAAAAGGGTCACCGCATGGAGCTGTATTAGAGATACTATTTGCGGCTAAGGCTACAGCGCCTTCTGCATTTAATCTTCCCGCTCCTATTAATCCAGCATAATTTGGATTTATGGCGTCTATATTAACTGAAGATTGTTTTAGGTAAGTCTCTATTTCCCAATTTGATAAGCAAGGATTAACAGAAAGCATTAATCCAACGGTTCCAACAACTATTGGAGACGCATAAGATGTACCACTTCCATCTAAATACCAATTTGGCGCAGCAGTTATTGGAACATCATAACCTGGAGCACTTAAATCAACAGCAATATTATGCTGGTGAGTACTATTAGGATCTCCAATTATTCTTTCGTGATTGTCGTTTTTTCCAATACTAGTTACTGAAAATACATTGTCATATGAAGCAGGATAAACTAAAGTGTTGGGGCCATTACACGTTGGTCCATTCCCTGCTGCAGCAACAATAAAAGTACCGTTGTTATATACCTCGTTAATTGCATCTTGTTGGTATTGATTGAATTGACATCCAGAAGTCCAGCTTAGATTAATTACTCTTGCTCCAGCATTTGAAGCAGCTAATACTTCGTTGTAATTCATCCTGTAAAAATTAACAGTTAGATCCCACCCAATAGAGCTCATTCCAATAGAATTATGGGTGTTTCCTGCAACTAAGCAAGTAACGGCAGTGCCGTGATCTCCTGATGCAGTATTTGATGCATCGTAATAATTTAATGCACCAATTAACTCTTCATGATTTGGATAAAGGTTTTGATCAGAAACAGCTACGTTTATGCTAGGATCTCCATGGGTATAATTCCACGCACCTTCTGCATTTATTAAGTCTAACGACCACATTGGGTTAAAATTCATAGTGTAGTCATCCGGTAATACTAATGGCTCATATTTTGGACCATACTCTATGCCGCTTATTACAGAAACATTATTTAAAGCAGTATAAAGATCTGCTTCATTACAATTACAACTGAATTCATATACATTTAATAAATGAGGTGTTTTTGAACTGGGTAAGGCCTGCTTATACTTAATGTTTAATTTCTTTACAGCAGTTAAATAAGCAGTGGATTTACCTAATGCAGATAAATTTTTAACACTTCCCCAAACAGTTCCTGTTTGAGCACTATAAGTAGAGGATGTAAGTAATATAAAACCTAATAATAAGGCTTTAATTTTTTTTGGTAGTCTTGTCATTTTTTTCATGGTTTAAATTTTTATTTGAACAAAAATCACAAGACTAATAGCGATATAAAAGCTTAAGGTTGGTAATGTTTTGAAAGCAGCTATTTTAGTGATTAAATGACATTCTTAAAACATTTGCTGGGACGAAACCCATTGTTTTAGGGATGAAATAAAATTGAAACTAAAAAAAGCCCAGCTAAATGCTGAGCTTCAAACTAGTGTGACCCCGGCAGGATTCAAACCTGCAACCGCTGGAGCCGAAATCCAGTGCGCTATTCAGTTGCGCCACGAGGCCATTTATCAAAAGTAGAATTAAAAACCTATAATTTTTATAATTTATAAATGATATATTTAGTTAATTTTTTAATTACGGCTCATGAAATACGTCATTCTTTTATTTGCTTTTGTATTAATTTCTTGTTCAGAAACAAAAATAGGAAAAGCATCTATTATTCATGATTCTCTTTATGTGTATCTAAATATTTTAGAGCAAGAAAAACTAGATTCAATCAAAAAGCTTGCGTTTACAAATTTGGACACCCCCTTTATGAATAGTGAAAGTAAAAAATGGGTTAAAGGAACCATCACTTTAAAAGGAACTAAGTACGATGCTCAAATTAAATTTCACGGTACCAACATTAAACATTACCAAGATAATAAATACTCCTATTCTATTAAGTGGAAAGATTCATTAGGAACAAATTTTTTTAAACTTATTAAAGGGGAAGAAGCTTTTCCGGCAATAGCAGCCATAAATAAAATAGCATTAAACAACAAACTTATTAGCTCGTCAGGTTCTATGAGAATAGGTATAATAAACGGATTAAATAAGGGTGTTTATTATTTAGTTGAACCTCTTAAGCATAATAATATTAAAAGAAATTTTAAGCACAAAGAATTCGCAATTCTTTCTCATACGTCAGACTGGTCTAGAAAAGAAAGAAACGGTAAACGCCCATCTCATTGGAGTAAAAATGACTTGTTTGCTGGGCATATAGAGAACAATAAAAACCCTCTTTTCCCTAAAGCGTTACATCATTATAAGCTATTATCTGAAGATATAATTAAAAAGAACACTGGTAATTTAAAAGCAAAGGTTGATATAGATTATATGGCTAACTACTTAGCACTTGCTTTAATCTTTAACGATGTGCACTTTATGACAGGCGATAACCTAAAACTATTATATGATTTTGAACAAGAAAAGTTTTATCCTCTTTTTAGAATAGAATCTGAGGGGATTCCTTTTGAAACTTTTCTAGACACAAATTTTATAGAACTTAATAGATTTCTGTTTCACTCTCAAGGAGAACATTATTCAAAAGCTCCTTTTTTGCAATTTTTCGCACTATTAATTTCAGATACTGAATTTAGAATTAAAAGAGATAAATATTTATATCAATTTTTAAACAATAAAGAAAATATAATTAGAGAAATAGAAAAAGTTCATCACAATAACAGCGCTGTAATGAATCTAATTGAAGAGGATAAAAAGTACATCCATTTAAATAGGGCAAAAAGACAAAAAAACATTGTAAAAACAGCTTTTAGTCTAATAAGCAAATACCTTAATTATGCACACATTTATTGTACTTACGACAAATCTAAAAAGCAATTAAGCTTTAATGCCGATTCTTTTTGTCCGATTGATGTGTATTATAACGACAAATTATTGCTTGCAAACCACTCTGGAATCAACTTTACAGAAGATTTAAAATTAATTCAATCTAATAAAGAGCTTAAAATAGATGTAAATCTGTTTAGTGCAAAAAGATTAATGTTTATTAATTCTATAACTAAAGACACCATAAAGCAACATGTTTATGTTAATTTTATCAATAGTAAATAATGCTAAGTGCAATATTTTTTTTTAAAGTAAGTTTTTAGTTCAAGTGAAAAAAGCAATCTTATTTATAATACTATCACCACTTGTTTTATTTTCTCAAGATTTCAGCGTTGGATCATGGAGAGATCACTTGCCATATTCAAATGTTGAATACGTAGTTCCGATTAATGATAAATGCTATGCATCAACTGAATATTCTTTGTATTATTTTGATTTAGAGGACAATTCTGTAAACAGATTAACAACTATTAATGGCTTGTCTGAATTAGGGGTGTCTATCATTCATCCAAACCAACAAAACAATGCAATAGTAGTTGGTTACAACTCTGGTAATATTGACCTTATTAAGGGCAATCAAATAATAAATATTTCCGCAATAGTTAACAGCAGTGTTATAGGAGACAGGAAGATTTACGGCATGTATTCTAAGGAGAACCTTACTTACTTGGCAACAGGTTTTGGCATAGTTGTATTGGATGTTAATAAAGAAGAAATAAAAGACACTTATTACATTGGAAATAATGGTGAACAAATAAAGGTTAATGACATAACTATTGGTGGCGGAAACATTTATGCAGCTACAGATTTAGGCATTTTATTCGCCAGTGAAAGCACTCCTTTTCTAGCCAACCCTGCATCTTGGGCGGAGCTAATTGTCCCATTAACTTCAGCTACAAATTTTGAATTAATTGAATATATTAATGGTGCAAGCTCTGAGCGGTTAGTTGTAGTTCAAAAGGGAGTTTCTTTAAATGATGACGTTGGGTTTTGTTTTGAAAACAATGCTTGGAGCTCTCCTAATGAACTCAATAATGATGAAATTAATTCGATTGAACTTAATGCTTCTAATTTAGTTGTATCAAAAAATGGAAGTGTTATTGAATATGATTGGTATTTTAATGTGATAGAGAGTCTTTTCACTTTTTCTGGGGGAAGTAACATTACACCCAACCAAGCAGTTTGGGATGATGGTAAATACTGGATAGGAGATAAGAAATTAGGACTAATTGCCCTTGAAAGCAATTGGAAAGCGAATCAATATCCTATAAGTGGGCCTTATTCAAATGAAGGGGTTCATTTAGTTTGCTTAGAAAATGAGCTTTGGGTTTCTGCAGGTAGAACAACTGGCTCTAATTGGAACAACACATACAATTGGAGGGGTTGTTTTCATTTCAATCAATTTGATTGGGAAGCAATTAATAGAACATCTGTTTCCGAATTAGCCGACAGCGTGGATATTGTTTCAGATTTTATCTGGACCACCATTGATCCATCAAACACAGCGCATGTTTTTTTATCTTCTTTCAGAGGGGGACTAGTAGAGGTTTTATCTGGTGAAATGATTAAAAGACACACCTATTACAATTCCAGCTTACAAACTAGAATTAATCAAGGAGGCGAAAATGTATTTGTTTCTGGAAGCTGTTTTGACAATGAAGGTAATCTTTGGGTTTGTAATTCATTTGTTAGTGAACCATTATCCATGTTGACACCTGAAGGAGAATGGATGTCTTTTAATTGTGGTTCAAGTGCTTCTGATCAATTATGTACCGACTTGTACATAGATAAAACCATGGGATACATATGGATGTCCATTAAAGATGTAGGAATTCTTGTTTACGATAATAACCAGACACCATTAATAGCATCAGATGATCAATATAAAGTGCTAAATTCTAATACTGGCCAGGGAGGATTGCCTAATAATGTTGTAAATACTATTACTGAAGATAGAGATGGTGAAATATGGATTGGCACTGAGCAAGGCCCTGCGGTTATTTACAATGCTTATGATATTTTTAGCTCAAATGATATTGATGCACAACAAATTCTCTTAAACCTTGATGGGTCTGTTCAACTTTTGTTAGAGAATGAGAACATTAGCGAAATTCTTATTGATGGTGGAAATCGAAAATGGTTAGCATCTGCTGGTGGTGGGTTGTTTCTTATGTCTGAAGATGGCACGGAAATGATTTATTCATTTAATAAAGACAACAGCCCTTTATTTAGCAACACGATATCATCACTGGCAATGAATGAAAATACAGGTGAGTTGTACATTGCTACAGCTGAAGGGTTAATGGGCTTTAAGGCAGAGGCAACTAGCCCTGAAACACAGTTTTCAGATATTTATGCCTATCCAAACCCTGTTCGACCCGAATATCGAGGCAATATCGCTGTTAAAGGATTTATGGAGAAATCTGAAGTAAAAATTACAGACGCTGCTGGAAATTTGGTTTACAGTACCGTTTCTATTGGTGGGCAAGCCATATGGACTGGAAACACGCTAGATGGAAATAGAGTAAAATCGGGAGTGTACTATGTTTTTGCAACTAGTCAAGATGGAACACAAAAGACTAAGACCAAGATATTAGTGCTTAATTAAAGTTTTTTCTAGCATTTTATTGTTGAAATGTTTCATAGACTACTTATTTCTCAAATCACATTAAGTATACTTTTATCTTCATGAATTACATTGATATTTTTCTTATTGTTCCTTTACTTTGGGGAGCCTTTAAAGGATTTAAGAAGGGGCTAATTATTGAAGTCGTAAGTTTGGCAGCATTGGGTTTAGGAATATGGGGGGGTGTTTATTTTTCTGATTACGCTGTAAATTTAATTATTGAGAAGGTAGACGATAAATATATTCCAATTACAGCTTTTATGTTGACCTTCTTGGCAATTGTTTTGGTTGTTTATTTCTTAGGAAGATTACTTGAAAAAATTATTGACATTGTACAATTGAAATTTATAAATAAACTTGCTGGTGCATGTTTTGGGTTATTAAAATTTGGATTAATTATATCTATCCTTTTGTTTATTACAGATAGATATAATCAACAGTTTAATTTTTTGCCAGAAGATTTTTCAGAAAACTCCCTTATTTATGAGCCACTTGTTGAGCTCCCTAATGTGCTAATCCCTGCTATTAAAAATAGTAAGCTCTATGAAACAAATAGCAAAATTAAGCCTCAAGATTAAAAGAAACTACTTTCTCTTTTATTACAAGGAATTAAAACAAACTTTCTTTTAACTTTGACACATATGCTATTCAAAGATGTTATAGCTCAACAGGAGCTTAAAGAGCAATTAATAAAAACCATCAAGAGTAATAAGGTTAGTCACGCCCAGCTTTTTTGTGGCCAAGAAGGAAGTGGTCATTTTGCAATGGCGGTTGCATATACACAGTATTTATTATGTCAAAATAGGGCTGAAGATTCCTGTGGAACTTGTTCTTCATGTGTTAAAATCCAACAATTAGCTCATCCTGATGTTCACTTCTCTTTCCCTGTTCATTTATCTAAAACAAATAAAATAACACAATCGGATGATGTGATTAAAGAGTTTAGGGAAATGATTAGTCAAAGTCCATACATTGGAATAAGTCATTGGAATGAATTTTCAGGAAATCAGAACAAACAAGGAATTATTGCTGTAAAAGAAAGCGAAGCAATTATAAAAAAGCTAAGCTTAAAAGCTTTTGAAGGAAGCTATAAGATTTTAATTATGTGGCTTCCTGAACTTATGAATAAAGAGGCGGCAAATAAGCTTTTAAAATTGATTGAAGAGCCACCTAAAAAAACAATTTTTCTTTTAGTCGCAGATTCTGCTGATAAAATAATAGACACTATTTTATCTAGAACACAAAAGGTGAATTTTTTAAACCTTAAAGCTGAAGAAATTAAAATGAATTTAATCTCTAGACATCAGCTTAGTAATGAAAAAGCTGAGTATTGTGCTAATCTTGCAGACGGTAATTTTCATAAAGCAGAACAAAATATTAATTCAAATGAAAATGACAACTTTTATCTATCATCTTTCGTTAGTTGGATGCGTTTATGTTATTCTCGTAATATTTCTGATACAATAGATTGGGTAGATGAAATGGCTACAATTGGAAGAGAACAACAAAAGGAGTTTTTATTATTTTCATTAGAAATGTTTAGGCAATGTATAATCGGTCATTATTCAGGTGAAACACTAACGCTATTAAATGATAAACAGCATCAATTTTTAAGTAAATTTTCTCCGTTTATTAACCATTTAAACATTGTTGGATTAGACGAAACAATAAATAAAGCGTATTATCATTTAGAGCGAAACGCTAATCCTAAAATCTTGCTTTTAGATGTATCTTTAAAATTCTATTCTTTATTAAAGAAAGTATAATTTCCTTAAAGCTTATTTTTAATAAATTTGTTATTCTAAAATGGTCAATTAATTATGAGTTGTGCTAATTGTTCTAACAATATAAACGGTAAACCAAATGGTTGTAGAAGTAACGGCCATTGTGTTTCTGGCGGGTGCAGTCAAATGTCATCTTTCGATTGGTTAAATAACCTTGATCAAGCCGCTAACAATTTTGAAGTTGCAGAAATTAGTTTTAAAAATGGCAGGAAAGGTTTTTTTTACAACGAAAAACAAATCCCTGTATATGTTGGTGATGCTGTGGTAGTAGAATCTTCTCCAGGAAAAGATGTGGGGATGATTTCTCTTACAGGCTTATTGGTAAAACATCAAATGGCAAGAAAAAAAGTTAAAACCATAAGCAGAGAATTAAGAAAAATTGTTAGAAAGGCTGATGAAAATGACATTGAAAAGTGGAAAAAGGCAAGAGCTAGAGAGAATGATACAATGCACAGAGCTAGAGAAATAGTAATGAAGCTAAAGTTAGATATGAAGCTCAGTGATGTCGAGTTTCAAGGAGATGAATCAAAGGCTGTTTTTTATTATACTGCAGAATCAAGAATAGATTTTAGGGAGCTAATTAAACTCATGGCAGATGAGTTTAAGATTAGAATAGAAATGAAACAAATTGGCACTAGGCAAGAGGCTTCTAGGCTTGGAGGAATTGGCTCTTGTGGAAGAGAATTGTGTTGTGCTACTTGGATGAGCGACTTTAGATCAGTAACAACAGGTTCTGCTAGGTACCAACAACTTTCTCTAAACCCTCAAAAACTAGCAGGGCAATGTGGTAAACTTAAATGTTGTTTAAATTTTGAGTTGGATCAATATGTAGAACAGGTAAAAAAGTTTCCTAATCCAAAAAAAGTTTTAGAATCTAAAACAGGAAAAGCAACGCATTTTAAAACAGATGTTTTTAAAAATGTAATGTATTATTTCACAGAAAATAAATCTGGAATGAATTCTGTATCCGAGTTTACAACTGATAGAGTTCATGAGATTATTAAAATGAACAAAAATGGAGAAAAACCAGATAATTTCAATGAATTTATTCACCTTAAGGTAGAAGAATCTACGCCCGATTATGACAACGTTGTAGGTCAGGATGATTTAACAAGGTTTGATAAAGTATTTAAAAAGAAAAAATCAAAAAAGCGTAACAATAATAAACGAAATAATAGAAATAAAAACAAGGCAAAAAATCTAACAAACAAATGATGAAACGCACTCCAATTTTTTGTTTTATTTTAATGCTTTTCCTTTACTCTTGCACAGAAAAAAACGTTCATTTTTTAGAATATAAAGAAATTCATGATTCATCATGGAATCATAGCGATTCAATAGATTTTGAATTTGAAATTAAAGACACCCTAATGTCTTATGATGTATTTCTTGAGCTAAGAACAACTACAAGTTATGACTGGAGTAATATATTTATTTTTTCAGATTTAACTTTTCCAAACCAAAAAACTAGAAGAGACACTTTTGAATTTGAATTAGCAGATAAATATGGGAAATGGCATGGGAATAAATCTGGAGTAACAGTTGAAAATTCTATTAAGCTATATAATAAAAAGGTTAATTTTCCATTAAAAGGTAACTATCATTTCACTGTCCACCAAGCGATGAGAGATCTTAATTTAAAGGGAATAATGGATGTTGGTGTAAAAATAAAGAAAGTTGAACTTCAGCATTAAAGCTTTAATAAGTGGCTAAAAAACAAACAGATTCCACAATAGTTTCCAAGAAGGTAAAAAAGAGATCTATTCTTTTATTATGGAGTTTGTTTATTTCTCCATTTTTTGTCATTGTTATTATTATGTTATTTATTTCTGAATCAAGCCTCCCTTCAATAGATGAGCTAGAAAACCCAAGAAGTAACGAAGCAAGTGCTGTATATTCGTCTGATGGCAATCAAATAGGAAGCTTTTACATTTCTAACAGAACTAAGGTTAATTATAATGACCTTTCCCCTCATCTTATAGACGCCTTAATTTCAACAGAAGATGTGAGGTTTAGAGACCATTCTGGTGTAGATGTTAAAGCTTTAACGAGAGCTGTCTTTGGTGTCTTTATTGGAAAGAACAAGGGTGGAGCAAGTACAATAACTCAGCAATTATCTAAAATGATGTTTCACGAGAGACCAAAATCTAAGTTTAAAAGAGTTTTACAAAAATTTGCTGAATGGATTATTGCTTCAAGGTTAGAAAAAAGGTATACAAAAGAAGAAATTATTTCGATGTATTTCAATGAGTTCGACTTTTTAAACACAGCCGTTGGTATTCATTCAGCATCGCGTATTTATTTTAATAAACTTCCAAATGAATTAACCGTTCAAGAAGCTGCAATGCTTGTTGGAATGGCAAAGAATCCATCCATATACAATCCAATAAGACGCCCAGAAAAAACGCTTAAAAGAAGAGAAGTGGTTTTGTTTCAAATGAAAAAAAATGAAATTCTTAATCAAAATGAATACGATTCATTAAGACTATTGCCTTTAGGGATAAACTATCATCCAGAAACACATAATACTGGATTAGCCCCATATTTTAGAGAGCATATAAGGTTAAAAGCCAAAAGAATAATTAAAGACAATGAAATTCTTAATGAGTTTGGTAAGCTAACAAATCTTTATTCAGATGGGCTTAAAATTTATACAGCATTAGATTCAAGAATACAAAAGCATGCAGAAGATGCAGTTTCAACACATTTAAAAAACAGTTTACAGGCACTCTTAAATAAAGAAATAAAAAGAAATAAGAATTGGCCTTTTAGCAATGAAACCTCAAAAAAAACAAGACAAAACATCGTTAATAGAGCAATAAAAAACTCTGACAGGTACAAAAAATTGAAAGCTCAAGGATGGTCTGAAGATGACATTAAGAAAAACTTTAATACAAAACAGGCAATCAAGGTGTTTGATTGGAAAAGTAAAGGGCAACTAAAAGAACGTCAAATAACTCCTCTCGATTCAATTCTATATTATAAGTCTATTTTAAGAGCTGGTTTAATTGCAATAGATCCTCATACGGGTTTTATTAAAGCATGGGTTGGAGGAATTAATTATCGGCAATTTAAATTTGATTGTTCAAGCAAAGCAAAAAGACAAGTTGGCTCTACCATAAAACCTTTTGTATATGCCGCTGCAATTGAGAGTGGTAAAATAACACCATGTACTACTTATCCTGACATTAAATATTGTATTGACATACCATTTGGAGAATTAACAAAGCAATGGTGTCCTGGAGGTCAAAAAGTTTATTCAGGAGACCAAGTCCCAGTATATTTTGCTTTAGCAAATTCACAGAACAACATAACAGCTCAAGTTATTAAAGAAACAGGGGGTAAAAACTCTCGAGTGGTAAGTTATTTTAAAAGTATGGGTTTATGGAACAAATCTATTGAAGAAGTTTCTTCTCTTGGATTGGGAGTCTGTGACCTTTCTGTTTTGAATCAAACTGCGGCACATTGTATTTTTTCAAACAATGGTTTATTTGTTGAACCAATAAGTATTGTTCGAATAGAAGATAAATATGGGAACCTAATATGGGAACCTAAACAAGAAGTGAAACAGATAGTGGATCCAGTAACAGCATTTAATGTTTTAAAAATGATGAAGGGAGTTTCTGGAGTTACCAATCCAATTACTGGAGCTAGAGGAGGAACAGCGAGAAGGTTGAGAGGTAATAAACCCTATTCTTTTTCTGGAGTTATGGCAGGAAAAACAGGTACAACACAAAACAATTCAGACGGTTGGTTCTTGGGGCATACTCCAGATTTGGTTACTGGAGTTTGGGTAGGAGCAGAAGATAGATCGGTACACTTTAAGACAACTACAAATGGTCAAGGAGCAAATACAGCGCTACCTATTTGGGGTTATTTTATGAAAAACGTATATAAAGACAAGAAAATAAAGATAAACAAAGCGGATTTCACAGCTCCAGTCGAAGGCATGTCAACAGAAATTAAATGTACATTTGCAGACCCACAGTCTAATAATCCTTGGTTGTGAAAGAGCCATTAGTTGATTCAGTAACCAAGTTTTTTTTAAATAAATGCCTAAATATAAAAACTCAATATTTTCAAAACTCCCTAAGGTAGGAACTACAATTTTTACGAAAATGTCTGCAATGGCAACTCAGTATAAAGCGCTAAATTTATCTCAAGGATTTCCAGATTTCCAGATAGATGACCAACTAATTCAATTAGCACAGAAGAGTATGAAGTCTGGTTTTAACCAGTATGCTCCAATGCCTGGATTAATGCAGCTAAGGGAGAGAATAGCTGAGAAAATTTTTAACCAATATCAAATCGAATACAATCCTGAATCTGAAATCACCATTACTTCTGGTGCAACCCAAGCAATATTTACTGCTATTGCAGCATTCGTTAAAGAAGAAGATGAGGTTATTATTTTCACACCAGCATATGATTGCTATCAGCCTGCAATAGAATTAGTAGGAGGTAAGCCAGTGTTTGTTCAAATGAAATCCCCAGAATATAAGGTGAACTGGGAGGAAGTTAAAAAGTTGATATCTCAACGTACTAGAATGATTATTATAAACACCCCACATAATCCAACAGGTACCTTGCTTTCAATTGAAGATTTGAAAGAACTTGATAAAATAACAGCAGATTCAGAAATAATTATTTTGAGTGATGAGGTTTATGAGCACATTGTATTTGATGAAATTGAACATGCCAGTATATGTAAAAATAAAAGACTTGCAGACAGAACTTTGGCAGTATATTCATTTGGAAAAACATTTCACATTACTGGTTGGAAGATGGGCTATTGTATAGGGCCTAAAGAATTGATGGTTGAATTTCGAAAAGTTCATCAATTCAATGTTTTTTCAAGTAATCATCCCCTACAGCACGCGTTAGCAGAATATTTAAAAGAACCAACTAATTACCAATCATTAGGAAGCTTTTATCAACAGA
>Ga0315331_10000325_pt1 | contig 31699 bp, 28 predicted proteins | sample M160m34915metaG_FD_203456 | JGI IMG/M metagenome (GOLD analysis project Ga0315331, IMG submission 203456) | Ammonia-oxidizing marine archaeal communities from Monterey Bay, California, United States - M1 60m 34915 | ecosystem: Environmental > Aquatic > Marine > Intertidal zone | place: USA...
TGGTTCGGCAGATCCGCGCCAGCAAGGCCAAAGTCCACCAGTCTGGCAACCCCCCGGGAACTCATCAGCACGTTGGTCAGTTTCAGGTCTCGATGAGACACTCCCTTTTCAAGAGCGTATTCCAGCGCCGAACAGAGCTCATAGATGCAACGAAGACCCTCATTCGCCGACAGGATGCCTCGTACGCGAAGAAAATCGCGAAGGTTGCCACCTTCAACAAACTCCATCGTAAAATAATGAAATTTGCCCTCACTACCGACATCGTAAATCGGAACGATGTTGGGATGCTTGAACCGCTGGCAGATTCGGGCCTCCCGCTTGAAGCTGGCCACTGCAGCGGGGTCTGTGGACCAACGATCGCGAAGCAACTTTACCGCAACGGTTTCCTGCCCGTCGATCGTCTCAGCCCGGTACACCCTGGCAAACCCTCCTGACGCATTTCGATACAGTAGTTTGTAGTTGCCCAGCACCAGGCCTTCCGTATCACCATTGAGGATTCGCCGAGTCTGCAGCGAGGTCAGTAGGTGACGCCCCTCCAGCACCTGCAGGATCGCGGAGACATCTGCGCCATCTACCAACTCAGCCTCGACCTGCTGCCATTGATCAGCGCGAACAAGCCGACTGGCAATCAGGAACGACTTCAATTCCTCTTGTGAATTCAGGTCCACCATGACTTGAGCGGATGATTTATCTAAGAACGGAAGCAGGTTTCAGCTGCAGAAATGCGAAACCCATGCCATTCGCGGTACGTATGCCGTAAAACGGAAACAAAGTGTTCAATCTTGAACTAATGACGCCAGAGTGACGGGAAAAATCGCAGTCATTACTGCGAAATCCGGGTAGTTTTGAGAAGTTTTTCGCGGCGAACATTATTGATCCTGAATGGTATCACTCGGTCGCCACGATTCAATGACCCGGTGCCCTACAAGAAGCGGAGAATTCCGCGTTTGTCCGGCGAAGTGCCGGTGCGACAGAATTTTTCAATTAACCGTTCCGAGGCTCCGTCACAGATTTGCCCCGTACAAACGTTCCACTCGGTACGAACGTGAGGCTGCGGCCGCCGTCCGCCTCGACTTCGGGATTTTCTCGGGATTCGCAAACACGGAACAGCGACAACGTCGCGATCGCACCGACTTCAAGTTCCGGCAACGTTTCATTGAACAACGCCGCCGGGTTGACAGTCGCCAACGCAACAGCGTCCTGAACCGACAAACCGCAAGTACTGATTAAATGTACAACACAGTCACCGGTTACCGACCCCGACCCCGCCAGGAACTGCCGCTGCCCGGCGACGACGATACGGCCATCGTCGAGCACTTCCACGTCCACATCACCTTCGGCATACGTTCCCGGCGGACAGCCACCAAACCCCGAAACGTCACAAGTCAGAATTGTCCGACCTGGCGATTTGCAGCGGAGAAAGCACTTCAGCACCGAATCAGGCAGGTGCCACCCGTCTGCGATAATACTGGCCCACAGATTGTCTTCGGCCAACTGATCCCAAAGATAGTTCGGATGCCGCGGCAATACCGCATGGGCACCGTTCCCCAGATGAGTGCTCAGACGTGCCCCTGCGGCCACCGCGGCACCTATCTGATCTGCACTGGCTGCTGAGTGTCCTAACGACACCACAACTCCTTCAGCCGCGCACTGCTGAATAAAGGGAACAGCATTCTCGGCTTCCGCTGCCAGTGTCACCAGGCGAATTCTGCCCCCGGAGGCATCCTGCAGCTTCTGAAATTCATCATAGTCGGCCGCTCTAACGTGCTGCAGCGGGTGCGCGCCACGCGGACCGTCTTCTGCGGAGATGTATGGTCCCTCAAGGTGATAACCGGCAACGCAGTCATGCACCAGAGGATTCTGTTCGTACGCCTGGCGCAGGATCTTGAAGCCATGATGCAATGCATCAAATGAATTGGTAATCAATGTTGGAAAGTAGCGAGCGACAGATTTATTAACTAACGCCTGAGTCACCGATGCGACCTGATCCGTGGTCAGCGTCGCACTGCTGAACCAGATGCCGTTATAGCCATTTATCTGAATGTCAAAAAAACCGGGACTAACGTAAGGCAGCTGCTTAAGCTCTTCATCCGAACAGTCCGTTTCGGAGATGTCGGCGATCAGCTCTCCGTCAATCGTGACGTCGACAGGCTGCAGGGTACGATAATGTCGAGCCCGAAATCGAGGCATTATTTCTCTCCTGTGTTTACATCTGCACTGAAATTGTGTTTTAGCCAATGATCCAATTCGGCAATCGATGCAGCTGACGTGAGCAGTCCGTTGTGCGGGAGACTCAGAAAGTCCTGATGCACCATATTATCCAGCAGGCTTGTCAGTCCGTCGAAGTATCCGTTCACGTTCAGCATGGCGATCGGTGACGTGTGAAAGTCCAGTTGTGCCCAGCACAGCACCTCAAACAGTTCCTCCAGGGTACCGTACCCGCCTGGCAACGCGATATAGCCGTTCGCCAGTTTGTGCATCGTGGCTTTTCGTACATGCATGTCGGGCACGACTCTCATGTCAACAACGCCGTCATGCATGAGTTCCGCGTTGGCCAGTGCCGTAGGAATGACACCAATGACATGCCCGTTACGATCCAGTGCGGCGTCCGCCAGTTCTCCCATCAGACCGACACTGCCGCCGCCGTAGACAATACTGTGCCCGTACGATGCAAGCAGAACGCCCAACTGGGCTGCGGCGTCGGCGTACGCGGCATCATGGCCGCTGCGAGAGCCGCAGAATACGCAAATGGATGCCATAGTCTGTTCCTCAACTGGTTTAGACGCGATACCCGCCTGAGCCAATTACTGTTCCCCGTGTCAAGGTCCGACTGCTTTCGCCCTGGTCTCAAAGCTCGCGGCAAAACGTTATCAGCTCCTGTACCTGCTCAAACCGGGCATCCGTGAACAACTCACATGCAGCCGTATTCTCAGCGTCAACCTGTGCTTCGATCACCTGAATCGACTGTTCACGCAGCCGTCGACAGATTTCCAGCACCAGCGAAAACCCATAGCCACGGCGCCGAACTTCCTCCGGCACCCAGAGTTCCTTCATGCCGACGGCCCGAACACCCCACTTGGGTATGTAAACATCCAGTCCAATAATCTGTCCGGACGCCACGACTGATTCGTCCTGACGTTCCTGCAGCTCGAATTTCAGGACGTCCAGTTGACCAAATCTGACGTGCCACCACCACGGCATCCCGACAACTCGGTCAGTAATCACCATATTCATGCGGCGCCGATGACGAATCAGTCGAGCGCTCACGGGATCGCGTCCAACGCTCAGATTGCGATGCAGGATTCTGGTACATCGGCCCGGACGGTAATTCAAAGGTTCCAAAAACTGAGCCCATGGAGCAATCTCGTTGGCGAAACCGGATGCCTGCAGCCCGCCGTAGATGCCGTTGTAGAAACCGTTGCGGTCCATGCCGGCCCCCACCACGATCGACACAGCTCCCTTTCCGGCCAGATAATCTTCTGCCAGTCTGACAAGCTGCGTGCCAACGCCACGTCGTCGAAATTCCGGATGTATGACAATTGCCGAAATCACACCATCGGCCATATTCAGCGACGCGCCATCATCTGTACAGCTGAAAGCGGCGTGCACGAAACCGACGATGCGATTCCCCTCGTGCGCCACAAAAAATCCAGTACGGTCAAAGAATGGCTGCGAAAAAACGAACAACTCGAAAATGTCGCCGGGAAACCCTTCGGCTGCGCTCGGACCAAGGTTGCTGGCGTGCCAAAGTCTCAGGATCTCCGGCGGGTCGGTATTGTGAAACGTCCGATACTCAACCACGGGATCTTCCATTTCCGCCACAGATTCGACCGGCCTCAGGCGACAACAACTTATTACTCCGTAACGGACGCATGACTGACACTCGATACGACATTCAGAAAGACCGATGACCTGTGAGCCGGACTTTAACGGTCGCATTCTGTGGTGACAAGCTGATACACTTCCACTGTTCCTGACTAGCGAAAAGTCAGCGGGGCTGTCGTGACCGCGTCGTTTCCGCGTTTGCAGGGCTTCCCCCGAAAAACAAACCAGATTAACGCTCATGACGTGGACTGATCGAGAACTCTGTGCCTGGCTCGACGAAATGCTGCCTGCGGAACGCATGGTGGAGCTGGAACAGAATCTGCGTTCGGACGAAGCACTCCAGGCGCGCATCGCCCAGTTGATTCATCACCTTGATCAGGGCGGGCACACCGTCGGCGAAATCTGGCAACGGTCGGGGCTAAGTTGCCCCCCGCGCAGCGAATTGGGCGGATACCTTCTGAAAACGCTCTCGTCAGATGTCTCCAACTACGTTGAATTTCACCTGAAGACGATCGGCTGCCGTATCTGTCAGGCCAATCTGAAAGATCTTGAAGAACACGGCAACCAGACTGCCGAGTCTCCCCAACGGCGGCGGCGGTTCTTCGAATCGTCTGCGGGTCTGCTCAAGTCGTCTGACGCTGACGAATTTTGATGCGGAAAGATCCGCCGTCATGCACACCTGTCCCGGCGCCCCCCGAAGGTTGCCAACCACCGGAGTTATTCCGTTGACCGTGATGCCGGAACATCAGCGCCGTCTGTACGGCGTCGCGTTTTTCAGGTCTGCAATAAACTGCGCAAACAGAGAAGTCAACACAGACAGATCGTCAGACGCTGCCTCACAAGCGGCTTCACTACCAGCATGCAGCGACAGTAATTGAGTCAGTATTCCAGATTTCCAACGCATTTTTGGTTCGTCGTTCGTGCTTCATGCGTTTATCAAATGGTTATGAGGTCCCTTCCAGAACAGTTTACTGATTGTCGAAGATGCTTGTGGCTCTCAAGTTCTGTTCGACTACCGTCGCAAAGCGTTCGGCGCAGACACAAGGCAGAGAGGCCTGCCTTAGGCGTCGGCATGTCCGAAAGTGAACTGGTTGAGCGCCTCCGGCGTGAACTCGACGCTGTAGCCTGCGTCGGTCGGCGGCATGTATCGCCCATTCTGCATGTTGACGGGCGTTACCATGTGTTCGTGCAGGTGGTCTGAATATTCTGTGATGCGGCCCTCCATTTCTGCGGACACACAAACATAGTCGATCACGCTCAGATGCTGAACATATTCGCATAGTCCGACCCCGCCAGCATGAGGGCAGACGGGCACGTTGTAGCGCGCGGCCAGCAGCAGCACCGCCAGCACCTCATTAACACCACCAAGCCTGCAACTGTCCAGTTGACAGACCTGCATACCGCCCGACTGCAGAAACTGTTTGAACATCACACGATTATGACACATTTCTCCCGTGGCCACCCGAATGGGCGACACGGCACGGGCGATCTCCGCGTGGCCGAGAATATCGTCAGGGCTGGTTGGTTCTTCAACGAACCACGGGCGAAATTCGGACAGACGGCCGATCCACTCGATTGCCTGAGGCACGTCCCAGACCTGATTGGCGTCAATCATCATAAAGGCGTCGTCACCCATTTCCTGGCGCATAACGCGACAGCGACGAATGTCGTCGTCCAGATCACGCCCAACCTTGATCTTGAAGTGTGACCAACCCCGCTCGCGCAGTCCCTCGCACTTCTGTTTCAACGCTTCGTCTGAGTAGCCCAGCCAGCCGGCTGATGTTGTGTAGCTGGGATATCCCTGCTCTGTGACTGTGGCGATTCTGGCTGCCTTCCCTGGCTGAACTCCGGTCATCAGCTCGACGGCCTGAGCCCGAGTGATTGCATCAGTCAGATAGCGAAAGTCAACGCAGCTGACAAATTGTTCCGGTGACATCTCGCAGACCAGTTGCCATACCGGTTTTTCTTGAATCCGAGCCCATAGATCCCACACTGCGTTAATTACGGCCGCAGCGGCCAGATGGATGACACCTTTCTCCGGGCCGACCCACCGCAGCTGACTGTCTGCCGTCAACTTACGATACAGGGTGACCGGTTCAGCCATCAACGACTCCACTGTGACTCCAACAATCATTTGAGCCAGAGACTGAATGCCGGCCACACAGAGTTCGTTACCGCGACCGATGGTGAACGTCATGCCGAAGCCGCTAAGACTTTCGGAATCCGTCTTTAGCACAACATAGGCTGCTGAATAATCGGGATCGGGATTCATCGCATCCGATCCGTCCAGTTGCTGAGACGTAGGAAATCGAACGTCGTGGGTTTCGAACGCGACAATGGTTGTAGACATCAGCAATCCGGGTTGGCGGGTGAATAAGTCCGATATGGCCTGCCACGTATAAGCGGGCAACGAATTCGAGCGTCCTCTCGCGTGTGCTGGCGGTCCGCTTCGTATTACGGCAGCGAACGCAGCCATGTGGCGTCCAGAATGATACAGGCCAGAACGCAGAGGACTCCGCTGACCATTGGAAATCCAAAGACTTCCCGATATTCGGTGTAGAGTCGTCCCTCGACTTCCGTCTTCTCCAGCTGATCAATCTCAGCATAAACATATTCCAGCGTTTCGGTGTCCTGAGCATTGAAATACTGACCTCCGGTCCTTTCCGCCAGCATTTTCAGAGTTGCTTCGTCCAGTCTGACGCGTTGAGGCTGCAGTACGCTGCGTCCGAAAATATCGACCCCGGGATAGGGTGCCATTCCTGTCGTCCCGACCCCAATCGCATAGATCTTGATTCCAAACTGAGCAGCGGCCTCGGCCGCGTCTTCCGGCGAAATGACTCCGGCGGTGTTTTCACCGTCAGACAGCAGCACAATCACCTTGCTCTCAGAATCCAGGTCCTTCAGCCGGTCCACAGCCAGCGCCAAAGCATCGCCGATGGCCGTCGCCTGCTCTTCCTGGAGCAGGCGTTCATTGATCACTCGGCCCTTGTCGTCCCGAATTGGCATGGGAATCTCAACACTCCGCAGTACCTCCAGCAATGCGCCATGGTCGAGGGTTGGCGGACACAGGGCCGTCGCGAATCCCCCGAACGCCACCAGTCCAATCAGGTCGTCCGGTCGGCCACTAAAGTCGTCATTGCCCGCGACAAACTTCTGCAACACGCTTTTTACGGCAGTCAGCCGGTCCACCTGGCGGCCATCCACTGGAAAGTCCAGTGCCTGCATCGAACCGGAACGGTCAATGCACATCTGCACGGCAATCCCTTCGGTACGAATGCGAAATTCTTCGCGGCCCAGTTGAGGCCTGGCCAGTGCGCCGATTACCAGAATCAGACCGGCCAGCTTGACGGCCGGAAGAAGTCGTCTGACACGCTGCGCATATGTAACCGGCAGCGACTTCAGCAGTTGGACACTGGAATAGAGGGCCGCAGGCTGTTCACGTCGGCGTTGCACAACCACGACCGCAGCGAAGGGGATCAGCAGCAGCCATGCCCAGGGCGATCCGAAGCGGAACACATTCATGAGACGGTCTCCTGTGAAGTGACGGCCGTCATCGGGCTGTCCGGATCCGCAGAGTGAAGTTCTCCGTCGTCGCGCGGACTCACAGCAGTATTCGCCTTCAGTTCGATGAACTGTTTTGCGCGATGGGTGCTGCGTTTAATCCCCTCCTGATCCGGATGATATCCCGCAAATTTAACAAGGTCAGCGGATTCCAGAAACGCGCCCAGACGGGCATTGATTTCATCCGCAAACAGACTGTTGGTGTTGACTTCGCGGAGAAACTCCTCGGTCGTCTGCTCGGGAGCGTGGACCCCCGTACTGCGTTCGATGTATCTTCGCACGATACCGGTGAGTTCCATAAAGAATGCCTTCACGTCTGTCTCCGAAAGTTTTCGTGAGATCAGGTCTCTGAGTTCGCGACTGGCGAGCTCCTGTGGAGACACCTGAGGCTCGGCAGTCTGCCGGCCCCTGCGACGGCGCCGAACCATCGTATAGGCGACCAGCAACGTGATCACTCCGACGACGGCCCACAGCCATGTCGGTGCGACGCCCGCCGCGTCCAGTTCTACGGGAGGTGCCGGGGGCCGTAGATCATTCAGCGACGGTGCTTCTGACGGAACAATTGTCGCGACGTTCAGGGACAGCGCCTCAGTTTCGACAGTGTGTTCTCTGCCGTCGCCGTCCGGGCGATTGTCAACAAATCGAATAGTGATGGGGGCCACCGAAACCAGACCGGCCCGCGTCGGTTCAAGTGTATAAATCTGCTGCACAATCCGGTGACCATCGGACCTTTTGGGAACCGGCTCATGGAAGTCACGGATGACGAATTCACCAAGTGATTCACCAAACGGTGGTGCGTTAACCTGCACACCGTCGGCCGCAGTAATTGTCAGCGTAAGCGTGGGTTCGTCAGAAAGGCGAGGTTCTTTCGGCGACACATCCACGGTCACCCGAATCGGACCCCGTTCGACTTCAGTGTGCAGCGTCTCCGAGTCTTGCGGTTCTATTATGGAACTACGATTCTGTAACTGCCCGCACCCGGCAAACAGCACGAAGGCCAGCACACCACACGCCAGCAGCAGAGTACGCTTGATGAGCAGTACGCAGTCGTCGGTCTCGGGCGCGTCAAGCGGACGTTTGAAGTCGCGTGGTGACAGACGTGCTGCCTGTCGAACGTGCGCAGTTAATATGCAGTGGACGCTTCCACCACAAATCAGCCGGTAATTCATTCTGATCGTTCTCATTACTGTCGTCACGCCATCACAGATTCGCCGACTTTCCAGTCAGCACCGACGCGAATGACTCGACGATACAACGTATCGCGTTCGACCGGCTCGCGACCAGTTTCACGAATCAACTGATGCAACTGCTCCACTGTCATTCCCTCCGGTGTTTCTGCGCCGGCATCGTGATAGATGAGCTCATGAACGACGGTACCATCAATATCATCAGCACCATAGCTCAACGCCAACTGTGCAGTTTCCTGTCCCAGCATGATCCAATAGGCCTTGATGTGATCAAAATTGTCCAGCATTAACCTTGCGATGGCAATGGTTCGCAGGTCGACAAGTCCGTCAGCTTTGTTGATGCTCTTCAGTTCCGTGTTGTCCGGGTGAAACGCAAGCGGAATAAATGTCTGAAAACCGCCCGTTTCGTCCTGCAGGTCACGCAACTGCAGCAGATGATCAATTCGATGTGCGGCCTGTTCAATATGACCGTACAGCATCGTCGCATTCGATTTCAGCCCCAGCTCGTGAGCTGTTCTGTGTACGTCGAACCAGACAGTGCAATCGGCCTTGTGTTCGCACAGCTGCTTACGAACTTCAGGATCAAAGATTTCGGCTCCGCCTCCCGGCATACTGCCGAGGCCGGCGTCGATCATCTGTTGCATGACCCAGCGAACCGTCTTCTTTGTGATGAAACTAAACCAGCTGATTTCGACAGGTGTCCACGCTTTGATGTGAATTTCCGGGCATGTTGCGTGAATGGTGCGAACAACGTCCAGATACCAGTCGAACTTCTTTTTGTGGTGCAAACCACCGACAACATGAATTTCCGTGGCACCGCTGGCCCGCCCTTCCAGAACACGTTCACGAATCATTGGCTCATCGAACGTATAGGCCTTTTCATCCTTCAGGTCTGCTCGAAATGCACAGAAACGGCACCGATACACACACACATTAGTCGGATTCAGGTGAATGTTTGTGTTGTAGTAGGCAAAGTTGCCGTTCTTACGTTCCCGGACAATGTTGGCAAGGTGACCGAGCGTATGCAGATCGGCATGCTCTTCCAGGTATATACCGTCCTCGAACGACAATCGTTCGTTGGCGAATATTCGGTCTGCGATCTTCTGCAGAGGAGTGTCGAGTGTCTGGAACATTCAAAACGGGCCTTCAATATCACCACGGAAGTTGTCGACTGGTCACCCCGGAAAGTTCCGTAAATATGGCTTATGCAGTGGCGTTCTTGTCGTCAGGCAGCGATCACAGACTGTGACGTACCCAGATATCGATACAGCCAACAATCAGGATTCCGAAACTTACGACAGCATTAACATTGAAGAATGCAACGTTGACGCGTTTCAGGTCGTTCGGCTGCACCAACCAGTGCTGATACAGCAGCAGCCAGCTGAGGACAATAATTCCACCAAGAAATACGGTCCCCAGTTCCGCGACTGACCACAACACGAACAGTGCAACGATTGTCAGTAAATGGCTCATGAAGGCAATCCGCAAAGCGACCGTGATTCCAAATTTTGAGGGGATACTGTGCAGCTTTTCTTCCTTATCGAAATCAGCATCCATACACGCGTAAATGATGTCAAATCCGCCAACCCAAAAAAAGATAACGCCTGCCAGCAGTGACGGCGTCACTGCAAATTCATTTCGAACTGCTATCCACGCCGCAACAGGTGACATCATCAGTGCAGCCGAAAGCCAATAGTGGCAGAAACTCGTCCAGCGTTTCGCGTAGCTGTATCCCAGCAGAAACAGCAGCACCGGAACCGCCAGCCGCAGAGGCAGCTGTTTGGGGAGAAACAGCAGCGTTGACCCCACAAAGGCTGCGCTACAGCCAATCGTAAATATGGTCACGGCCCTGACGGACAGTCTTCCGGAAGGAATGTGACGTTCCACCGTGCGGGGATTCAGGCCATCGACATCCCGGTCCAGCAGGCGGTTGAAGGCCATCGCTGCGGATCGGGCAAAAACCATGCACAACACGACACCAGTCAGGTCACGAAAGCGAAAGACCGTATCCGGCTGACTCCACGCCAGTACGGCCGCCAACAGCGCGAAGGGCAGCGCAAAGATCGTGTGGCTGAAGCGGATGAGTTCCAGGAAATGTCGAAGGTTTTGCAGCACAGGACAGAAATAAAATGGGGAATTCGAGAGTTGCCGATAAGTAAGACCGCAGATCAAGTCCCGATGTAACGACAATAAGCTGCTCTGGCGATCGCGGGGTCTTCAGTACCTTTTACGATGGTTCTTCCGTCCGGAAACACCGTCAATTCCAGTTCCGATTCAGCCAGCGCCACACGCACCAGGAATGGATTGCATGTTACTGAGCCGACACTTTCCAGCCGCTTAGCGAGTTCACCAGGAGAAAGCCGGAGCTTTTCCACAGGCATGACCTGAACGGCATTCCGGCCGCACAAAATGGTCGAGCCCGACGTCTGAGATCCTTCCAGCCACAGTCGTTCACCGCCCTTGCACGCAGGACATTCTGAAGATTCCCGGAGCTTCGAAACGTCCATCTGGCGAAACGTACCGCGCCACACGTCCACGATCGTAAGCTTCAGTGGCACGTCGCATGTTGTACTGCCCGAAGTCTGACTGCGCTGCACAAGAATTTTCAGTGCTGTCGCTGCCTGCAGCGATGCGATCACGCTGATAGCCGGTCCCAGGACGCCTGCGGTATCGCATGTTTCGGTGGTGCCCGGCGGCGGCGGATTGGTCATCAAACAACGCAGACAGGCCGATTGGCCTGGAAAAACGGGCATCATCTGCCCGTGGCTGCCGGTGCATCCCGTAAAAATCCACGGGATGCCAGTGTCCAGAGACAGATCGTTGATCAGATAGCGAACCTCAAAATTGTCCGTTCCATCCAGAATTAAATCCACATCCGCCGCAAATCCACGGATATTTGTGAACTCCACATCTGCAACCACTGGCTCAATATTGATGCTGGAGTTCACGCGCCGCAGTCGATCCGCCGCACAAACGGCCTTGGGCAGATGAGCCGCCACGTCATCTTCTGTGAACAGCATCTGCCTTTGCAAATTGCTGAGTTCGACGAAGTCCCTGTCGACGATTCTTAAATGACCCACACCAGCCCGTGTCATTGCGTCCGCCAGCACGCAACCCAAAGCCCCACAGCCCACCAGCAGCACACGAGACCTCTGAAGTACCTGCTGGCCGGCTTCACCAATTTCGGTGAAGAGGATCTGTTTTTGGTAGCGGGCGTTATCCATCAGCAGGTGTTGCAGATTGCCAGTCGATTCTCTTCGCATCAGCTTTCAGGTTTTCAAGGTCATACAGTTCTCGCCCCTCTTCAGTGAAAACATGCAGCACAACATCGCCGAAGTCCATCAGGATCCAGTTCGCCTCTGTCCGATACCCTTCGATGCCCAGACGATCATTGCCACCGTCGCCCTTCAGCTTACGGTTGACTTCATCCGCGATAGCATGCATCTGGCGTCGGCTGGTGCCTGTCCCGATCACGAAGAAGTCCACAATCGACGCGATCTTAGTCATATCCAGCACAACAACGTCCTGAGCACGCATTTCATCGGCACAACGCGCGGCGATGAGGGCATTGTGAAGACTACGCCGGTACAGACCTTTGTCCCGTGCGACCGTAACGGTCTCTGTATCGTTACTGTTGTCGTTGTCTTCCCCAATTTTAAGCGAATTTTCGCCGACGAATTTCGGGGCAAGCTGTGTTGATTCAGCTTCATCCACGGAGTCATCCGCAGGCAGTTCGTGAGAGGACATTGAAACGAGTTCTAAAAGAAAAGCACAGAGTCAGACAGCAGCGGAGCTGTTTAACAGTCACCAAAAAAATGGCCCCAATTAAGTAAGTTACCAAGCTGATCAAGAGATTCCGACAGACAGTCCCGGACTTTTCAAAAGACCGGGACACTGCCGTTGCGAACCGAGACCTGGCTGACGCCAGACGGGGCCGCCCTGAAGGCAGCCAAACGGCCACAAAAAACACCCCGCCAAGTCAGACTGGACGGGGTGCGTTTGAATCAGGTCACAAACAGAGAAGGACACAGTCCTTCTCTGGCGCACCTACTCGGCTTTCTCAGTCGCATCCGTACCGGCCGCTTCTGAGTCAGGTGCTGCTTCCGCTGCAGGTGCCGCTTCTGAGTCAGACGACGCTTCCGCTGCAGGTGCCGCTTCTGAGTCAGGTGCTGCTTCCGCTGCAGGTGCCGCTTCTGAGTCAGACGACGCTTCTGCTGCAGGTCCTGCTTCCGCTGCATCACCAGAGTCGGCCCCAAGGCTGAACAGTGGCCCGGCAGAGCCGCCCATACCTCCCTTCAGTGCTTCGGCATCCTTTCGAGCGGCATCACTGCTGCTGGCCGCTGTTCCGGAACCACCCTCCGCTGCGGCCTCGGCGGCAGCAGCTTCGCGGATTTCTTCGTCGGAACGACAGCTGAGTCCGATTTTTCGATCGGCCGTGTCCACTCGCAAAATTCGGACTTCGATGTCATCGCCCACATTGACCATGCTTTCCGGATGTTCAATCTTCTGATCGGAAAGCTCGGAAACGTGTAACAGACCTTCGAGTTCATCTTCCAGTTCAACAAACACACCAAAATTTGTGATCTTGGTGACTTTGCCTTTGACACTGCTGCCAGGGCTGTACTTCTCGGGTATCGTAGTTTCCCACGGGTCATCAGCAAGCTGCTTCAGCCCCAGAGCAATACGTCGTCGCTCCTGGTCAACGGACAGGATTTCGCATTCCAGCGGCTCACCCTTCTTCAGCATTTCATTGGAGTGTGAAATCTTTCGTGTCCAGGACATGTCACTGATATGCAGCAGCCCGTCCACACCTTCTTCCAGTTCGATGAAGGCGCCATAGTTGGTGAGGTTACGGACGGTGCCGGAAACTTTCCCACCGACAGGATACTTGTCAGCGACGTTGTCCCATGGGTTGGCCTGGGTCTGCTTCATTCCAAGAGAAATCTCCTGTTTCTCTTCATTGATTCCCAGAACCATCACATCAACTTCGTCACCAATGGCGACCAGCTCACTCGGATGATTGACTCGCCGCGTCCACGACATTTCACTGATGTGGACCAGGCCTTCAATGCCGTCTTCCAGCTTAACAAAAGCACCGTACGACAGCACATTGACGACTTCGCCCTTGATAACGGAGTCGACCGGGTACTTTTCGCCGATGTTTTCCCAAGGGCTTTTTGACTTCTGCTTCAGTCCAAGAGCAATCTTTTCCTTGTCATAGTCGATATTCAGAACCATGACCTCGATTTCTTCGTCAATCTTCACCATCTCAGTCGGGTGGTTGATGCGGCCCCAACTCATATCGGTGATGTGCAGCAGACCGTCGATACCGCCAAGGTCGACGAAAGCACCAAAGTCGGCGATGTTCTTGACCGTACCTGTGCGAAGATCGCCAATTTCCAGGTTGCTGAGAAGCTCCTTCTTCATCTTCTCGCGTGCTTCTTCGATCAGTCGACGACGCGAAACGACAATATTACGTCGAGCCTCATCGATCTTCAGAATCATGCATTCGATGTCCTGACCGATGTAGTCGGCGATGTCCGATGGGCGACGCACATCAACCTGACTGGCCGGCAGAAACACGTTCACACCGTTCTTGACGACGGATTCGCCTTCCGTTTCGCGACCAATCGCAACCAGCAGCCCCCCCTTGATCTTGCGAACGACTGGCCCCTTGACAATATCGCCTTCCGCGTGGGTCTTGATGATCTCTTCCCAGTCGCGGACGCGATCAGCTTTCCGCTTGGAAAGTACGATCAGGCCGATGGAATCCTCGAATTCCTCAAGCAGCACTTCAATGGCCGACCCGACTTTGGGCAGTGTGTCGCCTTCCTCCCATTCATCACGCTGAATGACACCTTCGCTCTTGTACCCAATGTCAACGATCACCTCTTCGTCGTCAATCCGCACCACAGTGCCAGTGAGAATGTCGTTTATGTCGTATGTCTGAGCTTCTGCGTTGATTACGTCTTCAAGGGCATCAAAAGAAGCCTGCATGACGGCTTCCAGCTCATCATCATCAACATTGAACTCTCGAAGAAGGTTACGATCTACCATTGTTAAAGCCTGAAACTAATCCGCACTCCGACAGTTCGAAATGCGTACTGAAAAAAGGGTACACTCGAAGGCCCCCGCACAACAAAGGCAGGAAAAAAACACCGTAAATCGAGCAAACGGGCCGGGATAGTATCGAATTTTTGCTGTCAAGTCCAGCACCGTTATTTGCGTCCGGACACCGGAATCTCAGCAAAACGAAGGATTTGGCAATGCCGAGAGGCTAGCCGGGCGACATCCGCCATCCGTGGGCGTCGCGGGCGCGGAATGCCACTAAGTGGGCCAGTGAGTCTCTTCAAGCTCGCTGAACTTGTGCACCACTGAGTGGATGCTGCCATCCGGTCGAAAAAGCCGCCCTCCGGGGGCATCGTCGTCTTCCCAGTTCAGGCAATAGAACCCCGTGACCCGCTCCTTGGACAGACTCATTACGAACAGGTCCTCCATCAGCTGCATCTGGCTCTTTTCCTTTGCCCCGAAGGAAGTACTCTCGTCTGCTGCCTGACGCGAGGTGGGCAGTGCGGCCATGACGTTCAAAGGCAGCTGCAACAGTGACCAGTGATCAAGCAGTTGTGAAAGGTGAAGCATGTCTCGTGGCAGGCTCTCAAGGTCTCCGTCACCAAATCGCAGATCCAAATTGACCTCAGACAACGTGGACCCGCCGCTGCGGTACAGCGTATCCACAAACTGAATGGGTGGCAGACGGTTTTCCGTGGTACTCAGATACTCACCCCACGGCTGAATCACTCTCAAGCTGATTTGAATCTGCTCATCTACTTCCTGAGCCGCCTCAATCGCACGAACGATCAGGTTAAGCCGTTGTTCCTCGGATAAGACGTTGGCACCACCACGGTTGGGTCCACAGACAACCTCCCAGTGCCTGATTCGTCCCACATATCGACTGACGACGGTCTCTACGAAGTCAGAAATGAAACTCTGCAGATTCAGCAGGTCTCCCTTCCATGGCGCCATCCAGACGGGAAAGCAGTCGGCGGACAGATCCAGCAGCGGTCCCCCGATAACAAACATCTTGTTTGCGGTGGCCCAGTCCATAACGGCGTCCAGTTCGGTCCACTGGTATTCGCCGTCCTCAGGTTCAAGGTCACTCCATTTTGTTGTCACAAACGCCGCATTGAAGGCCTCTCCAAATGCGACTTCCTCACTTGGCGGCGTGGAAATCCGACAACCGACGGTCATAGGAAAATTCAGTGTCCGCTGCTGACGAAACGTGATTCGTTGTCGTGTGTACGCATCAATCAGCAGCCCAATCGCCTTATGGGTATGGCGAATCGATTCGAGTGCTGCCGTCGCCTGATGCTCAGAAAAAATGCCACTGGCAAACTCCTTATGGGCCTTCGAAATCACGTTGTTCAGTGCTGGGCTAGGTTTCAGGCCAGCGCCTGTCCACAACGCATAGAAGTTTCTCAGCCGGGCCAGTTCCCCTCGCGCCAGTTCCAATTCAAGCGCATATTCGCGCTGCGATTCACGCAGAGACGTAGTGTGGACCACGCGCTGCTGACCGTCGATATTGCACAGAACGCGCAGCTTACTGCTGTCGGCCTGACCGCGAATGCACCGCAGTGTACTTCGGTCCAGGGTGCAATCGGCCGGAATGACCCGACCATCGAAGGTGACGAAGTCGGTTTTCGATACGCCTTCTACAGCCACCAGATCATCTGTTTGAAGGTTAAACTGAATAAGTCCCATGACCTGGCTTTGTGGCTTTCCTGCTCAACACTCGTTCCGCGCCGATAGCTGAATTCGTCAGCTTGATTATAGCCAGTCAGTGGCAGCCAACATATCGTGAGATCGCAAAAACCAGATTTTCTGTCTTCACTTAGTTTAAGGTGGACCGCGTTCGTTGTTCCACAACGTTACCAAAGATATAATCGTCGGCCGTCGAACGCGATGGATTCGCACTAACGAAGTTTCTGACAATCCGACTGCGTTGTTTCGACACCATTTGCTTCTCCAGTCTCGTCGGTTTTGTTCTTCGCGCATCGTTCATGACATCGGCCGTTCTAAACAGCAGCATCCCGAATGTTCCCGTAAAACATGGCAAGGTGCGTGACGTCTATGACTTCGGTGAACAACTGCTGTTTGTTGCCACAGATCGCATTAGTGCGTTTGACTATATCCTGCCGACTGGAATCCCCGGAAAAGGCGAACTGCTGACGCGTATCAGCCGGTTTTGGTTTGAGCGTCTGGACGTCGAACACCATTTTCTGACGACGAATCTGGCCGAACTGTCGCTGCCTGCCGATGTGGCTGTGCCACTGCAGGGGCGCAGCATGATTGTGCAAAAGACCAAGGTAATACCGTACGAGTGTGTCGTTCGCGGGTATCTGGCGGGGTCGGGATGGCAGGAATACCAGCAAAATGGCGCAATCTGCGGCATACCATTGCCATCGGGGCTGCAGGAAAGCTGCCGCCTGGCGGAACCCATTTTTACGCCGGCAACCAAAGCGGAAGAAGGTCACGACCTGAATGTAAGTTTTGAGCACATGCAGAATGACAGCCAAATCGGGACTGATTTGGCCGAACAGCTGCGTTCATTGAGTCTCAGGATCTATGCCGCCGGGGCCGCTCATGCTCGAAAATGCGGGATAATCATTGCAGACACGAAGTTCGAATTCGGATTGCTGGACGGCCGGGTCATCTTGATCGACGAAGTCTTGACGCCTGACAGCTCCCGGTTCTGGCCTCAGGAAACGTATGAAATCGGGTGTAGTCCGCCATCCTACGACAAACAGTTTGTGAGAAACTGGTTGTTGGCATCCGGTTGGGATCGAAACAGTACTCCCCCAGAGCTTCCGTCGGAAATTGTGGAGCAAACGGCGGCAAAGTATGCTGAGGCATTTAGTAAGCTCGCCGGAACCGGAAAATAGGCCGGCCGGATGATGGCCAGTTTCTCTGAGTTTACCGATTACGTTGTCCGCGGTGTCGTTGTTTTCCCAAAACATTTATGCCATTCTGCGGCAAGGGAAATACAATTATCAGTGCGACATCACCGAAGATTCGGCGTATGAAGAAGACAACTCCACTCAGCGGCGTTCGTGATGCAGGGATGACCGTTGACATCGGACCGCGGTAAAGGTCATTCGCACGCGACGTGTTGAATTTACGGGCCCGGACAAGGTGACAGTGTGTCGGACACAAAAGAAATGGAATCAGCTTCAGATACTGGCGGTTCCGGCGCCAACAAGAAGAAGCAGGTCACAACGATCGGCGACTTTGAGCTGAAGAAAAAGCTGGGCAAAGGCGCGACCGGCGAAGTATTCCTCGCCAGGCAAATCAGTCGCGACCGTTCCGTCGCTGTAAAGACCCTGTCCAAGGAATTGGCAAAGAAGGAAGACGCAGTGGCCCGCTTCCTGAGAGAAGCTCGGTCGATGGACAAGCTGAACCACGTCAACATTGTGAAGTTCTATGCAGCCGATTCCTACAAGGGCATTCACTATGTCGCTATTGAATATGTAAATGGCAAAAGCATTCAGGACTGGCTCGACAAACTCAAACAGTTTTCAATTGGTGATGCGGTCCATATCGCCATGGTCACGGCGCAAGCTCTGAAGCATGCTCATGACAAGAATATGGTCCATCGCGATGTCAAGCCGGACAACATTCTGCTGACGACCAAAGGCGTCGTGAAGGTTGCCGATTTCGGACTGGTGAAAACCCTGGATGAAGATGTGGCACTGACCCAGAACGACACCGGACTGGGAACGCCCTTATATATGGCACCCGAACAGGCAGTCAGTGCCAAGACCGTCGATCAGCGAGTTGACATCTACTCACTGGGAGCCACGCTCTATCACATGCTGACAGGGTCACTGCCGTACAGCGGGCAGACGGCAGTCGAACTTATCCTGGCCAAGGAACGCGGGGTATTCGATGCAGCCCGCAAACTTCGACCGGAGATTCCGGAACGTCTGGATCTGATGATCGACAAGATGCTGGCCAAGGATCCCAGGCACCGGTACAAGGACTGCAGCGAAGTTGTTCGTGACCTTGCGTCCGTCGGAGTTCATAACGCCGCCATCAGTTTTGTCGATGACGCACAACCCATCTCTGTCGGCAGCGAAACGTTGTCTGTATTAAGAAGAACATCACCCGCCATGGGTGTCACGATGGATTCAGCAGCACCGACGCCAGGCGGTGGCCAAATGCCGTCGGCAGAGGAGGTCCCTGCAGAACTGATCGACTCATCTCAGAAGTGGTACGTTCAGTATCGCGACCCCGATGGAAAAACCATCGTCAAGAAGATGGGTACTCTACGTGTCCTGAAATTGCTTAAGGCCGGTAAGCTGACCAGTAAGGCAAGGGCCAAGGTTTCGGCGACCGGATATTACCTGCCGCTGAGCGAATTTGCTGAGTTCAGCGATGCGGTGGAAAAATCAGCCAAACGCGATCCTGCGGATATCAGACACGACGATCTGAAGAGCGTCTACAAGAAAGCGCGACAGGAACAGAAGCAGAAGGGAAACTGGGATTCCGTGTCTGACCGAGTTCACGCGGTTGTGGGTAATGGTGTTGCCGTCGCCTGCCTCCTGGCAGTTGGCATCCTGCTTGTACTGGGGTTCGCCTATGGGCGAGTTCTCTTCGATTACCTTGGACAGGTTGTTACCGAGCTGATGAACTAGGCCACAGCGCCAACGTTCCCGTGGCTCTCCTTACGGGAGCCTCTGACGAGCGACAGACGGAATGCCTGTGAATGGCTGGGCGATTAGCAGTGGCACAGGCACCCGGCCTTGTATTGGCATATCCTGCAGTGAAATAGGCGTGTTCAGCGTTCGCCCTCCGGTCGCCAGTGAACCCACAGTTTCCGTGATACATCGCGAAACTCAACGGTACAGGAACGCCGGATAATCGGCGAAGTCTGACATGCCACCGGCGATGCTCACTCCAGAATGAAAGAATGCACTGAACGCCAGGATCGGTAACTTCCAGCGTTGTCGACCGGATTGCTGCACGACGGGACCGCACTTTGAGCAGCAACACAACCGAGAAGCGTCACTCAACCTCCCACATTCAGCAAATTCCCGAAAAATACGTATTGATGACCTTCAGGCCAGTTCTACGCTGTGGCCCGGGTCTGCAGCGTAAAACCGGAAATCCCGTATTTCAGTGGTCCTGCAGACGGGGCAATTGATCCATCTGGTCTGAGTTTTCCGATTACGCTGACTACAGAACGGCGGTTTCCCCAAAACAACAATTCCGCTGCCCGCGTGATAATACTAAAGTGATTGCATTATCGTTCAGGCCAGCAAAGACTCAGGTGCCAGCTGCGTCTTCTGTACTGAACGCCGGTCGAGTATTGACGAGGTCTTAAGTCCGCCACACACGACGTGTTTCATCAACGAATCTGGGCGAGGTATCATCGTGTCGGAATCCAGTAAGAACGACGCCGTCTCCGAAGGGGATCAACAGGCAACCAGGAAAAAAAAGAAGGGTGTCACCAGGGTCGGCGACTTCGAGTTGAAGAAGAAGCTGGGCAAGGGCGGCATGGGAGAAGTCTATCTGGCCAAACAGATCAGTTTGGATCGCATCGTCGCTTTGAAGACGCTGTCCAAAGAACTGGCAAAAAAGGAGGACTTTGTTGCCAGATTTCTGCGCGAAGCCCGCTCAATGGCGAAGCTCGACCACGTCAATGTTGTGAAGGTCTACGCGGTCGACTCGTACAAGGGACTCCATTTTGTTGCCATTGAATATGTGGACGGTCGGAGCATTCAGGACTGGCTGGATAAGCTGACGAAGTTCTCCATCGGTGACGCGGTTCATATCGCAATGGTATCCGCAGAAGGCATGAAGCACGCCCATGACCAGAATATGGTGCATCGTGACATCAAACCCGACAACATCCTGCTTACCGGTACTGGAATCGTAAAGGTAGCGGACTTCGGTCTGGCAAAGGTCATCGACGATGATGTGTCGATGACTCAAAGCGGCACTGGACTGGGAACACCGTTGTATATGGCTCCGGAACAGGCTCGCAGCGCCAAAACGGTTGACCAGCGCAGTGACATTTACGCGTTGGGAGTTATGCTTTATCACATGCTCACAGGCAAACTGCCATACGGCGGTGAGACGGCGCTGGAACTGATCATTTCCAAGGAAACCGGCAAGTATGAAACCGCTCGAAAGCTTTGCCCGCAGTTGCCCGAGCGACTGGACCTGATCATTGACAAGATGATGGCGAAGGAGGCGAAACATCGCTACAGCGACTGCGGCGAACTCATCAAGGACCTTGCTGCTCTTGGTGTTCACAACGATACCCTCAGCTTCGTTGACGGGGCAGTACCAACAGAGTTCGCTCGTTCAGCGTCCGTCACAGCGGCAACTATGTCAGCTACGTTGGTGTCTGACGGTCCATTGCCGACATCGCGACAGGTCGCCAAGTCTGCGGTAGTCAAACAAGCATCCCGAACATGGTACGTTCAGTTTCAGGACGCGAAAAAGAAAACAGTCGTCGAGAAGCTGTCAACCGGTCGTGTGCTGAAGATGCTTCAAGCCGGCATGTTAACGGGTAAGGCGCGGGCCAAGGCGTCCTCCGACGGAGCCTACGTTCCACTGGCTCAGTTTCCGGAATTTACCGACGCGGTCGAACAGCAGGTCAGCCGCAAATCGACCGACGTCCGACGAGAAGACCTGAAGAATCTGTACAAACAGGTTGAGAAGGATCAAAAGAAACACAATCGCTGGCGCTGGATCTCAAGCAAGTTTCGCGGGCTTGTCGGAGGTATCTCACTCATCATCTGGCTGGCTTTCATCGGTGCACTTGTGTGGGTCGCCTTTAGATTTGGACATCAGATATGGAATTATCTTGGCGAAAAGGTCACTGAAATGATCAGTTGACCACCGCTCTGCAGTTCCTCCGTAAGGAACGCCGGCGGGTGTGTTCCTTACTTCCAATCCGATTGCGGCGAATTCAAAGGGGGAAGGGCATCAGACTCAGTGCAGGTAGTCAGGCTCCCCAAATCGTGTTGTCGAAAATTGACGGCGCAGTGTTTGACACGAACACGCTCCATGGACGCGCGTACATGCTGTCGATTTTTCGTTTTTCCGGATGCCCGTTCTGCAATCTTCGGCCCCACACTCTGGTCAGCCAGTGCCACGAAGATCCCCATGGCTTCACCGTGGTTGCGGTCTTCGATTCTCCGGTCGACAAGCTGAAAGCCCATACGAAGCGGCATCAGGCTCCTTTGCCATTCCTGGCGGACGAAAGCAATGAGTATTATCGAAAGTACGGTATCGAACATTCTCTGCCCGAAGTGGCCAAAGGCCTTTCAATGCGGCTGCCAGAGCTCATCAAGGCTGCCCTCATGCGATTCATTCCGTTCAGAGTGAAAGGGCAAATGACCACCATGCCTGCCGATGTTCTTGTCCGACCGGACGGAACGATTCATACCGCCCACTACGGCAACGACGAAGGTGATCACCTGCCGCTAAACGAAGTCCAGGGATTTGCGCAAGCTGGCGATCCAACCTCGGGATGCCCTGAAGCGTAGGCAGACGCGCCCTCGCAATACCGGCGGGATTTCGGAAAAACCCTCATCCGGAGACGTCAGCGTTCATGACTGACCACGACGCACCACCGTCGATTGATCAGTCGAGTGCACAATACCCAGGGACTGCGCCCGCAAATCTGTATGCGAGACGGAAGTTCCGTCTCAGCCATTCAGACGTATGTTGCTGCAAAAACCCCGCAGTTGCGGAAGCAACATACGGCCCATCGATGCTCCGACCAACACCGGATTCACTCGACCACGTCGTCCAGCACGGAAATACTGACAACCTTGTGTCGGGCGATCATCACACGTTTCCGATTAGCACGAATTCCGTGAACTTTCGTGTCCCGAACGTAACCTTCCCGTGTCGTCTTTGAGTCGCCCAGATCATGGACGTCGGCATTATCCAGAGTAAGAGTCTTTTCGTGCACTTCGATCAATTCTCCAACATAGACAAACTGGGCCTCAACGTCGATCACGACGTTCCGGTTTAAAAAGTCTTTCATTACGCTATCTTCCTTCGGATAGCCGAAGAACTCTCGGCAGCACGGAACCTCACACCATTCAGGTCCCTGATGATGTCAGCAAAATCCAGATTCGCAGCTATTCTAGCAGCCGGAACGTGAAGGCAACATCAGCCGGACGGTATCGTGTCAACTTCACTGACGCAGCTCACTGCTCCTGATTTCGTTATACGTAGTCATCCATGAACATACCGTTTCGCAAAAGTATTAAGCTGATGGACGGTTACGTCTCAGGCGAGCAACCGCAGGGCGATGGCTGGGTGAAACTCAACACCAATGAAAACCCATATCCCCCGTCGCCCAAAGTCGTCGCCGCCATTAAGAACGCCGCAAACGGACGATTAAACGTCTATCCGGACGCATCTGCAACTCAATTTCGCAATGTTGCGGGTGAACTGTTTGGCGTCAGTCCCGACTGGATCCTTCCCGCTAACGGCAGCGACGAAAACCTCACCATCATTATTCGTTCATTCTGTAACCCGCATGACACCATCGCCTACCCGTATCCCAGCTACGTACTCTATGAGTCACTCGCCCGGATTCAGAACTGTCAGGTGCAGCGTCTCAGACTGAACAAATCGTATCAGTGGGATGCTGAGGGCGCCGGCAACGTTTGTCGCCCGGCGCGAATCGTGTTTGCCCCGAACCCAAACTCACCAACGGGTAACCGCTGGACTGCTGCTCAGCTGCATCAGCTGCTGCCGAACAATGGCATGTTAGTCGTCGACGAGGCCTATGGGGATTTCGCAGCCGAGCCCCATCGCGGTGAATTGCTGAAGGACAAGCGTTTCGATCGTCGAATCATCGTCACACGGACGCTCAGCAAGTCATACAGCCTTGCCGGGATTCGGTTCGGGTTTTCTATCGCCGATCCCGAAATAACGTCTGGAATGCAAAAAGTCAGAGACAGTTACAATTGTGACACGATCGCCACGGCAGCCGCTACCGCTGCACTGCAGGACCAGGACTGGATGCTCCGTAATCGTGAGCAAATTATCTGCACACGTAATCGCATGCTGACGGAGTTGCCACCGCTCGGTTTTTCTGTGTGCCCCAGCCAGGCCAACTTTGTGTGGGCAATTCATGAAACCGGACGTCACCAGCAGATCTTTGAACTGCTCAAACGAAGGCGGATTCTGGTCAGGTTCATGCAGTTTCCGAACGCCGGCGTGAACAATGAAACGCTAGACGGCCTGAGAATCACGGTTGGCACCGATGATGAGGTCGAGAAACTCCTCAACGCAATGAGGCAGGTTGTTGCCGCAGAATGCTGAAAGTGCGCGTTGAATTGATATGCCGTGCGTCACACGGCATCCCCGTCAGAAGCTCACACAGGGAGGCTAACAATCAATGACGGAACACAGGTTTTCCCCAGGCCCGCGTCCGGGCACCGTGCGGTCGGCAGACGGCTCTGTCCTGACAGCACCTGATGGCTGGGTACTACTGGCACCGGGGGATGCTGCATTGACGCGCCGTGTGAAGAACGCAGGCGATCACTGGGTTGTGCAGGAAAAAAAAGGGCGACGGACTTTCAGCAAAGGAGTCTGGGCACCGACCACAACCATCGAGCAGATTCGTGCTGATCTGCTGGCTGAACGTTCCACTGAGGCCTATGCGAAACGCCGACAGGCCGACGTCCGTCGTCGTGAGAAGGCTCAGGATGACTACGTTGACGATTTCCAGAGTGCGGTCGTTACTTACCTGGACTTCCATGCAGATCATCGCCTGTTGGCGCTGCATCTGGCTGAGCTGGTCACAAACCACGCGACACCCGTAGGTAGCGGCACCGTGGCACGCACCAGACGGATACCGGTCGAACGTCGTGCTGAGGCCGCTGTGGTCGCATGGCTGCGACACCAGACCACCGGCTATGATTCAATGGTGATCCCTCGAGTCAAAGGCAAACGGCGGGAAGTCCGGCGATTGCTGGCTGAACGATCCAGAGAACTGTTAAGTCAGTACAGACGGGGAGAACGCCCACCGAAGAACTGCCCGTTGCAAAGGGCATTAGGACGACCAGCGCCAGGAGATCCATTGACGTGAAGCCGGGACGTTACCGACACTACAAGGGGCGCGACTACGTTGTCATCGGCGTTGCTCGTCACAGCGAGACGGATGAAGAGCTGGTCGTCTATCGCCCTGACTATGGCGACCGCCGCTTGTGGGTACGGCCCCTGAAAATGTTCATGGACACCGTCGAATCGAATGGGCAGCAGGTGTCTCGATTTGAATTCCTGACGTCGCACATTGACGACCAAATGTGAATTTAACACGCGGCGCTGGCTCTGCTGAGATCGTTACCGGATGCAGTGGTTTACCTACTGCTGCCAAAATTCTTCTCCTGACCGTCAATTGGAGGTCCGTATGGGGCCTGGCTGAGGGTTCAATCGAAAATCCTCTGGTGATTCCGGGAACTTACCGATAGTGTTCATACCAGACGGTTGCCGAGAACAGCATTTGAGAGTGTTGCAGACTCGGAAATCCGTGTTTTCTGTGTGACGCCGTTGTATCGGCCACAGGCCAGTTCTCACTGTTAAATCTGACCCAAGGAGTTCCAAAATGAATCGAATGCTGCCAGGCCTGGCGATGGCCTGTCTGGTGACGGGATGTGCCGAACCAGGCGCCCCGCCACCATCAGCGTCATCACCGCCGGAAATTGCCGGGATTGACGAAGCCATTAGTTATACGACCGTTTCCCTTAGAGTTCCCGGCATGCACTGACCTGCCGGATGAGTGCCTAAAGTGCAAGAGGCACTCACATCGCTGCCGGGTGTAGCGAAATTCGAAGCCGATACAAAGACCGCCACCGCCACTGTTCAGGTGGATGAATCACAGTTTGACAGCGAGAAAGCAATTGCAGCACTCGCTGAGGTTGGGTTTCCTGACAGCTCTGTTGTCACGGAATGATCAGCGAGTCAAAACGTAGCACACTCTCAACCAGCTGCTTTGCCAACCGGCAAGGCAGCTTTTTTTATTGACGAACTTTTGCATTGGTTTGAAGTGTTCCGATTTGTCGCGGCGCAGCAGGTAGGCCCGCCCTACTGTTTTGCGCACCCGCCTCCAGCATACCTCAGTCCGCTTATTTCGGTGGTTTAAGGCCAGAGTGGATGGAAAACCGACTCTTTGCAGTCTCAAACACTTCTGCGGAACAGCGCAGTGCGTTTCAGGTCTGGATTCGATGATGCAGTCATTTGATTCTGTGGACAATGCGATAACGACGTTCGTCAACAAATAGTGTCCATCCGTGAGAAGGTCGAACATCCGGGCGACCGCAAAGCGCGATTGTCGCCTTTAACAAACACCTCTGCGGACGCGGGTCTTTTTCTGCGGCACAGAAACTTCAACTCGGATGTCCCTGTATTGCCGCCACGGCCTGAAAACGCAGTGTCCCTGATCGACACTATTCAGAGGCCGGTACCACATCCGTGGATTGACCGTCGGACTTCGACAGTTCGGAACTGTTCTGAGCTTCGTCCTCAGACGCTGCGGCTGGCTCTGTGTCATTTTCCTCCTTCGCCGGCTCCGCGTTATCTTCAGCACGAGGCTTGTCACCGTCATCGGGCGTTTCTTCAGCCGTCACGTTCCAGACGCCGGCATCATACTTCCGCCAGAATTCAGCGGCAGACTGTCTGCTCTCACCGGCCATTGTCGTCAGGATCTGCCCCAGAGACGGCATGTCCCGCAGAACTTCCATGCCCGTCGTCACAGCGCCGGGAGTGATCGTAATTCGTTCCAGCTTCAGTCCCTTTAACGGTGACACGTCGGTAATAGGTGTGTTTGCAATGTTCAGGCGTTTCAAGCTGCTCATGCCTGCCAGAGCGTCAATACTGGCGACCTTCGTTGCCTCCACATCCAGACTCACCAGAGACTTACCTTTCAGCGGAGAAAGATCCGTTACCTGAGTGCGCGGAATCCACAGAGTCTGCAGTGGCAGACTGGCAATTGAGGTCAGATTATCCACTGGAACGCTCAACAGATTGAGTTCCCGCAGCGGCATTCCTTTCAGTACGGACAGATCCTTCACCTTCGTGTTCTGTAAATACAGCACTTCCAGTTGCATACCTTCCAGAGCATTGATGTCTTCAACAGGCGTATTTTCAAGGATGACCCTCTCCAGCGGCATGCCTTCCAGCGCTGAAATGTCGGAAACTTCCGTCATGCCCAGATCGACCGAGCGAAGCGGCAACCCGCGCAGCGCCTCGATCGATTTAACTCCCGACTGAAACAGCTCGGCCCCTACAATATCATTTCCGACGCGAGCAAATTTTGCCTTTTCGTTCGCTCGAAGTTTCCGCCGCAGATCGCTGGCAGAAATGAATTCGGGCTCATCGGACGGAGCCGCGCGCATGACCGGTGGCGCGTCGGAATCGGCAGGTGGCCCGGAATTGTCGGAACAGCCGACCAGCAGCAATGTGAACAGGACCGAATACGCAGCCGCGTGACCGGTCGGCATTGGAATTCTGGAGTCGAATCGATTCAACGGGATATCCATTCTCTGGCCATTTCTGTGAACTGATCGCCACGCTCACGGTAGTCTTGAAACCACCCATAGCTGGCGCAGCCGGGTGAAAGCAGAACGATACCGCCTTCAGGAACAAGTGCAACCGCGTGACCGAACGCATCGTCGAAGTCCAACGCTATAGCAACATTCGGTGGCGCTGCTGACACGCAGGAGGCAGCGATCAGGTCTGCCAATTGTTCTGCAGTTTCCCCCATCAGGACGACGGCAACTGCATGCTGGCGGATCGAATCCGCGAATCGCGACAGGCCCACTCCCTTGTCCGCCCCTCCGGCCAGAATCACGATCGGCCGGCTCAATGTCTGCAGGGCCGCCATTGAAGATTCCGGCGTCGTTGCGACTGAATCATTGTAAAACGAAATACCTTTCCCCTCCGCAACGCGTTGCAGGCGGTGTGGCAGTGGCCCGAATCCATTCAACGATTCGCCAAATGTTGACGGATCCGCCCCGGCAGCCCATGCGGCACACGCAGCGGCAGCGATGTTGCGGGCATTGTGTTCGCCGGGCAGGGCTGAGGGAGCATACAGACGAATGGCGTCTTCTCGGCTGCCGTCGCGAAGAACCAGTGTTCCACTGTCCATAAACGCGCCGTCTTCCCCGCTATCGTAAACACCAAAGTTCATCCGTCGCCCGCGAATTCGCCATGCAGGTGATGGGGCCGGATGAGCACGACGGGGCGACACATCGTCATTCGCAGACTCATCAGAATAGATAGCAATGTCCTTCATTCCCTGTTGAGCGAAGATGACCTGTTTGGCCCTGCGATAGTCATCGACGCCACCGTGCCAGTCAAGATGATTCGGAGAAAAATTTGTCACGAGCGCTATCCAGGGGGCGAAGTTCGCCCCCTGGAGTCTCTCCAGTTGAAAACTGCTCAGTTCCAGTACCGCGATATCGTCTGATTCAAATTCGTTCACCATCGGCAGCAGGCTGGTCCCGATGTTCCCACCAAGGGCAACCATAAAATCGGTCTCCTGCGCGTACGGAAGCAGAAGACGATGCGTCAGCGAGGCTGTCGTGGACTTGCCGTTGCTGCCTGTTATGGCAATGACACGACCACGAAAGTGATGCAGAAACAACTCTATCTCATTAGTGATGCGGCTGCCTGCGGAGCGACATCGCGCAAGAATCTCTGATTCCGGATTCACTGCAGGACTAACAACCACCAGATCGGCTCCTCGAAAGGCGTCGTCCGGGTGTCCACCCCAGAAGCAGCGGCTGACGGCCAGGCCGTCAAGTCGAGCTATGGATTCAGATAATTCATCCGCGGTACGCGAATCAGTGATCGTGACAGCGGCACCGCGTTCGGCCAGAAATCTGGCGGCACCAATGCCACCGCCGAACGTGCCCAGCCCCAGCACAGTTGCTCTCACTTCGGAATATTCGTTCAGCGTTGGCAGGCGATCAGACATGTCTGTTCTGTTGAAAACGACGCAGCCGATTCAGGCTGTCGCCACATCTCCGTTGCAGGTAAACGTGAGCGGTTGAGGCTGCCACACCAGACTCTCGCCAACCGACGTCTGCAGCATCGACGTCATCAGATTGTGCATCGTCGCTGCTCGATAGCCAACGTAGCCGGTACACAGCCGAGGATTAATTTCGATAACCAGCAACTCGCCTTTTCTGAACACCATGTCAAGGCCAACATAGCCGTCTTCGAGTTGCAATGCCCATGCGACACGATGGCATAGCTCTGTCAGATCTTCCTGTGCAGACGCCGGAAGCTCGGCGGGAATGGTGCCGCCATGGTAATGCGGACCGGAATCCGTCCATTCCACATTCTGTGCGGAAGCGGGTAAGAACAGAGGACTGTGGCCCCTGCCCTGTCCGATCATGGCAACCGACAGAGGTGTTCCGCTGACAAATGGTTGAATGATGAGTTGCTGCAGTGTCGCTGCGTCGTTGTCGTGTTTCGAGAGAATGTCCTTTACTCTACCACACAAAACCCCCTCGCAGCCGGCACCGTCGCGGGGTTTGACCACACATGTCTGATCGGACGGACAGTTCAGCCGACCGCTGTTTGTTGCCAGTTCCGTCGTTATCGTTGGGAGCCCTCTGCGTCGCAGCAACTCGTACGTCTGCCACTTGTCCGAGCACGCTTCGATGACCTCGGTGCGAGGACCAAGAAAGCGGAATCCTCGACGCCTGAAGTTCTGCGCGAGCGAAGTGAGCACACCACCGGTTTCCGGGGCGATTGCCAGCACAACGTCCGTTTCCGACAGATCGCCCACCACGGTAGCAACCAGCTGGTCCAGTGATTGTGGATCGCCGGACTGCACGACGCACTGGTCATCAATCCTCAGCGTGGTCTCCGCGGCTGCACACATCGCCACTGCAACGTGCACTTCGGGCAGACGACGAAGGTCCTCCAGAACGGACAGCAGCATCGCACGACCCTCCGTCAACATGGACGCCGACGCTGACGCGTACGCTGGACCGTAGGCATGAAAGTATTCCAACAGCAGCACCGACGACATCGAGTTCCCTCCGAATTCACAGCTGGTGATGCCACTGTGTTGACCGCAGGCCAGGAATCACACGATTACGTACAGATGACCGAAACACGTCCGTCTCAGCACGGTTGGCGCTGTCAATGTTTTTCCCTGACCGTGGCTCTGATCACTCCATCACTGACACGTACCTGAATCTCAGAGCCATCTTCGATCTTACCGACGGAATTTACCAGCGTACCTTCAGCGTTTGTGGTCAACGAGTATCCGCGAGCCAGTACACTCAGAGGACTTAATGCGTCCAGCGACGCAGTTGTGGCTGCCAGACATTGCCGAATTCGTTCAACCTGCAGGCGAATCGCCCGATCCGCCCGCCCCGCCGCGTCATCGCACCGCTGTCGTCGTTCGTCAATCATTGACATCGGACGCTGAAACACGTTGCGAGATCCGATGCCCTCAAGCTGCTGTTTCAGACGTTCGACCTGACCACTCATGATCTGGTACAGCCTGGCGGCCGACTGTCGCAGTCCCTGGCGTAGATCGGCCGCCGAAGGCACGACCAGTTCTCCGGCTTCACTGGGTGTTAACGCCCGGCGATCCGCCACCAGATCGGCAATGGACACATCAACTTCGTGGCCCACAGCGCTGACGACGGGAACCGCACAGTCCGCAATGGCGCGGGCCACGACTTCTTCATTGAAGGCCCACAAATCCTCCAGACTGCCTCCTCCCCGGCCGGTAATCACTACGTCTACATTCGGTATCTGTTCTACCGATGAAATGGCACGAGCAATTCGCGGAGCGGCGCCGTCACCCTGAACGGGGACAGGCAGAATAATCAGGTTTGCCGCCGGCCAGCGACGAGTGATAACCTGAATCATGTCGCGAACTGCAGCTGACGTCGGGCTGGTCACGAGAGCAATTCGTCGGGGAATCACGGGCAGTGGACGTTTGCGTTCGGGCGCGAACAGGCCCTCGGATTCGAGCTTCTGCTTCAACTGTCTCAGGGCCAGTTCCAGCTCGCCGACCCCCTGTGGCTGCAGCCGGTTGATGATGAACTGACACGTGCCCCGCGCCACATATACCTGCAGTGCACCAGTTGCCAGAACTCGCAGCCCATCCTTCGGCTGGAACTTCAGGCGCGCCGCTGTCGCTTTCCAGATAACAGCGCCGATCTCTGAGTTATCGTCTTTGAGTGTCAGATAGTAATGACCGGCGGCTGATCGTTTGCAGTTGGATATTTCGGCCTCCACACACACCGGTGGCAATGCAGTTTCGATGATTTCCTTGAAAGCCGTTACCAGTTCGGTGACGGATATTGTTGGCATCTCAGTCATGATGCACCGTCCGTGGTGGCATCCGTCGCCGCCGATGCGGTTGATTTTCGCACTCGCAGATTCAGTGCTTCAACAATCAACGAGAACGCCATAGCAAAATAGATATACCCCTTATTGACATGCGTACCAGCCGCTTCCGCCACCAGCATTACGCCGATGAGAATCAGAAAGCTGAGCGCCAGCATTTTGAAAGTCGGATTCTCTTTCACAAAACGACTGATTCGTTCGGCGAACACCATCATCACCATTACGGAAAAAACGACCGCCGTAATCATGACCGTCCGATCCTCAGTCATCCCGACCGCCGTGATAACTGAATCCAGTGAAAAGACGATGTCCATGATCGTGATATTGATCAGCACGCCCGTGAACGTGTGGCTGGTAACCGGCACAGCCTCGTCGCTGACTCCCTCGAACTGCTCGTGGATTTCCTTCACACTGTGCCGAATCAGAAACAGACCGCCCAGCAGCAGAGTGATATCGCGTCCCGACACCTTGTTCATGTCCGTCCACTGCTCACCACCCATCTGCTGCAGCAACTCCACTGAAACGCCGAGTGCCGTCAGTGTAAACAGCGGCGTGGTCAGATGAATGATCTTGGTGATCAGAAACAGCAGCATAATGCGGGACAGCATCGCCAGAAACAGCCCCAACTGCCGGGCCAGTGGCTGCTGATTTACCGGCAACCTGTCGGTCAGAATCGTGATAAAGATGATGTTGTCAATTCCCAGCACGATCTC